>Ga0007882_10002601_pt1 | contig 10082 bp, 5 predicted proteins | sample CryBogCBH12Aug01_FD_71195 | JGI IMG/M metagenome (GOLD analysis project Ga0007882, IMG submission 71195) | Freshwater microbial communities from Crystal Bog, Wisconsin, USA - CBH12Aug09.1 | ecosystem: Environmental > Aquatic > Freshwater > Lake | place: Crystal Bog, Wisconsin, USA | collected... | reverse complement strand
TGGTCTTCTGCTTCATTGCCCAGGCGGTGTTGTAGGACACGCCAATCTGCCGCTTGAGTGCCAAGGCCGAAATGCCTGTTTTCGCCCGGGTAATTAGGTGGATAGCCAAAAACCAGGCTGCGGGTGGTGGCTTGGTGTGTCCGGATATCGTGCCGCTGGTCAAGGGGGTCTGGTGATGGCACTTCGTGCATTGGTAAAGGTCACGGGTCTTGACGGCCGTATGGCGGCTTGAGCCGCAGTCCGGGCAACGGAAGCCGTCCGGCCAGCGCCATTTGGACAAGGCTTGGCGGCATTGGGCTTCGGTGACATAATCCTTGATGAAAGCGAACAGGCTGTACCCTTTTGGGAATTGCACCTTGTTCTTGCCCATGAGACTTCTCCTTTACAATCAATACGCCTAGGACAATCAGATAATTAAAAAGTTGCTGAGCTGAGGCTTATGGGTAATCAGGTTTTCTTTTGGCTTGGCGGTGCGGATGGATACGTCTTTCAGCAGTTCTTTGGCCATTTGCAGTAACTCATGGTGGGGCGGGTGCTGTTACTGTAAATGTTACTGCAAATTTTGCAAGCTGTTACTGTGTCTTGTTGGACACTGTTGGGCATAAAAAAACCCTTGTTATGCTAATAATCAAGGGTTTATGGACTTCATTGGGCTGTGCTGAAGGCTTGTTTGGCGGAGGGAGAGGGATTCGAACCCTCGATACGTTGCCGTATACACACTTTCCAGGCGTGCGCCATCGACCACTCGGCCATCTCTCCTAATCTTTGTCCATTGTGCTATGGATAGCCCACCATATTAATACAATCAGCCGTTAGTTGCAATGGTTTGGTTGGTTATTTTCGTCCAAGGGTGGATTTTGCCCTTCGACTACGCTCAGGGTACGGTTAGCAGTGCGCTCAGGATGTAGAGTAAGCTGTGCATTGGAAATGAACCGATGCCCTGAGTGAGCGAACAGCTCCACTCAGGGCACACTTGGCTTTGCCCTTGTGTCACATCAGTAAGTACAGTCACATCGCTTCCAGTTCATCCCAACGTAGGTAGACGGCTTCTAGGTGTTCTTCGGTTTGTTGCAGTTCCGCCAGTGTTTTACCGACCAGGTCTTGGTCTTTTTTGTAAAAGTCGGCGGCACTGGCTTGTTTGTTCAGCTCCAGCAGTTTGCTTTCCAATGTTTCAATCAGCTTGGGCAAGCTGTCCAGTTCTTGCTGGTCTTTAAAGCTGAGTTTTTTCTTTTTTGGCACGGCTGCGCTGGCAGCGGCTGGGATTGCGTCGGGCTTGGCTGATTTGTTGGCCAGTTGTGCTTTGGCTGCACTGGCTTGGCTTTTTTGTTGCGCCTGATAGGCGAGCCAATCGGTGTAGCCGCCAATGAATTCATCAACTGCGCCCGTACCGTCCAAGACAAACACACTGGTGACCACGTTGTCCAAAAAGGCTCGGTCATGGCTGACCAATAGTAGTGTGCCGTCGTAATTGGCTAGTTTTTCTTCGAGCATTTCCAGCGTTTCCAAGTCCAGGTCATTGGTCGGTTCGTCCATGACCAATAAATTGGCGGGCTTGGTGAATAAACGTGCCAGCAACAAGCGGTTTTTTTCGCCACCTGACAGACTTTTGACCGGTGAACGGGCGCGCGCGGGTGCGAACAGAAAATCACCCAAGTAAGACATGACATGGCGTTTGAGACCAGCAATATCGACAAAATCATTGCCATTGGCGACAGTGTCAGCCACGCTCATTTCCGGGTCGAGTTGGTCACGCAATTGGTCAAAATAGGCGATTTCCAAGTTGGTGCCTTGTTCCACTTCGCCGCTGTTAGGGTCTATTTGCTTTAACAGTAATTTCAATAAGGTGGATTTGCCTGCGCCGTTTTCGCCAATCAGGCCAATTTTATCGCCGCGTTGTATCAAGGCGGAAAAGTTTTTGATAATGGTGCGGTCGCCGTAACTGAAGTTGATGTTTTTGACTTCAATGACTTTTTTTCCGGAAGCCGCGCCTTTTTGCAGACCCATTCTGGCGGTGCCTTGTTGCAGTCGGCGTTGGGCGCGTTCTTCGCGCAGTTTTTCCAAGGCCCTGACCCGCCCTTCATTACGGGTGCGGCGGGCTTTGACCCCTTGCCTTATCCACACTTCTTCTTCGGCCAGTTTTTTGTCAAATTCGGCGTTTTGGTTGGCTTCGTCTTCCAGTGCGGCGGCTTTGCGGCGCAAGTAGTCTTCATAAGTGCCTTGCCATGACACCAGATTGCCACGGTCAAGGTCGATAATGCGGGTCGCCAGCCGTTGCAAAAATGCGCGGTCATGGGTGACAAACAGCACGGCCCCCTGAAAGCTAAGAATTTGTTCTTCCAGCCACGCAATGCTGGCAAAATCGAGATGGTTGGTGGGTTCGTCCAGCAACAGCACTTCGGGTTCTATCACCAGTGCTTTAGCCAGTGCCACGCGTCGTTTCCAGCCGCCCGACAAGCTGCTGATTTTCAGGTCGCCGGGCAAGGCCAGTTTGCTGAGGGTGGTTTCCACCCGTTGTTGGAAATGCCAGCCATTTTGGGCTTCCAAGGCGTGTTGCAAGTCACCCAGTTCGTTTAGGGCTTGTTCGTCTTCATAGTCCATGTGGATGGATAGGGCGTGGTAGCGGGTGATCAGTTCGCCCAAATTACCCAAGCCGCTGGCTACGGCATCGTAGATGGTGGCTTCATCAGGCAGTTCTGGCGCTTGTTCCAGCCACGACAGGCGCAATTCGGGTTGCCGCCAAATATCGCCGTGGTCAGCATAAATGTTACCGGCGATAATTTTCATTAAGGTGGATTTGCCTTCGCCATTGCGCCCTAACAAACCGACACGTTCACCGGCATCAAGTTGGAAATCGGCATTTTTGAGCAGTGCGTGGGTGCCAAAGGCGATGGAGGTGTTGGTTAAACGGATTAAAGGCATTACGGATAATTGGCGTATGAGTGATTGATTTTACCATTATAACGGAGTATTCCGGTGCTTGCTGGCCGAAGCCGATCGCTAACACTTAGGTTGATCCTTAAGCTATTATTTACAATACCTTATTACAAGCTGGTTTTATTTTGGTACTATGCCCGTTTGGTTAACCCTTGCAATCCACTACCGAGGTGCGCGTGTTATGAAAAATCAAGCTCTTGAAATGATCGATGGCGATACCCTAAAAATTATTGAAGCCAAACACCATGACCCTTTTGCGGTCTTGGGCCGGCACCCGTGTAGTAAGGGCGTAAAAGTAAAGTTTTTTTTGCCGTATGTGGAATCGTTGGCTTTTGCCGATACCGATACGGTTATCCCGCGCATTCCCGGCACGGATGTGTTCGAGTATCTTGCCGCCGTTGATGAATTACCGGCTCATTACCGCTTGTCTTGGACGGATAAGGAAGGTAACACTCTCAGCGGCTATGATCCTTATGATTTTGCCGTGCAACTGCCGGAATTTGACCGGCATTTGTTCGCTGAAGGCAAGCATTGGCATGTCTACGAAAAGTTGGGCGCCCATTTGCATACCGTGGATGGCATCAGCGGCGTGTTGTTCACGGTGTGGGCGCCCAATGCCGGACGGGTTAGCGTGGTGGGTGATTTCAACCGCTGGGATGGTCGCTGTAACCCGATGCGTAGCCTTGGCGGTAGTGGGATTTGGGAGTTGTTCATGCCCGGTTTGGTAGCCGGTTGCCTGTACAAGTTTGAGATTCTCAACCGGCAAAACCAAGCGCTGATGGTCAAAACCGACCCGTTTGGCCAACAATTTGAGCAACGCCCCAGCACCTCATCGGTGGTGGTCGGCCCTTCTGATTATGCCTGGCAAGACACCAATTGGATGCAGGCACGCAGCAGCCATGATTGGCTGCATGAACCGATGTCGATTTATGAGGTGCATTTGGGGTCTTGGCGGCGTAATGCCCAGGGTGGTTTTTTAACTTACCGCGAGCTGGCGGGGGAACTGGTCGGTTATGTAAAAATGCTGGGCTTCACCCACATTGAATTGATGCCCGTCACTGAACACCCGTTGGATGCCTCGTGGGGCTATCAGACCACAGGCTATTTTGCCCCTACCAGCCGTTTTGGCACACCCGATGATTTCCGTTATTTTGTGGATACCTGCCACCAGCATAATATTGGCATTATCCTCGATTGGGTACCGGCCCATTTCCCCAAAGATGCTTTTGCATTGGCCAAGTTTGATGGCAGTGCCTTGTTTGAACACGAAGACCCCCGCAAGGGTGAACACCGTGACTGGGGCACATTGATCTATAACTACGGGCGTAATGAGGTGCGTAATTTCTTGCTCGCCAGCGCCGTTTTCTGGCTACAGGAATTCCATCTGGATGGTTTGCGCGTGGATGCCGTGGCTTCTATGCTGTATTTGGACTATTCCCGCGAACAGGACGATTGGTTGCCTAACCGTTATGGCGGCAATGAAAATCTGGAGGCGATTGATTTTTTCCGTGAGCTGAACACGGTGACCCATGAGCAATTCCCCGGTACGGTGATGATGGCGGAAGAGTCCACGGCTTGGCCGCAAGTGACCCGCCCCACTTGGTTGGGTGGCTTGGGTTTTTCGATGAAATGGAACATGGGCTGGATGCATGACATTTTGTCGTATATGCAAGAAAACCCCATCCATCGCCGCTATCATCACGACCGGCTGACCTTTGGCATGTTGTACGCCTTTACCGAAAACTTTGCCCTGCCCTTCTCCCATGATGAAGTGGTGCATGGCAAGGGTTCTCTGCTTAACAAAATGCCCGGTGATGAATGGCAGCGTTTTGCCAATTTGCGCTTGCTGTATACGTTAATGTTCACTTATCCCGGTAAAAAGCTGTTGTTCATGGGTTGCGAGTTTGGTCAAGGCAACCAATGGAATTTTAACCAGGCCTTGGATTGGTATGTGTTGGATTACCCGCTGCACCGGGGTGTACAAACTTTGTTGAAAGACTTGAATGGACTGTACCAAGCCCATCCGCCGTTATACCAACATGATTTTGATTGCCAAGGTTTTGAATGGATAGATTGCCACGATGTGGAGCAATCGGTGATCAGTTATCGGCGCAAGGACGGTGACGGCAACGAGCTGGTGATTGTGCTGAACTTTACCCCAGTGGTCAGGCACAATTACCGGATTGGTGTGCCGCAAGCCGGTTGTTATGAGGTGTTGCTAAATTCGGACAGCCAGTGTTATGGCGGTAGTGATGTGTTGAACGGGGCGGTATGGACGGATGAAATCGCTTGGATGCACCTACCTTGTTCGCTGGAGCTGCATTTGCCGCCGCTGGCGGGCATGGTGTTAAAATTACAGCACTGATGTTACACAGCCCGTTGGCTGAGCGTAGTCGAAGCCCCCGCTACAGAACTAACGGCTTTACCCTTGGCCTGTGTCTCCGGCCTGTAAACTGAAATGAGCTTATGAAAAAAATATTGTTTGTCACTTCCGAAGCCTATCCGCTGATCAAAACAGGGGGCTTGGCGGATGTGTCGGGTAGTTTGCCCAAGGCACTGGCTGAGCAAGGTGAAGAGGTGCGTATTTTGCTGCCCAATTACCAAGCCATCAAGACCGACGAAGCAATTTTTTTTAAAAGCACCCTCAGTATTGCCGAAGCGGGTGGCATGGTGGCGGTGAATATTCTGGAAACGCGTTTGCCGGGTACTGCGGTGACGGTGTGGCTGGTGGATTTTGCCGACTATTTCGGCTTGCCGGGCAACCCTTATGTGGATGCCAGCGGCGTGGCGTGGCCCAACAACGCGGCCCGGTTTGCCCTGTTTTGCCGCGTGGCGGTAGAGCTTGCCATGGATAGGGGGTATCTGGGCTGGCAACCGGACATTGTCCATTGTAACGATTGGCAAAGCGGTTTGGTGCCTGCGTTGTTGTCTTTGGAGCAGCCGCACCCTGCCACCGTGTTCACTATCCATAATATGGCTTACCAAGGCTTGTTTGAAAAAACCGTGTTCACCACGTTGGGCTTGCCCAAATCGCTATGGGGTATGCACGGGGTTGAGTTCAACGGCCTGTTGTCGTTTTTAAAAGGTGGCCTTGCTTACGCCGACCACATCACCACGGTCAGCCCCAGCTATGCCGAGGAAATCCAAACACCAGCATTCGGCTATGGCTTGGAAGGTTTGCTGAGCCACCGCAAGGCGGTGTTGACCGGCATTATCAACGGCATTGATGCCGAGCAATGGGACCCTGAAACCGACCCGTATATTGCCCAGTTTTTTAATGCCAAATCTTTAGGCAAAAAAGCCGCCAACAAGGCCGCACTGCAAGCAAAATTTGCTTTGCCTATCAACAAAAAGGTGCCGTTGTTCGCGCTGATTAGCCGTTTGGTGGAACAAAAAGGCATTGATCTTATTTTGGAAGGGCTGGAGGAAATGTTGGCGCAACCGCTGCAATTTGTTCTGCTCGGTAGCGGTGATAAAGGCTTTGAACAGCAATTGTTGGCTTTTGCACAGCGTTACCCTGACAAAATGGCCGTGTTTTTGGGCTATGATGAAGGTTTGTCGCATTTGATTGAAGCGGGTGCGGATGTGTTTTTGATGCCATCACGGTTTGAGCCGTGTGGTTTGAACCAAATTTATAGCCAACGTTATGGCACGGTGCCGATTGTCAGGAAAACCGGTGGCTTGGCGGACACGGTCACCGATGCCCTGCCCGATACCTTGGCTGACCATACCGCTACGGGATTTGTGTTTGATGATGCCACGCCCGGCACGTTGCTGGAAACGGTCAAACGGGCCCTGCTGATTTACAGCCAGCCGAAGTTATGGCGGCAAGTGCAGGTCAACGGCATGAAAAAAGATTATTCTTGGTCAGAAAGTGCCAAGCAATACCAGAAGGTTTATGACGCGTTGTAATCCAGTACCATCCCTATAAAACAGCATCAGGACGGAAAAATGAAAACTAAGCTAACCGCTCCATTCACCCTTGCGTTGGGTACATTGGCTCTGCTTTTGGCAACGGATACCTTAACTGCCGGACAGACTACCGTTTCCTTGGCGAGTGCTGCCCCCGTGGTCAAAGCGGGTGCCAGACTGGGTGTCAACCTTAATAGTGTTTGTGATTGGTGTGATGATTTTACCTTTGTTGACATCATGAAGCAGGCACGGGGTTTTGCCGACTTGACCAAGCCGTGGGATCCGGTCAACAATCCCGTTCCGGTTGACAGCAATGGTTGGCCTAGCCAAGATTTTGGCGTGTATTTCACCAGCTTTGCTTCAGACCCGTTAAAGCGCCCGCTGACCCAAACAAACCCCAGCTTTTTCGGCACTTATACGCTTAGTTTTACCGGTCAGGCCACGTTAAGTTCAAGTGGCAGCAAAAACATCATTAACCAAAAATATAACCCTGCTTCGAACACCACCACCGCGCAACTGGTAGTGGACAGCCACACGGGGCAAATTGATATTGAGTTCAGCAATACCCAACGCACTGCCAGCAGTGGCATCAATACTGGCTTGCAAAACATCCAGTTATTGCGCCCGGGCTATGCCTTGGGCACTACACAGGTGTTCACCAGCCAGTTTCTGACTGCATTGGCACCTTTCAGCACCTTGCGCTTTATGGCTATGCTGGACACTAATGGCAGCGTTGTGACCAATTGGGCGGCACGGACACCAAAAAACATGCCTTCCCAGCAACTGAACACGGTGAATGGCGTGGGCAACCGGGCCATTTATTCTGGCGTGGCTTGGGAGTATGTCATTCAGCTGGCTAACCAAAGCGGCAAGGACATTTGGGTCAATATCCCGCAGGGGGTCGATTTGACCGACCCGACCAGCAATAATTATGTGACCCAGTTGGCGACGTTGTTCAAGGCGAATTTAAGCCCTAATATCCATGTTTATGTTGAGTACAGCAATGAGCTTTGGAACACGGCTTTCTCTCAAACCAGCAACAATTTCAGTCAAGCGCAGCAAGAGGTCAGCTCGGGTGCGGACAAAACCCTAAACTATGACAATATCAATAATATATGGTATTGGGGCTATCGCCGTATTGCCCATCAAACCCTCAGGATTAGCCAATTGTTTGCGGCTGTTTATGGCTCATCCGCCATTAACACCATTATCAGGCCGGTGTATGCCAACCAATATGTGCAACCTTATTTGGCGGAAGATGGCCTGCATTATTTGCAACAAAATTTTGGCGCCCCCAGCAAATATATTTATGCCATTGGCAGTGCCCCGTATTTTAGCTTGCCGCTCAGTTACACCACGTTAGATAGTTTTTTCCTTTCGTTACAAGCCGAGGCGAATCAAATAGTGCCTGGTTTTTCGGGTACTCCGGCCTATACGGGTAGTTTTCCCACTTATACCGGCATTAGTTACCAAAGCCTAGCTGATTATTATCATGTGAAGAATGTCAGTTACGAAGGCGGGCCGGATGTCAGTGCCGGAACAAATACTGCCATTAACGAGAAGGCCAATAACGACCTGCGGATGAAATACCTTGTGCAGAATTATTTGGCTGATGCCCTGGGCTGTGGCAATGCTTTGTTTATGTTCTTTGAACTGCAAGGCAGCACAGCCGACCCTTTTGCCGCTTATCATGATTTTGCTGTGCCAACGCAGAAAAGCAATGCGCTGACCACGGTCGCAAAAGCACCGTTAGCCAATTACAACACTTGCACGGCTGCTATTGTTGATTAGCTGAGGGGGCTGGCCTGCTGATGCGAAACCACCCTACCCTGTTGCTTTTTTGGTGTTTATGGTGCTGCTTGCCATTGTGTCCTGGCTGCGGCAATGGCTTTTTTTACCGTTTCAGGTGCGGTGCCGCCAATATGCTGACGCGAAGCCACTGAGCCTTCCAGTGTTAAAAAGCCGAACACGTCCGCGTCAATTAAGTCGGAAAAGCTTTGCAATTCTGCCAGTGACAGTTCCGACAGGTCACGGTTGGTTGCCAACCCCAAACGCACCGCCAGCCCGACCACTTCATGGGCATCGCGGAAAGCCATGCCTTTGCGTACCAAGTAATCCGCCAAGTCTGTTGCGGTGGCAAAGCCGCGTTTGGCGGATTGGTACATATTAGCCTTTTTGGCCACCAAATGCGGCACCATGTCGGCAAAAGCCCGCAGACAGTTGATGAGCGTGTCGGCAGTGTCAAACAGCGGTTCTTTGTCTTCTTGGTTGTCTTTGTTGTACGCCAGCGGCTGACTTTTCATCAACATCAGCAATGACACCAAATGGCCGGTGACCCGCCCTGATTTGCCACGCACCAGTTCCGGCACATCGGGGTTTTTCTTTTGCGGCATAATGGATGAGCCGGTGCAAAAAGCATCCGGTATATCAATAAAATCAAATTGGGCGCTGGCCCACAACACCAGTTCTTCAGAAAAGCGTGACAAATGCATCATGATAAGGCTGCCAGCAGCGGCAAATTCAATGGCAAAATCGCGGTCACTGACCGAATCCAACGAATTGGCGGACGGGCGGCTGAAGCCTAACAAACTAGCGGTCATGTGCCGGTCTATCGGGTAACTGGTACCCGCCAAAGCCGCTGCCCCTAAGGGCATGACATTCAAACGTTTACAGCAATCTTGCAGACGTTCGCGGTCGCGGCTGAGCATTTCAAACCATGCCATCAGGTGATGCCCAAAAGTGATCGGCTGGGCAACTTGCAAATGGGTGAAGCCGGGCATGATGGTGTCGGCATGTTGTTCCGCCAAGTCCAGGATAGCGGCTTGTAGGCGGGCCAGTTCGGCAGTGATGTGGGCAATTTCGTCACGCAGATACAGGCGGATGTCGGTCGCCACTTGGTCATTGCGGGAACGTCCGGTGTGCAGTTTTTTTCCGGCAAGGCCAATCATATCGGTTAACCGTGCTTCGATGTTCATGTGCACGTCTTCTTGCTTGACCGACCAGACAAATGTGCCGTTGGCTATTTCTGCGCCGATGTGTGTCAAGCCACCCATAATCGCATCCCGTTCCGCTTCGGTGAGGATGCCGCAAGCGCACAACATGGTGGCATGGGCAATGGAACCTTGTATGTCCTGTGCCGCCATGCGCTTATCAAAATCGACCGAAGCAGTGAACACTTCGACAAAAGCATCGGTGGCTTGGGCAAAACGGGCGCTGGAAAGTTTGTCGGTATTGAT
>Ga0007882_10002600_pt1 | contig 10084 bp, 7 predicted proteins | sample CryBogCBH12Aug01_FD_71195 | JGI IMG/M metagenome (GOLD analysis project Ga0007882, IMG submission 71195) | Freshwater microbial communities from Crystal Bog, Wisconsin, USA - CBH12Aug09.1 | ecosystem: Environmental > Aquatic > Freshwater > Lake | place: Crystal Bog, Wisconsin, USA | collected... | reverse complement strand
CTATCTTGGCCTTAATTATCCGGCCGCGGACATCCCCAGACAGGCTCGCGAACTGTTTCACAGCAGCAGCCTGCGCCTGATCCCCGATGTCGATTATGTTCCATCGGCGCTGGCTGCCGGCAAGGATGCGCCATCCGTCGATCTGGGCCGCTCGGCCCTGCGCAGCGTCTCGCCCGTGCATATCGAGTACCTGAAGACTATGGGGGTTCGGGCCTCGCTGGTGAGCGCTTTGGTGGTCGAGGGATGCCTGTGGGGTCTGTTGGCCTGCCACCAGGTCAGCGGCGCGAAATATTTCTCGCCGGATGTGGTGGAAACGCTTGAATGGCTGTGCCAGGACATCGCCGCGCTGATCGAGGTCACGTTGATCCGGCAGCGGCAGGAGCGGGCGCAGGACCTCGCCCGGCGCCGCCGGAACCTGGCCGAGGTTCTCAGAACCAGTGACTTCAAGACCCTCATGCGTCCGGGAAACGCCGAGGAATTGCTGGCCGTGGTCGGGGCCGACGGCTTCGCCCTGGTCACCAATCAAAGGATCCAAACCACAGGCGGCACACCGTCGACGGAATGCATTCGCGACCTGCAACGATCGCGGCGCCGACAGGAAAAGGACCAGACCCTGTTCGCCTCCGACTCCTTGAGCCGGGATCTCGGCAAGGGCGATGCCGAAGATGGCGTGGCCGGGGCAATATTTGTCTCGGTCGGGGAAAGGCCGGACGTCTCCCTCATCTGGTTCCGCAACGAGCGCCGTCATGCGGTCCGCTGGGCCGGCGACCCGGAGCAGGCTCATCAAGCGGACGAGACCGGCCGCATCTCCCCGCGCAAGTCCTTCGCGCAATTTCTCGAAAATGTGCGGGGACAGTGCCTGGCTTGGACCCCCGAGGAATTGGCCTCGGCGGCGGAACTGGGCACGCTGATCCGCATCGAGTTACTGCGAAAAAGCGTGGCGCTTGCCGAATCGGCGATGATGACGATGCCCGAGCATCTGGCGGTGCTGGATGACCAGGGCATGATCGTGGCGGTAAACAGCGCCTGGGAACAGTTCGCCGAGGAAAATGACGCCCCGGACCTGGCGAAGAATTCCATCGGCCTGAATTACCGGGATGTCTGCCTGGGGTTGGATGGCGCCGAAGGGCCGGAAGCCTGGGCGGGGATCGAGGCCGTCCTCGACAAACGACTGGAACGCTTCACGCTGGACTACCCCTGCCACTCTGCCACCGAGCAACGCTGGTTCCAGATGAATGTTGCGCCGCTGACGCCCCCCGGCGAAGGAGTGATGGTGGTGCACAGAAACCTCACCCAGCGCAAACTGGCGGAAATCGACCTGTCAGCCGAACGGGCCCGTTTGCACGCCTTGCTCGAAAACGTTCCCGATCTGGTGTGGCTGAAGGATCTGGAGGGTCGTTACGTCAGCTGCAATCCGGAATTCGAGAAATTCTTCGGTGCCAAGGAGGCGGAGATCACCGGCAGGACGGACTTCGATTTCGTCGACTGGGACCTCGCCGGCTCCTTCCGCCAAAAAGACACCGAGGCCTTGGCGGCGGACAAGCCGGTAATAAACGAAGAGTGGATCACCTATGCCAGTGACGGCCATCGCGCTTTGCTGGAGACCATCAAGTCCCCTGTTCGTGACGAAGCCGGCAATATTCTCGGCATTCTCGGGATCGCCCGCGACATCACCGAGCGCCAACTGGCCAGGCAAGCCCTGCAGCAACGGGAGCACGATCTGGCCGAAGCCCAGCGCATCGCCCATTTAGGCAGTTGGACCAGGGATGTCGCCACCAAGGAAACCATCTGGTCGGACGAGGTGTATCGCATCTTCGGCTTTTCCCGCCGGCAACATCTGCGGTCTTACGCGGATTTCATTGCCGTCCTGCATCCGGATGATCGCGAGGCGGTGGTCGCCGCCTATCTCGGGTCGCTGGCCGAGGGTGGAAAATACGACACGCAATATCGGGTGGTCAGTCCGTCAACCGGCGAGGTGAAATGGTGCCATTCCCGATGTGATCACCAACGGGACGACCAAGGACGGGCCATCCGTTCCGTCGGCACCATCCTCGATATCACCGAGGGAAAACGATTAGAAGAACAACTAATTAACGATAAAAAAATAATCCAGAGCAGTGAAGAACAAATGTCGCTGTCTCAGCATATCGGCGGCACAGGTTCCTGGATTTATACAGTGGAAGATGCAGGAATACTGCCGTCAGCTAACAATTTTAGCCTGTTTGGCATGAAGCAGGAAGTCAAAAATTATTTTCTCGATGATTTCCTTGAATATGTACCTGACCGCGACCGTGTTCGCCAGACCCTGATCGCGGCAATCCGCGATAAACGGGCCTACGAAGATGAGTTTACGGTGATCCCTGCCGATGGATCTGATCCAAAGATCATTCACGCCATCGGCAAGCTTGAAAAGGACGCCGGTGGAAATGTGGTCAGCGTTCTTGGATTTATCCAGGACATCACCAAGATCAGGAAGATCGAAGAAGCACTCAAGCATTCCAACGCGGAACTGGAACAGTTCGCCTATGTGGCATCCCATGACCTGCGCCAGCCATTGCGGATGGTCAGCCAGTATCTCGAGATCATCGGCAAGCAGTTGGGTCCCGAACTCGACGATAACCTCAAAAGATATTTTGGCTATGCCATTGGTGGCGCCATGAAGATGGACCGGCTGATCATCGAACTTCTTCAATACTCCCGCACCGGCAAATCAGCTGAATCCGTTCCGGTTTGCCTTGGCCAAACCGTCTCGGATGCCCTTGGCAATCTGATGATGCCGGTCCGCGAATCGGGCGCCCAAATATCCGTCGCCGACGATATGCCCACGGTTACGGGTGATCAGATGGAATTGACCCGCCTGTTCCAGAACCTGATCGGCAATGCCGTCAAATACCGCACGCCCGACAGGCCGCCGAAGGTGGCGATCGACTGGCGCCGGCAGGCAAGGCAATATCTCGTCTGGGTCAAGGACAACGGCATCGGCATCGCCCCCGCGGATCGCGAGCGGGCGTTTCAGATTTTCCAGCGTCTGGTGCCGAAGGACGCTTACGAAGGCTCCGGCATCGGTCTATCTATCTGCAAGAAGATTGTCGAATTGCATGGTGGAAAGATTTGGATTGAGTCAGATCTCGGCGTGGGCAGTACCTTCTTCATGACATTCCCGGCGGGAACGGGATGACGACGTAAAATGGAAGATGACCATGACTTTATTCTGTAACCCGGTGCCCCGGTGGCGGTGATGGCAACCGTTCCCCTTTCGGAACTGCATGCCCGTCTTCGCTTGGCAACCAAGGCGCTGCATCACCTGTTGGATCACCACCCGGTGGTGGCACCCCTGGTGCGGGACGACCTGACGCTGGAACACTATGGCGATGCCCTGGCCGCCCTGCACGGCATCTACGCCCCACTGGAAGCCGGCATTGACGACTTTCTCAAGACAACGCCCGGGCTGTTCGACTATCACCCTCGCCGCAAACTTCCGGCGTTGCAGGATGATCTCGCCAGGTTGGGCCGCCGCCCCGGCAGCCGGCAGCTCGACTATTCCGCGCCCACCACCATCCCCGAACTGGTGAGCGTCCTCTACACTGTCGAGGGTACAACCTTGGGCGGGCAGCATATCCTGCGCTGCCTGCGGCAAAGGGCCTTTGACAACCTTCCCATGCGTTTTTTCAACGGCTATGGCGAACAGACCGCGGCGCGGTGGAGCGAATTCCTGGCCTTTGCCGACCGGGTCTGTCCGCCTGCCGACCACCGTCTGGCGGAGGAGGCCGCCGTCGCCCTGTTTCAAGGCGTCAAGACGTATCTGGACGGATAGCGAAACACTGGACGCCGGGTTGACCCGGGGGATCGCCGACCACCGTCTACCTGGGAAGATTAGCCTCAACCGCCTTGATTAGCCTGGCAGAATCAGGTGCGGTGATACTGGAAAACCAGTCCACCAGACGGCCGTCCGCAGCAATCAGGTATTTGTGAAAATTCCACCGCGGCACCGCCAACGGCCCCATTTCGCGGGCCGCCCAGCGGTAAAACGGATGGGCCGCCTCGCCGGCCACCGTGACCTTTTCGGTCATCGGGAAATCGATGCCGAAATTGGTCTCGCAGAACTGTTTGATCTCGGCGGCGCCGCCGGGTTCCTGGCCGCCGAAATCATTGGAGGGAACCCCCAGCACCACCAGCCCGCGGTCGCGGTAGGTGCGGTAGAGGTCCTCCAGCGCCTTGTACTGGGGTGTGAAGCCGCATTGCGAGGCGGTGTTGACCACCAGCACCGCCTTGCCGGCAAAGTGCGACAGCGCCATGTCCGCGCCGTCGATGCCGACGAAGGTGAAGTCCCAGGCGGTCGAGGCCCCGGCAGGCTCCGCCGCCAACAGGCCGATCGCCGCCAGGGCGGTTCGCAAGATTGTTTTAGTCATGTCACCCGTTCATATGGGAGGTCTGCCAGACGGCGGCAAGTTGCTCGCCCGCCATCGGCCGCGCGAACAGGTAGCCCTGCCCCAGGCCGCAGCCGAGATCACGCAGCGCGGCGACGGTTTCGGCGTCCTCGATGCCCTCGCAGACGATTTCCATCGCCAGATCGGCGGCCAGGGCCACCAGATTACGCATGACGCTGCGCGGCCGGCCCGGCCTGGTGACGCCGTCCATCAGCACACGATCGATCTTCAGCACATGGATCGGCATGCGGTGCAACACGCTCAGGGACGAATAGCCGGTGCCGAAATCGTCCAGCGCCACCTGCGCCCCCAGGGCGGCGATGTCGCGCATCTCGCGCATGGCGATCTCGGGCTCGTCGAGCATCAGGCTTTCCGTCAGTTCGACCCGCACCCGCGACGCCGGCATGCCGGTCTCGGCCAGCAGCGCCGCCAGGGTCGGCGCCAGTTGGCCGTCGCGGAAATGCCAGGCGGAAAAATTGATGTTGAGATAGGGGGGCGGATGACCGTCGAGATCCTTCACCACCAGCATCGCCTGGCGGGCGATCGCCCAATCGATCTGGCGGATCAGCCCGGTGCGTTCGGCCAGCGGCAGGAAGTCCGCCGGCTGCCGCAGGCCGCGCCGCGGACAGCGCCAGCGGGCCAGGGCCTCGAAGCCGCGCCAGCGATTGGTGGCGAGGTCGACGATGGGCTGGAGGTAGGGCTCGATCTCGCCGCGGCCGATGGCCTCGGCGATGTCGCGGTGCTCGGCCAGCATGGCATAGCCCGGTCCGACCGGCGCCGTGAAGCTGCCGGGATCGCCGCCTTGCAGGAAAACCCGGGTGGCATGGCGGAACCGCGCCACCAGCTTATGCATCAACTCGGCGTGAAATGGCTCGACCCGGCCCAACAGGGCGTTGAACTGTTCCTGGTCGATCCTCAGCAGCCGGCAATCCTCGGCCACCGAGGCCGAGGCCGAACGCGGCGAACCGTCGATCACCGCCATTTCGCCAAAGATCTCCCCCGGCCCGACCAGCGACAGGGTCTGCCGGCGGGCGCCCTGCATGGAGAAAATCTCGACCCAGCCTTCTTCCACCAGAAAGGCGCAATCGGCGGCGTCGCCTTCGCTGAAGATGGCCACCCCGGAGGCCAGCTCGATACTGCGGTCAGCCGCGGTCACGCAACACGCGGGCCTTGTCCCGCTGCCAGTCGCGCTCCTTCTCGGCGGCACGCTTGTCGTGCAGCTTGCGGCCCTTGGCGAGACCAAGGCTGACCTTGGCGATCCCCCTGTCGTTGAAAAAGATGGACAGCGGCACCAGCGTCATCCCCTCCCGGGTCACCGCACCCAGCAGCTTGCGCATTTCCTTACGGTGCACCAGCAGCTTGCGGGCCCTGCGCGTTTCATGGGTGAAGGCCGTCTTCACCTGGTATTCGGGAATATAGGCGTTGAACAGGTATAATTCACCCTGCTGCTGCCCGGCATAGGCCTCGGCCAGGTTGGCCCGCCCCGAGCGCAGCGACTTGACCTCGGTCCCGGCCAGCATGACCCCGGCCTCGATAGTCTCGAGGATCGAGTATTCATGGCGGGCCCGCCGGTTCTCGGCAGCGATGCGGCCGGCGATCAGAGTCGGACGGGCCATCGCTTAATGTCTCTCAGAGCAGACCGGCAAAGGTCATCGCCGCCTGCACCTTCTGCCTGCTGGCCTCGCCGATTTCGCAGAGCGGCAGGCGCAGCGTGCCGTCGCATTTGCCCAGCAACCGGGCCGCGTATTTGACCGGCGCCGGGTTGGTTTCGCAGAACAGCGCGTCATTGAGCGGTGCCAGGCGATCACGCAGCGCGAACACCGTGGCCAGGTCGCCGGCCGCCCAGGCGTCTTGCAGGCGGGCGCAGAGCCCGGGAGCGACATTGGCCGCCACCGAGATGCAGCCGACCCCTCCCTGGGCGAGAAAGGCCACCGCCGTGCCGTCCTCGCCGGACAGCTGGCAGAAATCGGGCCCAATGGCCTGGCGAACCCGTGTCGGCCGGGCAAGATCGTTGGTGGCGTCCTTGACGCCGACAATTCGCGGCAGTTTGGCCAGGCGCGCCATGGTATCGACGGTCATATCGATGACGCAGCGGCCGGGAATGTTGTAGATGATGACCGGCAAGTCGACGGCGTCGTGGATCGCCTTGAAATGCAGGAACAATCCTTCCTGCGTCGGCTTGTTGTAATAGGGCGTCACCACCAGCGCCGCGTCGGCCCCCGCCGCCTTGGCGTGCCGGGTCATGGCAATCGCCTCGTCGGTGGAATTGGAGCCGGTCCCGGCGATCACCGGCACCCTGCCCCGCGCCGCCTCGACAGCCAGATCGACCACCCGATTATGCTCATCATGGTTGAGAGTCGGTGATTCGCCGGTGGTGCCGCAGGGCACGATGCCGTCGGTGCCTTCGGCGATCTGCCATTCGATGAAGGCCTGGAAGGCCTTCTCGTCAATGCCGGCGCCGTGAAACGGCGTGATCACTGCGGTGATCGAACCCTTAAACATGATCTGCTCCGTCCCCTGACCCGAAATGCCCGCTACAACAACGGAAAGTAAAGGAAGATAGCGGCCTAATGGCCTGCCCGCAAGGGAGGTGACGGCGATCCTTCGGCTTGCCGCGCATCCGTCGCACACACTAGAATGGGTAAAACGGTTAACCGAAATGGGCAGGAAGATCGAGGGTGGTTTGTTGAATTTCCGGTACGCCGTCTGCATTGCCGCCGCTGTCGTCTGCGCCGCGGCTCCCGCCAGAGCCAATCTGTTGTCTGCCGATGACGAGAAATTTTACCGGCAGGCCTTCGACGCCGGCAACCGCGACCATGCCGACTGGGCACAATCCTTTGCCGCCAAGGCGCATGACAAACTGCTGGCCAAGGTGTTGCGCTGGCAGATCTACACCCAGCCCGGTTCCGGGGCGACTTTCGGCGAGATCACCGATTTCATTCGCGCCAACCCGGACTGGCCGCAGATGGCGACGCTCCGGCGCCGCGCCGAGGAAGCGATCAGCGTCGCCACCCCGGACCAGGCGGTACTTGAATGGTTCAACGCCCAGGAGCCGCAGACGGTCAACGGCGCCATGGCCTACGGCAAGGCGCTGATCAATGCCGGCGAGACCGCCAAGGCCGAGGAACTGCTGCGCAAGACCTGGGTCAGCGGCAATTTCGGGGCCTTGCAGGAGCGCAGCTTCCTCAGCAGTTTTTCCGATATGCTGCGCCCGGAGGACCAGATCCGCCGCCTTGACCGGCTGCTCTGGGACCATCTCGATTCGGCCGCCCAGCACCAGATTCTGCGGGTCGAGGAAGACTATCGGCTGGTCGCCCAGGCCCGCATGGCGCTGGACAACGACGCCTCCAACGGCGAGGCGCTGGCCGCCCGCGTTCCCGCCCGCTATCGCGAGGACCCCGGCCTGATTTACGAACTGGTGCATTATCGCCGCCAGCACGATCGCGACGACCAGGCCATCGAACTGCTGCGCCGTGTCGGCGGCGAGCAGCCGCATGCCGAGATGTGGTGGGTCGAACGGGCGGTGCTGGCCCGGCGCACGCTGGCCCGCGGCAATGTCAGCGTGGCCTATGAGCTGGCCCGCGACCACGGCCAGATGGAAGGCGCCCAGCTGGCCGACGCGGAATGGCTGGCGGGCTGGATCGCCCTGCGCTTCCTTGACGACCACGAGGTGTCATTGGGGCATTTCCAGCGCCTCTACGAGCGCGTGCAGACGCCGCAGAGCCGGTCACGCGGGGCCTATTGGGCGGGACGGGCGGCCGAGGTGCTGGGACGCGGCGACGAGGCTGTCCGCTGGTTCAACGAAGCGGCGCAGCATGTGACCACCTTTTACGGCCAGTTGGCCGCCGCCCGCCTGAAGCTTGAGCAACCGTCGCCGGCCGACCCGCTGCCCACCGCCGAGGATATCCAGAGCTTTGAAAAAAACGAACTGGTGCGCGCCGCCCATATGCTGGCCGAGATCAAGGAAACCGACCTGATCAGGCCGTTTATGCTGCGCATGATCGACCTTACCAAGACGCCGGGGCAACGCGCCCTGGCCGCCAATCTGGCCAGTGCCGCCGGCCGCCCCGACATCGCGGTGACCATCGCCCGGCATTCCGAGCGTACCGGCGTGCCGCTGGTCGCCTCGGGCTATCCGGTGCCGCCGCTGGGCCCGGCCGAGAAGCCGGAACGGGCTTTGGTGCTGGGCCTGATCCGCCAGGAGAGCGCCTTTCACCACGCCGCCGTCAGTTCGGCCGGAGCCCGAGGCCTGATGCAGCTGATGCCGGCCACGGCGGCGAAGATCGCCAAGGCGCTGAAGATGGTCTTCCACCGCAAGGAAGCGCTGGCCCATGCGCTGACCAACGACCCCGGCCTCAATGTCAAATTGGGTTCGGCTTATCTCTCCGACCTGCTGGATGATTTCAACGGCTCCTATGTCCTGTCCATCGCCGCCTACAACGCCGGTCCGGCGCGGGCCCGCAGATGGGTCAAGGACCAGGGGGATCCGCGATCGGCCGAGGTTGACGCGGTGGACTGGATCGAGGCCATTCCCTTTTCCGAAACCCGTAACTATGTCCAAAGGGTCCTGGAAGGGGTCCAGGTCTACCGGCGCCGCCTCGGCAGCACCAATCTGGCCCTGACGCTGGAACGTGACCTGAAGCGCTGAGACGTCTGCGAGATGGGGGGATGGGATGCCGTTGAGTGGACTTTCCGTAGCCGTATTCGATGCTTACGGCACCTTATTCGACCTTGGCCGGCTGCTCGACTGCGTGCGTCCGACCCTCGGCGAGGACGCCACCCGCCTGGGCGAGCTGTGGCGACGCAAGCAACTTGAATACAGCTGGCTGCGCAGCCTCATGGGGCGCCATGCCGATTTCTGGCATGTCACCGGGGAAAGCCTTGATTTTGCAATGAAAAGCCTTGGGATAAGGGATCCCTCGCTGCGCTCGCGACTGATGGAAGCCTATCTGACCCCGACAGCCTTTCCGGAGGCCCTGGCGGCGCTCACCAAAATCCGCGACTCCGGCCTTAGAATGGCAATACTTTCAAACGGTTCTCCGAGTATGCTGATATCCGCTGCGAAGTCAGCCAAGCTCGACACCCTGCTCGACGCGCTGTTGTCCGTGGAAAGCGTCGGCATTTTCAAGCCGCATCCGTCGGTATACCGCCTGGTGGAACAGCGTTTCGCCTGCCGCCCCGAGCAGGTGGCCTTCATGTCCTCCAACAGCTGGGATGTCGCCGGCGCCGCCGCCTTCGGTTTTCGCACCGTCTGGATCAACCGGCAGGGGCAACCGCTCGAGGCGCTGCCCGCCAGCCCGCTGCGGGAATTGCCGGACCTGTCGCCACTGCCGGCCCTGCTCGCCGGGTAAGGAACGGCCAGGGATCGGTGGGGATGTCGGCGATCCGCACCTCGTAATGCAGATGCGGGCCGGTGGCGCGGCCGCTGCGGCCGACCCGGCCGAGCGGCGCGCCGGCCGCCACCCATTGGCCGCGATGCACCGACAACCGCAGCAGATGCGCATAAAGGGTGGTCACCCGCTGCCCATGGAAGACCTCCACCACCCGCCCATAGCCGCCCCGCCGGCCGACGAAAACCACCCGCCCGGCGGCGGTGGCGCGCACCGTGGTGCCCAACGGCGCCGCCAGGTCGATACCCGGATGGATGGTCGGGCGGT
>Ga0007882_10002599_pt1 | contig 10084 bp, 8 predicted proteins | sample CryBogCBH12Aug01_FD_71195 | JGI IMG/M metagenome (GOLD analysis project Ga0007882, IMG submission 71195) | Freshwater microbial communities from Crystal Bog, Wisconsin, USA - CBH12Aug09.1 | ecosystem: Environmental > Aquatic > Freshwater > Lake | place: Crystal Bog, Wisconsin, USA | collected... | reverse complement strand
CCAGAATCACATCGCCCGCGGCCAGCCCAAAATGCCCGGGAAGCTGGCGCGTGGCTGGCCGATTTTGGGCTGGCCGCGGGCGATGTGATTCTGGTCAAGGGTTCTAATTCGGTAGGGCTGGGCGCGCTGGTCGTCTCGCTTGCCGGCCAAGGAAATGGGTGCTGAGCGCCAATGCTGTATCTTCTTGCCCAGTGGCTGCATTTCGCGGGCCTTGCCAATCTCATTCGTTACCAGTCGTTTCGCGCGGGCGCGGCGCTGCTCACCGCGCTCACCATCGGCCTGATCATCGGCCCGCGCTTCATCACCATGCTGCGCGCCAAGCAGGGCAAGGGTCAGCCGATCCGCGAGGACGGCCCGCAAACCCACCTCGCCAAGCGCGGCACCCCCACCATGGGCGGCTTGATGATCCTGATCTCGCTGGTGGTATCGATGCTGCTGTGGATGGATCTCAAGGATCCCTTCGTGTGGGCCTGCATCGCCGTCACCATCGGCTTTGGCGCGATCGGCTTCATGGATGATTACGACAAGGTGACGAAGCGCAGCCACAAGGGCGTTTCGGGCCGGGTGCGGCTGCTGCTCGAATTTGCCGTGGCGGGCGTGGCCGCGTGGATCATCGTCAGCCACATCAGCACCAATCTCTATGTGCCGTTCCTCAGCAAGCGCTACATCCCGCTGGGCGTGCTCTATTACCCCTTCGCCGCCTTTGTGATGGTGGGCGCGGGCAATGCGGTAAACCTCACCGACGGGCTCGACGGCCTCGCCACCATGCCGGTCATCATCGCCGCCGGGGCCTTCGCGATCATCGCCTATGTCACCGGCCGCGTCGATTACGCCACCTATCTCGGCATCCCCCATGTGGCGCACGCGGGCGAGCTGACCATTCTGTGCGCCGGGATCATGGGGGCGGGGCTGGGCTTCCTGTGGTTCAACGCGCCCCCGGCGGCGGTGTTCATGGGCGATACCGGCAGTCTCGCGCTCGGCGGGGCGCTCGGCGCGATTGCGGTCGCCGCGCACCACGAGATCGTGCTGGCCATCGTCGGCGGGCTGTTCGTGCTCGAAGCCGCTTCGGTGATCATTCAGGTGTTCTGGTTCAAGCGCACCGGGCGGCGGGTGTTTCGCATGGCCCCGATCCACCATCATTTCGAACAGAAGGGCTGGGCGGAATCAACCGTGGTGATCCGCTTCTGGATCGTCTCCATCGTGTTGGCGCTGCTGGGCCTTTCCACCCTCAAGCTGCGATGATCATCTCCCCCTTCTTCGCGGGCAAGCGCTACGCCGTGCTGGGCCTCGCCCGCACCGGGGCTGCGGCGGTGGCCGCGCTGGTGGCGAGCGGAGCAAGGGTCACCGCCTGGGACGCCCGTGAAGAACCGCGCAACGCCATCGCCCAGCGCTATGGCGCGGCGGTAGAGCTGGCCGATCCTTGCGGCCTCGATCTCACCGGTTTCGCGGGCGTGCTGGTTTCGCCCGGCATCCCGGTAAACCGCCACCCGATTGGCGATGCCGCCCGCGCGGCGCAAGTGCCGCTGATTAGCGATATCGAGCTCTTCGCGCAGGCCCGCCCGGCCTTGCCGCGCCACCGCGTGGTGGGGATCACCGGCACCAATGGCAAATCCACCACCACCGTGCTGGTGCATCATCTGCTCAGCGGCGCTGGGGTTCCCGCAAGGATGGGCGGCAATATCGGCCTGCCGATCCTCGGGCAGTCGCCTCTTCCGGATGGCGGCGTCTATGTGCTCGAATTGTCGAGCTATCAGATCGATCTCACCTTCAGCCTCGCCTGCGATGTGGCCGCGCTGCTCAACATCACCCCCGACCATCTCGACCGCTATGGCGATTTCAACACCTATGCCGATGCCAAGGCGCGGCTGTTCGAGCTGCAGCGCGCCGATCAGGACGCGGTGTTCGGCAAGGGCGACACCGAAACCGCGCATATCGCGATGCACGAGGCGGCGCGTCGCCCCGGTCGCCATGTGCAGGTGGTCGATGGCGCGCGGCTGGCCGCCGCCCAGCCCGATTGGCCCTCGCTGCAGGGGCCGCATAATCTGCAAAACGCCGCCGTCGCCATCGCCATCGTCGAGGCCTTGGGCCTCACCGAGGCGCAATGGCGGCCGGGTCTCGCCACCTTCCGGGGCCTGCCACACCGCATGGAGCGGGTGGCCGAGGCCCATGGCGTGATCTTCATCAACGATTCCAAAGCCACCAACCCCGCCTCCGCCGCCCCGGCGCTGGCCGCTTTCCCGCCCACAGGCGGCCCGGATGGCCGCCGCCGCATCCACTGGATCGTGGGTGGCCTGCCCAAGGGCGACAATCTCGACGAATGCGCGCCGTTTTTCGGCAATGTTGCCGCCGCCTATGCCATTGGCGATGCGGGCCCGCGCTTTGCCGAAATCCTCGAGCCCCATATGCCGGTCACCCGCTCCGAGATGATGTGCGAGGCGATCCGTCAGGCGATGGATGCGGCGCGTGCGGGCGATGTCGTGCTGCTCTCGCCCGCCTGCGCCAGCTTCGATCAGTTCCGCGACTATGAAGCGCGCGGCGACACCTTCCGCCAGATTGTTGAAACCATGTTGGCCGATAGCGAAACCGATCAGGGGGATGTTGGGCGCAACGGGGAGCAGGGCTGATGGCTGGCCCCTCCGCCCCGGCTGGCAGCCCGCCCACGCTGGCCCAATCCGCCTCTCTCCCCACCCCCTATGTGCCCGGCATGGTGCGCGGGGCGGAAGGCAGCACCCCGCGCCTGCGCGCCTCGCGCCGGGCCGAGCTGGGCATCTGGTGGCGCGAGATTGATCGGGTGCTGCTGGGCTGCATCCTGCTGCTGATGGCGATCGGCACGCTGGCGGTGCTGGCGGCCTCTCCGGCCAGCGCGCGGCGGCTTTCCACGGCGGCGAAAAAGCTCGATGATATGCGGTTCTTCTATCCCCATCTGCTGTGGCAGGGGCTGGGGCTGGTGGTAATGCTGGGCGCGGCGCGGCTCACCCGTGATCAGGCGCGGCGCGCGGGCATCGTGCTGGGCGCGGCGATGCTGGTGGCGCTGATGCTGGTGCCGGTGATTGGCACCAATGTGAATGGGGCCAAGCGCTGGCTGGGGGTGGGCGCGGCCTCGCTCCAGCCCTCCGAATTCATGAAACCGGCCTTTGCCATATTGCTGGCGTGGATCCTCTCGTGGAGCCAGCGCGATCCGCGCCTGCCGGTGCGCTCGATCTGCTGCGGGATCACCGTGCTGATCGTGGCGCTGTTGATGGCCCAGCCTGATTTCGGATCGAGCGTGCTGTTTGCCTCGGTGGCGGCGGTGCTGCTGCTGCTGGCGGGTCTGCCGGGCCGGTGGGTGGTGGCGGGGGCGGTATCGGTGCCGGTATCGGTGCTGGCGGCCTACGAGCTCTATCCCAACGCGCGCCACCGCATCGATGCCTTCCTCGGCGGCGGCACGGCCTTCGATCAGGTCGATCTCGCCAAGCACACGCTGCTCGGCGGCGGGTGGACGGGCACCGGCCTGTGGCTCGGCACGCATAAGCTGGCCCTGCCCGAGGCGCATACCGACTATATTTTCTCGGTGATCGGTGAGGAATTTGGCCTGCTGTTTTGCGGGGTCATCGTGGCGCTCTATGCGATAATCGTGGCGCGGGTGGTGTGGCGGCTGATCGGCGAGGACGATCTCTTCACCGTGCTCGCGGCCACCGGCCTTGTGGCGCAGCTGGGCGGGCAGGCTTTCATCAACATCCTCGTCAATCTCCAGCTGTTTCCCTCCAAGGGGATGACGCTGCCGCTGATTTCCTATGGTGGCTCGTCCACACTGGCGCTGTGTCTGGGGGTGGGGTTTCTGCTCGCCATCACGCGGCGCAATCCCTATCTGGGCCGCGACCCCTACAGCCGTCCGGCACCCCGCCTGTCCATTTCCAGCCTGCCGGCCCCGTTGCACCAAGTCTTGCAGAGAGTGCTTGCCCGATGAGCCGCCCCAATCCGCACCATATTGGCCGTCACTATGTTCTGGCCGCTGGTGGCACCGGCGGGCACCTGATCCCCGCCTTTGCCTTGGCGGAAGAGCTGGAGCGGCGCGGGCATCATGTTGCCCTCATCACCGATGCGCGCGGCGCGGCCATTCCCGGCAAGCCCGAGGGCCTCACCGCCCATATTCTGCCAGCGGGCCGTCTGGAGGGGCTGAACCCGCTCGGCTGGCTGCGGGGCCTGCGCGCCATCCGCGAGGGCCGCAAGATGGCGCTGCGCCTGTTCGATAGCTTCGAGCCCTCGGCGGTGGTGGGCTTTGGCGGCTATCCGGCGCTACCCGCGCTGCTGGCTGCCACTAGCGCCAAAATCCCCAGCCTGATCCACGAGCAGAACGCCGTGCTGGGCCGGGTAAACCGCTTCCTCGCCGGGCGGGTGGATATCATCGCCACCGCCGCCCACGAGGTGGATCGCCTCTCGCCAAAGCTCGCCGACAAGGTGGTGCTGGTGGGCAATCCGGTGCGCGCCGAAGTGCTGGCCCTGCGCGATTTGCCCTTTCCCGCCTTCACCCAGGATGGCCTGCTGCGGGTGCTGGTGACGGGCGGTTCACAGGGCGCGCGGATCTTGTCCGAGGTGGTGCCCGATGGCCTCGCCATGCTACAGCCCGCGCTGCGCGGCCGCCTGCAGGTAACGCAGCAATGCCGCCCCGAGGATATCGAGGCGGTGCGCGCGCGCTATGCGGGTCACGGCATCCCCGCCGAGCTCGGCACCTATTTCGAGGACATGGCCGAGCGATTGGCCGACGCCCATCTGTTCATCGGCCGCGCCGGAGCCAGCACCATCGCCGAGCTGACCGCCGTTGGCCGCCCGGCGATCCTCGTGCCCCTACCGATAGCCACCGACGACCATCAGGCCGCCAACACCCGCGAGATCGTGGCGGCGGGCGGCGCGCGCGCGATCCGCCAGCACAATTTCACCGCCGTCGAGCTGGCCAAGCAGATTCAGGCCATGGCCCAGCGCCCCGAAACCCTCGCCAACGCCGCCCATGCCGCATGGAACTGCGGCTATCCCCACGCCGCCAGCGATCTCGCCGATCTGATCGAGAGCTTCGGCGGCGAGCCGCTGATGGATGTGATCCGCATGAGCCGCCCCCAGGCCGCCTCCACGCAAGAGGCCTACGCCACCGGCAGCACCATGAACGCAGAAGGAGACAACCGCTGATGAAGGGCGTGGGCACGGATATCGGCACGATCCACTTCGTCGGCATCGGCGGCATCGGCATGTCGGGCATCGCCGAGGTGATGGCCAATCTTGGCTATCGCGTGCAGGGCTCTGATATCGCCGAGGGCTATGTGGTGGAAGGCCTGCGCGCGCGCGGCATCACCGTATTCATCGGGCACAAGGCTGAAAACCTCGGCGATGCGGCGGTGGTCGTCACCAGCACGGCGGTAAAGCGCGACAATCCCGAGGTCGCCGCCGCCCTCGAAGCGCGCATCCCCGTGGTGCGCCGCGCCGAGATGCTGGCCGAGCTGATGCGGCTCAAAAACACCGTGGCGGTGGCGGGCACCCACGGCAAAACCACCACCACCAGCATGGTCGCCGCCTTGCTCGATGCGGGCGGTGTCGATCCCACCGTGATCAACGGCGGCATTATCAATTCCTATGGCAGCAACGCCCGCCTCGGTGCCAGCGACTGGATGGTGGTCGAGGCCGACGAGAGCGACGGCAGCTTCCTCCGCCTCGACGGCACCATCGCCGTGGTCACCAATATCGATCCCGAGCACCTCGACCACTACGGCAGCTTCGAGCGGGTGAAAGAGTGCTTCGTCGAGTTCATCGAGAATGTGCCGTTTTACGGCGCGGCGGTGCTGTGCATCGATCACCCCGAGGTGCAGGCGATCATTCCGCGCGTGCGCGATCGCCGGGTCATCACCTATGGCTTCTCGGCGCAGGCCGATGTGCGCGGCGAGCACGTCGCCCCGGTGCCCGGCGGCAATTATTTCGACGTGGCGCTGCGCCAGCGCGATGGCAGCTTTCGCCGCATCGCCGGTATCTCGCTGCCGATGCCGGGGCGGCACAATGTGCAAAACGCGCTGGCGGCGGTGGCCGTGGCGGTGGAAATGGGCGTGGCCGACGACACCATCCGCACCGGTTTCGCCCAGTTCGGCGGGGTCAAGCGCCGCTTCACCAAGGTCGGCGAGGTGGCGCTGGAATCCGGCGATCCGGTCAGCATCATCGATGATTACGGCCACCACCCGGTGGAAATCCGCGCCGTGCTGGCCGCCGCCCGCGAGGGGGTAAAAGGCCGCGTCATCGCCGTGGTGCAGCCACACCGCTATACCCGCCTGCGCGATCTGATGGACGACTTCCAGACCGCCTTCAACGATGCCGACATCGTCCATGTCGCCCCGGTCTATGCCGCCGGCGAAGCCCCGATCGAGGGCGTGGACGCCGCCGCGCTGGTAGCGGGCCTCAAGGCGCGCGGCCACCGCGCCGCCTTCACCACCGCCGGGGCCGAGGCGCTGGCCGAAACCCTCGCCACCGCGATCCAGCCCGGCGACATGGTGGTATGCCTCGGCGCGGGCGACATCACCAAATGGGCGGCGGGGCTGGCCGATGCGATCGCCGAGCGGAGGGCCGGGTGAGCACCCCGACACCGACCACTCTGGCGCTGCCCCCCGTTGCCGGCAAGCTGACCGCCGCTGCCCCGCTCGCGTCGCTGGTGTGGTTCAAGAGCGGCGGCGCGGCGGACTATCTGTTCGAGCCGAAAGACCTCGCCGACCTGCGCCAGTTGCTTGCGGCACTCGATCCCGCCGTGCCGGTGCTACCGCTCGGCCTCGGCAGCAATCTCATCATCCGCGATGGCGGCGTGCCGGGCGTGGTGGTGCGGCTTGGTAAGGCCTTCGCCCATGTCGAGCGGCTGGACGAGACCACACTCCAATGCGGCGGCGGGGCCAGCGGCATCCTCGTCTCCTCCACCGCGCGCGACGCTGGCATCGCGGGCCTCGAGTTCCTCCGCTCGATTCCCGGCACGGTCGGCGGCTTCGTGCGGATGAACGGCGGGGCCTATGGCGGCGATGTCGCGGGCATTCTGGTGGATTGCGATGTCGTGCGGCGCGATGGCTCCCTCGCCACCTTGCTGGCCGCCGATCTGCACTATTCCTATCGCCATTCCGAATTGCCCGAGGGCGCGATCGTCGTCGCCGCCCGCTTCCGGGGCCACCCCGGCGATCCGGCGGCGATTCAAGCCGAAATGGACCGCATCAGCGCCGCCCGCGAGGCCAGCCAGCCGCTCCGCCAAAAAACCGGCGGCTCCACTTTCAAAAATCCAGATGGCCACAAGGCCTGGGAACTGGTGGACCAAGCGGGCTGCCGTGGCCTCACGCTGGGCGGCGCGCAGGTCAGCGAAAAACACACCAATTTCCTCATCAACACCGGCTCTGCCACCAGCAGCGAGATCGAGGCCCTGGGCGAGGTGGTGCGTGCGCGGGTCTATGCAGTCGCAGGCGTCGAACTGGAGTGGGAAATCCAACGGGTGGGAGAGGGCGCCGGGAGTGCGTTACTGGATACGTCCGAGCGCAAGCTGTGCGACGATGTCCGCATTCTCGGTTGTCAGGTCGTTCGCGTGCAGTCGGACGCGGACATACCGGAGTGCAGTTATTCGATCGGTCTGCCTATGTCGGTAGGGCAGGGGGAAGTCATTGTTTTCGGTCCTGACGCTGATCTACGCTCGACAATGATCCGCGAGGTGCACCGACAATGTGCGGAGGGGTTGGTCCTTGTCGATGGGCAAAGGATTTCCGGCCTGATTGAGGGTCATGACTGCATCGTCCGGCGGGTGAGCGATACTGCCACAATCAAAGAGTGGCTCGATCTCGCGATATGGTATCACGCGTGCTTGCGCGGCGTGGAGATGCATGAAGCCTACCAAATTGTCTGGCCCGGTGCCCAGCAAGGCCTCTTTCCTTGGGAGGAAGGCTGCGACCAATATGTGATCGATTACCAACCTGCACTCTACGAGAAGACACCAGCCGCATGACCCTGCCCAAACTCCACATCGCGGTCCTGATGGGCGGCTGGTCGTCCGAACGCCCCGTCTCGCTGATGAGCGGCCAAGGCGTGGCCGATGCGCTGGAGGCGCGCGGCCACCGCGTCACCCGCATCGACATGGCCCGCGACGTCGCGCTGCGCCTCGCCGAGGCTGCCCCCGATGTCGTGTTCAACGCCCTCCACGGCTGCCCCGGCGAGGATGGCAGCGTGCAGGGCATGATGGATCTGATGGGCCTGCCCTACACCCATTCCGGCATGATCACCTCGGTCATCGCCATCGACAAGGAGCTGACCAAGCAGGCGCTCGTGCCCCATGGCATCCCCATGCCCGGCGGGCGGATGGTGGATAGCGAGGATCTCTACCGCGCCGATCCCCTGCCGCGCCCCTATGTGCTGAAGCCGGTCAACGAGGGCTCCAGCGTCGGCGTCGCCATCGTGACGGACGAGAGCAACTACGGCAATCCCATCCGCCGCGATGCCACAGGCCCGTGGCAAGAGTTCCCCCGCTTGCTGGCCGAGCCCTTCATCCGTGGCCGCGAGCTGACCACCGCCGTGCTGGGTAATCGGGCGCTGATGGTCACCGAACTCAAGCCCAAGAGCGGCTTCTACGACTTCGACGCCAAATACACCGACGGCCTCACCGAGCATGTCTGCCCGGCGGATATTCCCGATGACATCGCGCAGGCCTGCAAGGATATCGCGCTGGCCTCGCATCAGTTGCTGGGTTGCCGGGGCACCAGCCGTTCCGATTTCCGCTGGGACGACAATCAGGGCGTCGAGGGCCTGTTCCTGCTCGAAGTCAACACCCAGCCGGGCATGACCCCGCTCAGCCTCGTGCCCGAGCAGGCGCGCCATTGCGGGATGGAATATGGCGCACTGGTCGAGGCTATCATCGCAGAGGCCTTGCTGTGCAAGGCGGGCATCGCCGAAGCCCTCCACGCCAAGACAGATGCCCCGGAAGCCCTGGCCCCATGACCCAAAAGCTCAAGCGCCGTGGCGGCACCGCCCGCAAATCCGCCGCCGCGCAGGGCAAGGCGGCGAAAGCGCGCGCGGTAAAGCGCCGCACCGGCTCGGCGCTGGATGCGGTGATGGCGTGGGTGCCTCTGTCGGACGAGGCGCTGCACCGGGTGTTTCTGGCGATCATTCTCGGCGGGGCGGTGGCGCTGGCGGCGTTGGTGGCGGGCCGGGCGGGCGTGCCCCAGCTCGCCGGTCAGCAAATATCGCAGCTCGCCGCCAACAGCGGCTTCGAGGTGCGCCGGGTCGAGGTGCGCGGCACGCAGCATCTCAACGAATTGAAGGTCTACGAGCGGGTGCTGACCCAGCGCGACCGGGCGATGACCATGGTCGATCTCGCCGCCCTGCGCACCGATCTGCTGCAGCTCTCGTGGGTGAAGGACGCGCGCGTCTCGCGCCAATTGCCCGATACGCTGGTGATCGATATCGTCGAGCGCAAGCCCCATGCGGTGATGCGCGCTGCCGATCATCTGGTCTTGATCGACGATAGCGGCGCGGTGCTCGATCCGGTCTCGCCAGACGACGCCAAGGGCATGCTGGTGCTGTCGGGCACGGGGGTTTCCGCGCGGGTTCCGGCGCTCTCGCAGCTGCTTTCCGCCGCCCCCGCCTTGAAGCCGCAGGTGGCCGAGGCCGAATGGGTCGGCAATCGCCGCTGGAATATCCTGTTCAAGACCGGGCAAGTGCTGGCTCTCCCCGAAGGCGAGCAGACCGCCGCCGACGCGCTGGTATCTTTCGCGCGGCTCGATGGCACCAATCGCCTGCTGGGTGGGCGCGTGGCGGCGTTTGACATGCGCGCGCCCGATCGCATCTATCTGCGCGTGCCGGGGCGCTCGGCTGCCAGTGCGGTGCCCACGGGCGCCGCGGCTCCGACGGCCACAGCACCGGTGGCCCTGGCGGCCACAGCACCGGCCAGCGGTGAGGCGTACCCCCCGGCCAGCGTGAAGAAGCCCGGCGCGGGGAAGGCCATTGCCGGCAAGCCCAGTGCGAAGAAGGCGCGCGTGGGCAAGGTCGGCGGAGACGACGTCATCCAGAACCTGCTCCACACCGCCAGCCGCGAGGCCAACTGATGGCCGCTGCAACA
>Ga0007882_10002598_pt1 | contig 10085 bp, 10 predicted proteins | sample CryBogCBH12Aug01_FD_71195 | JGI IMG/M metagenome (GOLD analysis project Ga0007882, IMG submission 71195) | Freshwater microbial communities from Crystal Bog, Wisconsin, USA - CBH12Aug09.1 | ecosystem: Environmental > Aquatic > Freshwater > Lake | place: Crystal Bog, Wisconsin, USA | collected... | reverse complement strand
CAACGTCACCGCTCCCGGCGGCGGCAAGGTCAAGGCCATCAAGGTGGCGCAGGGCGACGGCGTCAAGGTCAACCAGGTCCTGGTGGAGTTGGAATAGGCCCGGCACCATTTCTGTCGTTACCCCGGGCAAGCGAGGCGCGGTCCTGGGGGCCGCGGGCGCTGAAGATATTGGCGATCATACTGGGTCATCGAAATCCGATGGCCCCTCAGTGGCGTTGGTCCCACTGCAAATCAGGTCACGCAGGCACCATTTTGTCGAGGGCGGTACCAGCCGCAATGTCTGTTGTCGCGGGAGGTCAGGATTTCCCGCAATGATTGACGGGCGAGGGAAAGCTCTCATAATGGATGTGTGATGCCTCTCACCTTTGATACCCATGCCTTCGTCAAAAGGCTGACAACGGCCGGCATGCCCGAGCCGCAGGCGGAAACGGTGACGGCCATGGTCAACGAGGCGAGGGAGATCGATCTCGCCAATCTGGCCACCAAGGCGGACATTCAAGCCGTCAGAACCGACTTCGTCAGGCTGGAACAGGCGACGAAGGCCGACATCCAGGTGGTCAGGTCCGAAGTCGCGCAACTGGCCCAATCCACCAAGGCGGAATTCCAGTCGGTCAGGTCCGAAGTCGCGCAACTGGCCCAATCCAACAAGGCGGAATTCCAGTCGGTCAGGTCCGAAGTCGCGCAGCTGGCCCAATCCACCAAGGCGGAATTCCAGTCGGTCAGGTCCGACATGGCGCAGCTTGAACAGCGCATGACAATCAAGCTGGGCGCCCTGATCATGGCGGCGACGGGGCTGCTGCTCGCGGCCCTTCGGGTGATGCGCTGACGGGCCGACGGCGATTACCGCTCGATCTCCATGGGCGCGTCCCGCCGCTTTCGCTCATAATTCCGAGACATCGCCATGCTCCGCCTGACCTTGTCGAGATAGCGCCGCATGGCCTCCGGCGAGCCGCCGGGGCCGGTGTGGTAATGGGCGACGGCGGTGGACAGGTTGCCGGTCCTGGCCCAGTGATAGCGCAGGATGGCGGCGGCGGCCATGGCATTGGCGCAGCCGTCGTCGCGCAGCAGGCGATAGGTGGCGTGCTGGTCGGGCTGCCGCCAGTAAATGGTGAAGGTGGGCAGCCATTGGGTGTTGACCTGGAACGGCCCCAGGTCTTCCGAGCGGATGCGGTCGGTGTTGGGCTTGGCCAGTCCCACCCAGCCACCTTCGACCCTGAGGATCGCCTCCAGCGGTTTAGCCGGCAAGCCATAGCTGCTGGCGGCGGCCAGCAGGCAGGCGGCTGTCAGCGCTACGGGCATGGGTTGCTGGGCGGCGGAATGACTTGAGATGGCGTGGTAATCTGGACTCCACAACCATCGACCCACTTCCACTGGCCCCCAGCGAGGAAAGGATCAATCAAATATACGTTATTTGAACAGCAGCCGTTTCCCGTCACCACCCAAGCGCCATCATTCGGATTGACTGTATTATCAGCGGTGCACAGCCAAGTGGCATTTTCCGAGTAAACGGCGGTCAGACTACCCAAAACTTCCAAGGTATTGGGGTCGTAGACAAGTCGCACGTCTGTGTTTTGACAAGTGTCTGTGATTGGACCGAGTTGGCTGCCCACAGTTGCGTAGGGGGAAAAGACAATCGGGGTGTTAGGGTCGACCGGAGTTTGTCTGCCCTCAAACCACTGCCCGCTTTTACAGGTCACTTTCTTTGGCCGGCAGCAGACAGTCTGCGCGGCCAGTGCCGAATTGCCGGCGGGCGGCGAGAACTGATTGTTGATGGGCGGGCTTTTGGGAGCAACCCAGGACGTCCACTCGGCCTTGCTGTTGAGGGGCACCACCGCCGTATTGACGGGATCAAGATTGGTCGCCATCCGACAGGGGCCCTGGCGGCTGCCGTCGCTCCAAGTCGGATCGATCGTCACCGGCTGTTGCTGGGCGGCGGGCAGGGAAATGCCTACATCGACATTGGGGTCGGCAGGCATACTGGTATTTGAGTTCAGCAGCAGGGCGGCGAACAGGACAGGACGGCTGCGGAACAGGATCCCATTACTGGCGGTGCGCATCGCGGGGCTCTCCTTTGGCCTGGGCCAACTGGCGGCGCAGCGCGGCGATCTGCCGCTGTTGATCCTTCACCGCCTCCACCAAAGGCGCGATCAAAATGTCGTATTTCACCGCCAAGGTGCCGGTTTGCGTGGTGCCGACAGCTTCCGGCAGGACGGTCTGCACCTCCTGGGCGATGAATCCCAGATCGGCGCGACCGTCGGCCTTCCAGGTGAAGCGGTGTCCCTGCAACGCCTTGACCACATCCAAGGGATGATCGATCGGCCGGATGTCGGTTTTCAACCGACCGTCCGACTGGTGGTAATAGATATTTGCGGTTACGGCATTGGTCGCGGCGACGCTGTCGGCGGTCACCGCCGCAGTCGCGGTAACACTGTTGGCGGTGACCGCGTTGGCGTTGCTGAGATTGACATTATTGACATTGACGTCGGTGTGGAGCGTGTTGTCTTCGGGATTGCCGGTATTGGTCCGGCTGAGAAACGGCGCGGAAGAGGTGTAGACGGCCGGTTCGATATAGGCGCCGATATGACCGGGGGCGATGGGAATGGGGTTCGGTTGCGGATTGGCCGGGATGTTGTATTGCGACGACACGTCATAGGCCGCCGGCGACAGCGCCATTCCGCCGCTGGCCCCTTCAAAACAGACGTTGATTTTGTTGATCTTGACCAGCAGCGCCGCCGCGCAGGTGGGATTGCTGAGGATGACGGCGGCGTCGGGAGGGCCGCTCTGGGCCACGCGAATGGCGGTCAGGTCATCCATGACGGTGCCGCCATAGGTGTAGACCATGCCGTCGACGACATTGTTGGAATTATTGACCACCAGCACATGCTGCTGGCCGAAAACATTGCTGTCCAAGAATGTCGCGGGAAGATCGCCGTCATTCTTCAGGTCATTCGGGTAGAGGATGGTGCGGCCGGCGGCGGGATTGTTGTTTTTGCGGATATAGCTGGCGGCGGCAACCTGCATCTTGGCCAACTGGTTGCCAGCGTCGTTCTGGGCCGGCTGCGTCGTCAGGCTGAGCAGGATGGGAAAGGCCACCGTCATGGTGCCGAGGGAAATGGCAAGCGCGAGGACCGCATCGACAAGGGCATTCATGGCGAAACCTGCGTGAGAATAATCAGGGAACCGGATGGCACCAGGCATCCGGCGGGCATCGGCAACGAGCCGTAATCGGTGGCGGCGGTCTGCCTGCCGCCCACCGCGGCAAGCGCCAATCCCATCCCCGGCGCCCGCGCCGAGGCCGCGGTGACGCTGTTGCCGTAGCCGCCCGGCAGCGTGAACCAGGTGACTTGGGTGGGTGGAAACACCGCCTGGCGCTGCAGTTCCGTCTGGACAGCGGTGCTGGCAAGGGCATTGACACCGGTCGTCCAGGTGACGACGGACTTGGCATCGGCACAGGCGGCAAACCGGTTGTCGGTGAAATAGGCCGGCACCGTCACCGGCAGGATGCCGGTGAGATTCGGGTTGGCCGATTTAAATTGAACGGCAAAGTTGTGATAGGCGCGCATGTAATAGGCGATCTGGCGCGCCGCCACGGGCGTGTTGGGGATGGCGATCTGCAGTCTCTGCCCGGCCAACACCACCGTGGCGGTGATGGCCGAGCTGAGGACGAGTATCTTGATCCCGAGGCTCATGGCGGATGTCAGATGCCGGAATCAGCCGTTGTAGAAGGCGCTGACGGTGACGGTGCTGCCTGAGGCAGGCGTGCAGGCGGCTTCGATGTCACCGACAGCCATGGCGGCGAAGGTTTTTGCCGGCGCGGCACCGACGGCGGCACCGCTGGAACCGGCGGTGAACCCGAGGCCCAGGCCGTTGCCGCTCAGCGTCTGCAGCAACTGGATGCAGGCATTGCCGGGAACACTGGTTGCGGTGACGACGAAGCTGCTGGTGGTGCTCGAACTGGAGGCGATGGAGTAGGTCCCGCCATAGGGGTTGGTGATGACCGCGGCGGCGCCGGTCCCGCTCACGGCGCTGGCGGGCACCAGATTGAGCGAGGCGGCGGTGGTGGCACTAATTGCGGAGGCGCCGAAATTGTAACGGTTGCTGCTGCGCTGGTAGGTCGAGGTCACCGCCTGCTGGATTTGCGCCATCTGGGTCTGGAAGTCGTTGAGGTTCTGATTGTCGCGGGCATTGGCGTAAACCTGATAGACACCGACGGTGGCCAGTGCGGTTATGACCAGCGCGAGGACGCGGCCGATAATGGTTTCCATGAAAAACTACTCCTGTTAATGCGGCAGATGACCTGCCGCTTGGCCGGTTGCGGAAATGAGGTCGTTGGTGACCAGATAGAGCCAGCCGACGATTCCCCAGGTGACGAGTTGTCCCAGCAGATTCGCCATTTTGCCGAGGCGCTGGAATTTCTCGGCGGCGTTGGCGGCCCAGTCCTCGATGATGACCCGGATGCCGGATTGCGGATCCTTGGTCTCCATGTAGAGGGTGAGCAATTCGATGGTGGTGTCGTCCGGCCAGTGGAAGCCGCTGGCGGCCATGGCTTCCGCCGGACGCAGGTCGTCATAGGCGAGGATGCCCAGCAGGCGCTCGCGAACATAGGGCGTGGCGTTCTCGGCCAGGATGTCCATGGCGTCGCGAAAGCCGATGCCGGTATCGAGCAGCGCCGCCAGGCCCATGAGAAAGGTCATGCCGGTGGACTGGCGGACCATGGAGAAGATCGGCAGGGAATCGGCGACGATGCGGCCGCGCCCGGTCCAGCGGTCAAGCAGGATCTTGAACAGAAAGGGCAGCGTGGCCAGGATCAGGACGATGATCAGGCCGTCATCGGTGACGATGGCCGAGAGCTTGGCCAAGGTGGCGGCGCTGCCTGCCAGCCGCATGCCGGGCATGCTTTTCTGCAAGGCGGGGAAATAATAGAGGCCGACGCCGGCGATGATGGCGGCGATGAAGACCAGGTTGAACAGCGGCGGCGACAGCGCGGCGCGCATGTCCTTGCTCCAGGTGCGGCGGCGCTCGGTCAGTTTGATCAGGGTCTCGAGGATGGTCGGGCTGAGCCCCGAATGCTCGGAGGCGGTGAACATCATGGCGTCGGTGGTGGGCACCCAGGCCTTGAAGGCGGTCTGCCAGCGCACCCCCATCTCATGCATCTGATAGATCAGCAGGGGGATCAGCACGGTGAGCGGGTGATGCAGATTGCGGCTGCCGCGCCGCGTCAGGATGTTCCACCAATTGACCAGGGCATCGTTTTCACGAATGCCCTGATTGCGGTAGACGGTGAGCGCCCGGTAAAAGCCGAGGCGGGTGTCGATGGAGAACATCAGGCGGGCCAGACGCAGTTTCCAGGCCGGGGTCTTGCGTCCGATCTCGATGAGATCGGCGGTGGTGACGGGGGGCCGGCTCATCGGACGATCTCCTTCTCGAGGCCCAGTGTCTTGGCCAGCGGCGAGCCGGTCAGCGCCTTCAGATCCTCGGCCAGCAGCGGTGCGCCGCCGATGGCGTTCATGAATTCCTCGATGCCGATGACGCCCTTTTGCATGTTCAGGAAGCCGTGGATGGCCATGGTCGGCGTGCGCATCTCGCGGATCACCCGCTGCCTGGCCTCCAATTGCTTGCGCTCGGCCAGCAGGCGGCAGAGTTCGCGGTCGGGAAGGATGACCTCGGCGTTCATCACCCGCTTGCCGAGCCCGGCGGGGGCGGTGGGGTCCTTGCGGCATTCCGGGCATCCAGGGCCGCGCACCGAAAACTGCCCCGGATAGCCGGCCAGGACCGAGCGGAAGCGTTCGATGACGACGCGCCGCCGCGAGTCGAAGTCCTTGGGCAGAGCGTCGATGGGAATGCGGCAGGCCGGGCACAGACTGGATATCAGGCGCTGGCTCATCCAGCAGACATGCACCTCGTGGTCGAAGGCGACGTCGCGCTCGACGCCCATGCGTTCGTAGCGGAAGGGAACGCCGAGGGCGCCGGTGGTGTGCTGGGTGGTCATGACCAGCCGGCCGGTGACGGCGGCGTCGATGGCGGCATTGGCGGTGGCGCCGGTGCGGCATTCGCCGATCTTGATGGCGTGCGGCGCCAGGCGCAGGGTGGTATGGACCTTTTGCTCGAAGGGATCCTGGCCGTCGAGGCGCTCCGGCATGGCCAGCTGGCAGATCTCCGGGGCCATGAACTCCACCGGATCGTCGATGCCGATGACATCCACCCGCCCCTGCTTGCCGCGCACCATGTCGATGCAGAACAGGTTCAGCGTGGTGCTTTTGCCGTTGTCGGTGGGGGCGGTGATGGTGAACAGCCCGGCATTGACGTTCTGAACATAATACAGATGGTCGAGATGGGTCTTGAGCAGTCCGACATCGGCCAGCGACACGGTGGAGAAGGTGGTGGATTTGTAGATGATGCGCAGCACCAGCCGCCGGCCGTCCTCGCGGGCCGCCGTCTGGCCGCGGATGGCCTGGACATTGGCCGGCAGCTTGCGGGGGTCGGTGATGGTGAATTTCTGGTCGGCGGTCGGCTGTTCCACCGGGTCGCCGGAATCGCCGAAATTGAAGGCCGAGGTGATCAGCAGATCGGCGTCGGCGCCCGACATCTCGAAGCGGTCGATGGGCGGCGACAGGCTGTTGTTCTTCTGGAACCGCACCACCGCGCGGTCTTCCATGCGGTCGAGCTTGAGGTCGTTGGTGAAGGCGGCGGCGGCGGCGGCGATCAGGTCATTGAGCCGCGCCCGCGTCTCGCTGGCGCGACGGCCGAGGATCTTGTTGTCGGCCTCGGCAATGTTGAACGAGCGGATGGCGCCGATGGAGGCGGCGACCGGGTCGGGAATGGTCTCGTTGAGATGGATGGCCGCGCTTCGCCGGAACGAGGCGATCTCAGGCGATTTGAGCCAGGCGGTCAGCACATGGAATTCCAGCTTGCCGTTGCGCCGCACCAGGGCGCATTTGGCGGCGATGCCGGGGTCGAGGCTGTGCAGGGCGCCGCCGGGGGCGGTCAGCACATCCATCCGGTTGGCCGCCGGGGCGGCGGGCGCCGCCCTGGCCGCCGCCGTCGGCGGCGCATCGGCGCGGCGCAGGGCCAGCGGCGGGGGGTCGCCGGGACTGACCATGGTCAATTGCTCCGGGTGCCGCCGGGGGCGGCAGGGGGTGGCGGCTGTTTGAAGGCCAGGGCGAGTTTCTGACCGTTTTTGCGCAGGATCTCGACCCGGTCGGAACGAATGGCCACCACCTGGTCCCCGCCCTTGAGGCGCGACCCGCCGGCGGATGGGGTCGGTCCGCTCACCTGCAGGCGGGTGCCGTCGGGATAGACCAGCGTCGCCGCCAGGCGGCCGGCGAAACCGGAAATCTCGGCCACCGTCGGCAGCGGTTCGCTGGCGGATGCCGATTCCGGGGCGGCGGCCTGGAGCGCCGCGGTTCCGGGGCGACGACACAAAGCCGGATCGCCATAGCCGGTGTCGCAGAGCTTTTTCAGGGCGGCGGCGTAATCGGCTTCGACATTGAGCCGGTAGATATCGGCCTGTAATTGCAGCAGATGGGCCTTTTCGCGGGCCGCGTCGCCGTCTTCGTCCTCTGCGCGGGCGGTGGTCGCCAGGCAGGTCAAGACCAGTAAAGCTGAAAGGCTATTCCGCCACATAGACTGTCCCTCTGATTTTCCATGAAACACCGTTGCCCTTGGGAACCATGTCGATGGCCTGGACGATCAGGTTGGGCAGTTTCGCCAGTTCGTCGGTCCACATCAGGGGAGGGGCATCGACCTCCATGGTCCAGACCATCTCGCGGTAAGGCTGTGGGCGGGCCTGGCGGGCGGGAGGCACCGGCGGCTGGGCGACGACCCGCGCGTTGAGCTGTTCGCGCAGCCAGGCAAACACCTTGTGGTAGCTGTCCGGGGTGGACAGCGGCAGGGTCAGCGGCTGGGTGGCGGGTGCATCGTCAAACGGCCTGGCCAAAACAGCCGAGCGGTCGGTAACGGTGGCATCCGCGTGATAGGAAGCCATGCTGCCGGGTTTGGCATAGCTGGCGGCCGTCTGGCTGACCTTCAGCCCTTCGGGGGCGCAGGCATAGCCGGAAATATGCCAGCCGGGGGTTTCCGCATGGGCGAGCAGGCCGGGCAGGGCCTTCAGGCAGCGATGCAGAAAATCCTTCGCCGGCACGATGTCGGGGTAATAGGGCTCGAGCCTGGCGACCGCCGGCAGAGTTGGATGCGGCAGGGGCTTTTTGTGGAGGAACAGCCAGTATCCGGTGCCGCCCAGGGCGAGGATGGCGGCGCCGGCGGCGGCGGCCAGCAGGCGCTGTCTGATCATTGCCCGCGTTGCGCGGATCGGCTGCACCGGGCATCCCGGGCGGCGGATCAGGCCCATCGTCGCGGCGAGCTTGCCGGCCAGGGAGGTGCTGCCGGCTGATCCCCGTTGCAGAAGGGCCAGCAGATCGAGATCGGCGGCCTCGGCAATTCCCCAATGGGGCGGCGCGTAAAGGCTGGCCCAGTTGCGCTGGACGAGAAAATTGCGGAAATGCAGGCCGGCTTCCTCTTCGGTGGCGAAAACGCGGTCGCCGTCGGGGCAGATCCGGCCCTTGTCGGCGGCCACCACCCAGACCGAGGCGTCGCTGAAGGCGAAGGCGGCGAGCATCGAGCGGGTGGATTTCTGGGCCAGGATGGTGGCTGCCGAGCGCCAGGGATTGAGCAACGATGGCGGCTTCTGGCCGCTAACGGCGGCAAGCCCCAGCTGACGCACCTCGGGTCGCCAGGCGACATGCGTGGCCGTCTGGGCGGCGCCGGCGGCGGCCCGCAGCGACGCCGTCCTGGAGGCGGCCCCGGCCATCCAGTCGATGCCGAAGACGAAGCCGGTGCCGTCCACCGAAAAGATTACGGAACGGGGGGCGAATTCACTCATCGGGACCCTGCCAGGATGGTCGGAGTGACCAGCAGGATCAGGCGGGTGCGCTGCGCCTTGGCTTTGTTGGCGCCGCCGAACATCCAGTTGGTGGGGGTGCCGGTGCCCTGCTGGTCGAGGGTGCTGCGGTCCTGTTCGGTGCCGGCCATCACCAGCGTCTGGCCCGATTTCAAGGTGATCTCGTTCCACAGGCTGCGGTTTTCGATGGTCGACAGCTGGACATTGGTGCCCTGGTTGCCGATGGCGAAATCCTGCAGATTGGTGAGGTCGTTGGTGACGAAGCTGAGGAACACCGATACCGTTCCCGGGGACACCACGCGGGGCAGCACCTGCATGGTGAAGCCGTAATTGATGGTGTCGGTTTCGGCGGTCAGGGTGACGCGGCCGGTGGTATCGTTTACCGACGAGGTGACCTTGCGGATGATGTCCTGGTCGGTGGTCATGCTGACCGGCATGGCGACGCCGTTGCGCCCCGTCACCGTCGCCGTCCGGTAATCGGCCAGCCGCGACGTGCCGCTGACGGCATTGAGGAAGATCTGGCTGCCGGCGAAATGCGACGGCGTACGGTTCGATCCGCTCGGAGGCGAGAGGATTCCCAGATTGCTGGTGCCGCCGGCGTTGGTCAGGGTGGGCAGCAGGCTCGACAGGCCGGCGGCGTAGCCGCCATTGGTTCCCGCCCGGTAGAGGGCCTGGAGGTCGAGGCCGTAATCATCATTGTCGGCGACGGTGATGTAGAGGGCGGCGACTTCGACGGCGACGGTGGTGGACAGGATGCCGTTCAACTGGTCGATATAGTCGGCGACGGAGTTCATCGTCTGCGGGCCGGTGATCACCGTGACCGTGCCCGAGGCCTTGCTGATGGTATATTTACCGTCACTCAGCAGCATCGCCTTGAGGGCGCCGTCGATATCCGCCCAGATGTCATTGATGTTGTCGAAGCTGGCGGTCTGGGTGGCGCCGCTGCTGCCGCCTTTGCTGGAGTTGGCGCCGCTGGTCAGATTGGCATTCAGCTTGCTGGTGGTGGCGGAGGCACGGATGGTGAAGGTGCGGGTGACGAATTTCTCGAAATAGAGGGTGTGTTCGCGGACCTTCCAGGCGACGTCGAAGCGGCCGGCGACCTGATCGAGGACGTTTTCGCAACTGCCGCTGAGATCGGGCTGCATCAGTGCCCGCGGCGCCTGGGTGGAGGCGGCGAGCGAGGTCGGCA
>Ga0007882_10002595_pt1 | contig 10103 bp, 8 predicted proteins | sample CryBogCBH12Aug01_FD_71195 | JGI IMG/M metagenome (GOLD analysis project Ga0007882, IMG submission 71195) | Freshwater microbial communities from Crystal Bog, Wisconsin, USA - CBH12Aug09.1 | ecosystem: Environmental > Aquatic > Freshwater > Lake | place: Crystal Bog, Wisconsin, USA | collected... | reverse complement strand
GATGGCGGCCACTTTGGAGGCGGCGTCGCCGGCGGTTTCACTGCGCAGACGGGGGTCGGCCAGGCGGGCCGGATCAAGGCCGCGGGCGGCGGCAGTGGCGGCGGCGGGGTCCTCCGGAACACCTCCGGCCTCGATCACCGCCAGGCCGACCGCCCGGTAGAGCAGCCCGGTGTCGAGATAGGGCAGGCCGAAATGCCCGGCCAGACGGCGGGCCAGCGTACCCTTGCCGGCCGCCGCCGGTCCGTCGATGGCGATGATCACCCCTCGCCTCCAGGTACGACGAGACGCGCGCCGAGGCCGTTCATCAGGGTGACGAAGTCCGGAAAGCTGGTGTCGATGGCGGCGGCGTCGTCGATGGACAGCGGCCGGCGGGCCGCCATGCCCATGACCAGGAAGGCCATGGCGATGCGGTGGTCGAGACGCACGGCGACGGCGGCGCCGCCGGCCGGCGGGCCGCCGTCGCCATCGACGATCAGATCATCGCCGGACACCGTCACCTTGACCCCGGCGGCGGCCAGACCGCCGGCAATAGCCGCCAGGCGGTCGCTCTCCTTGACCCTGAGCTCGGACAGACCGCGCATGCGGGTCTGGCCGCGGGCAAAGGAGGCCGCCACGGCGAGGATGGGGTATTCGTCGATCATCGACGGCGCCCGCGACGGCGGCACATCGACGCCGCGCAGGGCCGAATGGCGGACCAGCAGGTCGGCGACCGGTTCACCGGCCTGGTCGCGACGGTCGGTAAACTGAATATCCGCTCCCATCTCCGCCAGGGTCTGGAACAGTCCGCTGCGCAGGGGGTTGACGCCGACACCGGTCAGGACCACCTCGGAACCCGGTACCAGCAGCGCCGCCACCACCGGAAAGGCGGCCGAGGACGGATCGGCGGGAACGACGACGGCGCGGCCGGTCAGTTCGGGGTGACCGGTCAGACTGACGGCGCGGCCGCCGCCCGGCAGCAGGTCGACAACGATTTCGGCTCCGAAATGCCGCAGCATCAGTTCGGTATGGTCGCGGGTGGCCTCTTTTTCCACCACGGTGGTGCGCCCGGGGGTATTCAGTCCGGCCAGCAGGATGGCCGACTTCACCTGGGCGGACGGCACCGGCAGTTCATAGGAGATGGGTATGGGAGATTGGGCGCCGATCACCGCCAGCGGCAGGCGGCCGCCGGAGCGGCCGACGAATCCCGCGCCCATCCGCGCCAGCGGCTCGATCACCCGGCGCATCGGGCGCGACCGCAGACTGGCGTCGCCGGTGAAGAAACTGGTGAAGGGATGGCTGGCCAACATTCCCATCAGCAGGCGGGCGCCGGTGCCGGCATTGCCCATGTCGAGCACGTCATCGGCCTCGGCGAGGCCGCCGACGCCGCGGCCGGCAACCTCCCAGACGCCATCCGGGCGGCGCTCGACATGGGCGCCGAGACTGCGCATGGCCGCCGCCGTGGCGAGAACATCCTCGCCTTCCAGCAGGCCTTCGATGGTGCTGACGCCGACGCTAAGCGCGCCCAGCATCAGCGAGCGGTGGGAAATCGACTTGTCGCCGGGGACCCGGATACGACCGGATAAAGCGGCGGCTAAGGAGGACGACAGGGGCTTGGGCGGCATCAAACTCTCGCCTTGGCACTCAACGCAAGGCGGCTTCCTACCACAGCCGGGGACCGCAAGGTAGCTTTGATGGCGATTTTTCGTTTTGACTTGGCCGGGGTAACATGGCAAATGGCCGCAAGGGCAGTGGCATGACGAGTGTGAGGAGGACCGGGGTGGCGAAGCCGGAATGGGGTGTCAAACGGGCCTGTCACAGTTGTGGCGCGCGCTTTTACGATCTGCAGCATCAACCGATCATCTGTCCGAAGTGCAATTCGGTGGTTGAACCGGAAGTGACCTACAAGCCGCGGCGCCAGCCGCCGGCCGAAACCAAGGCGGCGGCGATCAAGGCGGTGCCGGTGGTGGTCGACAGCGGTCCGCTGGACGCCGAGCTGGAGGCCGATGACCTTGAAATCGTCGAGGACGAGGACGGCGCCATCGCCGCCATCGACGGCGGCGACGACGACGAAAGCGGCCTGATCGAGGACGCCTCGGATCTCGGCGAGGATGATGACGACATGGCCGAGGTCATGGAACATCTCGACGAAGACATCGAGAACGAACTATAGGCCCCGCCGGGCCGGCCCTGAGGCCGGCCCTAGAGCAGATCGCGATCAGACGGAAACGGCTGATCGCGTGAATCTGCTCTATGATCAATGTGTTATGAGCGGGCTGCGATCCCGTGGGATCGCACGCCGCTCTAGCCTGAGGGTCAGGCCGCCTGCGCCGGGGTCAGTCCAGCCAGCGCCTGGGACAGCCGGTGCTGGGTGGTCGGGTCGAGAGCGAACTGAATCCGGCTGCGGTCGTTGAGGGCCTCCAGCACCCGTCCGCTCACCGGCGGCCAGCCGGTCACCGACAATTGAATGGAACTTCCCGGAGTGGCGCCGACGTCCCGGTCCAGGCGGGCGCCGCCCAGGGACACGTCGACAACCGTCACCGCATGGCGCTGGCCGCTGACGGTGACCTCCGCCGCAAGGTGGACGTGCAACCGCTCGTAATGCCGGCGGTCGACGGAGTTTTTCACCGCCTTGAGGAAATCCGCCACCTCGCCCGCCAGTTCTCCCGATTGATGGATCAGGCCGTCGGCGGTGGACAGCACCTGGGCCGCCGTGGCGCCGGTTCGTTCGGCATTGGAACTGACCTTCAGCATGCCCATTTTGACGTCATTGGTGCCGGCGGCGGTGCGATGGACATTGCTGGCGATGTCCTGGGTGGCGGCGTGCTGTTCCTCCACCGCCGAGGCGATGGCGGTGGCGGTTTCGCTGACTTCCAGAATGGTGGTGCCGATGCCGGTGATGGCCGCCACCGCCTCGCGGGTGGCGGCCTGCACGGCGGTGATCTGGCGGGTGATTCCCTCGGTGGCCTTGGCGGTCTGGCTGGCCAGGTTCTTCACTTCGGTGGCGACCACCGCGAAGCCCTTGCCGGCCTCGCCGGCCCGCGCCGCCTCGATGGTGGCGTTCAGCGCCAGCAGATTGGTCTGGCCGGCGATGTCCTGGATCAGGCCGATGACATCGCCGATCTGGCCGGTGGCGGCCGACAATTCGGCGACGATGGCGCCGATCCGTCCGGTATCGGCGACGGCGCGCCGCGCCACCTCGGAGGCCCGGGTGACCTGGCGGGCGATTTCCGCCTCCGCCGCCGACAGCTCTTCAGCGGCGGCGGCCACCATCTGGGTGTTGGACGACACCTGGTCCGCCGACGACGTTACCGTCCGCGACTCGTCGGTGGTTTCAGCGGCGACGCCGGTCAGCGCCTCCGCCGCCTGGCGCAGCTCGTGGGCCGAGGTGTTGACCAGGGAGACGACGTCGCGGACGCTCTCGTTGAACTCGCGCGTCACCTGCTCCATCGCGGTCTGCCGACGGTCCTTGATTTCGCGCTCCCGGCACTGTTCGGCCTCGATGGCCCGGCGTTTTTCCTCCATCTCGCGGAAAATCGCCAGCGAGCGAACCAGCGTGCCGATTTCATCCCGCCGTTCATTGCCTTTCAGGTCGAAATCGAGATCGCCTTGGGCCAGTCGGTCCATCTGGCCAGTGACGCGGACCAGCGACATCGCCATCAGATTGCCGATCAGCAGGCTGATGCCGCCGATCGCCAGGATGATGATCGCCATCAGCCCGGCGAGAACCAAGGCCATATGCCGGAAAGCGGCATCGACGTCGTCGAGATAGATGCCGGTGCCGACCACCCAGCCCCAGGGCGTAAACCCCTTGATGTAGGAGATCTTGCGAACCGGCTCCTGAAAGCCCGGTTTCGGCCACAGATAGCCGTAGAAGCCGCCGCCGGCCTGGCGGACGATGGCAATCATGTCGGTAAACAGATGGGCGCCGTCGGGGGTTTTCATGTCGCCCAGGGCCTTGCCGTCCAAGTCCGGTTTCACCGGGTGCATGATCATCACCGCGGCCATGTCGTTGACCCAGAAATAATCATTGTCGCCGTAGCGCATGACCTTGAGGTCGGCGAGGGCGGACTGCTTGGCATCGGCTTCGCTGAGGCGTCCGGCCTTGACCTCGCCGTCATAGCGGGACAACAGGGAAACCGCCGATTCGGTGAGGTGCTGCACCTTGAGTTTGCGGCCCTCCAGCAGATCCTGGTCAAGCCAATGTAGGGAGACGCCAAAGATAAGGATCATCCCGATGAAAGAAAGTGCAACGATGAGCGAGACTTTTGTACGAATCTTGAGATTCGAAAACCACATGACATTCCCCCAAGCGTAACTCCCGCCGAATCCTCCCAGCTTCGGCGACAAACAGGCGTCTGATTTAACAAGTCACTGAAAAGTTGTGAATTTTTTATATTTTGCACAACATATCATTTACATTTATACGCCAGCTCGCGGCGTTTCGCAATGACAGTTCAAACCAATGAAGTGCTGACCTTCGGCTGTGTGATTCATGCGTAGTTGTATCCCCTGCCGCAACCGCCATGGTGGCGGCGCCCGTCGCCGAAGCCCGCCCATGGCCTCTCTCCGGGGATTTTTCCCCTTGGCTTAATTGTTTTTTATGACAATGCATTGCAGGGTGACGTTGAGGTCGGACAATAAAAACATCTTTTGTAGTTGACGACCTCGTCGAGCGTCTTTATTCGTTACGAAAAAGACACGGGCAGGCGATTTTCCAACCATGACCTCCACGGTTCTCAAGCATTCCTACACCGTCCCCTGCGCCTCGGCGTTCCGCATCCGGGTGGAGCAGCTGGCGGCCCGGCGCAACGTCAATGTCGGTGATCTCGCCCGCTCGATCCTGCTGGTGGTCCCCGCCGATGTCATCGCCGCCTATCCCGATCCCGGCGAGCCGGGGATGGAGGACCGCGAGACCATCGTGCTGAAATCCGGCCCGGCGCAAGGCCGGCCATGGCGGCGCAAACCGCGGCTGCAGGTGCGTCTGCCCCCCGGTCACGAGGTGCCGCTGATCCGCCAGGCCCTGGCTTTGGCTCTGGCGATGGATGGCGGCGAGCAGCTGGTGCGGATCGGCGATGCGCGGCCGGCACCGGTTGAAAAACCGGTCCACGAGCCGCTGCCGACGCAGGAGGTGGCGGACGAAATGGAACGCCTGCAGACGATCATTTCGGTCCTGGCCTTCGAACCCCTGCCGCAAGGCGTGAAAACCCGCGGCGAGGCGCTGCATGTGCTGGGCTTCCCACCCGGTGCCGAGCCGGATTTGCGCAAGCTGAGGGCCAAGTTCCGCATGCTGGCGACCATCCATCACCCCGACAGCCTCTACGGCAGCCATCTCCGCATGAGCCAGCTCAACCAGGCCATGGATCTGCTGCGCGGAGAATAAAAAAGGCCGGGACAAAGCCCGGCCTTGATTTTGACGATCAGCCGCGGTGTCAGTCGCGGCGGTCGCCGAAGAAGCGCAGCAACATGACGAACAGGTTGATGAAGTCGAGATAGAGGGTCAGCGCCCCCATCACCGCCTTCTTGGCCGCCACCTCGCCGCCGTCGCCGACCCAGTACATTTCCTTGATTTTCTGGGTGTCATAGGCGGTCAGGCCGGCGAAGATCAGCACCCCGGCCACCGACATGATGAAGTTCAGCATCGAGCTGGCGAGGAAAATATTGACCAGCGAGGCGATCACCAACCCCCACAGGCCCATCACCAGGAAGCTGCCGAAAGCCGACAGGCTGCGCTGGGTGGTGTAGCCGTAAAGGCTGAGGCCGGCGAAGGACGCCGCCGTAATGAAAAACACGCGGGTGATGCTGGTGGCGGTGTAGACCATGAAGATCGAGGACATGGAAATCCCCATCAACCCGGCATAAAGCCAGAACAGGGCCTGCGCCGTACTGGCCTGCATGCGCGCCAGACCGAAGGAAAAGGCCATCACCAGCCCGAGCGGGGCGATGATCGCCACCCAGCCGAGCGCCGTCGGCGACGCCCCACCGTTGGCTCCGGCATAGAAGAACAGCTGCCACAGCGCCGGTGTATTGGCGACCAGGGCGGCGAAAATGCCGGTCAGCGCCAGACCGGAGGCCATGTAATTGTAGACCCGCAGCATGTATTGGCGAAGGCCGACATCGATTTCAGCGGCGCTTGCCCGTCCCTGGACCCAGGTACTGCGTTCGGTTTCGAAGGCCATATGGTCCTCATTCTCAAAGGAAAAAAACCCGTGGAAAGATATGGCACAAACGCATGGAAAATCAAGTCGGGCGGCGGAACGCCTCAATCATGGCGTAAATGATCAGCAACTGAAGTGCGCAATGCGCGCCAGGTTCCGACCACGCCGGTCACCGCCACCGCCGACAGCCCGGCGGCCACCGTCGCCGCCAGCGGCCCCGGCAGAAACCGCCAATCCGCCTTCAGCACAAAGGTCAGCAGCGCCCAGGCGGCGGCGCTGCCGAGCAGGGCCGCCAGCAGGCCGGTGGCGCCGCCCAGCAGGGCATATTCCAGCCCGACGGCCCGCACCAGATCACGCCGGGCCGCCCCCAGCACCTTCAGCAATACCGCTTCATGGACCCGGCGCCGCTGGCCGGCGGCGATCGCTCCGGCCAGCACCAGGGCCCCGGCGGCCAGGGTCACCGCCGCCGCCGCCTTCATCGCCGTCGCCACCCCCTCGACCAGATGACGCGCCTGGACCAGGGCTTCCTTGACGCGGATGGCCGACACCGAGGGCAGCCTGCGGGTGACCGCCCGTTCCACCGCCGCCTCGCCGCCGGGCGGCGCGTGGACCGTGGCGATCCAGCTGCGCGGCGCCCCGGCCAGCGCGTCGGGCGAGAGAATGAAGGTGAAATTCATCGCCAGGCTCGACCAGTCGATTTCGCGCAAATTGGCGATTTTGGCGGTGACCTCGCGGCCCAGCACATTGACGGTGATCGACTGACCGACGCCAAGACCGAATCCGCGGGCGATACCGGCATCCAGCGACACCAGCGGCGGGCCGGCATAATCGGGCGGCCACCAGCCTCCGGCCACCACCTTGGCGTCATCCGGCGGCCGGGCGGCGACGCTCAGCCCGCGGTCGCCCTGCACCGCCCAGCGCGCTCCCGGAGCGATGTCACGGCGCTCCACCGCCTGGCCGTCAATGGCGGTGACGCGGCCGCGCACCATCGGCGCCCGTTTGACGGCACTGCCGCCGGCCGCCGCCACCGCCGCATCGAAGGCCGCCACCTGATCGTCCTGAATGTCGATGAAGAAGAAACTGGGCGCCTCGGCCGGCAGCCGCCGGTCGATCTCGTCGGCGAGATTGGCCTCGACCAGTCCCACCGCCGCCAGCACCGTCAGCCCCAGGCCGAGGGACAGCACCACCCCCTGGGTCGCCGCCCCCGGCCGGCTCAGCGACGACGCGGCGAGGCGCAGCGGCAGGGCAAGGGCCCGGCCGGCGGCCCGGCGGGCCAGGCGCGCCAGGGCGACCCCGGCCAGGGCGAACAGCCCCAGGCAGACCGCAGTTCCGGCGACAAACCACGCCGCCAAGGGACGGTCGGCGGCGCTGACCACCGCCAGGGCGGCCAGACCGGTGACGGCGGCGGCGCTGACCGAAATCGCCGCCAGGGACGGACGGCGCCGGTCGGCGGCGACGATGTCGCGCAACAGGGCGGCCGCCGGGACCCGGCCGGCGCGGCCAAGCGGCCAGGCGGTGAAGGCCAGTCCGGTCAGGCCGCCGAACAGAGCGGCCAGGACCAGCGGCCGCCAGAACAGGCCGAGGCGAGCGGCGATCGGCAGGCTGTCGCCGGCCAGCGCCACCAGGAGGGCCGGCAAGGCGGCGCCGGCCGCCAGCCCGAGGACAATGCCCAGCCCGCTCAGGGCGGCCACTTCCAGCCCCAGGGCGGCGACGATCAGCCGCTGCGAGGCGCCCAGGCATTTGAGAATGGCGACGGTGGCGCGGCGGCTGTCGAGAAAGGCCCGCGCCCCGGTGGCGACGCCGATGCCGCCGACCAGCAGGGCGGTGAGACCGACCAGGGTCAGAAACAGCGCCATGTTGTCGAGAAACCGCACCAGTCCGGGCGCCGCCTGACGGCTGTCCTGGATCTGCCAGCCGGCGCTGGGAAAGCGTTCCCCGGCCGCCGTCCGCACCTCGTCGGCACTCACCCCGGCGGCCAGGCGCAGCATCAGCAGGTGGCGGATCATGCTGCCCTCCTGAACCAGGCCGGTGGCAGCCAGGCCGGCGCCGTCCATCAGCAGCCGCGGGCCGAAGGTCACCGGCGAGGCGATGCGGTCCGGTTCGCCGGTGATGACGGCGCGGACCGTGAAGGTGGCGGCGCCGATGACGATCGGTTCCCCCACCGCCACCCCCAGGCGGTCGAGGAGATTGGGATCGCAGGCGACGCCCCGGCCCAGTTCGACGGCGGGATCCAGGCGCAATTGCCCGTAGAGGGGATAACGCCCGTCCACCGCCTTGATCTCCACCAGGGTTTGGGTACCGGCGTCCGGGCGTCGGGCCATGGCCCGCATCTCGGTGGCCTCGGACAGGGTGCCAAACTCCCGCAGAAAGGCGGTCTCGGCGGTGCTGGCCGGCCGCTGGGCGAGGCGGAACACCATGTCGCCGCCCAGCAGGGAGCGTCCGTCCTCGGCCAGAGTCCGTCGCAGTCCGGCATCCAGGGACCCGGCGGCGGCGATGGCGGCGACGCCCAGGGCCAGGCAGGCCACCACCCAACCGAGCCCGTTCAGCGCCCCACGCAGATCACGGAACGCCAGGCGAAGCGCGAGACGGATCAAGGCACCGCCTCGGCGGCGGCGGCGATGCGGCCGTCGGCCAGACGGACGGTGCGGGCGCAGCGCGCGGCCAGCATGGGGTCATGGGTGATCAGCAGCAGGGTGGCGGCGGATTCGCCATGCAGGGAGAACAGCAGGTCGATCACCGCCTGTCCGGTGGCATGGTCGAGATTGCCGGTTGGCTCGTCGGCCAGCAGCAGCCGCGGCCGGGCGACGAAGGCCCGGGCCAGCGCCACCCGCTGCTGTTCGCCGCCCGACAGCTGGCCGGGATAATGGGTCAGGCGGTGGGACAGGCCGACCCGCTCCAGCATTTCGGCCGCGGCCGCCCGGGCGCCGGCCTGGCGGGCCAGTTCCAGCGGTACGGCGACATTCTCCAGGGCCGTCATGGTGGGAATGAGATGGAAGGATTGGAAGACGATGCCGACGTTTCGGCGGCGAAACTTCGCCAGCCCGTCCTCGTCGACGGTGCCGAGATCGAGGCCGGCCACCGTCACGCTGCCGCCGGTGGGGCGCTCGAGACCGGCCACCACCATCATCATGGTGGATTTGCCGGATCCCGAGGGACCGACCACGGCGACCGTCTCGCCGGCCTCGACGGTGAGGTCGATGCCCTGCAATATATTGACCTCACCCGCCGGACTTGCCAGCTTAAGGCGGAGATCCCGCAGTTTAACCATCGGTTGGCGTTCGGAGGATGTATCGCGCATGCGCTCCCTGGTGTTGCGACTGACGGCATATGGTCTTCTCGCCCTGTTTGTCAACGAAAGTGCCATGGCCGCCCCGCCGATCCGCATCCTCGCCTTAGGCGACAGCCTGACCGCCGGCTACGGCCTGCCGGCCGCCGACGCCTTTCCGGCCCAACTTGAACGGGCGCTGACGGCCAAAGGATTTGCCGTGCAGGTGGTCAATGCCGGGGTCTCCGGCGACACCTCGGCGGGCGGGCGGGCCCGTCTCGACTGGGCACTGGCCGACAAGCCGGAGCGCGCCATCGTCGAGTTGGGAATCAACGACGCGCTGCGCGGCATCGATCCGAAGATCACCTACGCCAATCTCGACTCCATTCTCACCAGCCTGCGGGACCGGGGCGTCAAGGTGCTGCTGGCCGGCATGTTGGCGCCGCGCAATCTCGGCGCCGACTATGTTGCCGCCTTCGACGGCATTTACCCGAGGCTGCGGACGGCCCATAAGGTGCCCCTCTATCCCTTCTTCCTGGACGGCGTGGCGATGCATCGCGACCTGACCCTGGAGGACGGGCTGCATCCCAATGCCCAGGGCGTGGCGGCGATTGTCCGCGGGATCATGCCGCTGGTGCAACAATGGCTGGAGACCCCATGAACGCCGCCATGAAAGCCAGCCAGGCCCGCAACGACCATTGGGG
>Ga0007882_10002592_pt1 | contig 10109 bp, 9 predicted proteins | sample CryBogCBH12Aug01_FD_71195 | JGI IMG/M metagenome (GOLD analysis project Ga0007882, IMG submission 71195) | Freshwater microbial communities from Crystal Bog, Wisconsin, USA - CBH12Aug09.1 | ecosystem: Environmental > Aquatic > Freshwater > Lake | place: Crystal Bog, Wisconsin, USA | collected... | reverse complement strand
CACACGCAGTGGCAAAGGCAACTGGATACCAAGGCAGTATTAGCTTTGACGCTACTAAGCCTGATGGCGCACCCAGAAAGTGGATGGACTCAGGCAGACTAAATCGCTTGGGCTGGACGCCACAAGTCAATTTAGAAACTGGTCTTGCACAAGCCTACCAAGCATTTTCTCAGGCTTAAGTCTTACTGCGTTTCATGAAATTACCCCTTCAGATTTCTAAATTAGATTACTGGGTATACGGGCTGTCACTAGCACTATGTTTTTTGCTGTTCAAGCAGTCCGATCTGACACTGACCAATAACGCCTCTTTTGCCTATTTCTATGGCCACTTTGGCGACTTTTACGACTACAACAGGCCGCTGTTCACTGGTAATAATTATCTTCCTGCTTTCTATTGGATTTTTGCCATCTGGAATATCCCCCTGCATTTATTAGGGCTCACTCCAGAAATAATTCCTGAGACTGTGGCGCTCTCGACCTCAGTTCAAACTATTTGGTCCAAGCTTTTACTCGCAACTTTTTTCTTTGCATCGGCTCGTATGCTTGGGAAGATATCTGACCAAATTACTATATATGCCTCGTCGGTAAATATAGATAGAAATGGAATATCCCCTAAGTATCTATTTGCGACCTCTCCGATTGCCATTTTTGCGGTCTTTATTTTTAGTGGATACGATATTTTTGGAGTTTTCTTCATTCTGCTCGGTATCCATGCCTACCTTGCTAAAAACTTTAAAAAATTTATCTTATGGTTTTCTATAGCCATCTCATTTAAGTATTTTGCAGCCTTTGTCTATCTGCCTTTGGTTTTGATGATTGAAAAGCGACTGATCTATCTAGTCCTTTATGGTTTATTGGGGCTTGCTTTTAGTGCAATACAGTTTTGGTTGTACTGGCACAGCGAGGCTTTCCACTTTGGAATATTTGGAATGATTAGTGAAAAAGGGGGCGGACATGGTCTGAGCTTGCGTTTCATTCTTGCCAATTTAGTATATGGAGTGATGTGCCTCTATCTGTATTTTTCAAAGTTCCGATTTGGTGATAACGAATACACTTGGTGCCAGCGAACTGTATTAGTTGGTATTCTGAGCTATGCCTTGCTATTTAGCTGGACGCTTTGGCATCCGCAATGGCTCATATTGATTACTCCCTTCATTTGCTTGTCCTTTCTGTTTATTCGTAGTCAAAAAACTTTACTGACAATTGAAATATTGGGATATCTAGGATTTGCCATTTTCTGCATTAATAATTGGGTAGGAAATGTCGACAATACGATGCTATATGCCGGCGTCTTCGGAGCAGTATTACCGCAGGCTCCCATGTTGGCAAGCGATGTTATTGGGCATCACTGGATGCCACTATCTAGAACTTTGCTCTATGGCTCCTTATATCTGCCTCTCATCATTTTTGGACTAGAGCAATTTTTTAAAAATCGCCAGAACATGCCAGAGGATATCGGCGTAGAAAAAATACTCTTTAATACTCGTTTTTTGTTGGCAAGCTATTTCTTTATTGCAATATCAGCAATTTGCTTGGTTTTATAGAGTGCCGACATTAATTTGCGCCTTCCAATAGCGCATGAATAGCTTTTCTTGATTAATATTTTTTAGGGCCATTTCTTCGGCAGTCTTTTTTAGAAAAGCAGAGTTGATTTCGGACCAATCCTCTATGGCAATGACTGGTAGATCGACAAATAAATCATTTAACTTGGCTTTTTTGACGATGGGGATACAGCCTAGCAGTAGAGCCTCCCAAGTGCGGTGACAATCTAGTCCAGCTCCATGCGGGCTGAGGACGAACTGATATTGCGATTGCAGCTTCCATGTTTCGCTCATCGGTAGTGGGTTGGACTGAAAAAAGCAAAGCGATTTATCAATCCTAGTAAAGCAATCTTGCCGATCAGCGCGATCGATGGAAAAATGCCAGTTGCAGAATATTTTTTGCTCTCTATTGGCAAACGAGGGTGCGCACTCAGAAATAGCCTTGAGTTCAAGCTCTTGCAGGGCGGGCAAAATAAAGCCACCACCCCACTCCAGAGGATTGGACCATAAGTTATGCAGATTAATGCCGATTGGCAATGATTGAAGTTTTGGGTGGTCAAAATCTCTATTCTGAGCAAACCACTTCGTAAGCTTGGGGTGAGATAGCAGGGAATCTAAATGATCACCCAAAGAGATGTGGTTTATTGGTAAATCACTATCCCCGGTAACTAAAATGAAGGAATCAGTGATATGGGGTAGGACATGCCTGATAAAATGTACCAAGCCGTCACTTGGTACATAAATCGAAGGAATGTTTTGCGCATCACTTAGACTTTTTATAGTTTGTATGCGCTTAATGATGGAGTCTAAGTAGGGAATGTTTTCTTGGCTAGACTGTGGATTTTCTGGATGAATTGTGCAGGCAAAAAGAATCGACCTGCTATTCACAAAGGCTGCATTTTGAATTGAGTAATCAAAGCTTTCTTGTAATAGGATTTTGCTTGATAGGAGCCGACGATCATGGCGTTTTAGAAAACGCCCTATTAGTCTATAAAGGGGTCGGTGGAGCATGATTTATAACCAATGGAATGTAAAAAAATTAAAGCTGATTTCTTGTCAGGGCAACTAAATATTAAATTTACTAAAAATATTTTAGATATACAGCCCATTGTAGTCCTAGGGGTTATTTATTTACGGTGTTTTAATTGGCTCAGCCAGAAAAAACCCCAGATAATTGCCATTATATTTATCTAGTTCGGTGCCTAACAATATGGCGTTACAAAATGCTTGTACGGTTGGAATCTTTTTCACATACCGGTCAATAGGTTGCCTTACTGTAGAGATAATTTTGTTAAGTTAAAATAACTTTTTAAAGTTCTTTATGGAATTAAATTTAGAGGGCTTATTACTTTTAAAAGGGGCGAATGTTGAAAAATCTTTCTTACGAATCGTTGGAAAGGATAAATGTAGATAAGCCAGTACATCGAGTTAAATTTATCTCTAACCTCTGCGCAAAAAAAATAGTTTTAGATATTGGGTGTTTTGATGAAACATCTATAGATTCCAAAAATAATGATGAATGGCTTCACGGACAAATAGCTCTTCAAGCCAACTATACATATGGAATCGATAATTCTTTGAAAATTCCACCCGAGGGAATTTCTACAGGCAATAAATCACAAATTTATCTGGGCGATGCATTTGAACTTCCCATTCAAATTGATCTTAACGGGATTCAAATGATTGTATGTGGCGAGCTAATAGAGCACCTTGAGAATCCACTTTTATTTTTACGCAACCTTCGTCAGAGGTACCCGGGCACAACTTTGGTTATATCTACGCCAAATGGCTGTAGTTTTGCAAATGGGTTGATGGGAACCTTTGGGATGGAGGTGCAGCATCAAGATCACCTCTTCAATTTCACTTATAAAACGTTACATACCCTCTTTTGTAAAGCAGGCTATATCAATTTTCAAATTTTGCCTTATAAATTTTATGCATCAGAAATGATATATAAGTCAAAAGGATTAAAAAAGATTTTAGCTAGGCTGGTTCAGGCCTTCATAAGATTTTATGAGCGCTTTTTCCCACTGCGCTCATTTGGATATATTGTGATTGCTAATGGGTAATGTAACACTTCTACAATTAATCCGTTTTTGCATCGTAGGACTTGTAAATACCTTATTTAGTTATTTAATTTATTGTATTTTTCTGTATTTTGGCTTCGCGTTCCAGATGGCCAGCCTTTTTGCCATCTTAATTGGAATATTTTTTAGTTTTAGCATGCAAGGAAAATTTGTTTTCTTTAATGAAAATAAATTGCTCATATGGAAATTTTTATTAAGTTGGGTAATTATTTATATGCTGCAAATAAGCTATATAAATTTTGCAATTAATGAGTTTGGATATAACGCATACATCATTGGTTTAAGTTCACTGCCAATAAGTGTTATCTTGTCATATCTTTTGCAAAAATTTTTCGTATTTAGGGTATAAATTTTATGCCTACTTTTTATGGAAAATTTAAAAATCAATTTTACGATTTGGTTGGTAGATACTTTCATGAGCATGTGCTCCTAATTGTCTATTTGGAGAGTTTTTATGTCTAGTGTAGGCTTCTGATGCCGCTCGTCACTATTTGCTTACCCGTATTTAATAGCGGAAAGTTTCTGAATGAGACAATTATTTCAGTGATGAGTCAAACTTATCATAAGATTCAGGTCATTGCGATTGATGATTGTTCTACTGATGATTCATATGAGATCTTAAAAGGTTATAAGTCTGATAACTTCATTGTTTTAAGAAACTCTAAAAATCTTGGTCTAAAAGAAAACTGGAACAAGTGCCTCGAGATGGCGGCTGGAAAGTACATCAAAATGATGGGTGCAGATGACATTCTTTTTCCTGAGTGTATATCAAAACAGGTTGAGATTTTAGAATCTATCAATGTAGATCTTGTTAGCTCTAATCGTTATGTAATTGATGCTAGCAGTCATGTTCTTCTTAGGCTTAAATATCCCCTGCAAGGTTATATTTATCCCAAGAAAGCCCTTAGGAAACTAGTTGGCGCTGGTAGAAACATAATTGGTGAACCCGTTGTTTGCTTGATTCGTAAGGATGCGCTTATAAGCGTTGGCGGATTTTCTGCGTTGAATAATTATGTGATTGACATTGAGACTTGGGCAAAGCTAATACGTATCAAGGGGCTTTTTGCAATGGACGACTATTTGAGTTCATTTAGGGTCTCAAATACTTCTACAAGCTCTAAGGAGGGTTTCAACCAAATTCGTAGTGTATTTGAATTTATTGAAAGCTTTAGCGCTCAAGAGGTGGGGCTATTTACAAAAGTAAAAGCTTGTTTTCTGGCGGTAATATTTGGGTTTATAAGAAATTTAATATTCTTTTTTACTAATAGAGTGAGATAAATAGTATCCAGCATAAACAAGGTCTATTTTTATAAGGGTGCAGCCATATTATTTCTGGTAGTTGCTAATGTGATTAATATTAGGAACACTAATCTGGAGGAGTGCTCCTCTAGGCGGATACAAACAGCGATTTCAATTTCCCATCTTATTAAAGATAGTCTCGCTTAGCTACCTAAAGCCTGTTTTAGGCCAGCCATATTCAATTCCTTTTTAGTTTCCCGTATTTCATCTCATAGCTCTCTTCCCCACAAAATACTTTGGGGTTGATCTGGGTATTTCAGGTAGGTTAGCAGCATTAATTTTTGCTCTTCACTCGCTCATTGGGAATGATCTTCTCTTAAAAGAGCTGTGAGTAGATAAAAAATCTAGATTATTTGCATTTGTATTGATTGTTCCCCCAATTTTTCCATTTCAGATTGGCACATTTTGATTGAATCTATCGTACTATTTTTTCTCTCAAGTTGATATCTGCAAACCTATTTATTGTTCATGATTATTATCATTGCGCTGTCATTATTTACTTATGTAATTTTATTACTATTGCTTATATACACTTATATGGCAGTCTAAAAAGATTTTCTATTTGGCTAATGGTGGCTATATGTATATGCTCCTTGGTTTTCTTTGCGCGTGAATATCCCCATGCAAAATATGGCTACATCAACCAATCCAGTAGAACCCTTGCGATATCTCATGAAATCAAGAGTCAAATAGACTCTGAGGATGTTTTTGTATTATTTGGATACGATTGGTGATCGGGGGTGTTTTATTGCTCAGAGCGTAAGTCACTTACAGCCCACGAATGGTATCTAGATAGGCTGGATATGGACCATTTGGATCGATATTTTGATAAATCACCCAAAATGATTGTGATCTGTAACAATACTAGTCATCAATATAATTCATTCGTAGTAAGAATGCCTGGTTATGAATTGGTTAAGGTCTTGCAGGACTGCTCTCTATATAAGCAAAGGAATTAGTTAAGTGCTATATCTATCTACTGTGACTCCAGTATATGCGGGAGCCCCTTACTTAGAGCGCCTAGTATCTGAGTTGGATAGCTTAAGACTGGATTTATTGAGAACCCAAAATATTCGATTTAAAGAGGCCCATTTTGTAGTCGATGGCACAAGCGATGGGTCCTTTGAGATTCTTCAGGATCTTCAAAAAAGGTATGAGTGGGTGATGCCTGTTGAGCTCTCTAGAAATTATGGCCAGCATCCAGCTACTAAAGCAGGGGTTCAGCTAACGAATAGTGATTTTGTTGCTACTCTAGACGAGGATTTGCAGCATAGACCTCATGAAATAAAAAAAATGTTGCATTACATGGTCGAAAATAATGCTGATATTGTATATGCCAGCGCGACTAGCAAAATTCATCAAAGTCACTTTCGAAATTTTTGCTCTGTAGCTGTAAAAAGAATTCTAGGTTACTTGGCGGGTAATCAGAACTTTAGTAGTTTTAACAGCTTTAGATTAATGAATGGATCTATTGCACGTTCAGCATCATCCATCAAAGGGGTTGACGTGTATTTTGATATTGCCCTATCTTGGTTCACCAATCGAATCGCAACCGCCCCCATCGAGCTGATCGATACCAGGATTAACAGTGGCACACTCAGCAGCTATTCAGTAAAAGCTTTATTCAGTCATGCGAGGCGCATGGCGCTTTCAACTAATACAAAAATCCCTAAATTTTTAGCCCTACTTGGTTTTTTGGCTGTTTGTTTTTCTGGATTACTCGCGCTCAATATTATTTACCAGAAGCTATTTAGCGATGCTTTAAGTGGGGCAGCAGGCTGGGCTTCGCTATCGGTAACCCTTTTATTTTTTGGCGGCATCCTGACATTGATGCTCTCCTTTGTGCTTGAATATAGCACTTATATAACGTTGACTATTATGGGTAAGCCCAATTTTTCGTATATCAAACGTATTCCCCTTGCTTTACTGCGCGAAGATGTTCGCTTGCTCAATCAATAATTGCTTTGCTACTTTTTGCGCCCATTTAATTTAAATAATGTTACTTAATGAATATCCTACTAATTGGAGGCGGTGGATTTTTAGGGCTAAATTTAGCCACGGCCTTGTGTCATGCTGGTCACCAATTGCATATTGCAGATATCAATACTCAATCCGCAACAGCTCTTCGAGGTCTCGAGGGAATACAAGGCATTTATTCGTTGGACGGGGCTGATGTAGAAAAAATTCTGACACACATAGATCGATTGCAAATTGACTGTGTGGTCAATCTTGCGTCTAATCTTATTCCATCAAGCTCTTATGAGAAATATAACATTGAGCAAGCCAATTTCGTTGTCCCGGCTTTTCAACTCCTGAGCGAGCTAGCCAATAGGGGTGTGATATATATTTATTTCTCATCAGGCGGAACCGTTTATGGAGCATCAGATCAGAATTTGGTTAGAGAGACTGCGCCAAAAAAACCGATTAGCTATTACGGTTTATCCAAGTCACTATTTGAAGATCTCATTTTGTTTACCAGCCGCACAAAAGGGTTAAATTACCTGATCTTGCGACCATCTAATCCATTCGGCCCTTTTCAGAATCCTAGCAAAAAACAAGGATTGATTGCGGTAGCTGTGGATAAGATGACGAAGAATGAGCCAATTGAAATATGGGGCGATGGTTCTGTTATGAGAGATTATATTTGGGTGGGTGACTTAACCCAGGCGGTAGCAAGGCTTCTTGAAAAAAGTCACTGGAATGAGATCTACAATATTGGCTCGGGAGTAGGCCACTCTATTAATGAGGCGTTGGGGACTATTCAATCATTGCTTTCAAGCAATTCCGAGATTATTTATACGCCCCCCCGATCTGAGGATGTGCAACGTATCGTGCTTGATATCAAAAAGCTCCAGTCTGATATTGAATTTAATCCTGTTGGCCTTAAAGATGGTATTCAAATGTATCTTCAAGGAATCAATAAATAATTTAGATAAAAAAATTCTGCTTCTCGGTGGAGATATTTTGGGTCGAGCAAATTTGGTTACTCGCTTAAAAGCGCGGGGATGCATAAATATTATCGCTATTGATCAGCATCGAAAAAATTTAACAATATTGCCGCAAAGTATTTATTTGCAATTATCAATATTAAAAGTTACTACTTTGGGCGGTATAAGACTGCAAAAGAATAGCTACAAAACAACCATGTAAACATCACGCTAAATTCTTAGGATTTAATTCTTTTTGCTGGATATCTCAAGGTAATGCCACAAAAAAATGCAGTCATAAAAAATAACAACTCAATAAAATGCGCTTCGTTCGCTTCAGTAGTGAGATAAGCAAAACTCATAATGGGAATAGTCCAGGCAGCATACGAAAACCATAAGCCCTCTTGGTGAAGTGAGCGATACCAGGAAACAAAAAGCGGAATTAAAACCAAGAGTAGACCAGGAATACCAACCCCTAAAGCAAAGTCTAACCACCCGCTATGAGTCGCCCCTCGCATATTACCTAGTGGCTTAGAAAAGTCTGACCATTTTTGTGCTGCCAATGCTCCGAATGAGTGGTGAACTAATCCATAACCAAGTGGATTCTCAATGAGAAGTTGTACGCCTGAAACAAACCAAGCAGTTCTTAGGTAAGTGCTCCCATCAACTGGCCTTCCTTGGGAATTAGTTGGTACGCTACCGACCTTGTCATCTTTCCACCAATTTTGATGTTGGATGTCAGCGCTAATCTGAACATCAGCAATCATTTGAGCCCAGGCCGTATTTTTTTCAAGATGTTTTTTAATGCCAGCAAAAGAAAAGCTAGCAATAACTATGCTTATAAGTAGGGCTAATATAATTTTTTCCCAACTCCATTTAATTCTCAACACAAGATTGATAACAAAGACCGATAAACAAAGCACAAAGATGGCGATTCCATTTTTAGTATTGGAAAAGTAATCCCCAAAAATGCATAGCGCCAGAATTAGTATTCCAGGGGCTATCCACCAACGACTCATCTGGCGATTAATCCCTCGAATAATTAGAATAAAACTTAAAGGAGCGGCTAAAGCAGTACAAATTACAAAAGGAGGCTTAGCCTTATAAAAGAAATATAGGAAATAGATTTGGTCGAACATCCATTGTCGGTTATGCCACATTTCATAGGAAAAGCGCGCAAATCCAATCAGACATGTTCCAGCAAATCCAATCAAAATCAAAAGAATGCAGCTATTTTGCCAAGCATCATCTTTTCTCACTTCAGTTTCAATTTGAGGGTGTGTTGTTTTTGGTTTGACTAGCATTAAACTCAAAGCCAGTCCTAGTGGGATAGCCATTAGACAGCGCATCCACAGGTGTCCCAACTCGTAAAGCTGTGCATCAAAGTCGGTCGAGAGAAAAAAAAGGTGCACTAAAAGCCATAGATAAAAGCCCAAAAATATCCATAAAGGCCAGGTATTTAGACTAAAAATGGCCTTTTTATGACCTAAGAGCGAGATTAAACTAGCAATAAATCCCAAGGTCAAGAGCCCATGTCTTAGGGCAATCGTGCCCGGCATTGGCCAGATCGCTAAAAGCCCCGCACAAGAAAGCAAAATAAGCCAAGCATTCAAGCTCCCCCAGGGGTTAGGAGTATCGGCGCTTTGCGAAGGATTCATGAAATATAAAAAGGGAGCATGGGGGCGATGATAGATCTTTGATGGTAAACCCTTGATGATAGATCCTGCTAAGGACTTGAAAATAGTCGGTTTTTGGGTCACAGAACGATATAATAACCTTAAAATTTAGAAGCAATTAAGCAATCAATACAGAAATGGAATCGGGCAATGACAGGTGATCAAGGAGTAGGGGTAAAACATGGGGGCTCAAGCCAAGATAGCCCAAGCCAGGACCCATTACTTGAGCCCGAAATCTCCCTCCTTGATATCGTCAATTTTCTGACTGGAGCCTGGAAAAAACTCGCCATTGCCGCATTAGTCGGTGCTGTTTTAGGGTTCGGTAATTGGTATTTCTTAGGCAGTTATAACGCTGAGCTCGTTCTCAAAAACAATGGCGGTACCGATTTAGTCGGCTGGCGCTCGCTGCAAAAAACCTTGCCCAACCTGGCAGATCAAATCATCGATGAAGGGAAGGTGCCTGAGGGTCAAGAATCCCTCTATCGCACCTTAAGCAATCCCGATTGGTGGCAAAAAAATGCCCTAGCCACCTACGGCATGAGCAAGGCAGACACCAAGGACCTCGCCTCGACCGCCGGT
>Ga0007882_10002588_pt1 | contig 10119 bp, 11 predicted proteins | sample CryBogCBH12Aug01_FD_71195 | JGI IMG/M metagenome (GOLD analysis project Ga0007882, IMG submission 71195) | Freshwater microbial communities from Crystal Bog, Wisconsin, USA - CBH12Aug09.1 | ecosystem: Environmental > Aquatic > Freshwater > Lake | place: Crystal Bog, Wisconsin, USA | collected... | reverse complement strand
CCAGATACATAAAGAAACAAGCCACCACCAAATATCCGATAAATATACCTATACCCCCAAGACTTGGGATTTGTGCCCCATGGAATTTACGTATATCATCAGGAATATCATATATTTTTCGGTGGTCTGTAATGAATATTATCTTGCGAACAGCATACACACTTATTATACAAGACAGAATACCGGCAAGTGGATAGAGCAAATAATAAGGCAAAAAATATGTCTGTTGCAGATCTGCGTGCATTTCGTTTAAAACGTAAATTTATTGGTTTTTATTTTGGAAAAATCAAATAATTATAGTCTATATAATTAATAGTTTTTAATCTTAATATTCTTAAATAACTACAATTTCTTTACCCCAAGACTCGTAGGCAAACCATCCATGCTCACCAGATTATTGTCTAATTGATACTTAGCAAGCCCGTCAACCCCTTTCTTTTCACCCCATTTAAAGGCTTGGTCACGCTCACCTTTATAATCATACAATGGCACTCCAAACCCGCAAGAATTCTGCACATGAAACACATCAACCACAATAATCTGTCTGGTTATTGGATGTATTTCAAACTTCGATGCCAATCCATTCCACTCCTCATCCTGCGGAAGTACAGTATATCCCTTACCATACAATCTCAATATTTTCGGCGGACCATCAAATGAACAGAACATTATGGTTATCCTGCCATTCTCCAAAACATGGGCAGATGTTTCATTACCACTGCCAATAATATCCATATAGGCAACCCGTGTAGCAGACAACACCCTGAAACTATCTATTCCTTTTGGCGACAGATTGATGTGTCCATGCTCACTAAGCGGTGCTGTACTTACAAAGAACATCTTTTGTTGCTCTATAAACTTCCTGTCGTTTTCAGAAATCTCTTCAGCTAATTTACCCATCTTGAATACAATTGTATGTTTAGCAAAGATATTAACTGTAATAGAATCAATCATGCAATATTTGATTAAAAACAGGAGTACTACTGATTTTAATCAATTAGATACGTTTGCACTAATTATACTTTTGCCGTATAAATACGACACCATGAAACACATACCTTTTATTTTCAGTATTTTGGTAGCATTTTGCATAGGTGCAAATGCCCAAACATTGCCCAATGGCGGTTTCGAGAGTTGGAGTTCTCATAGCTATGCTACACCGGATAGTAGCTGGTACACCTCCAATCCAAGGTCGCTTGGTTCTGATGATTCACTAACTGTTTGGTCTGTATATGGGGTAACCGGACATGCAGTGCATATTCAAACAGCCATTGTAGGTGTTGACACATTGCAAGCTTACATCGTTAATACGCCTGGAGACCCAAAAAATGGTACCGGTGGTGTACCTTATTCACAAATGCCGAGTAGTATAACAGGTTACTACAGGTATAATTTAGTGGGTAATGACTCCGCTCTATTTTGGATTGAGTTTAAAAAAGCAGGAGCTATTGTCTATAATCAAATAATTACATTCCGGGGAACAGGTTCCGTATCAACATTTACTGCATTTAGTTTTCCATTATCACTGTCTGTAGTGCCGGATACAGTTATAGTTGCTATGGCGTCCAGTAATTTAATGAATGGCGGTTTACAATCAGGTAGTTGGTTGGAGATTGATAACCTTGCCTTTGGAGGATCAGGCATCACTCAACCAATACAGGGAGGTACTTTTGACAATTGGACAACATCTTCTTTTGACATTCCTACTGGCTGGGTCGTGAATCAAAATGGAAATGGTATCAGTGGTGTTAATAAGTCCACAGACCATTACTGTGGCAGCTATTCAGTTGAGTTAATGTCACCACTGGGTCCTTCCGATGGATATGTCAATGTTGCACAAATCACTAATGGTCATAATTCAAATAATGGTCCGCAAGGTGGGCTACCCTATTCTTTATCAATTGATACGCTTACAGGATATTACAAATACATCCCAGTTGGTGCAGATACCGGAAACATCTATGTCAATCTAACTAACCATGGTTCATTGGTAGGTGGTTTTGGCTATAGTTTTCTTTCAGCAGCTTCTTGGACATACTTTGAAATACCCTTCAGTACATCAACTGCTCCTGATACTATGCTGATTGCTATTCAATCAGGTAGTTGGTCTGTATCACACCCCGGTAGTGCCCTATACCTTGACTGTATGCAATTAAAGTCCCAGCCCCTGAACCTGAATAACAATGATTTGGTAAACAATATCATTGTCTATCCAAATCCTGTAAACGATAATTTAAATATTAAAGTAACAGAAAATACTACAGGAAGGGTGCAATGCTTAATTTATGATGTTTATGGAAACGTTATAACCAATAACAATTTCAATACTTATTCTTCAGAAATATCTGTTGACATAAGTAAGATAGCATCGGGTATATATTTTTATGAAATAAATAATAACGGAAAAAGTATCAAAGGGAAATTTGTAAAAAATTAGATTGTTGTTAATACAATTTTGTTTGTTTATTAAATCAGTAGTTAGGTAAAAACAAGAATCCCATTATAGTTCGTCTATAATGGGATTCTAAGTTATATTTAAATCAATAATTACTCTGTAACGGGCTGTTTAAAGTAATCTTTAAAAGCATCTATAAGATTAGAACTAATAAACTTAGTTGCTACACCGATAATGTTATTGAATGCATTTGCATGGGAAATACCGTGCATGATTAGTACCGGTTTGTTCAAGCCTAATACCGGTAAACCGCCATAGTTCTCAAAATTGAAATTGTCTAAGAAAGGAGATGATACTTCATTCCCTTCACGAAAAATTTCATACACCGATTCCGCCATCTTTAGGATAATATTACCTACAAAGCCTTCGCAAACAATGACCTGAGCTTTATTCAGGAATACATCCCGGCCTTCAACGTTTCCAATAAAATTAATGCTGGTTTGTTCTTTTAAAAGTGGATATGTAGCCTGTGCAAGCAAATTACCCTTACTTTCCTCCTCACCAATATTCAATAATGCTACCTTGGGATTCTCAATACCAAGCATGTGCTTAGCATAGAGAGAACCTAATTGGGCAAATTGTACTAAGTGTTCAGGTTTACAATCAGCATTCAAACCAACATCAAGCAGGAAGTTATACTTGCCGTCAATACTTGGTACAGGGGACACAATACATGGTCTGATAATTCCATCTATAGCTTTAACGCTATACATGGCACCAACCAACATTGCACCAGTATTACCCGCACTGATAAAAGCATCAACCTCTCCTTTGTGCAGCATAGTAAAACCCTTTGCAATACTCGAATTGGGTTTTTCTCTAAATGCCTTTGTAGGATGCTCATGCATACCTATTTCTTCACCTGATTCAATAAAAGTAAATCTTTCATGAAAAGGTTCAAGAAGGGACATATATGGTGCTGCAGCTTCGGAATTACCATAAAGAACCAAATGCACTGAACAATCAGGATTCTGTTCAAAATATAATTGCACCCCCTTTATGGATTCTGCCGGAGCAAAATCCCCTCCCATTATGTCAAGTCCTATTTTCATTAAAATAGAGTAAAATTTATGGATTTTGTTCAGTCTCTGTTGCAGGAGCCTTATCTACTAATACTTTTCCACGGTAGTATAATTTATTCTCTACCCAATGTGCGCGATGGCGCAGGTGTGTTTCACCGCTCACTGAATCTACGCTCCATGTTTCTGCTACCGCTTTGTAATGTGTTCTGCGCTTTGCGCCTCTTTGTTGCGAATGTCGTCTTTTTGGATTTGGCATTTTACTTGATTTACTATATTGTTAATTATTATTTTTCTTTATTGTCTTTTTAACTTTCGGAGTGGCTTTTGCCTTTTTAAAAGCCTCCAATCCTTTCCACATTGGGTTGCTAACCTGTTCCGGTACTTCTGCTAATTTATCTAATAACTTCAATACTGATTCATTGCAACCGGAACTACCATTTTCACCATCCGGATGAATACGCTGCAATGGTATGCTCAACATTAAATATTCATACAGCCAGTTACTAACATCAATAATAACCTCTCCCCTTGATATAAAAACTACATCATCTTCATCCTCTATTTTCTCTGAATCATCACCTGTGAGTTTAATTATCAGGTCAAACTCATCCCATAATTTCAACTTAAACTCATCCCCACATCTATCACACGGCACAATAATATCCCCATCAATATCAAAATGCAACATGAAAAAATTCTCATGTTTATCAAAATTCAACGTAATCCGAGCATTCCAATTCTTAAAACTCTCGTCCACCATCCTCCCCTCCATAAAACGATCATCTATATCGTAAACGAAGGTGTGTAAACCGGGTTTTAATCCTTGCCAGGCTATTTCATATTCCCGGGTGTGCTTCATTACTTATTAAAAACTTATGGTATTTTATATACTTTCAGATATCCATATAGATACCGGAAATTAATTTGGTCTGCAAAGGTACAAAAAAACTTTAGATTACATCAATTTATTTCGTTTTACCAAAAATGCATGCAACACTTCATCAACAGGTTTCGCCAAATCTACCCATACTCTGTCTATCCTATACTGATGACATCTATTCTCAATTATATGTTTATATTCATTCATTTTATTAATATAATGTTCTTTAATTTGAGCGGGTTGTAGTTTGACACGTTCCCCAGTTTCCATGTCAACAAATTCAAAAGGTCTATTCTCAAATTCAAATGCAACTTCTTGTGGACCATCTGCAATATGAAACAATATCACCTCATGGTTGTTATATTTTAGGTGTTGCAGTGCTGAAAACATTTCTTCAATATTTTCAACATCATCCATCATATCACTAAAAACTACCACTAATGATCGTTTATGCATTTTTTCTGCAATCAAATGAAGCGACTTTGCCGCATTTGTTTTCTTATTCTTGGCAGTAAGTTCAATTGTATTTTGCAATTCATTTGTCAGCATACGGTAATGGCTATGTGCTGACCTGCAATCGGAAAAATAATTAATTTGTTCATCAAATAGTGCAATTGAGGCTGCATCCAATTGCCTTTTCAATAACTGCAACAGACTGGCAGCCGCAATACAGGAGAATTGAAGTTTATTAACCTTTGTCTTGTCATCCGGAAATTGCATGGAGGAAGAAGTATCAATTGCTATGCAACATCTGAGATTTGTTTCCTCCTCAAATCGCTTTACAAATAATTTATCCGTCCTGCCAAATACACGCCAGTCAATATGTCTTAATGGGTCTCCGGGATTATAAAGCCTATGTTCAGCAAATTCCACAGAAAACCCATGAAAAGGACTCTTATGTAATCCAATAATAAATCCTTCAACTACTTGTTTTGCTAATAATTCAAGGTTGTCCGTTATGGGTTGTTGGAGTAGCATCTGGTCTGTTTCTATTTATTGATTAATTATACTTCTAAAATTAGACAGTTTTACCTTAAAAAAACCATAAAACTACTTTTCAATCCCTTCTATATTTTTTATAATAGTTCTAAATTCATTAGATACCGGAACATTTATTTTGTGGGTAAAATCATAATTCACTATCACATCATGTGCCTCAGCCGCTAATTCATTATTTTCATTGATAATTTTGTGATGAAACCCATACGATGTGTTCTTTATAAATTCCATGCATGTGTATATTGTTATATTGCCTGGATAAAAAAGTGGCTTTATAAACCTGCAACCGGTTGATAACAATACCGGACCAATACTTATCTCGTTGAAAGCAGGCATACCGCATAACTCCCAATAATTTACCCTTGCAGCTTGGATATATTTAAAATAGGATACATTGTTTACGTGTCCAAGCACATCCATCTCACTCCAATCAAGCCTTAAACGAAGTTGCACTTTGAAATCTGTCATTAGTATTTTTTAAAAGAATAAATACATAAATCTAATTACCCACATATTGTTGTACTGGGCAGACATAGCATAATTCTGAGGAATTTTATCACGAATTGACAATAACGAATATTGAAATCTGATATTTAAAAACAACCCTTGCCATAAATGCAGATTTCCACCTAAAATAATGTTATAATCGCTTTTCTTAAACGGGTATTTATTCTGGTCAAAATTTTGAGGTAGATTTGATGTTAGGTATTCATTGCTCGAAGCTAATCTTGAATAAGAAAAACCACCGCCAAAATTGCTTTTTTTCTTTGTAAAATAGTTAATCATAATTGGAATTTCAGCATAATTCAGTTCAATTCCATAAGTGTTTAGGTAAATTCCAGGTTGCAAAGACTGCTTCCCGTTAGATTTGCTACCTTTTTGACTATAAAGTATTTCCATGCTCCAAGCAATTTGTTCAGCAAGTTTTGTATAAACAATACCGCCTACATTCAAACCATATTTATCATACCCAACATAGTCATCCCCATCAACTTGTGTAATATTTGTTCCTAATATAAGTCCCCCGTAAAAAGTTTTATCGTCATCCACAAAATAACTTTGCCCAAATGCTTTTGTTCCGGCAATAAATATAAATAAAATTGATATAATATGTTTATATTTCATTTCAGTATCATTAATTAAGCATTACATAAATAAATACATTAACCTCAAAGTCCACATATTATTGTATTGTTCTGCTCTTGAAAAATTTGGTGGTATTTCTGTACGCATAGGAACAATTGAATACTGATAACGTAGATTTAAAAAAAGTCCTTTTACCAAGTGTAATTGCGCCCCAACAATCACCTCCCAATCATCTTTTTTAAATGGGTAATTATTTAGATTTATTGGATAGTTTTTATCCAAAACAAGCGTTTCATTGCTACTAACCAATCTGCTATAGGATATACCGATACCTAAATGACTTTTTAATTTATCAAAGACATTAATCATTACAGGAATTTCAGCATATTTCACATCAATACCATAGTTTTTGATAACAATAGTGTCAATACCTGAGAGCTTTGCCATATCACTTTTACTCCCTTTAGCACTATAAAGTATTTCCCAGCTCAAAGAAAGATGACTGGATAATTTTATATAACCAATACCACCTACGTTAAGTCCGAATTTATAATAACCCGCAAAATTGTCTCCGTCAACCTGTGCAAAATTCACTCCACCAATCAATCCTGCATAAAAAATCCGTGGTCTACCGGTATAATAATCTGCTAATTCATCATCACCTTGTGCATTAGTACTTAAAGAATTAACCAATAAAAAAACTGTAATGAAAATAAATGCTACTAATTTTCTACTTTTATCCATTGAATAAGCAACTGCAAATGAGTTTCAAATATACACCAAATACGCTTAAAAAATTAGAAGAGCTTTTTGAAGAAGCCCGTTACATTATCCGGTATGAGAAAGGTCACTTCAATAGTGGGTTCTGCGTACTTGAAGAAAAAAGGGTTGTTGTTATAAATAAATTTTTCAATAATGAAGGCAGGATAAATGCACTTGTCGAGATACTTTCTACCATTAAAATAGATGAAAATGATTTGAGTGGGGAAATGCTGAAATGGTATCTGCAGTTCAAAGCAAAACCTGTTACGGATAGCAATACTCCAATACAAACACAAATAGACTTATAAAAGTGAAAATAACATTCTTAGGTACAGGTACATCACAAGGCGTTCCATTTATTGGTTGCGAATGCCCTGTATGTACCTCTTCCAACAAAAAAGATAACAGATTACGTTCTTCAGTTTGGATAGAGACTCCCGAAACAAGTATTGTAATTGACAGTGGTCCAGACTTCAGGTATCAAATGCTACGAGCAAAGGTTAAAAAGCTGGATGCAATCATCTTCACACATGGTCATAAAGACCATATTGCCGGACTGGATGATATACGGGCTTATAACTACCTTACTAATAAACCAGTAGAAATATTTGCCACTAATGAAACACAAGAAGCACTAATAAGGGAATACAGTTATATTTTTTCAAATCTAACTTATCCCGGAATACCACAGGTAAATTTAAATACCATTACATACAGGGAGCCGTTTGTTATTAACGAATTAATTATTACCCCGATAAGGGTACTGCATTATAAATTGGAAGTACTTGGTTTCAGGATTGGTGATTTTACATACATAACAGATGCTAATTATATTTCAGATGAAGAAATGGCAAAGATATATGGTAGCAAAGCTTTAGTATTAAATGCTTTACGACATGAGACACATATATCTCACTATACACTTGAGCAGGCAGTTAATGTAGGTAAATCAGCCAAGGTAGATGATGTGTATTTTACACATATCAGTCATCAACTGGGCCTGCACGACCAAGTTAATCATTCTTTGCCGGATGGAATGCATCTTGCATTTGATGGTTTGGAATTGCAATTCTAACTTACTAATCCCAAAATAATTTTCGTTAAATACAATTATGGAATATAATTTCAGAGATATTGAACAGAGTGCCAAGGAGAAATGGGCAAAAGAAAATATTTACAAAGTATCCAATAATAGCGACAAACCTAAGTATTATGTTTTGGACATGTTCCCCTACCCAAGTGGTGCAGGATTACATGTAGGGCATCCACTTGGTTATATTGCATCTGACATATTCGCCCGTTATAAAAGACTAAAAGGCTTCAATGTTTTACATCCTATGGGATTTGATGCTTTTGGCTTACCAGCAGAACAATATGCGCTTGAAACAGGTCAACACCCAGCAGTTACTACAGATAAGAACATATCCCGTTATAGGGAACAACTTGATAATATCGGATTTTCTTTTGATTGGGATAGAGAAGTACGAACAAGCAATCCGGATTATTATAAATGGACACAATGGATTTTCTTACAACTTTTTAATAGTTGGTATGATACCGGCTTGCAAAAAGCAAGACCAATAAAGGATTTAATAGCAATTCTTGAGCAACAGGGTGATAGTAACTATACAAAAGACAGATGGGTTGCTGCATCTGAAAAAGAAAAAAGACATTATCTGATGATGCAATACCGGCTTGCGTATCTTGACCATGCTGATGTGTGGTGGTGCGAGGCTTTGGGGACGGTACTTGCAAATGACGAAGTGGTAAACGGCGTCTCAGAAAGAGGTAGTCATCCTGTTGAAAAAAAGCAGATGAAACAATGGTTTCTGAGGATAACAAAGTATGCAGACCGTTTGTTGGATAGCCTTGATAATCTTGACTGGAGCGATTCCATGAAGGAAATGCAACGGAACTGGATTGGAAGAAGCGTGGGAGCTCAAATAAAATTCAGTATTTCATCTGCTATAGAATCAATAGATTTTGAAATCTTTACAACCAGACCAGACACTATATTCGGTGTTGATTTCATGGTACTTGCACCCGAACATCAATTAGTTGAAAAAATAACTACTAATGAACATACCGAATCTGTTGAAGCATATATAAAGTATGTAAAAAGCCGGTCTGAAAGAGAAAGGATGAGTGAGGTAAAAACAATAACAGGTTGTTTTACAGGTGCTTATGCAATTCATCCTCTTAGCGGAAAACAGATTCCGGTTTGGATATCCGAATATGTATTGGCAGGTTATGGAACGGGGGCTATAATGGCTGTGCCAAGCGGTGATGACAGAGACCATGCATTTGCTAATCATTTCAACATCCCTATCACCAATATATTTGGCGATAGATATACTGGAGAAAAAGCATTTAGTGAGAAAACAGGGGTTATTGAAACTGATAATATATTAGTGAATGGTAAGGGAATATTTGAGGCTGCTGATGCAGTAATCAAAGCACTCGAAGTGAAAGGAATAGGAAAAAGGAAAGTAAATTACAGACTACGGGATGCAGGCTTTAGCAGGCAAAGATATTGGGGCGAACCATTCCCAATAGTATATGCAGATGATATACCATACGGAGTTGATGAAATACCCGGCATTACCGATAAAAATTTGAAATCCCTTCCAGTAGAATTACCTAAGGTAAATAATTACAAACCCGGACCGGAAGGGAAGGGTCCGTTGGCAAATCTTGCAGACTGGGTTAACATCGGTAATTTAGGTATTGAGCGCGAAACAAATACAATGCCTGGTTATGCAGGTAGCAGTTGGTATTTCTTGCGGTATATGGACCCTCATAATAAGAATAAATTTGCTGGTAGGAATGCTATTGATTATTGGAATCAAGTTGACCTCTATGTAGGCGGAACAGAACATGCAGTAGGACACCTACTCTATTCTCGAATGTGGACA
>Ga0007882_10002586_pt1 | contig 10121 bp, 4 predicted proteins | sample CryBogCBH12Aug01_FD_71195 | JGI IMG/M metagenome (GOLD analysis project Ga0007882, IMG submission 71195) | Freshwater microbial communities from Crystal Bog, Wisconsin, USA - CBH12Aug09.1 | ecosystem: Environmental > Aquatic > Freshwater > Lake | place: Crystal Bog, Wisconsin, USA | collected... | reverse complement strand
CCTGCAACAACCCGGCGCACTGGTCAAGCAGGTGGCGGAGGAGGCGGGCTTCACCGATCCGTTTCATTTCTCGCGCGTGTTCACTTCGGTGTTCGGCCTCTCGCCCACGGCTTTTCGCGGACTACGATAGCAAGGTCATTTCTAGTTTTAACAGCTTGTGCGGCTGCTGCCGTGCGAAAAGTAATTTATATTACAAAGGATCCCGCATCCATCAATGCGTCCGCCAAATCCACCACCACGGCGGCATCCTCGATAACAACAACCGGAACGATACGGCCAACCCAAATTCTTTCTATAACTTGGGGCATCATGATCAATTCATTGGTGTTCGAACGTCTTTTAAAAACTGCGCATGCCCGTCAAGTAAGATGCGACAACGCCCCCCGGCGTGAATGGTGCGCCCGCTAAATTCGGCGGGCACACCCGGAGTGGTATTTGGATAATATGGATCTACTGCTAGTTCCACGTCACTCGGTGCGTTGACCGCGCCCAACAGCGTGTCCGAGGCCGCGGCGATGATTAAATCGGAGACGGCTCGTGATACGCACTTTCCCCAAAAATCTTCCAACCCCGGTCCCGCCGTGCTGTCAAAACGCCATGCCCAGTAACGGCACAACGGCGTGTTTGTGTTGTTGGAGGTTGCCTGAACCGACTGGATGATGTTACCGACCAGCGAATTGATCCCAGCCGGACACGACCAGACGTTCAGGTTTGGACATTCGTTGGCGAAATTCGTTGCCGCCCAGCCAGCCCGCGGGTCAATTCCGTTGGGGTTGGTGGAGGATTTGGGCCAAACACCGTTGCTCCACGGCTGAAATCCTCCGGGGAGACTGATTTTTAAATCACGCCGGTCAGGAAAGATGTCGGTATTATCATTCAGATAGAGTTCGAGTCCAAGACCGATCTGTTTCAAATTGGAAAGGCAAACTGCTTGCTGCCCTCTTTTCTTCGCCGCCACCAGTGCAGGCAACAGCATCGCCGCCAATATCGCGATGATGGCGATGACCATCAGTAATTCAATGAGCGTGAAGCCCAAATTCTTCTTGTGGCAGCAACAATCCACCGTAAACCTTAAAGTTTTGCGCGCTGTGCAGCCACTTGCTCGGGCGTGACTTTGGTGCTATTGGGAGCGAAGCGATCCCGCAAGTAATTTATGACTCCTGAGATTTCCCCGTCGCTCAAGATATAAAAAGGCGGCATGGTATTGTTGAATTTCGGCCGGTCGGCGGGCAGCACGGCGGCGGGGCCTTTGAGCAGAACATTAATCAATTGCGTGGCATCGCCGGCCACGACGGCGCTGCCGGCCAGCGATGGCTGCATGGATGGCACGCCGCGTCCGTCCGGCATATGGCAGGCGGCGCAAACCGTGGCAAAAATTTTGTTCGGGGCAACTTTTGCAGCAGAGGGATCGTTCGCGGCGGGTCCATCGACGCTAGGAATCAGAAAATTTTTGTTCGCCGGTGTTGTTTCGCCGTTGTAAATGATGCGCCAAATGCGGCCGCGTTCCGTGTCGCTCACGTAAAGCGAGCCGTCAGTCCCCACGGCGACACCGCAGGGCCGATATTTGGCACTCGCGCCTTTGGCATAAAAATCCGCACCTGGAATCCCTTCAATGAAATTTTCATATTTGCCGGTCGGCAGGCCGTTGGCATCGAAGGGTATGAATACAACTTTGTAGCCAGCCTGCGGCAGCGGCGCGCGGTTCCATGAACCATGGAACGCGAGGAACATCCCGCCGCGATAATGTTCGGGAAATTGCGTGCCGTCGTAGAGGCACAGCTGGAGCGGTGCCCAGTGTGCGGGGAACGCGATGAGCGGCTTGTCATAGTCAGGATTGTCGCTCCGCTTGCGGCCGTCGCCGCCGTATTCGGGCGCGAGCATTCGCGCGCTTTTATAGGGATCCCAATACGAGTATGGCCACCCAATATTCTCGCCTTGTTTTAGTAGATGAAATTCCTCAGCCACGCGCTCGGCGTTGTCCAAAATGTCGTAGTTATCGGCGTCAACGGTGCTGAGCTGGTCGCGTCCCATCATGCACATGAAAAATTGTTTTGAGACCGGATGCCATGCCAGCGCCAGGCTATGCCGCAGCCCGGTGGCAAAGCGAACTCCGTCCGTCTGGGTCTGGTTGGTTTTGTCCGAGTCAAACAGCCAGAACCCCCCGTAGGTTTGCTGAAACTTTTCGACTTCAGCTGGCGAGAAGCCCGTTGCACCGGCATTCCGATCTGAGTGGCTATAGACGTTGTAAGGCGAACCGATTTCAACAAGCAGGTGGCCGCTCTCATCAAACGCAAACGCCTTCTGGTCGTGATCCTCATGGGCCGGCATATCATGGACAATGACTTCCTCGGGGCTGGACGGCACCAACTCACCGGGGATGTATTTGTAGCGATACACCGCCGTGCGGCTGGAGTGATAAAGATAGCCGTTGTGAAACAGGATGTGCGTGCCGCCCTCACCGTGACCAAATTGCTGAATAAAGCTGGCGCGGCCATTGCCGTTCATGTCCCGCAACGCGAATATTTGACCATAATGTCCTTTGCAATAGACATCGCCGTTGGGAGCAATCGCGAGGTTGCGGAGATCTTCATGAGTCTTACCGATCATCTTGCCGGCAGTGACATTATCCGCATAAACCAGCGCATGAAATCCGGGCGGCAAAACCAGCCCATCGTCATCCGGGTCGGGGGTGGGCAGAGCCGCCGTTGTGAATTTGAAAAGTGTCAGGGCGGCGAGAGTGCAAACCAATATTTTCATGAGATACAAATGCAGTTGTTGTTGCTGTTATTTTCCGCGTGACGCAACGACCAATCACGCACCGCGGCTTTTGAACAAAGCGTATCCTTTTGCTTCGATTTTTTTCCCGTCAACCGTGGTTGGCTTTTCGCCGAAGTTGCAGATGATCTTATTTCCGTTCGCGAAAACAGTTTCTTCGACCTTCCGGTCATCAGTTAAAAAGCGATGTGAAAGCATTTCCTCCGCGCCGACCTGCTCGTGCCAATCGTCCACGTAAGACAGTTGGCTGAGAACGTCGAGTTGCTCAACGGTGATATCACGCCTGATGTTGACGTGGATTAGCGAGCCATAGAGCATATCGTGAAGCACGTGAGCCTTTGCTTCCCGCAGGTCGCTGGTGATGAGATGCGACCCAATAATGGGATAGATCCTGGAAATGAAATGGCAATCGTGATAGACGAGTTGCCATAACGGTATGGTGACGCCCTGTTCCGGGACGAAGCTCGTCGCCTGCCATCCGGTGTATGGCAGACCAATCTCGCCCACCTGCTCGCTGCTAAGCACGATGCCTTTTTCGTAAAAGAACTTCAGTATCTGCTGCTTGCCTTCGAAATCCTGTAGGCGCGTCTGGGTGTTGCCTTCCTCGAATGACTGATAAAGCGGCACCGTGGTGATGGTGTCAATATACATGGCCTTGAAGCCAATGTGCTTGATGAATTCCCAGTTGCGTTTGGCGTATTCGAGACTGTTCCGGCTATTGAGAATATAGCATTGGCCACCGGCCCAGAATCCGCCACGCATCAACTCGCCGCGACGGTTGATGTTGATGCCTTTCGGAAAGCTTTTTGCAAAGGGATACATGTCCTGGTAGTTGTCGTGCTCGCCGAAGAAAAAGGGATCTTCTTCCTTGCAAAGTTCCTTGAGCTCATCAATGGAGCCGAGCAGCGGTTCGGGCGGCCAGATGTCGGGATACGAACCGTCATAACCGTTGTTGATCCAGCCTTGAGTCACGAAGAGTCCTTTGCGCATCCCGTGCGCTTTGCAGAGCCTTATTTTTTCCTTGAGTTGTTTGAACGTAAAAATGATCTCGGGCTTATCCTCAAGCGCCTCGATGTTGTCGGGCACGCTGGTGAGATGATCCTGGTAATCCCGTCTGAGCTTCCTCGGGAATGCCTGGTGGAAGGAAAAATATTTTCCGCCTTTCAGATTTTGCAGCGCGGGGAGCGACTGCATCTTTTCTGCTAGCGTGCGGAACGGAATGTTCTTTCTCGACCAGCTGCGGTAGAGCTTTGCTAGGTCAACATAATTGCCCTTAATGAATCGGTATTTGATCGTTTTGGTTCCCGTCCATTGGCCCAGGGATTTGAGCCACACCGGCGATACCGCGAGCTGCGTGGCCAGCAGCATGGAGTCGGCCCAGCCGTCCTCTTCTATGGCAATCCAGGCATGGCCGGCCTTCTGCCCGCCGAACCAGCGCATACTGAGGTCGCCCTGCATCTGCCACACGAATCTTTTCTCGATCGGTTTGGAATAAATATTTCCAATATGCAGTGGAATGATCAGGTCGTCGGACTGCACCGGCGTGGGGAATACAAGGCTCGGCAGTGTTTCTTCAATATCCGTGATTGTGAAATAAAGCCACTCATCGGTCAGGGAGATGTCGCACAGGAACGAACCTTTGGCCACGCCGATGTTGTCGATGACGGTATATTTCAATTTATCGCCGCAGCTTGCCACTTTGAAACGGCCGGGATACTGGTCGCAGTATTCCCTTTCCCGGCGGAAATCTCTGGCACCGAGATCAATCTCGCCATCTTCCTGCAGCGCTACCGGCCCCATCAGCCATGCGAAATGATTCGTTTTATCGAGAATACTTACCGAAGCTTCTTCGTTCACAACCACCTTGAGCCACGGGTTTTCAAACGTCTTGATGGCTTTCGGAGCGGAGAATGGCAGCGGATGAAAATCCATCTTCATCGTCTGGCTCACTTTTCTGGAACTGCTGCTGGCCACGGGGGGCAAGCCCGTCTTTATGGGCTGGCTTTCTTCTTGAGCATTGCTGGGAGCTGCAGGAAGCACGGTAGAGCCCACGCCAACCGCAGCAACATTCTTGAGAAAATTTCTTCGGTTCATTACAATGATCCGTTTGAGGCTTTAGGTTTTTTCCTATCGTGTTAAATGGCTGCGGCGCGACGATTAACTGAAAAAACTAGCCACCCACGCACAGATTCTCACGGAGCCGCGGGCTTTTTCTCCAGTTGAACTTTGCCGGCCTCATCGCGGCTGATGGCGTAGTCATACGCAACGCCGTCTAGCTTGACGCCCTTGATCTTCACGCTCTTCCACTGCGACGGTATCAGCGGTGGATAAACTGCAGTCAACCCCCGATCCGCGAGGCGCAAGCCGGTGAAGCCGTAGAGGAAGTTCTGCACAAATCCGCCACTGACGGAGAGAATATACAGGTGATTATTCCCCGGGGTCTCGCTCCTCACGTTAAAGGGGGGCTTCAAGAATGGCCCATTGCTGAATTTCAGCCGTTTGTAGGACTCTTCCACATCCCCAACCGTCGCCGCGGCGATGCTGATGATGACGGGCACCATGTCGTTGATCGCATCCAGACTCGGAGTCAGGTCCGACAATGATTTGACAACGAAGCTATAGTCATTCCGCCGAACGTGATTGCTCATGGCCAGATCGAGAGGCGGAAGACATAACCAAGAGAGCGAACTACCCATCCAGGATTTTTGTTCGTGGAGAGCAACCTCATCGAAATCCAAATGACGCTGCTCTTTTTCAGAAAATGGGATATACATCTTATCTGCGATTTCCGCCCATTGCGCATCTGGCGTTTCCCCCACCTCAGCGGCAGCAGCCACGGCGGCTCTCAGCGCCTTTTGAATCACGGCACAGGTGAACGCGTCGTTTGAGATGTCGTGATAAATCTCGTCGCCCGAACAGACGTGCAAAGCCTCATAGCGGTCCTTTTCGCGGTTGTAAGTGACGCGGCTGGTGAGGAACTCCGCCGTCTCGCGAATAACCTTGTATCCGTAATCCCGCAGCCAAACCTTGTCGCCGGTGGCCAGATAGAACTGCCACTGGCTGATGGCAATGTCGCCATCGACGTGAATCTCGCGAGCGCCCTTCGGAACAAAGTCATGATCGGTCGATTCGATGCCCTTCTGCGGGTCGGACTCCCACGGATACATGGCACCCTGGTAACCGTAAGCTTTGGCCCGAGCTTGCGCGGCGGGCAAGGTGCGGTAGCGGAACATGGCCAGAGACTTTGCCCGTTCCGGGTGGAGCAGGACCAGCGCAGGCAGAACCCAGGAGTCACTGTCCCAGAAGGTGTGGCCCCAGTAATTGGGGCTTAAGCCGCAGCCCCCCACCGCCCAGGTTGTGTTGACCGTGGAATTCTGCAACAGGTAAAAGAGATCGGAGTGAATGGCCCGCTGAATCTCGAGATCGCCATCCACGAGGATGTCCGACTGCCAAAGCTTGTGCCAGGCCGACTGTTGTTTTCCAAGCAGCGAACTGAAGCCTTCGCCGCGCGCCTCTTTCGCCCAGCCGATGACTGAACTCTTTAAGTCGCCTGCCTTGGTTTTCGCATCGGCCCAGTTTTCCTGTGAAACGGCGACATATTTCGTAAACTGGTAGGTCTGTCCACGCTCAACCCTCAAGGCAACTTCAATGGTTACAAGCTCCGAAGATTCCTGCACCTTGGACTCGGTGACCGCGACGCCGGCAGGCAACTCGATTGCCGCCGCCTGCGCAATCAGCGGCCCCTCGACTGCATGACCCGTAAGCCAAAGCACCCGCTGATCCTTGCTGGATCCAAACGCTTCGATCTTGACGAAGCCCGGATACCATTCTGCCGCCCGCCAGGGCGCCGTGGGATCGGCAGCTCGAATCTGCGCGCCCACTTCAGATTCAGCCTTGCTCAACTCTGCCAGAGGAACCGCCGCCATGGGAAAACGGTGTGCGGGCGCCGGGTGCGCCCGCAAGGTGAAGCGCAGCCGCACAGTCCCGGCAAAATCCGGTGTCACGCTCAGGCTGGTCACCCCGATGTGCGATGCGGCTTGGCTCACAAAAGTGGTCACCGCAACGCGTGTCGCATGGTTGGTGTTGGCAAAAAGATATTCCGTGGAAAGCATGCCGTCGTGCATTTGCAGCGTCTGGCGATAGTTCCGAAAGCTGCCTGCCGTGACCGGGGTGGCGTTCAGCCACGCACCGCCGTCGAAATAATCCATCTCCGCCCAGCTCGGGACGGCTGCGGGACGCGGCACGTCGCCCGGCGTGTAGTCCATGACTCCGACCATATAGCTCGGGGTCGGGTCGGTGCCGCGCAACGAAGTCGTCGTGGTGAAGAAACCGTTGGCCAGATAGCTAGGATAGTAAAGACCGAAATTCGTCTCAGTGGCGGTAAAATCGAATTCGGGCTCGGAGGCATCCATAATTGCCGGAGCGGCGAAAAGCAGAAACAAGCAGGCGATCAAAGAAAGGGGCCTGCTCACGGAAACCATTGATAGGAATTTGTTTTTTGCGCACGAGGCGCGCTCGGCGTTGCGCGGTTCAGTGGTTGCAAGGGCAACACGCCTCAGCACCAAATCGCAAACCACCCCTTCAAACGAGTCATTATTGGTAAACATGGTAAAATTCTACCTGCTGCATGAGTCCGCGGTAACTATCCCAAAGGAGGGGTGGTTGCGGCTGATGCGGCCTCTCCAAGGCTCAATCGGTTTAATTAACCTCATTCTTAGCTGTGGATTACCTTGGCGCGCTGTCCGCAAACTCCAGCCGGACGGTGGTGAACCGCCGTGATTGCAGCGGAATATCAAGCCCGCCCTTGGCGACTGGCAAGGGACGGAGATTCTCCTCGACGCCGCTCGTCAGATAAGCCCGGGCAATCGGAAACAGTGGCGAAACGAGGTGCGCCGTGCCATCCCGCCCGCTGGTCTCGCGCAAGCGCAAAATATAGCCATGGCTGTCCTCGGCTGCTTTGAAAGTCGTGACCTGCGCGTTGCCGGCTTCGATTTGAAAGAGGGCGCCGGCGTTTGCCGGCAGCCGCTTTGCGCCGGGCTCGGTGTGACGGTTACCCCAGTCCGCGAAGTTGTAACCGATCAGGGGGGAGCGCGTTTGGGCGTCGAACTGTCCCAGGACATCGAAATTCAGAGTGTTCGCGCTGGTGATGAAGTAGCGGAAGGTCAAGTCGCCTCCCTGCGACGCCTTGATGTTCGTAACCCAGTAGTTGACGGTCACGTAGGAATACACATGGCCATTCTTGATGTCGAGGTGATCGGGCCAGAGACCCCGGTTGATGTCGGTCAGCGTGACCAGCGGGATGTCCGGCGTGGCGAACGCGATGGTTAAGCCCGGATCGCGGGCGAGCACTAGGTTCGGCGTGGTGAACCACTCGCGGCACGCGCCGGGCAGTTGATCTTCATTGGGGCGAACCCACGAATTATGCACCTGATATTGCAGCTCAGGCGGAGTCACCGCGAACGGAAATGCGAAGTAGATGGCTTCTTTCGCGCGGATGTCCTCTTTCCGGATGTGATTCTGAATGTCGATTCGCTTGAGATGGTCGTAAACGGTAATCTCGGATTCGACCAGCGGAACGTTTTTCGCCTTGGCCGCAATCCGAATGCGCTGGCCGAAGGGCGTGCGCACGTTCTGGATCAGGCGGGCATCGCTTTGTCCGGTGACTTCGAGCTTGGTCGGTTGGTTCGTGTAAATGTTCCGGGAAATCTGCTGGTTTTCGCCGCCGGCGGAATATACCAGTTCGTTCAGTTTGAACGAGGCATTTTGATCAACCAGGTCACGGTTCGCCTCCTTATCAAGGACATGCACCACGGCACCAGTCTTTGGATCAAGCGTCACCCGGTAATACCGCGACTCAATCTCCCAACTGTTCGTCTGGCTTTCGCCGGACGCGGGGACGGTGAGCTTTGCGGTCCGCACTTCATAGGCCTTGTAGCCTAACCCCGGCACTTGTTCGGCTTGGAAACGAACCCGCCGCCACCCTTGCTTTTCCACAACGACATCCACCGGAATGGGCTGGTCGGTCGCCAAGTCGAAAATCTGCTGGTTCGCATCAACCTCCGTCTCGACCAAGTCGCTGCGCGGCCGAAAATCCGGGTTGAACACCAGAAAGACCGGGTGATCCACGTTGATATAGTAGCCCAATCGCGTCATGGCGTGCTGCAATACGTCCTTGGCCGCCCAATGCGCGCGCACGGCGTGAGCCTGCTTGAACTCGAATTGGGTGGTGACGACGCTGCGGTCTGGCTGTGACACGCTCGGAGCCGCGCCCCAGGTGTGTTCATCGTAGAACAGCACTTCGCTCCACGCTTTCCGCAACGCTTCAGCCGGGTAAACCCCCGCCGGATCAAGGAGGCTGGCCCATGCGGAAATCGTCTCGGCAACGGGCAACAGCCGCTGCGTGTCGCGGTTGAGCGTGGTGAACGCCGTCGAACTCCCGGCGGCATCAGCCCAATACGAACCTCCGTCACCCCGTATGACCGGCAGGTTGGTGGCAAAGTGTTTGGAAACATAATCGAAATAATCCGCATCGGTGGCCGGAATCAGTTTCGGGTATTCGTAGGCCGCATTCCAATCTTTGATGAGTTGAACCCTGTCCTCCTTGAGATCGGCATTATCGCCACTCTGGCCAAAGAGGTAGAGCGCATCCGGGACATATTCCGGACGCCGGTATCGGGTCAGCGCCTGACTCATTCCCCGGCGCATCCGCTCGATGGAAGCTTTTCCGGGGAAAGTTCTCTGCCCTGACATGCGATCCAGCTGCTCGTAGCTTCGGGCAAAGAACGCGAGCACCCGCCGGCCATCGGGGCCTTCCCAGTAGAAAGGCGAATCCTCGTTCAAGGTGCTCTTGATCAACATCGGCCCGCGATGCTGATTGGCGCCCAGCGCAAACCCGGTAATGCCGGTGTCAGCCAGGAGCGATGGCAAAGACCAAGGCTGCGACGGCATGTCGGTTTGGCTGGCGGTCGTCATGGGAACTCCATAAATTCGCCGCAGACTGGTGGAGAAATACAGCGCGCGATACATCTCCTCGGCGCTGGCCAGACCACAGGGCATATTGAGGTATAAAGCACCGATACCGATCTGATCCCGCGCGGCGCGGTCCATTAACTCTTTCACGCTCGGCGCCTGACGCAGTTGGAGGTAATTTTCAGCCAGCCAGGCGTGTTCCAGATTGAATTTGTAAAACGGATACCGGGCAATGAAGTCGAGCGCGCGGTCGGTGTTGCGGCATTCCAGTTCCTCCACGCTTTGTTGCAGATCCGTATAACCAATATCGTTGTGCACCTTCAGCCCGGCAAAAAACTTCCACCGTTTTTCCGGCCGATACTCCCCGCGAAAAACCT
>Ga0007882_10002585_pt1 | contig 10128 bp, 11 predicted proteins | sample CryBogCBH12Aug01_FD_71195 | JGI IMG/M metagenome (GOLD analysis project Ga0007882, IMG submission 71195) | Freshwater microbial communities from Crystal Bog, Wisconsin, USA - CBH12Aug09.1 | ecosystem: Environmental > Aquatic > Freshwater > Lake | place: Crystal Bog, Wisconsin, USA | collected... | reverse complement strand
CGTCCTATCGCGGGCAGATTGTCACGATGACCTATCCGCTCATTGGTAACTACGGCGTCAATGCTCAGGACATCGAGTCGTGGCGGCCGCACGCCGCAGGCTTTGTCATCCGCGAGCTTTCGCCGGTGGTCAGCAACTGGCGCGCAGATTGGTCGCTCGCGGATTATCTGGAGAAAAACGGCATTCCCGGCATTCAAGGCATTGACACCCGTTCGCTCACGAAAAAACTGCGCGTGCGCGGCGCGTTGAATGGCTTCATCACCACGGAAAATGTTTCCGAGGCCGAAGCTGTGAAGCGCGCCAAGGAATTTGTCTTTGTCGGCGTGGACTACGTCCAGGAAGTTACGCACAAGCAGGCATTCAAGTGGGACGAAAAGGACGAGCAAAGTGCGGCGTTTGACCTCGTGCGCGGCAACAAGGCCGCTGATGCGCGTAATCACCGGAAGCCACTGCCGGCGGCGGATATTCCCATCGTGGCATTTGATTACGGGATGAAATACAACATCCTGCGCCGCCTCCGACAGCATGGATTTTTGGTGCAGGTTTTGCCGGCGACAGCCACGGCGGCGGAGGCGCTCAAATACAAGCCCGCCGGTATTTTTCTCTCGAACGGTCCCGGCGATCCCTCGGCGCTAGATTACATTGTCCGTGAAGTCAAAACGCTGCTCGATGCCGGCATACCCATATTTGGGATATGTTTGGGACATCAGATTCTCGGTCAGGCGTTTGGCGGAAAAACTTTCAAACTCAAGTTCGGCCATCGCGGCGGCAACCAACCGGTTAAGGACATGGAAACTGGCCGGGTTGAAATTACTTCCCAGAACCACGGCTTCGCGGTGGATGCTAAATCGCTGCCTTCTGACGTGGCCGTGCATCGCCTCAATCTTAACGACCAGACAGTCGAGGGATTGCGCCATAAAAAGAAGCCGGTTTTCTGCGTGCAATATCATCCGGAGGCTGCGCCTGGACCACATGATTCGACGCCGTTGTTTGCGGAATTTCGTAAACTGATAGAACAGCGTGGATGAAACAGCCCGTAGCAGATTTCCGTTTGACTTGAACCGCGCCGCGCCCATAATCCTTTCAAACAACCTATGGCCAAACTTGTTATCCTGAATCAAGGCATGACTGGGCGCGCGTTCGAACTGAACGTGGAGCGCACCACCGTGGGCCGGGTGGAGGATAATACGTTTCAGATTCCTGATCCTTCTGTTTCCAGTCATCACGCCGAAATTCTGTTGCGTGGTTCAGACATTTTTATCCGTGACATCGGTTCAACTAACGGAACCTTCATCAACGGCGACCGCATTAGCGAGGCTACTCTCCAGCCCGGCCAGGTGCTAAAGTTCGGTCAGGTGGAGATCAAAATTGACGATGGCAAGCCTGTGACCCCACCACCGCCGCCCGTGCCGGTGGGCGGTCAGGCACCCGCGCCGGTGGCGGCAGCAGCACCGGCTAGGGCACCCGCTGCTCCGAAGCAATCTGTGGAAGGCACCTTAATCATTCCACGCGGAGTGAACTTGAACGACCTCGGTCAGAGCGGCGCGCGTCCGTCTAGTTTTGATACCAATGCGGCTTTCGCCAAGAAAACCAATAAGGCCAACACCTATTTTATCATCGGTGGTGTGGTTGTGGGCCTCATCATCATTGGCCTCATCATTTTTGCCCTCATGCAGGCTGGCGGTTCAAAATAAAATTTAAGGAGCTTTTCAAACGGTTAAAATCCGTTCGGCTTATTAAATCATTCCAAGTTTTCTTAGCCGTTCCGCCTGTGCCGGTGTGAGTGGGGTAATGGAGAGCCGGGATTGTTTCACCAATGGCATGGTCTGGAGGACGGCATCGTTCTTGATGGTCTCCAGCGTCACGGGCGTCTTCAGCGGCTTAACCGGAACTAAATCCACACACGACCAGTCGCCCTCGGTGGCGGTGGGATCGGGATAATACTCCTTTGCCACGCGTGCGAGGCCAACGACTTGTTTTTCGGTGACGCTATGATAGAAAAAAACGTGGTCGCCGGTTTTCATCGCGCGAAGATTGTTGCGCGCCTGAAAATTGCGGACGCCCGTCCAGGCGGTCTTGCCGTCTTTGACGAATTGCGCCCACGAATAGGCTTGGGGTTCGGATTTGGCGAGCCAGTGATTCATAAAGAATTTACGATTGATGGTTTGCGATTTACGATTGCATGGTGAGTTTTGCCGAAAATCTCGATTTAATTCAACAACGGATTGCCACCGCGTGCGCGCGGGCGGGGCGCGACCCCAAAAGCGTCACGCTGCTGGCCGTCAGCAAGTCCCATCCGCCGGAGGCTATCCAGATGGCAGTGAATGCCGGACAACTCCTTTTTGGCGAGAACAAAATTCAGGAGGCCAAGGCGAAAATCCCGCTGGGCCCCGGCAAAGCGCGCTGGCAATTCATCGGTCATTTGCAATCCAACAAGGTGCGCGATGCGGTGCAGTTGTTCGAGATGATCCAGGGCGTGGATTCGCTGGCCATCGCGCAGGAAATTTCCAAGCGCGCCGAGCAGGCGTCCAGAACACTGCCGATTCTGCTGGAGGTTAACGTGGCGGGCGAGGGGAGCAAATTCGGTTACGCGCCGGAGAAATTACTGGCGGAACTGAACGCATTAAATGCGCTGCCGCGCATTGAGGTGCATGGGTTGATGGCGATACCGCCCTTCGCGGCGGTGCCGGAAAAGGCCCGGCCGTATTTTCAAAAGCTGCGGGAATTAAAGCTCCAGTGCGAGCAAATCCTTGGCGCACCGCTACCGCACTTGAGCATGGGCATGAGCGGGGATTTCGAGGTGGCCATCGAGGAAGGCTCGACCATTGTGCGCGTGGGCACGGCGCTGTTCGGTGAACGGGTGAGTTTACTGCGCAAAGAGGCGGAATAAATTCCATCGCCTTTCTGCCAGCTTGAATTAATTTGAGGCATGACCACGAATGATTTCCGCCGGGAGATTGACGCTGCAGTGAAAAACTTTGACCGCTATGTCATCTGTTTGCAAAAGAGCCCGGACGAGTTTGCCGCCGCGTTGGAATCGCTCTTGCTTAAGGCCATGCGTGCTTATGAAACCCGTGCGGAAGGGATGCGTCATGGCATCGCGTTGGACAAGGAAGTCACCATCATTTTCAGTCAGGGCGATGGCGAAAAGCCGCTGTGCGGAATTTACTTCAACCTGCATTCGCCCTACAAAAAAGACGCGCTCCCCAAGACGGTGCAGCCGCTGATCGAGAAATCGCCGGAAAAAGCCGAGTGATTACTGGTCGCGGACGGCGTCGCCCACCTGCGCTTCGCCGGAAACGATATCGGCCACGGTGTTATTTTCAGACTGCGGTCCGGTGACGCGCAACTCGGCTGTCTTTAGGCCGGCACGATAGAGGAAAAGCTTTTGTTCGGTCTTGGGCAACTCGCCGCCGGGAAAATTTAGAACCACGAACTGCCCGACGGTGTTCACGGAAATCACCCTTGCTGAGAGCGAGGCACCCGGTGTCACAATCGGCCCCGTGCTGGCCGGGCGCGTTTGAATGACAGCGCGATGATGCCGCCAAAAACAGCCGCTGGAGGCAAGAGTCAGCAGCAGGACGCAGAGCAGGGGCGAAAGCTTGATCTTCAGCACGGTCAAATTCATGTCTGACATTCTCCAATTCCGTCCGGGAAATCAAGCCGGCGCGGCGGCAATTTTTACGCAGGTTTCGTCGTCGCGCATTCCGGCCAGCAGTTGCGCCACCGTCTGCGATTGCCCCGGCAGGACGAGTTGGGGGGCGATTTCGCTGAGCGGTTGCAGCACAAAGCGGCGCTGATGCGCGCGCGGATGGGGCAAGGTGAGTGCGGGCGTGCTGCAGACTTCATTGCTGAACGCAATCAGGTCGAGGTCGAGCGGGCGTGGCTCGTTAAGAACCTGCTTGGGCCGCCGGCCAAATTCCATTTCCAACATTTGCAGTTTCTGGAGCAGGCTTTCGGGTGCTTCTTTAGGGCGTGGAGTGAAGCCTAGGACAGCATTCACAAATTTCGGCGAGCCGGGCGGGCAATCCACCGGCGATGTTTGCCAGAGCGATGAACAGATGACTGTTTCATCTGAAAGTTTTGCCAGCCGCGAAACTGCCTTGCGGATGAGGTCGTGTGAATCACCCAGATTGGAGCCGAGCGCGATAAATACCAGTTTTGAGTTTTGAGTTTTAAGTTGTGAGTTCACAAAGCAAGTTTGCCGGCCGGCCAACTTGAAATTAAAAACTAAACACTAAAGACTACTTCAGCCCCAACACATCCTGCATGTCGTAGAGGGCGGCCGGCTGCTTCGCCAGCCATTGCGCGGCACGCAGTGCACCGTTGGCAAAGGTGTCGCGGCTCGACGCCTTGTGGGTCAGTTCCACGCGCTCGCCGTTGTTCGCAAATATGACCGTGTGGTCGCCCACCACGTCGCCGCCGCGAATGGCGTGAATGCCGATCTCATTTTGGGCGCGCTCGCCGACAATGCCTTGGCGGCCATGACGCAATGCTTCTTCAAGCTGGAGCTTGCGCACATCAGCTAAAATTTCCAGCAACGTCGTCGCCGTGCCGCTGGGCGCGTCCTTCTTCAAACGATGGTGCATCTCGACGACTTCGAGGTCGAACGCCGGGCCGAGAATTTCGGCCGCCTTGCGCGTGAGCCAAAAGAGCGTGTTGACCCCGGAGGAAAAATTTGTGGCGATGACCATCGGAATCTGCGCCTTGAGCGCGACGATTTTGGCTTTCTCTTCAGCACTGTGGCCGGTGGTGCCGATGACAATGGCTTTCTTGTGCTTCGCGCAGAGTTCCGCGACGCCAAGGGTGGCGCTGTGGAAACTGAAATCAATCACTACATCGCTCTTGCCGATGAGGGTGGCGAGGTCATCGCCTTGGTCAACCGTGCCGACGACTTGCAGTTCAGGCATGCGCGCGGCGCAACTCAGGAGCGCCTGACCCATGCGGCCATTGCTGCCGGTGATGATGATTTTTGTCATAGGAGTTCATTTGGAGATGGCAGATAGGAGATGGGAGTTGGGGTCTTTCCCCTAACTGCCATCTCCTATCTGCCATCTGCTAAATTTATTTCAAAACGCCCGACGCCTTCAGCGCGGCTTTGAGCGTGGCGCGGCTGGCGGCGCTCAATTGCACAAGTGGCAGGCGGTATTCTTCGTCAATCAAACCGAGCATCGCGAGCGCGGCCTTGACGGGAACCGGATTCGTCTCCACGAACAAATCCTTGAACAGCGGATAAAGCTTGTGGTGAATCGCCAGCGCCTTCTTCGTGTCACCGGAGGCAAACGCGCGCACCATCGTCGCGACTTCGCGCGGCGCGACGTTCGAGGCCACGCTGATGACGCCCTGCGCGCCGACGGCCATGAACGGCAGCGTCAGCGCATCGTCGCCGGAAAGAATCTCAAATTTGTTTCCGAGCGCGGCGCGGAGCTGCGATACGCGGTCGGCGTTACCGCCGGCCTCCTTGATGCCAACGATGTTTTTGCAATCGGCGGCGAGGCGCTTGACCGTCGGCACGGCGATTTCGATACCGCAGCGCCCCGGAATGCTGTAGAGGACAATCGGCAGTTTGGTGTTTTCGGCAATCGCCTTGAAATGCTGATACAAACCTTCCGGCGTGGGTTTATTGTAATACGGCGCGACTTGCAGCGAACCGTCCGCGCCGGCCTTTTCGGCGGCGATGGTGAGACCGATGGCCTCGCTGGTGGAATTCGCGCCGGTGCCGGCCAGAATTTTAATTTTTCCCGCCGCAAATTTGACCGCCAATTCGATGATGCGAATATGCTCCTCAAAATCCACCGTGGGCGATTCGCCGGTGGTCCCGACCGGCACGATGCCGTCCACGCCGCCCTTGACCTGCAATTTAATGAGGCGCGCCAAGCCAGCTTCATCCAACTGGCCATTCTTAAAGGGGGTGACTATCGCAGTGTAGGTGCCGGTGAACATAATTAAATTGGCCAATTAGAATAGCAAAACCGGGCGGATTTGGCGAGCCGGATTTTTCGGGCGGAATAGGAAATGAAAAGTTCCGGGGTTTAACCCGTTTCATTTTTGGAGCGAAACTTTTGCCTGCCCCGGCTTCGACTTAACCATAGGTTGTAAAAAAACTCGCAAAGACCGCGTTGGGCGGTTTGCTGCCGAGTTGCCAACGATTATAGCAAAAATGAATTCAAATTTTACCCCGAACCAGCTTACTCCGGCTTGCGTTAAAAGTGCCAGAAGTGCGAGCCGGGTTTGTAGCTCATCTTCCACGGCGCGCGGTACCCGCGGGACAGCAGCTTGCTGGCCTCGGCATCGCCTTGGATGGTTTCGGTGGCGTTGTCCCAGCGGAGTTTGCGGCCGGTAATCATCGAAATGAGAGTGAGGTGCCCGGGATTGGCGGAATGATGCGCGGTCTCGACCGGCGTAATTGTGGGCTGCCGGGATTTCACGCAATCAATGAAGTTCCGCTGGTGGCCGGCGGATTCATAGAGTTTTACCTTGCGCAGTGCTTCGGGCAGGGACTTGCCCTTCTTCCATTCGGGATTGGAGCTTTCGAAACCGCCGCGATTCACCCAGACCCAGCCTTCGGTGCCAATCCATTTGGTGCCGCCCTTGATGTCGTTGTGGCCACCGGCAATGGTCATGGTGATGTCCTGCGGATATTTCAGTTCCGCACGATATTTGGTGCAGGTGTTCCAGAGGGCGTCGGGCGCGGGGAATTCGCCGTGGGCTTCAATTTCGGAAGGCCCGTCATTGTCAAAACCCAAGCCCCAATGCGCGATGTCCACATGGTGGCCCACCCAGTCGAGCAATTGGCCGCCGCCGGTATTGTAGTTCCAACGCCAGTTCATGTGGACGCGCTGCTTGATATAAGGTTCCATGGTTGCCGGCCCGATCCAAGTCTCAAAATTGAGTTCCGCCGGCGCATCGCTTACGGCGAGTTTCCAGGCGTCGGAGCCAGGGCGCACATTGGCTAGATCGTTAACGCCGAGCGCTTTGAGTTTGGCTAGCAACTCCGGCGCGGTCCCGGCAAAATCATGGTGACCGGATGGCAGTCCCACTTCGACATGCGTGACCTTGCCGATAAGGCCGTTGCGGACGATTTCCGCCGCTTTGCGGAAAATGGCCTGCGAACGTTGCCACGAGCCGGTTTGCCAGATGACTTTGTTTTTTTGAACGGCGTGGACGATGGACTGTTGTTCTGCGATGGTCTTGCCGAGCGGCTTTTCACCGTAAACATCTTTTTTCTGCCGGGCGGCCTCGGTGGCGATGATTTCGTGCCAGTTGTCCGGCACGGCAATCATCACGGCGTCAATATCCTTGCGCGCCAGCAGCTCGCGATAATCGTGATAAGCGGTGCAATCCTGGTTGCCGTAATTCTCGTTGATGGTGTCGACGGCGCTGGCGAGGTGATTTTTATCGAGGTCGCACGCAGCCACCACGTGGCAATCATCCAGCGCCAAAAAAGACTTGGTGTTGCCCGGCCCTTGCATGCCCCAGCCGATGACGCCAAGATTAATGCGCTTGGACGGCGCGTTTTGGCCGAACACCGAACTGGGCACGAAGGTCGGCAAGGCGATGGCAGCAGCGGTGGTGGTCAGGAAATGGCGGCGGCTGATGCCGTAGGGTTTTTTATTCATGGATTTGCTGTGTTGATATATTCCATTGGCAGAGGGGTTGGCGACAAAAAAGTTACAAATTATGCGCTACCGCAACCGGATCATCGCCCGCGGTGGAATCCCGAAAACTGATTTGAATACGCGCGAGAAATGAAACTGGTTGGCGAAGCCCGCCTCCTCCGCTACCTGCTTGACCAAGGCGCCGGGCAACTGCAGTTTTTCTGCCGCATGGTTCATTTTCAGCCTTACCAACAACCGGTAGGGCGACTCGGGGTCATACCGCTGAAATAGGCGGCAAAGATAGGTATCATCCAGATGGCATTCATCCGCCACCTGCGCCACCGACCGCAGCCGCAAAAAGTGTCTCTGCAGGTGGTCGCGGCAGTGTTGGTAGGTGGCAAACGCCAATGTTTCCTGGCCCGGCAGCGGTGCTCGCGCATCCGCCACCTTTAAGAGCAGACCTTCCAGTAGTCTGGCGCAGATGGCTTCCGTGCCGGGGGTGCCGCGTCGGCCATTACGGATGAGTTCGTCAAACAGTGGCGCGATTTCACCCGGCGGAAAAACCGATGTCACCATACCTGGCTTGAGGCTTACCGCCGTTAGCAATTTTAACGACTCAATCCCGGAAAAGTCTATGAAATACTTGCTTAAAGTCTGCTTCGGGTCCGTGGCGATATCATGCGCGATACCTGGTCCGTAGGAAAAAATGCTACCCGGCTGAAGCAAATGTTCCGCTCCGATTAATTTCAGCCGGCCGTGGCCCTCAGCGACATATTCCACCGAATAAAAAGGAAATGTCCGCCGGCTGATGGCGTAGTCGGCGGCGCATTGTTCCCGGCCGCCGCTCACCACGGAAAGCCTGGCATTGGGAGAAGGTTTCAGGTTCAGGTAAAACCGCCGCGCTTGCGATACTTGGTTTGAAAAAAAATCCGGCTTGGCTTCGGCTGGCGGCGATTGAGGCTTCATGAAAAGTCAGCGATGGATATGTCGTGTCCAGCATGACGAAAGGGGGTGGCTTCAGGCAAGCTGAATCATTCTGCGCTGTTTCTATTTGGTGATTTCACCGAAGGCGGAATTTTCGATCCAGCCACTCTCGTTGGCGGTACGGATGAAGTAGTAATTTCCCCGCGTCCGCAATTTTCTTGCGGGTTCGCCAGCGGACAAGGTCGAGATGGTTTCCGCGTCCCGCGTCGGGGTCAGGCGCAGCGGGGTGTTTCTTTCCACCACCAAACCGATTTGTGCCCGGCTGACCACGCCATAGTTGGCTGTCAGGCTGAAAAGGAAAATGCCCAGTGTCATGGCTGCCACCAGCCGGTGCCAGTTTGTCTTCCGCTGTCGGAAAATTCCCGGCAGCACGAGTGCGCCCACCCCCAGCCACGAGCTGATGTCAGCCAGCCAGACCCACGCATTGGGCGGGAGCCAGGCGGAGGCGGTTTCAAACCATTTCAACTGCAGCTCGTCCACCTGCAACACCGCGCGGGCGAATTTCAGGTTTTCCACCGCGCGGCGGTCGAACGGATTCAGCCACCGGGCTTTTTCCCAGGCGAGGATCGCCGTGCCGGCATGACCTCGCCGCCATTCGGCCAGGCCAAGATTAATGAAAGTACCGGCCGCCGGCTGTGTCCGTGCAGATTTTTCAAACCCCGCTGCCGCTTCGGGAAATTCTCCGACCTGATAAGCTGCGACGCCTTGTGTAAAATAATCATTCGCCATGTTCGCGCGGGAAATAGCTGGATAAAAAATCAATATCAGCAACAACCCCAAAAACGGCCCGGCTGTAAATCGGCAATTGTCAATTATCAATTGGCGATGTCTCACAATTTTTCCTCCAATTTTTTCAAGGCTGTAAAAACATCATCCCGCCAAGCGGGCAGGGAAACGGACGTTTCCGGGGCAGCGGCAAAACGCGTGTTTTGCATGGCAAAAAGTTTCCGTACCGTTGCGGCCTCCGGCTCGTTTTCGCCCAGCACCGCCAGCACGTCGCTGCCGACCAGAGCGTCCGGTTGTGCTGGAAAATGGGGCGCGACGCCGATTTGCAAAGCCGTCACCGCGTGTTGCGCGAAAGTCAGCGCATCGGAGGCGGCGGACAGCCTTCGTTTTTCCCGCCGCAACGCCCGCCGTGCCAGATGGCGGCGATGCAAATCAGGGTGCGTCTCCCAAAACCGGCGGCGCTGATCCCATTGCCAGAGCAAGAACAAACCGTAAACCGGCAGGATTTGCATCAGTACAAACCAGCCCTGCAATTGCAGCGGTTGCAAACTTGACGTGGTTGGAAAGGGCGTTGCAGCCAGCCCGGATAATTTTGGCGCTGGCTCATTTTGATTTTCCGCATCAGCGAGTTGCGCTGGCAGTCCTTCGCCCACGACGGTGATGGGCAGCACCGGAACGGTCAGGTCGTAATATTTCCCGGTTTGCGGATCGAACGCGCAAAATGGTATCGCCGGCGTGCTGGTGGCAGCGTCGGTCTGCGGAATGAACGTGAAGCCGCTCGCCGGCGGTTTGTCCGCGATGATTTGCCAATCGCGCGCGC
>Ga0007882_10002583_pt1 | contig 10131 bp, 9 predicted proteins | sample CryBogCBH12Aug01_FD_71195 | JGI IMG/M metagenome (GOLD analysis project Ga0007882, IMG submission 71195) | Freshwater microbial communities from Crystal Bog, Wisconsin, USA - CBH12Aug09.1 | ecosystem: Environmental > Aquatic > Freshwater > Lake | place: Crystal Bog, Wisconsin, USA | collected... | reverse complement strand
GCGAGGTCGGCAGGCGGCCGTCGAAGGGAAAACCCTGGTCGGATCCGGCGGGCGGCAATTTGATCACCGGTGCCGGGGCGCCGCCCAGGCCGAGGCGGCTGTCGACATTGACGCTGACGCCGATGGCCTGGCCGATGCGGTCGGCCACCTCGTCCAGCGTCATGTCCTGGTTGATGCGCAACGTCAGGGTCTGTTCGCAGCGCGGCGGCAGGGAATCGCCATGCGCCGAGGGCAGGTCGAGGGTGCCGAGGATGGGGGTGTTCTTATGGACCACCGCCGCGGCCTGGGCCTGGGCGGCCGGGTGGACGGCCAACCGATCCGCCTGCTGGAGGCGTTCGTTGATCTCGTCCTTGGCCTTGTCGGTGGCTGAGCAGGAGCACAGCAAGGTCAGGCAGGCGGAGGTGAGGAGCAGTCGGCGCATCAGTTGATCTCCCGTCCGGCGGTGCCGTCGCCCGGCATGCTGAGAAGATCGAGGGTGCGGTTGGCATGCAACTCGATCAGCGGCTTGCGGTCATGGCGGGAAAATCCGTCGGACAGCCATTGCAGGGCCTGTTCGAAACTGCCGCTGAATTCCTCGTTGACGATGACATGCCAGGTCTCCGGGGCGGAGAAATGCGGCACCGGGGTATAGCCGGCCAGGCGGGCCCAGCGGCGCACCGTATCGGTCACCGTTTCGCCGGCGACCACATCCCAGGCGCTTGGCGTGTTCGGGCTGACGAGGCTGGTCGGGGTGGTGGCGGCGACCGGCCGGAGGTCGGGTGACAGGCCGGCAGGCGGCACCACGACGACGATCTTGTGGTCGTGGGACGGACTGCTGCAGGCACCAGGAGCCAGTCCTGCCAGTACCGCAAAGGCGGCGGCAAGGAAGCGGCGCTGGGCATGGAGACGCAAATGTTCACGCCTCCGGCTATGATATTCCCTCCACCTCACTCTCGGCCCTCCTCTGAAAAGTACCGATGGTTTCATCGAGGAGCCTGAACGATCATTGCCGGGCGGTCTGTGAACTGCTTCACCCGTCTCTTTGTCGGGCTGTTTTTTTGACCGCCGCCGCCAATCTGGAAGAGTCAGCGCTGCTGTCCAATTTAGGCTTGAAACAATCGGGAAAATGGTTATTTTAATCGGTACCATTTTGGTACTGATTAGCCGGGGTTTCATGGTTCGACTGGCCCGCATGACCGATTACGCCGTCGTCATTCTTTGCCAAATGGCAAGAGAGGGCGGCCAGACGGTGTTCAACGCCTCGTCCCTGGCCGAGGCCACCAAGCTGCCGTTGCCCAGTGTCAGCAAGCTGCTGAAACTGATGACGCAGAAGGGCATCCTGCGGGCCCAGCGCGGCGCCAGCGGCGGCTATGGCCTGGCCCGTCCGGCGGAAAGCATCTCGGCCCGCGACATCGTCCTGGCGCTGGAGGGGCCGGTGGTGCTGACCGCCTGTGTCGAGGGCGGCGAAGGCGGCTGCGGCTTCGAACAGTCCTGTCCGATGCGCGGCCACTGGGATCCGGTCAACACCGCGATTTCCGATGCCCTGCGCAAGGTCACCCTGGCCGAGATGGCGAGTCCCCGTCCGGCCTATGATTTCATCGGCGAAACGGCGGGCGTAATGGTGGAGCAGCGGCAATGAGCGACGACATGGATCAGGTTCGGACGCTGGCCGATCAGAAATACAAATACGGCTTTGTCACCGATATCGAATCGGATGTCGCGCCCAAGGGGCTGAACGAAGACATCATCCGTTTCATCTCGGCCAAGAAGAACGAGCCTGAATGGATGCTGGAATGGCGGCTCAAGGCCTATCGGCTGTGGCTCACCCAGACCGAGCCGGATTGGGCGCGGGTGCATTATCCGCCCATCGACTACCAGGACAGCTATTACTATTCGGCACCGAAAAAGAAGGACGGTCCCAAAAGCCTCGACGAGGTCGACCCCAAGCTGCTGGAAACCTATGAAAAGCTGGGGGTGCCGCTGCATGAGCGGGCCATCCTGGCCGGGGTGGCGGTGGACGCGGTGTTCGACAGCGTCTCGGTGGCCACCACCTTCAAGGGCAAGCTGGAGGAGATGGGAATCATCTTCTGCTCGATGTCCGAGGCGGTGACCAAGCATCCCGACCTGGTGCGCCAGTATCTCGGCTCGGTGGTGCCCTATTCGGACAATTTTTTCGCCACCCTGAACTGCGCGGCGTTTACCGACGGCAGCTTCGTCTACGTGCCGCCGGGCGTGCGCTGCCCGATGGAACTGTCCACCTATTTCCGCATCAACGCCGAGAAGACCGGACAGTTCGAGCGTACCCTGATCATCGCCGACAAGGGCTCCTATGTCAGCTATCTGGAGGGCTGCACCGCGCCCATGCGCGACGAGAACCAGCTGCATGCGGCGGTGGTCGAACTGGTGGCTCTGGACGACGCCGAGATCAAATATTCGACGGTGCAGAACTGGTATCCGGGCGACGAGAACGGCAAGGGCGGCATCTATAATTTCGTCACCAAGCGCGGCGCCTGCCGCGGCCGGGCGTCCCGTATTTCCTGGACCCAGGTGGAGACCGGTTCGGCCATCACCTGGAAATATCCCAGCTGCATCCTGCAGGGTGACGACTCGGTGGGCGAATTCTATTCGGTGGCCATCACCAACCACTATCAGCAGGCCGATACCGGCACCAAGATGATCCATCTCGGCCGCAACACCCGCTCGCGCATCGTCTCCAAGGGCATTTCCGCCGGCCATGCCGACAACACCTATCGCGGCCTGGTGAAGATCATGCCGAAGGCGCAGGGTGCCCGCAATCACACCCAATGCGACAGCCTGCTGATCGGCGACCAGTGCGGCGCCCATACCACGCCTTACATCGAATCGCGCAATCCCTCGGCCCGTCTCGAACATGAGGCGACCACCAGCAAGATCAGCGAGGACCAGCTGTTCTACGCCCGCCAGCGCGGGCTGTCGGAGGAGGAGGCGGTGGCGCTGATCGTCAACGGCTTCTGCCGCGAGGTGCTGCAGCAGCTGCCCATGGAATTCGCCGTCGAGGCACAGAAATTGTTAGCCATCAGTCTGGAGGGAAGTGTCGGATGATGCTCGAGATCAAGAACCTGCATGCGTCCGTCGACGGGCGCGAAATCCTCAAGGGCATCGACCTGGTCATCCCCGATGGCGAGGTGCATGCGGTGATGGGGCCCAACGGCTCCGGCAAGAGCACCCTGTCCTATGTGCTGGCCGGGCGCGACGGCTATCAGGTGACGGCCGGTTCGGTCCGCTATCGCGGCCAGGATCTGCTGGCGCTGAAGACCGAGGAGAGGGCCCGGCTGGGCGTCTTTCTGGCCTTCCAGTACCCGGTGGAGATCCCCGGCGTCACCGGGGTCAATTTCCTCAAGACGGCGGTCAACGCGGTGCGCCGTTCGCGCGGCGAGGCGGAACTGGACGCCATGCAGTTTCTCAAGCTGGCCCGCAAGAAGTGCAAGGAACTGGGGGTCGGCGAGGACATGCTGAAGCGCGCCGTCAATACCGGCTTCTCGGGCGGCGAGAAGAAACGCTACGAGGCCCTGCAGATGGCCCTGCTGGAGCCGTCGCTGCTGATCCTCGACGAGACCGATTCCGGCCTCGACATCGACGCACTGAAAGTGGTGTCGGAAAGTGTCGTGCGCCTGCGCTCACCCGAGCGGTCGATGGTGGTGATCACTCATTATCAGAGAATCCTCGACTACATCGTTCCCGACCGCATCCATATCCTGGCCGGCGGCCGCATCGTCCAATCCGGTGACAAGGAGCTGGCGCTGGAGCTCGAGCGCAGCGGCTACGCGCAATTCGTCGGCGAGGCGGCATGAGCGGCGGCTTGCAGAACCTGCGCCGCGCCGCGCTGGAAACCTGGCGGACAGCCGGGCTGCCGAGCCGCCGCGACGAGGCGTGGAAATATACCGATGTGGCGCGCCTCGGCGTCGCCGATCTGCCGCTGGCCGAGACGGCCGAGTCGCCGGCTTCGGTCCCTGCCGCCTTCGGCGACAGCCTGCAGGTGGTGTTGTGCAACGGCTTCCTGGCCGCCTTGCCGGCTGCCCTGCCGGACGGCCTGAGCATCGGCCGCCTGGAGACGGCGACACCGGTGCCGGCGGACCTGGGACGCCTGCTGCCGGAGGGGGCCAAATCCTTCGCCGCCATGAACGGCGCCCTGTTCACCGACGGCCTGGTGCTGCGTCTCGCCGCCGGCGTGACACTCGAGCGGCCGGTCGAGCTGGTGTCGCTGGGGCAGGCCGGACAGGGTCCCCTGGCCTTTCATCCGCGTCTGCTGGTGGTGCTGGAAGCCGGGGCGTCGATGGTTCTGGTGGAACGCCATCTTGGCACCGGACGCTATTTCTCCAACGGGGTGAGCGAAATCGCCTTGGGCGAGGGCGCCCTCCTGTCCCACTATCTGCTGCAGGACGCACCGGCCGAGGCCGTGCATCTGTCGCTGGCGGCGCTGGAACTGCAGAGCCGGGCCAGCTACCAGGCGGTGTCGGTGCAGTTGGGGGCGGCGCTGTCGCGCCTCGAGATCTTGCCGGTGATGGCCGGCGAGGGCGCCTCGTTCAGCATCGATGGCGCCTATGTCGGTCACCAGCACCAGCATCTCGACAACACCACCTTCGTCGTCCACCGCGCGCCCCGCTGTTCGTCGCGCCAGGTGTTCAAGGGCGTCCTCGACGATCACGCCCGCGGCGTCTTTCAGGGCAGCGTTCTGGTCGAACGCGGCGCCCAGAAAACCGACGCCCATCAGCTGAGCAAGGCCCTGCTGCTGTCCGACAATGCCGAAATGGACGCCAAGCCGGAACTTGAGATCTATGCCGACGACGTCAAATGCGGCCATGGCGCGACCATCGGCGACATCGACGAATCGGCTCTGTTCTATCTGCGCGCCCGCGGCATCGGCGAGGCGGAGGCCCGGCAGATGCTGATCGACGCCTTTCTGGCCGAGGTGGTGGACTGCATCCTTCCCGAGGCGGTGCGCGAGGGATTTGCCGGCGCCCTGACCCGACATCTGGTCACGTCGAAGGAGGCCCGATGATTATTTCCAAGCCGGAAGCCCTGGCTCCCTATGACGTCGAGACGGTGCGCGGCGATTTTCCGATCCTCGGGCGGCCGGTGCGCGGTCGTCCCCTGGTCTATCTCGACAGTACCGCCTCGGCGCAGAAGCCGCAGGCGGTGATCGACGCCGAGCGCTTCGTCTACGAAGAGGAATACGCCAACATTCATCGCGGCATGTATACCCTGAGCGAGCGGGCCACCGACCGCTACGAGGCGGCGCGCGGCAAGGTGCGGGCCTTCCTCAATGCCAGGAAATCCGCCGAGATCATCGTCACCCGCAATGCCACCGAGGCGATCAATCTGGTCGCGTCCAGCTATGGCCGGGCATTCTTGCGCGCCGGCGACGAAATCGTCATCACCGGGCTTGAGCATCACGCCAATATCGTGCCTTGGCAGTTTCTGCGCGACCAGCTGGGTGTGGTGCTGAAGGTGGTGCCGGTCGGCGACGACGGCAGTGTGACGGTGGAGAACTTCGCCCGCCTGCTGGGGCCACGAACCCGCCTGGTGGCGCTGGCCCATGTCTCCAATGTGCTGGGCACGGTGCTGCCGGTGGCTGAAATGGTGCGTCTCGGACATCAGGCCGGCGCCAAGGTGCTGCTGGACGGCGCCCAGGCGGTGGTCCATATGGCCGTCGACGTGCAGGCTCTGGACTGCGATTTCTACGCTTTTTCCGCCCATAAGCTGTACGGACCGACCGGTGTTGGCATTCTCTACGGCAAGGAAGAGTTGCTGGACGCCATGCCGCCCTATCAGGGTGGCGGCGACATGATCCGCAGTGTCAGTTTCGAAGAAACCACCTTCGCCCCATTGCCGGCCAAATTCGAAGCCGGCACCCCGGCCATCGCCCAGATGCATGCCCTGGGGGCGGCCATCGACTACGTGACCCAACTGGGGCTCGATCGTATAGCCCGCCATGAAGGCGAGTTGCTGGCCTATGCCAATAGCCGCCTGGCCGAAATACCGGGCCTGCGTCTGCTGGGGACGGTGCCGGGCAAGGCGGCGGTCGCCTCCTTCGTCCTTGATTGCGCCCACCCCCATGACATCGCCCAGATCCTCGACAATGCCGGGGTTTCCATCCGGGCCGGACATCATTGCGCGCAGCCGCTGATGGAACGCTTCGGCGTGCCGGCGACGGCACGGGCGTCGTTCGGTCTGTACAACACCAGGGGCGAGGTCGACGCGCTGGTGGCGGCCCTCGCCAAGGTAGTGGAGATGTTCGGAGAATGAGCGAGCAGAGCGAGCGCGGGCGTGTCGAACGCCCCGGAGCGAAGCGGAGGAGCCAAGTGGCCGGATGGCCACGCGGCCGGCTTCGCCGGCTCCCAAATTATTGTGCGCAAAGCGCACAGGCGCCTGAGGGGAATACGAAATGAACGACGATCTGCGCGATCTTTATCAGGAAGTCATCCTTGATCACGGGCGCCATCCGCGCAACCGCCGCCATCCGGCCGATGCCAATCATTCGGCCCGCGGCGAGAATCCGCTCTGCGGCGACAAATTGGTGGTGTTCCTCAAGGTCAACGCCCAGGGGGTGATCGAGGATGTCGCCTTCGAGGGCCAGGGTTGTGCCATTTCCACCGCCTCGGCCTCGCTGATGACCGAGGTGATCGTCGGCAAGACCGAGGATCAGGCGCGGCATCTGTTTGAAAGTTTCCACGCCCTGGCGACCGGCAGCGACGCGCCCGAGGACGAGGAGTTGGAGGACGAAATGGACCGCCTGCATGTTCTGGCGGGGGTCCGCGATTACCCGGTGAGGGTGAAATGCGCCACGCTGGCCTGGCACACCATGACGGCGGCGTTGGCGGATCAGCAGAAGGTGACCACGGAATGAGCAGCATGCTGCCCGCAATCGACCCGACGGCGGTGGAAACCCCGGTGGTGGCAACCTCAGGCGAAGCCTTGGCCCCGGGTATCGAACCAGCCACCGAAGGCGCCGTCATCGACGCCTTGAAAGAGGTCTATGACCCGGAAATCCCGGTCAATATCTATGATCTGGGGCTGATCTACGGCCTCACCGTGGGGCCCGCCGGGGAAGTCGCCATCGAGATGACGCTGACCGCGCCCACCTGTCCGGTGGCCGGCGCGCTGCCGCAGCAGGTGGCCAATACGGTGGCGGTGGTGAAAGGCGTCGGCACGGTCGAGGTGGCTCTGGTGTGGGATCCGCCCTGGACCATGCAAAAGATGACGGAAGACGCCCGGCTGATGCTGAATCTGTATTGAATACCGGCCGGTTTGCGTCAAGCTGGTGAGATCACCACAGGTTCGGGATCCTTCGCCATGGCAAGTTTGACATTTCCGGCCGGCTTTTTCTGGGGCGCCTCCACCTCATCCTATCAGATCGAAGGGGCACTGGACGCCGATGGGCGGGGGACCTGCGTATGGGACACCTTCGCCGCCGCCGGGCGCATCGCCGACGGCAGCAATGCAGCCAAAGCCTGTGACCATTACCATCGTTGGCCCGAGGATATCGCCCTGATGAAGGCGGCCGGCTTTTCCGCCTACCGTTTTTCCATCGCCTGGCCGCGGATCATTCCCGCCGGCAGCGGGGCGGTGAATGCCAAGGGCCTCGACTTCTACGATCGTCTGGTGGACGGGCTGCTGGCCGCCGGCATCCGGCCGATGGCCTGTCTCTATCACTGGGATCTGCCGCAGCCGCTGGAGGACAAGGGCGGCTGGCAAGGTCGCGAGGTGGTGGAACCGTTCGCCGAATATGCCCGGGTGGTCAGCCGCCGGCTGGCCGACCGGGTCAAGGACTGGATGATGCTGAACGAGCCCAATGTGGTGGCGATCTTCGGCTATGGGGTGGGCGATCATGCGCCGGGCCATAAACTCGGCGAGCAAGGCATCCTGCGGGCGCTGCACCACCAGAACCTGGCCCAGGGGGCGGCGCTCAGGGCCATCGCCGGCGAGCAGTCGGGGCTGACGCTGGGCACCGTCATCAATCTGCAGCCCTGCCGCGGCGAGAGCGACAAGCCCGAGGACGTGGCCGCCGCCGCCCGCTGGGACGCGGTATGGAACCGGGTGCCGCTGGACGGCGTGCTCAAGGGCGAGATCCCGCCGCTGCTGGCCGAGAAGATGAAGGACTTCGTGCTGCCCGGCGACGAGGCGGCGATCCGCTTCCCCATCGACATGCTGGGGATCAATTACTATTCGCGGATGACGATGAAATACGAGACCGGTCATCCCTTCGATGTCTGGTGGGGCGATGCCGGCTGCAAGCGCTGGACCGGCATGGCCTGGCCGGTGCAGCCGGACGGGTTGTACGACCTGCTGATGGAACTGAAGACGTCATACGGCAATCTGCCGGTCTATATCGCCGAGAACGGTGCCGCCTATGACGATGTGGTCGCCGCCGACGGCCAGGTGCATGACGCCGAACGGGTGGAGTTCCTGCGCGACCACCTGAAAGCGGTGGCCCAGGCCGCCGCCGCCGGTTGTAACGTCAAAGGCTATCTGTGCTGGAGCCTGCTGGACAATTTCGAATGGGGCTTCGGCCTGGAGAAGCGCTTCGGTATCGTGCGGGTCGATTACGAGACCCTGAAGCGCATACCCAAGGACAGCTACCGCTTTTTCAGCGAGGTGGTAAAGAGCGGCAAGGTGTGAGTCATTGTCGGACCATTCCGCTGAACTTTGCTGCTTCCTGGTTCAACTCGCGCACCACCTCGGTCAAGTTACCGGTGCGCGCCCGAAGGTATCGGACACAAGACTACCTAAGGTAAAGAGCTGATCCAGATACGGCCTTTACCCACTACATCAAGTATTTCTACGCTCACCGTTAAGCGGCAATCAGGTGTCATAGGCTGTCTCTATTTCTGCCGGAGAGGCAAAGCCTTCTAGTCAGACGGCGGTAGGCATGTTTCACTTCCAATTATGTGCAATAGGGAGGTGAACAATGGCCTGGTTCGCCAATTCAAGGCTGTTCGTGAAAATGCTGCCGATCGTAGGCGCGGCGCTGCTGGGCATCACGCTGGTCACAGCGATGGCATTGTCCCGCTTTCACGAGGAACTTCTCGACGGGCGCAAGGTGAAGGTTCGGCAACTTGCCGAAGCCGCCTATTCGGTGCTGGTCCGCTACCAGGCCGAGGCTGTTAGCGGCCGCCTTGGCGAGGCCGAGGCCAAGCAGGCGGCGCTGGCCGACATTCGGGCCATGCGCTACGGCGACAACGACTATTTCTGGATCAACGACATGACCCCATCGATGGTCATGCATCCGATCAAGCCGGAATTGGACGGCAAGGCCATCGGAGAGATGAAGACCCCCGACGGCGCCCGCCTGTTCCGCGACATGGTCGAGATCATCAACGCCCGCGGGGCCGATTTCTACCGCTACCAGTGGCCCAAGCCGGGATTGGTCGAGCCGGTGGCCAAGCTGTCCTATGTCAAAGGCTTCAAGCCATGGGGATGGGTCATCGGCACCGGCATCTATATCGACGATGTCGACGCCGCATTCCGCGCCAGCGCTCTGACCTTTGCCGGTCTGGTGCTGGCAGTCGCGGCGCTGGTCGTCGGCCTGTCCCTGGCGGTCGCCCGGGCGGTGGCGCGGCCGCTCGACCGGTTGACCATGAACATGGGCGAAATGGCGGCCGGCAATCTGGAAATCCCCGTTGAATTTGCCGGCCGCAGGGATGAAGTGGGTCGCATGTCCCATGCCCTGGAGGTGTTTCGCGACGGCATGGTCCGGGCGCGCGACCTGACCCAGGCGCAACGCACCCAGCAGGACGAGACAGAACACGCGGCCGAGGCCCAGGCACGGCTGATCGAGGACTTCAACACCCGCATCGTCGACGTGATCGGGTCGGTCATCACCTCATCCGGACGGCTGGAAACAGATGCTCATGCGATGTCGCAGATCGCCGACGAGACAAGCGAGCAGGCTGCCACCGTCGCGGCCGCAAGCGAACAGGCCGCCGCCAATGTCCAGACCGTCGCCGCCGCGTCCGAGCAGTTGGCAGCCTCCAGCCGTGAGATTGCCGGCCAGGTGGGCCGGGCCAGCGTCATTGCCCAGCGGGCGGCGGTTGACGCGGCGACCACCGACCAGTTGGTTCGCGGCCTGGCCGACGCCGCCAGCAAGATCGGCGCCGTGGTCCAGTTGATCAG
>Ga0007882_10002582_pt1 | contig 10140 bp, 13 predicted proteins | sample CryBogCBH12Aug01_FD_71195 | JGI IMG/M metagenome (GOLD analysis project Ga0007882, IMG submission 71195) | Freshwater microbial communities from Crystal Bog, Wisconsin, USA - CBH12Aug09.1 | ecosystem: Environmental > Aquatic > Freshwater > Lake | place: Crystal Bog, Wisconsin, USA | collected... | reverse complement strand
TGGCGGTGGTAATGGTGTTATTAACAATACTGGTAATGGCGGTAATGGAACAGCTAACACAGGCGGTGGTGGTGGTGGAGGCCCTGACCAAGGAACTCAATCGCAAGGCGGTAATGGCGGATCAGGAATAGTAATCATTAGTTATGCAGGAACTCAACGTGGCTCAGGTGGAACAGTCACTTCTGTAGGCGGTAACACTATTCATACATTTACATCAAGCGGAACTTATACAGCCTAATCATGGCAAGTACTATAAATGCAAATCCAGGGTCTACTACTCAGCCTACAGCATTAATTAAAACGGCTGATAGCTCTGGTGCGCTTACACTGCAGACAAATAGTACAAATGCTGTAGTTATTGATGCTTCTCAAAACGCTAACTTTGTGTCTACTGGTGTAATAACAATTCCTCGTGGCACTACAGCGCAGCGCCCAGGAAGCCCAACAAACGGAATGTTGCGATATAACACCGATTTTGGTGGTTTGCTTGAAGGTTATGTTAACGGTGCTTGGGCTGCTATTACTGGGGCTTATACATACTCTGTTTCTTATCTTGTTCTTGCAGGTGGAGCTGGCGGTACATACGGAGGAGGTGGAGCTGGTGGGCTATTAACGGGAACAGCATCTTTAACCCCTGGAACAGTTTATACGGCAACTGTAGGAGGTGGAGGTTCTTCAGCAGCTAATGGGTCTAATTCAACTATTACTGGTTCTGGATTTTCAACACTGACTGCTGTTGGTGGGGGTCAAGGTGGTGGAGCAGTTAATAATGCTACCGTAAGCAGTACTGGTAAAAATGGTGGATCTGGCGGTGGCGGTTCAGGAAATGGTTACGCTGGCGGTACTGCAACTTCTGGTCAAGGATATGCTGGTGGTGGTGGCGGTGGCGGTGGCGCACAATATAATTCTGGTGGCGGTGGTGGCGGTGCTGGTGCAGTAGGTACAGGCGTAAATGCTGGCGGAGACCAAAATGGTGGCGCTGGTGGAGCTGGCGCATCTTCCTCTATTACTGGGTCCGCTGTAACTTATGGTGGAGGTGGCGGTGGCGCTGCAGGATATAACTTAAGCGGTGGATCTGGTGGCTCTGGCGGTGGTGGTAGAGGGGATGATTGGACATCTGGAAATGGCTCTAATGGAACTGCTAACTTAGGTGGCGGTGGCGGTGGCGCAACAAACACCCCTCATAGCGGTGGATCTGGTGTGGTTATCTTTTCTATACCGACTGCTAACTATACAGGAACATATACAGGTTCTCCTACCATAACTACCAGCGGAAGCAATACAATATTGAAATGGACATCCTCTAGCGGGACATACACAGCATGACAACAATCATAAATGCCAACTCAACGGGCTTAGTTGAAACAGTAGATACATCTGGAACCCTGCAATTACAGACAGGCGGTACAGCTGCTATGACTATTGGCACAGACCAAAACATTACTTGTAACAGCACAGGTGCAATCACTCTTCCTGTAGGTACAACCGCACAACGCCCTACTGCAACCAATGGAATGATGCGATACAACACCAATCTTGTAGGAATTGAAGCATATGTTGGAGGTGCTTGGACAACTGTTATATCTTCCCCATATACAGTTACTTACCTTGCTGTGGCTGGTGGCGGAGGAGCTGGTTGGCCTGGAGCTGGTGCTGGTGGTCGGTTAACAAGTACATTTTCAGCTAGTCCAGGAACTGTTTTTACTGCAACTGTTGGCGCTGGTGGAGCAAGTAATGCTGGTGCTGGGGGTAATAATGGTAACGATTCAACTATTACAGCAAATAGTTTTAATACAATTACTGCGGTAGGCGGTGGTGGCGCTGGAGCTAATGGTGGTTCAGGAGGCGGTGCAATTAATAGTAATACTGGTGGCACAGGAACTGCTGGACAAGGTAATAATGGCGGTACTGCAAATGGTCAATCTGGATATCAAGTTGTATCAGGCGGTGGTGGTGCTGGTGCGGTTGGTGGAAATGGCGCAAATCCTGTAGCTGGTTCTGGCGGTGCAGGTGTTGCAAACCCAATTACTGGTTCTACCGTTGGGCAACTTTCTGGCGGTACATACTATGTTGCTGGTGGTGGAGGTGGTGGCTATGACTATCGTGGTTCTTCTGCTGGCGGCGCTGGATTAGGTGGAGGCGGTGCGGGTAATGGCTCTAGTGGCGGTACAGGTGGTAATGGAACCGCAAATACAGGTGGAGGTGCTGGCGGCGGCGGGTATAACGGAAGTTACCTATCTGGTGGTACAGGGGGTTCTGGAGTTATTATTTTTTCAGTACCAACATCAAGATATTCGGGAACAACTACTGGAAGCCCAACAATCACCACTTCAGGGTCTAATACTTTAATTACATTTACTTCTAGCGGTACTTACACAGCCTAATTATGTTTGGTATATCAGCATTTGCTCAAGCCCCGTTTGCATCGTTACCCAAGTCAGGTAGCGTATATGCGCTTTCTATAACGGAAAACTTTAACTTTGCTGATACCCCTTCAATAACCGCTCAGTTCCCGCTGAGTATTACCGAGCCATTTAGCTTTGCCGACTCAGAAACTATTTCAGCTGCTTTTGCTTCTAGCATTGCAGAAAACCTGTCTTTTGCTGATTCTAGTAGTCAAGCTTCAACCTTCTTACAAAGCAGGACAGAACCATTTACTTTTGCTGATGTTGAAAGCAATACTGCAACACTTAGCCAAAGTATTACCGAAAACCTGTCTTTTGCTGACTCTGAAGCCGCTTCTATAGCGTCTTCATTTAATGTTACAGAACCTTTTACTTTAGCTGATGCTGAATCAATTACAGCGCAGTTTGCTAGTTCAGTAGCTGAAAATGTATCTTTTGCCGATTCCAGCACACAACAATCCGCTTTTTTAGAATCTAGGGCTGAAAACTTTAGTTTTGCCGACTCAGCTACAAATACTGCAGCTTTACTAGAATCTATTTCCGAACCAATGAGTTTCTTTGATATTAATAGCGAACAGGATAACTTTATTGAGGGTATAGGTGAAAATCTTAATTTTGCCGATTCCAGCACTCAACAGACTGCCTATAAACCAGCCGTAACCGAAAACCTATCTTTTGCTGATGCCAATACCGCAGTGGCTAACTTTGTAAACTCTATTACTGAAAATATGAGTTTGGCTGACGTAAGGGTAATTACTGCCCAGTTTATAGAAGCATTACAAGAAAACTTTGGTTTGGCAGATAATAACGTAGCGCAAGCTAACTTTAGTGCAGCAGTTGTCGAGAATTTTAGCCTTTTAGACTACAATTTTGTCACAGGATGGATTAAGATAAACGATAACCAAACAGCCACTTGGGTAAATATTAACAATGCGGGTGGGGGCAGCTGGACTACTATTAATGATGTAAACAATCCTGGTTGGACCCCTATTAACAATTTTCAAGGATAAGCTATGGCATCTTCTTACTCAACCTCGTTAAAGCTAGAGCTTATCGGCAATGGTGACCAATCTGGTGTTTGGGGTAATACTACTAATAATAACTTAGGCACCCTGTTAGAACAGGCAATTACTGGCGTTCAGACCATCACAATGACGGATGCCAACTACACCCTAAGTAACCTTAACGGCACAACGGATGAAGCCAGAAATGCTGTTTTAGTAATTACGGGTACAAATAGTGCAGTGCGTCAAGTCGTAGCCCCATTAGTTCCAAAACTCTATACCGTCTGGAATAATACTACTGGCGGATACTCAATTACTATTGGCGCTTCTTCTGGCGCTATTGTTACAGTTAAAAATGGGGATACGGTATTAGTCTATTGTGACGGTACTAATTTTTATACTGGTCTATCTGGAGTAACTAATAACTTTGATGTGCCTGGCAATTTAACTGTAGGCGGAACAATTACAGGTTCTGGTATTAGCGGTAGGATTATTCAAGTAGTTCAATCATTATTTACTTCTGCCCCATCAACTACCACTTCTGGCTCATTCCAAGCAACTGGGCATATAGCAACAATTACTCCTACTTCAGCATCTAGCAAAATCTTGGTACAGGTTAACGCAACTTGTGCTACAAGCACAGGTAATGATAGTGCGTTGACTATTTATCGTGGGGCTACTAATTTAGCAGGTTCTTCAACAACTGCTTTAACTAGTTTTTATTCTATCTCTGGCGGCGAAATGGGTGTGCCTGTTGCTATGAGTTATTACGATACCCCAGCTACTACTAGTTCAACATCGTATCAAGTGTATTACGCTACTAATGGTGGTACAACAATTACATACAATAAACCAGCGGGTAACCTTGCATTTGGGCAAACTGCTGTAATGACCCTAACGGAGATTCTATGAGTCAAATTAATATTAACGGCGATACAAGCGGTACTATTTCTGTAGCTGCCCCTGCGATTGCTGGTACTAATACGGCTACTTTTCCTGCCGCCACAGGCACAATTTTGGTTGAGACCGCTTTGTCTGCTTCAACAACGAATACTGTAACTAATAAAGTTGCTATCAATATTGGTGGTACTACTTATTACTTGTTGGCTTCTACATCAGGAACTTAATATGTCTACAATACTTGCAGCAGGAGTTACTACTCCAACAGCGCTTAATATCACTACTGATACTTCTGGTCAGATGGTATTAGCTACCAACGGCTCTACTCCAGCTTTAACTTTAAGCACTGCTCAAAATGCTGCTTTTGCCAATAATGTTTCTGTTGCTGGCACTACAACTCTTACTGGCGCAGCTACCGCTAGTAGTACTTTAGCAGTTACAGGAGCTATAACGGCTACTGGTGGTGTTATTTCTGGTGCCACTGCTGCTCCTACATTTAGCGCAAACGTAACAGGTAGTGCAACACAGACATTTATCAATAATAGTTGGACTAAAGCTCAGTTCCCAAACAAAGAATGGGATACTAATACTAACTACGATAACGCTACTAACTATCGTTTTACTCCAACTGTAGCTGGCTACTACCAAATTAATGCTAACGTATCAATGAATGGTTCTTTTGCCACTGAGTTAGCTGTTGCAGTATATAAAAATGGTACTAGGTATAAAGTCGGTACTGACCTTTCCAATGGATCTGTAGCGTTTGGTTACGGCCAAACTGTCGCTTGTTTAGTATCCATGAACGGCTCGACTGATTATGTTGAAATCTTCTTGTATCAAAGTTCTGGTGCTAACCGTAACAACTCTACAGACCCGTCTGAGTTTTACTTCCAGGGTATCTTTGTAAGAAGTTTATAAAATGAACGAAATACTAACCCATCTTCTTACTGGCAAAGATAATAAAACCCACGATATTGGTCGTTGGGCTTGGGCTATTGGATTTGTAGCCATTATTTGTATTGCTATTTATGAAGTAGTTCAGGCACATAATGTAAGTCTTACTGAACTCGCTGAAGCATTAGGCATCATATCTGGTGCTGGTGGTGCAAGCGTAATGATGAAACAAAACTCGGAGCCACAATGAGCTATATCCTTTACCCATTTTTAGTCATTATTAATTTAATTGGCACAGTATTAACATTTCCATTAGCTTTTTTGGTAGTTCTTTTTTATTCAACTAAAGATGGTTGGCTTGATAATGCTACTAAATATGGACCAGGACCAAGACTTTGGAAATTACTTAGTTGGTTTCAAACTCCAGATAATAGCTTAGATGGTGATGCTGGATTTCAATCAATACATAGTCCAGGTTGGTTTTCTAAAGTGCAATGGCTTTGGCGTAATCCGTTTTACGGTTTTGCTGTAGTTACTTTTGATGGCTCAACAGGTATGAGTTATACAGGTGATTTAAAGTGTGATCCCGTAAATCCAGGTCATATTTTTGTTAAAGGTCATGGTCTATGGCAGTGGGTATCCTATACCAAGATTGGGTCTAAATGCCTTTATTTAAATTTTGGTTGGAACATTAAAGCTTTAGTAGACCCTGGTTTTATAACTCCTGACCAATGGCATGACAACACAGCTTTAATTAAAGATTATCCTGCAACCTTTGCGTTTTCCCCAAGGTTAGTCTGATGTTTCCGCTGCCGATTAGCACCTATATTTATATTGCTATTGCTTTAGGCACGGCGTTTATTACCCATCGTGTTGATGGCTATTATTCTGAAAAGGCTAAAGTTGAGGCTATTTCTCATGCTATGGAAGTGCAAACCGAAGTAATGCAAAACCAAGCAAGTATCTCTGAACAAACACAAAAGGACAAAGATGATCTACAAGATAAGTATGATAATGCTATTGCTCAGCTTAGGGGCTTGCGGAACACCAGCACCACAGATGGTAAACCCACCTCCGTTGCAATACCAAATCAAGGACTCAGACTACTTGAGTCAGATGCAGAAGTTCTTATCGGGTTTGCAAGACAATGCGAAACCTCAGAAATAGAACGTAATGACGTTATAAAAAAATACAACGCTTTAATGGTGAAGTAATGGACATGGTAGACGTTTTAGCTAAGATTTGGCCTATGTTTGTAGGTTTAGTGGCTGGTATTAAATTAGGTGAATCTGAAGATGACAAATGAACAATTAATAGCCCTTGGTATTGATGCTAAATGGTTAGGTCCGTTAGAAGATACTTTTGCCAAATACGGCATAAATACTTCACAAAGACAAGCCCACTTTATAGGACAGTGTCAACATGAATCTGATAATTTTAGAACTTTGGAAGAAAACCTTCATTACTCCGCTGCTAGACTTGTGGCTGTTTGGCCCAGTAGATTTCCTAATCTCGATGTGGCTAACCAGTATGAAAACAACCCAGAAAAGATAGCCAATAAAGTTTATGCTGGTCGCATGGGGAATGGCGATGAAGAATCTGGTGAGGGGTTTCTCTACAGAGGAAGAGGTCTTATACAAATGACTGGTAAGGAAGCGTATGCAAACTGCGGATCTGGTTTGGGTGTGGATCTTATTGGGAATCCTGATAGGCTACTTGATCCTGAATATGCGGCTCTAAGTGCTGGTTGGTTCTGGAACAAAAAAGGATTAAATGACTTGGCAGATACTGGAGATATTGAGACAATTACCAAGAGAATCAATGGCGGCTTAAATGGTCTAGATGACCGAAAAGCCAAAGTTGCCAAAGCAAGACAAGTATTAGGGTAAACCCGTATGCCATTACAAAAACTGCAATTTAGACCTGGCTTAAACCGTGAAGGTACTATTTACTCTAATGAGGGTGGCTGGTATGACGGGGATAAAATTCGGTTTCGTTCTGGTTTACCAGAAAAAATTGGTGGTTGGACTCAAGTTTCTTCTAGACAATATGGTGGCGTTTGCCGTTCAATCTGGGTATGGTTAGATGGTGATGCAGGTGTTGGTAATACTTATATCGGTCTAGGTACTAATACTAAGTACTATATTTATTTTGGCGGTACTTATAACGATATCACTCCTATTGTTCAAACTGATACGTTAACAAACCCATTTGCAACAACCAACGGATCAAAAACTGTTACGGTAACAGATGGCACATACAACCCATCAAAAGGGGATTATGTTTATTTTAACGGTACTTATTCTGTAGGTGGCGTAACTATTTCTGGAGACTATGTAGTTACCTCTGTTCCTACTGCTACTACTTACACAATCGTTGCTTCAACCGCAGCTACTTCTACAACTACTGGCGGCGGTACAGTATCTGTGCAATATGAATATCCTACAGGTAACGTAGTTTATACGGTTGGTACTGGTTGGGGTGCAGGTCCTTGGTCTCCTACTGTTCCAGTAACTTTAAATAATCCATTTTCAGTAACTTCTGGTAGTAGCACAGTTAACGTTTACTACCCATCTAATGGCTTTTTAACTAATGCTGGGTCTTTTGTAGTTGGACAAGAATATAAAATTGTTGCGGTTGGCTCTACCGATTTCACTTTAATTGGAGCATCAGCTAATACTGTAGGAACTATATTTACTGCTACTGGCGTAGGTTCTGGGTCAGGTACAGCATCTATTGCTTGGGTGGCATTTGGTAATAGCACTGGATTAACTTTACCGCCAAGTTCGTATTCCATTACAGGAAGTGTAACCATACCAACAACTAGTAAAGGCGTTGGATTTTATGGACACCCAGCTGGTGGAATCGCCGCTGGTGTAATGAACAATACGTTTCAAATTACTTATGTTGATGCTAATAACTTTACAGTAACACTTCCTAGCGGGCTTACTGCGCCATACACAATGGGAGCTACTGGTGGTCCTAGCGTAATTTTATATCCTCAGTATGGTTCACGCCCTTGGGGTTCAGCTTATAGTACAGGTATTGGTTCCCAATTACGTTTGTGGTCTAACGATAACTTTGGCGCTGACCTTGTTATTGCACCTCGTGGTGGCCCTATTTTTTACTGGACTGATACTGGTACAGTAAATTCTCGTGCTCAATATTTAAGCAGTGTTGCTAATACTACTACCCAATTTACAGACGATTCTACATTTACGTCAGGCGTTACTTCAATTACAGTAACTTCAAATAACGCACCATATATTTATCCGTATATGTACATTACAGGCACTAATATCCCTGCTGGTACTTATGTGCAGTCTACCTATACAACAGGTTCTACAACAGTTCCTATTTCATCTACAACAACAGGGTCAAGTACTGGAACGTACGCTTTCTCGTATGCTGGTGCGTTTGTACCTAAAAATACATATCAAGTAATTACTTCAGAAGTACAACAGTTTGTTATTGCATTTGGCTCTAATCCTTATTTTCCTGGTAATCCTAACACTGCTTTTAATCCTTTATTAGTTCGCTGGTCAGATCAGGCCAATGCAGATCAATGGATACCACAATTAACTAATCAATCTGGTGAATACACATTAACCAACGGTTCGTATATTATGTGCGCCCGTGCAACCCGCCAAGAGATTTTAGTTTGGACTGATTCAGCTATTTACTCAATGCAGTATATTGGCGCTCCTTACGTCTGGGGATTCCAAATTTTGATGGATAACATCTCAATTATGTCTCCTAACTGCGCTATTACTGTTAACAATGTTACTTACTGGATGGGTAAAGACCGTTTCTATATGTATGACGGCACAGTAAAAACCCTAGCTTGTTCATTAAAACAATATGTTTATGAAGACATTAATACTGACCAAGCTTATCAAGTGTTTGCAGGGGCTAATGAAGGCTACAACGAGGTATGGTGGTTCTATGTTAGCAACAGTAGTGGCGATACTATTGTAGATAAATACGTCATTTATAACTATTTAGATAATGTTTGGTATTACGGCACTATGAACCGTAGCGCTTGGTATCAGACAGGCACCCAACCTTATCCTATCGCTGCTGACTATAATAGCCGACTCCTTTACCATGAAAACGGTAACGATGACCTTTCAACGGCAGCTACCTTACCAATTAATGCTTATATTCAGTCTTCAGACTTTGAAATATCTCCACAAGATTCTGGACAGCATTTTGGTTTTGTCTGGCGTATGTTGCCAGATATTAACTTTAATAGTTCAACAACCAATCAACCTTCAGTAACAATGCAACTTATACCTCGTCAAAACTCAGGTACTGCCTACAATACAAGTGTGGATAACCCACAGGTTTTAAGTTCACAAAACTTTACTAATGTTCCTGCTTATACGGTTAATCAGTTTACAGGTCAGGTTTATACAAGGGTTCGTGGTCGTCAGATGGCTATTCGAATTGAATCGACAGGCGTAGGCGTAGCTTGGCAAATTGGTATCACACGTTACGATGTTAGACCTGATGGACGTAGATAATGACTCTACCAACTTATTTAAACTATAACGGTACGCCGCTAAATCCAGCGCCGCCAAACTTACAAACTGCACCGCAAGACTATAGTCAGCAGTTTGAAAACCAACTTTTAAACCAATTACGTTTGTACTTTAATCAGCTTAACAACTATACCCAAGCCACAGCAACACCTGATTATGGAACAACCGTAAATAGACCGACTGCTAATCAACAAATTGGTCAGTTTTACTTTGATACCACTCTTGGGTATCCTATTTGGTGGAATGGTACTAAATGGGTAAATGCTAGTGGAACGGTGGTTTAAATGTTAAACTTATTGCCAAATAACCTTAAAAGGCTACTATGGGTTTTCTAGGTGGACTTGCTAATGTAGCTGGGCTACAAATGGCTAATATTGAAGCTAATCCCGAACA
>Ga0007882_10002579_pt1 | contig 10144 bp, 9 predicted proteins | sample CryBogCBH12Aug01_FD_71195 | JGI IMG/M metagenome (GOLD analysis project Ga0007882, IMG submission 71195) | Freshwater microbial communities from Crystal Bog, Wisconsin, USA - CBH12Aug09.1 | ecosystem: Environmental > Aquatic > Freshwater > Lake | place: Crystal Bog, Wisconsin, USA | collected... | reverse complement strand
GGCCAGTATGGACGCGCAAAGCCGGCTGCAAGCCGGCGCTCCGAACGGTGGAACGTTCGGGCAGTGCCGGGATGCTTCCTTTCTTTACGGGCGTATCCTGACACCAGCCCGGAAAGGTGGCGGCGGGCAAGCTGCCCGCCGCCACCGGGGCAGTGAGCCGTGGCCAAAACTCGCGGAGCAATGCTCCGCGCTCCGGCGGAGGGGGTGTCTCAAGATGCATCCTACTGTTTCCTCCAGTCGTCAAGTATTCTACTGAAACCTTGCGCGTAGCTGGGCGGACGGCGAATTTGGACTGCGGCGGCAAGCGCAGCGCGACGCCGCTTTTTTACGCGCGAATCAAGTACCGTCTCTGGCCAAAACCGCTTGGCAGACGCTGCTTGGCGAACCGGGAGTCTATGGGCTGGCGAGTGGGAAAGCGGCGTCGCCGCTCCGCTTTGCCGCCGCAGTCCAAATTCGCCACACCCTTCGGCGGCAGGTTCATCGGCGACCGCCCCGGCTTCCAGACACGGTTTCTACCAGGCCGTCGAAAAAGTTCAGTTGACTCAATGCCGACTGGGTTTATCGTATATCCATGCGGTTGTCGAAAAAGACGGATTACGCGTTGCGCGCCCTGTTCACCCTGGTGGAACATCACGGCGGCGCGCCCATTCCCATCCGCGAACTGGCCCGGCGCAACGATGTGCCCAAGCGGTTCCTCGAGCAAATCATGCTCGCCCTGAAAGCTCAGGGCTGGGTGGAAAGCGTGGCCGGCCTGCGCGGCGGCTACCGGCTGGCCCGCAGCCCCGCCAAAATCACGCTTGGCGAGGTCGTCCGCCACTTCGACGGCATCATCGCCCCGATTGACTGCGTGTCGGTCACGGGCTATCGCCGCTGTTCCCAGGAGCCGGTCTGCCGGTTTCGCCGGGTGTTCTTTGACGCGCGCAATTACGTGGCCAATCTCATGGATCGCTCCACCTTGGCCGAGGTCGCCAAAGGCCTGCCCCTGACGCGCCGGGAAGTGGCTGAGGACTTCACCGGCGGCGGCGGTATCTGAAGGGGAGAAGATGGAGGCTGGAGGCTGGAAGATGGCATCGGTCGGCAGTTCGGAGCGCGGGCTTCAGCCCGCTTCAATGACCAAAGTGGCAGGTGCCAGCAAAGTCCAGCCCGCCTTCATTTTGGACGTTGAAGCGGCGTGAACGCCGCGCTCCGCTTGCGGCTCTGCGTTTCGTCTGCCTGCCTTTTTTGGCAGTTGACTTGGCATCCGATTTTTGGATAATAACGACATAACAAGTCGTCTTTTGGCTGGGGATGCGGGCAGGCGGTTGCCATCCCGGCATAAAATTTCGACAAAAACATTCTCAAATAGGCACAGCAACCATTATAAAGAACGGCAAACACCGTCCCCCAGCGGCCATCCGGCCGGGGTGGTGACGGCAATAATTAACCTGACGGCGGCTCCGGCTGCCGAACCAACATGAAACGCAAGCAATTGAATTGGCAGTGGCTCGCGGCGGGACTGCTCGCGGTCACCCTCGCCGTCCCGGCGCGGGCGAGCGAGGACGCGGACATCGAACTGCTCAAACAGCAGATTCAGACCCTGTCCGAAAAAGTCCGCGTGTTGGAACAGCAACGGGCCGGGGAGCAGGATGCCGCCGCCGCCGCCACCAAAACTGCGCCGCTGGTTTCGCTCGGTGCCAATGGCTTCATTTTCCAATCCGCCGGCTCCAACTTTGTGGCGCAGTTGCACGGCGTGGTTCAGTTCGACAGCCGCAGCTATTTTCACGATGGCGGGGTCAGTGGGAACGACGGTTTTCTGCTGCGCCGCGCCCGGCCGATTTTTTCGGGCACGCTCTATCATGACTTTGACTTCATGCTGGTGCCGGATTTTGGCGGCAGCGCGGTGCAGATTCAGGACGCTTACATCAACTACCGTTACCAGCCGTCGTTGCAGTTGCAGGCGGGCAAGTTCAAGTCGCCCGTCGGCCTGGAACAGTTGGAGTCGGATCCCAACACGCTGTTCAATGAGCGCTCGCTGGCGACCGACCTGGTGCCCAACCGCGACCTGGGCGCGGAACTGCACGGGGAACTGTTGGATGGCCGGGCCAGCTATGCCGCCGGCATTTTCAACGGCGCGCCGGATTATGCCGGCACCACCACCAACCAGTCGTTTCAGGATTACAAGTCCGCCGCCGGGCGCATATTTTTTCAGCCTTGGAAAAATTCCGGGGTGGAGGCGCTGGCGGGGCTGGGCTTTGGCGTGGGCGGCAGCTTCCAGGCGAACCATCCGAACACGAACTCGGCCACGGGTCTGACGCCGGGCTACAATTCAGACGGCCAGCAGAAATTCTTCGCCTACAACTCCGGCGTGGCTGGCAACGGTTCGCTGTGGCGGATTTCGCCGCAGGCCTATTATTTTTATGGCCCGCTGGGGCTGCTGGCGGAATATACCATTTCCGACCAGTGGGTGGGGCTAAACAACGTGAACGGCGATTTCCGGAACACGGCCTGGGAAGTGACCGGCTCGTGGGTGCTGACGGGTGAGGATGCGACCTACAACGGCGTCACCCCGCTGCGTTCCTTCGACCCGCACGCCAACCGCTGGGGCGCGTGGCAGGTGGTGGCCCGGTTCGCCGACCTCTCGGTGGATGACAATCTATTTACCGCGCATGGCGGAAATTACTTCGCCTCGAATCTCAAGTCTGCCGACGGCGCGCAGGCGTGGTCGGTGGGGCTGAACTGGTATCTGAACAAGAATCTGCGTGCCAACCTGAGCTATTCGCACACCACCTTCTCCGGCTACGAGGGCGGCAGCAGCGCCAGCGGCAACCCGGCCATCGCCCAGCCGGAAAACGTGGTGTTTTCGCGTCTGCAACTGTCGTTCTAGGCGGGCTTCCGTCCCGCCAACCACTCCATGCCAAACTGCCTTCGCATCCTGCTGCTTTCCCTGCTGGCGCTTTCCGCGCCGGCGCGGGAGCTGCGGCTGCTGAATGTCTCCTACGACTCCACGCGCGAGCTGTATGCGGAATATGACGCCGCCTTTGCGCGCCATTGGAAGGCGCTGACGGGCGACGACGTGACGGTGGCGCAATCGCACGGCGGCTCCGGTCGGCAGGCGCAGTTTGTCCTGAACGGTCTGGACGCCGATGTGGTGACGCTCGCGCTGGGCTACGATGTGGACGTGCTCGCGCAGGCGCGCAAGCTGCCGACGGACTGGCAGCAGCGGTTGCCGAACAACAGCGCGCCCTACACTTCCACGATTGTCTTCCTGGTGCGCCACGGCAATCCCCGGGGCATCAAAGATTGGGATGACTTGGTGAAGCCGGGCGTGCGCGTGATGGTGGCGAATCCGAAAACCTCCGGCGGGGCGCGCTGGGCCTATCTGGCCGCGTGGGCCTATGCCCTGGAGACACAGCACCACGAGGCGGCGGCGGCGCGGGATTTTGTGGCCCGCCTCTACAGAAATGTGCCGGTGCTGGACTCCGGGTCGCGCGGTGCCACGGTCAAGTTTGCCCAGCAGGAAATCGGCGACGTGCTCATCGCCTGGGAAAACGAGGCGCATTTGGCGCGGCGCGAATTTGGCACGAACCAGTTTGAAATCGTCACGCCGTCCCTGAGCATTCTCGCCGAACCCACCGTGGCGGTCGTGGACAAATATGCCCGCCGGCATGGCACCACCGAACTGGCCCAGGCCTACCTGCAATATCTGTATTCGGACGAAGGCCAGGACCTTGCCGGCAAAAACTTCTACCGTCCCCGCGCCACCGCCGCCGCCGCCAAATACGCCAGCCAGTTCGTCCCGCTCCGGCTCGTCACCGTGGATGCGGAATTCGGCGGCTGGCCGGCCGCGCAGGCCGCGCACTTTGCCGATGGCGGCAGCTTTGACCAAATTTTCCATCCCTGACCCCGCATGACCACGAGCCACATCAAGGGAAAACAGACGCGGGTGCTGCCGGGCTTCCACCTGACGCTGGGTTACACGCTGCTCTACCTGAGCCTCATCGTGCTGATTCCGTTGAGCGCCATCATCTGGAAGACGACATCGCTTTCCGCCACCGAATTTTGGCGGGTCATCACCACGCCGCAGGCGGTGGCGTCTTACCGGCTGAGCCTGGGCGTGTCGCTGCTGGCAGCGCTTGTGAACGCGGCGTTCGGTCTGGTGGTGGCGTGGGTGTTGGTGCGGTATCAATTCTTTGGGAAAAAGCTCGTGGATGCGCTGGTGGATTTGCCGTTTGCGCTGCCCACCGCCGTGGCGGGCATCACGCTGGCCTACATTTACGGCCCGCACGGCTGGATGGGTCGGTGGCTCGCGCCGCTGGGCATTCAGGTGGCCAACACACGGCTGGGCATTTTCGTGGCGCTGCTGTTCATTGGCTTGCCGTTCATTGTGCGGACCATCCAGCCGGTGCTGGAGGACTTGGACCCGGAGTTGGAGGAGGCCGCCGCCAGTCTGGGGGCCAGCCGCTGGCAGACGTTCTGGCGGGTAATCCTGCCCATGCTCGCGCCGGCACTGCTCACGGGCTTCGCTTTGGCGTTCGCCCGCGCCTTGGGCGAATACGGCTCCGTGGTATTCATCTCCAGCAACATCCCGCTGCGGACGCAAATCACGCCGCTGCTCATCATGAGCGAGCTGGACGAATTCCAATATGCCAAGGCCACCGCGCTGGCCGTGGTGATGCTGGCCATTTCCTTTGCGCTGCTGCTGGTCATCAACCTGCTCCAATGGCGGGCCAGCCGCCATCAACGGCAAAACTGACGCATGTCTTCCGCCACCCCAAACCATAACCCGTCCCGCCATCCGGCCACCGAGCCGGCGTGGGTGCGACGGCTGCTCATCGGCGTCGCGCTGCTGTTCATCGGGCTGTTTCTGGTGGCGCCGCTGGTCTCCGTCTTCACGCAGGCGTTGGTGAAGGGGCCGGGTTATTATTGGCAGGCGGTGTCCAATCCGCTGGCGCGCAGTGCCATTGGGCTGACGCTGCTGACGGCCGGGGTGGCCGTGCCGCTGAACTGCGTGTTTGGCGTGATGGCGGCGTGGGCGGTGGCCAAGTTCGAGTTCCGGGGCAAGAGCCTGCTGCTGACGCTGATTGACCTGCCGTTTTCCATTTCGCCGGTCATCTCCGGCCTCATGCTCGTGCTGGTCTTTGGCGAGCAGGGCTGGCTGGGGCGCTATGAGGACGCGGAGCATCCGTGGTTTCCATGGCTGCAACAATGGCTGAACACGCACAATCTAAAAATCATTTACGCCGTGCCCGGCATGATTCTGGCGACGGTGTTTGTGACGTTCCCGTTTGTGGCGCGCGAGCTGATTCCGCTGATGGAGGCGCAGGGCCGCAGCGAGGAGGAGGCCGCGCGCGTGCTGGGGGCGAGCGGCTGGCAGACCTTCTGGCGCGTGACGCTCCCGAACATCAAATGGGGTCTGCTCTACGGGGTGATTTTGTGCAACGCCCGCGCCATGGGCGAATTCGGCGCCGTCTCCGTGGTGAGCGGCCACATTCGCGGCGAGACGGACACCATCCCCCTGCACGTGGAGGCGCTGTATGACGGCTATGACTTTGCCGGCGCTTTCGCGGCGGCCTCGGTGCTGACCCTGCTGGCGCTGGTGACGCTGGCGGTCAAGACGTGGATTGAACACCAAAATGCCGCGCAGAATGCGCCGGCGGACAAACCCTGAACCCCATTTATACGCATGAGTGTTGAAGTCAGCCAGCTCGTCAAAAAATTCGGCAGTTTCACCGCGCTCAACGGCGTGAACCTCCGCGTGGAATCCGGCGAACTCGTCGCGCTGCTCGGGCCTTCCGGCTCCGGCAAAACCACGCTGCTGCGCATCATCGCCGGCCTCGAATTTCCCGACAACCCGGAGGCCCGCGTGGCCTATTACGGCGAGGATGTCACCCGCGTGTCGGCGAGCGAGCGCAAGGCGGGGTTCGCCTTCCAGCATTACGCGCTGTTCCGGCATTTGAGCGTGTTTGAGAACATCGCCTTCGGCCTGCGCGTGCGCCCGGCGGCCACGCGGCCGCCGGAACCGGAAATCCGCGCCCGCGTGGAAAAACTGCTGCACCTCGTGCAGCTCGAGCCGATGGCCCGGCGCTTTCCCGGCCAACTCTCCGGCGGCCAGCGGCAGCGCGTGGCTTTGGCCCGGGCCTTGGCGGTCGAACCCAAAGTGTTGCTGCTGGACGAGCCGTTCGGCGCGCTGGACGCCAAGGTGCGCAAGGACCTTCGCCGCTGGCTGCGCCAGTTGCACGATGAAATCCACCTCACCACGCTCTTCGTGACGCACGACCAGGAGGAGGCGCTGGAAGTGGCCGACCGCGTGGCCATCCTGCGCGAGGGCCGCGTGGAGCAGATTGGCACGCCGGAGGAAATTTACGACCACCCAGCCTCGCCGTTTGTGTATGACTTCCTCGGCAACGTGAACCTTTTCAGCGGCCGGGTGAAGGACGGCGGCGTGGTCATCGGCGAAACCGAGTTTGCGCTGCCTGGCCGCACCGGCGAGGTGAACACCACCGCCGTGGCCTTTGTGCGGCCGCACGACATCCGCATCACCCGCAATCCGGCGGGTGCCAAAACCTTTCCCGCGCGCGTCATCCGCAGCAACGCCGCCGGCCCGGTGGCGAACCTGGAACTGGCGCGGTTGGACGGCGGCACGCCGTTCACCGTGCAATTGAGCAAGGAACTTTTCCAAGAACTGGCCCCCAAGCCGGGCGAACAGGTGCATGTGGAACTCAAAAACGTCCGCGTCTTCTCCGAAGACTATTCCATCTGACGAAGGGGATGGGAGCGCACGCGTCCCGTGTGCGGTGTCCGGCGTCCCGCCGGACACTTCGTCCCACCAATATTTTTACAGAAGGAAACAAAGGCAACGAAGGGGCAGTGTCCTAATCTGACGGAGCGCGGCTGTGTGCGATAGCACCAGCCGCAGCCTGGCCGAACGTTCAGTCGCGCCAGCTGGTTCCACCCGTCCATGGCCAGCCACGTTGCTGCGGCTGGTCTGCGACACAGCCGCGCTCCGCAAATTTCAAATGAGGACACTGCCAACGAAGGATCTTCGTTGCCTGTGCGGGCTTCTGTTCCAAAACCCCAATCTTTCCCAAGCCCGTAGGGCTGGCATATTTGTAGCCTTGCCCGCCATCCACGGATCAAGCTCCGTCAGGAGCGACATCCCCGGGCGGACAGAAGATGCCGCCCCGAATGGGGCTTGAAATGATTTTGGCTTGGCGTTCTACAAATATGCCGCGCCTGACGGCGCTGGGGACGGCTGCGACAATAGCTGAAGTAAACGGGGCAGAATGTGGACGCCGCCGCCGGGGCGGCTGACTTGCCAAACTGGAGTTCAGGATTGGAATCACCCGATAATTTTGCGACTCTGGCAGCCGGATGGCGAAAACAGAATTGAAAATCGGCCTCTTCGGCGGCTCGTTTGACCCGGTGCATCTGGGCCACCTGCTCGTAGCGCAGGCCGCGCTGGAGGAGTTGAACTTGGACCGGCTGTTTTTCATTCCGGCGGCGCAGTCGCCGTTCAAGCCGGAAAACCAACCCGCCCCCGCCGCCCTTCGTCGGCAATGGCTCAACCTGGCCCTGGCTGGCGAGACCCGCTGCGAGGTGGACGATCAGGAACTCCGGCGCGGCGGGATTTCCTACACCGTTGACACGCTGCGCGCCTATGCCCGCCGGTTTCCGACGGCGAAGTTTTTTTATCTCATCGGCGCGGACCATGTGGCGAAGCTGAGCGGTTGGCGCGAACCGGAGGAGCTGGCGCGGCTGGCGGAATTTGTGGTGATACCCCGGCCGGGCGAACCGCCGGTGTCGTTTCCCGCGCCGTTCCGGGGCCGGATGCTCGAAGGCTTTCCGCTGGGGGTGTCGTCCTCGCGCATTCGGGCGCGGCTCAAGGCGGGGCTGCCGGTGGATAAATTGGTGCCGCCGGGCGTGGCCGCCGCAATTCACGCCAGCGGGTTTTACACCAGAAGTTGAGGAGCACGCCCGCCCCGGGCGTCGCTGGGTGCGCCCTCGCGCCCAGCATCCGGCGCGTTCGAACTTCAACCGGGCTTGGCTGTTTGCGGTGCGCCCGAATTTTCCGGGAAGCGCGGAAAGCTGGCGACGAGCCGTCGCCGCCCCGCAGACCGGGTCAACTGGCCTTGACGGCCGTGACCAGAGCTTGCAGCGAATTCTTCGCATCGCCAAACAACATGCGGGTGTTGTCCTTGTAGAACAAGTGATTCTCGATGCCAGCGAAACCGGCGGCCATGGAGCGCTTCATCACAATCACCGTCTTGCAATGGTCGGCGTCGATGATGGGCATGCCGTAAATGGGGCTGCTCTTGTCTTCGCGCGCGGCGGGATTCACCACGTCGTTGGCACCAATCACCAGACACACGTCCACGCGGTCCATGGTGGGATTGATGGCTTCCATTTCGCAGAGTTGTTCGTAGGAGATGTTCGCCTCGGCAAGCAGCACGTTCATGTGACCGGGCATGCGGCCGGCGACCGGATGGATGGCGAAGCGCACTTCCACGCCGCGTTTGCCGAGTTCATCGGAGAGTTCGCGCACCTGGTGCTGCGCTTGGGCCACGGCCATGCCGTAACCGGGCACGATGACCACCTGCTGGGCGTAAGAAAGGAGCAGCGCGGCTTCGTCCGCCTGCAAGGGCTTGACCGTTTTGCCGGCCAAATCACCCCCGCCCGCAGCGGCACTGCCGCTGGAGCCGAACGCCCCGAACAGCACGTTGGTGACGGGGCGGTTCATGGCCTTGCACATGAGCAGCGTGAGCAGCGTGCCGGAGGAGCCGACCAGCGTGCCCGCGACAATCATCGCGTTGTTGTTGATGGCAAAACCGTCCGCCGCCACGGCGAGACCGGTGAAGGAGTTGAGCAGGGAAATCACCACCGGCATGTCTGCCCCACCGATGGGCATGACCATCGCGATGCCGAAAAACAGCGCCAGCGAGAACATCACGATGAACGCGATGACGGCGTTGTGGCCGGTGGCGTTAAACGTAAGCCAGCCGCACAAGCCGACAATCACCAGCAAAATCAGGCCGTTCAGAATGTTCTGACCGGGGAACGTCATCGGCTTCTCAAATTTCCCTTCGAGTTTCAGATAGGCGATGATACTGCCGGAGAAGGACAACGAGCCGATGAGCGTGGCGAACAGCATCGGGATCGTGATGGCCGCGCCGACGCTGTGCGCCAAGGCATCCGCAGCAATCGGTGCCGGCTGCGCGTCTTTCAAAAATTCCAGACTGGCGACCAGCGCCGCCGCGCCGCCGCCGAGGCCGTTGAACAGTGCGACCATTTGCGGCATCGCCGTCATCTTCACTGAATACGCGCCGAGCGCGCCGATAATCAGACCAATCACCGTGCCGATGACGATGAGCGTGTAGTTGAAGGTCCAGCCCTGCGTCCAGATGTTGGCCCCACCGGCTTCCGCCGGTTTGCACAGCACAATCAGGCCGATGAGCATGCCCGCCGCCGCGACGAGGTTGCCGAGCCGCGCGGTCTTCGGCGAACTCAGGAACTTGATCCCGAGAATGAATAGAACCGCGACGCCGATTAAAATTAATGCGATGGTTGAGCTCATTTTTTCTTTTTCTTAAACATTTGCAACATGCGGTCCGTGACCATGAATCCGCCGAAAACGTTGGCGGAACCGAAGACCACCGCCACAAAACCCAGCGTCTGTTGCAACAGCGTGGTGGCGTCCGCCAGCACCAGAATGCCGCCGAACAGGATGATGCCGTGAATGGCGTTCGTGCCGGACATCAGCGGCGTGTGCAGCATGGACGGCACTTTCGAAATGACTTCAAACCCCACGAAAATCGCAAGGACGAAGATGAACAGCACCAGAATCTGGTTGTAAGCTTGCAAGCTTTCGATAGTCATAAAATTATTAGGCGGGTTTGGGCAGGAGTTTTTCGTTCACGACCTTGCCACCATGGGTCACGAGGCAGCCCTTGATGATTTCGTCGTCGAGTTTGAGCACAAAGGTTTTTTCTTTCTTGTCCCAGAATTCCTCGATGAGATTCACGAGGTTCGCGGCGTAAACCTGGCTGGCATGCAGCGGCACGCGGCCGGGAAGGTTGGCGATGCCGACAATCTTGACGCCGTTGCGGTCGGTGACTTTGTCATAGACGACGCCTTCGACATTGCCGCCGGTTTCGACGGCCAAATCCAC
>Ga0007882_10002577_pt1 | contig 10147 bp, 3 predicted proteins | sample CryBogCBH12Aug01_FD_71195 | JGI IMG/M metagenome (GOLD analysis project Ga0007882, IMG submission 71195) | Freshwater microbial communities from Crystal Bog, Wisconsin, USA - CBH12Aug09.1 | ecosystem: Environmental > Aquatic > Freshwater > Lake | place: Crystal Bog, Wisconsin, USA | collected... | reverse complement strand
GCCATCGGCACCGTCACCCCCACGGATACCGCCACGGTGCGCGCCCAGCTGGCGGGCAATATCGTAGCCATCCTGTTTCGCGAGGGCCAGCAGGTGCGCGCGGGGCAAGTCATCGCGCAGGTCGATCCGCGCCCGTTCCAGCTGGCCATTCAGCAGAGCGAGGGCAATCTCGCCCGCGATACCGCGCTGCTCAATGCCGCGCGGATCGATCTCGCCCGCTATCAGACCTTGCTCGCGCAGGATTCCATCGCGCGCCAGCAGGTCGACACACAAGCCGCCACGGTGAAGCAGCTCGAAGGCACGGTGGGGGCTGATCGCGCCCTGCTGGGTAGCGCCCGGCTCAATCTCAATTTCAGCGCGGTCAAATCGCCGCTCACCGGCCAGATCGGCCTGCGGCAGGTCAGCGTCGGCAGCTATGTCACGCCCGGCGATGCCAATGGCATTGCCGTGGTCACCCGCACCGATCCGATCGATGTGGAATTCGCCCTGCCGCAAGCTCAGCTCGCCACCATCCGCGCCAGCGCCGCCGCCGCGGGTGGCCTGCCAGTGCAGGCGCTCGATCAGGACAACCAGACCGTGCTGGCCAAGGGCAGCTTCAGCACTTTCGACAACCAGATCGACACCACCACCGGCACGATCAAGGCCAAGGCGCGCTTTGCCAATCCCGGGGCCAATAGCGAAGGGCGGGGCGCGGCGCAGGCGCTGTTTCCCAATCAGTTCGTCAATGTCTCGATGCTGGTGCAGGTGTTGCATCAGGTGGCGGTGGTGCCGGTCAGCGCGGTGCGGCATGGCGCGCCGGGCGATTTCGTATTTGTGCTGAAGCCCGACAAAACGGTGAAGCTCGTCGTGGTCAAAACCGGGCCCAGCGATGGCACACGCATCGCCATTCTCTCCGGCCTGTCGCGCGGGCAGATCGTGGTCAGCGAAGGCGCTGATGGGCTCGATGATGGCTCGACGGTGCGGCCGCCTCGTGGTGGTTCTGGGGGCAATGGTCCCGGGGGCGGCGGTGGTTCCGGTGATGCCGGAGCACAGGATTCCGGCACCGCGCACAGCCATGCCGGCAATGCTGCTCAGCCGTCGAACCAGCCCGCGCCCGGCCAGCCCGCCACCGATCCGGCGGCCCCGGCAGGCGCGCACCACCACCATCACCCCGCCGCCAGCGAATGACCGACACGGCTGACACCGGCGCACCCTCGGGAACGCCCGAGGATCCCGCGCGCGCCGAGCTGACGGAGCTGGGCGGGGGCCCCTCGCGTCCGTTCATTATGCGCCCGGTGGCCACCACGCTGCTGATGCTGGCGCTGCTGCTGGCGGGGCTGATGGCCTTTGGTCAGCTGCCGCTCTCGGCGCTGCCGCAGGTGGATTATCCCACCATGCAGGTGCGCACGCTCTATCCCGGCGCCAGCCCCGATGTGATGGCGCTCACCGTCACCTCGCCGCTCGAGCGCCAGTTTGGCCAGATGCCCGGCCTCACGCGAATGACCTCGAACTCCTCGGGCGGGGCTTCGGTCATCACCCTGCAGTTCAATCTCGATCTCCCCCTCGATATCGCCGAGCAGGAGGTGCAGGCCTCGATCAACGCGGCGCAAACCCTGCTGCCCTCCGATCTCCCCGCGCCGCCGGTCTATGCCAAGGTCAATCCGGCCGATGCGCCGATCATCACCCTTGGCGTCAGCTCCGCCACGCGGCCCTTGGGCGAGGTGGAGGGCATCGTCGAGCGCCAGTTCTCGAACAAGATCGCGCAGGAATCGGGCGTCGGCCTGGTCAGCATTTCGGGCGGGCAGCGCCCGGCGGTGCGGATCACCGCCAATGTCCCCGCGCTCGCCGCGCGCGGCCTCAGCCTTGAGACCATCCGCACCGCCATCGGCAACGCCAACGCCAATATCGCCAAGGGCAGCTTCGATGGCCCCACCAAAAGCTGGACCATCGACGCCAACGACCAGCTGAACAGCGCGGCGGATTATCGCAATCTGGTGATTGGCTGGGTAAACAGCGCGCCGGTGCGCCTGTCCGATGTCGCCAGCGTGGACGACAGCACCGAGAACATCCGCACCGGCAGCTGGATGAACCGCCAGCCCGCCGTCATCATCGATGTGCAGCGCCAGCCGGGTGCCAATGTCATCGCCACGGTCGACAAGATCAACGCCGATCTGCCGGGGCTGGAGGCGCAGCTGCCCGCCGATGTCCACGTCACCCTGCTCACCGATCGCACCGCCGGCATTCGCGCCTCGGTGGCCGATGTCGAGTTCGAGCTGGTGGTGGCGGTGCTGCTGGTGGTCTTGGTGATCTTCCTGTTCCTCGGCTCGCTGCGGGCGACGCTGGTGGCCGGGCTCTCGGTGCCGCTCAGCCTGATCGGGGCCTTTGCGGCGATGTGGTCGCTGGGCTTTTCGATCAACAACCTCTCGCTGATGGCGCTCACCATCGCCTCGGGTTTCGTGGTGGATGATGCCATCGTCGTTATCGAGAACATCTCGCGCCATATCGAGGCCGGGATGAAGCCCTTCGACGCCGCCCTGCGCGGCGCGCGCGAGATCGGCTTCACCATTATCTCGCTCACCGTTTCGCTGGTGGCGGTGCTGATCCCGCTATTGTTCATGGGCGATGTGGTCGGGCGCTTGTTCCGCGAGTTCGCGATCAGCCTCGCGGTCACCATCGTGCTCTCGGCGGTGGTGGCGCTCACCCTCGTGCCGATGCTCGCCGCGCGCCTGCTGCGGCCAGAGCATCAGGAGCGCAAGTTCGCCATTGTCGAGAAGGCCCGCGCCGGTTTCGACCGGCTGAGCGATAGCTACATCCGCGCGCTCGAATGGGTGCTGGAGCGCGCCCGGCTCACCATGCTGGTGTTTGCGGGCAGCCTGCTGCTCACCGCGCTGCTGTTCTGGCTGATCCCGAAGGAGCTGTTCCCCCGGCAAGACACCGGCCAGATCGCCGCCACCACCATCGCCGCGCAGGATATCGGTTATGCCCCGATGGCGCGGCTGCAACAGCGCGTGGCCAGCGCGATGATCGATGATCCCGCCGTCGCCAGCCTCAGCTCCTCGGTGGGGGTCGATGGGGTCAATCCCACGCTCAATCAGGGGCGGATGCTGATCAATTTGAAGCCGCTCGGTGATCGCGACAGCCTACCCGATGTGCTCGCCTCGCTGCAGGCCCGCGCCGATGCCATTCCCGGCGCCAAGCTCTATTTCCAGCCGGTGCAGGATCTCACCATCGACACCGAGGCCGGGATCACCCCCTATCGCTTCAGCTTGCAGGGCGCCGATCAGGCGCTGGTCGATAGCTGGGGCCTGAAGCTTGCCGACAAGCTCCGCGACGAGCCCGCGCTCACCAGCATCAACGCCAATGTGCTGGGGCAGGGCCGGGCGGTGATCGTCGATATCAACCGCGATGTGGCGGCGCGGCTGGGGCTATCGGCGCTGGCGGTGGATAATGCGCTATACGACGCCTTTGGCCAGCGCATCGTCTCCACCATCTACACCCAGTCGAGCCAGAACCGCGTGATCCTGCAAGGCAGCGCGCAGATGCTGAGCGATCCCGCCGGCCTCGCCCAGCTCTATATCCCGCTGCCCGCTGGCGGCACGGTGCCCCTGGGCGCGGTGGCCACCATCCGCGAGGGCTCGGCCCCGCTGGTGCAGGCGCGCGAGGCGCAGTTCCCCGCCGCCACCATCGGCTTCGATGTGGCAAATGGCGTGTCGCTGGGCGAGGCGGTTTCGGCGATCGAGCGGGTGGAGCGCGAGATCGGCCTGCCGCCCGCGCTCAGCACCGATTTCTCGGGCGCGGCCAGCGCTTTCCAATCGGCGCTGGCCAACGAGCTGTGGCTGGTGTTGGCGGCGATCGTGGTGGTCTATATCGTGCTCGGCGTGCTCTATGAGAGCTTCATCCATCCGCTGACGATCATCTCCACCCTGCCCTCGGCGGGGGTGGGCGCGCTGATTGCGCTGGCGCTGTCGGGCTATGGTCTGGGGGTGATCGGCATCATCGGCATTGTGCTCTTGATCGGCATCGTCAAGAAAAACGCGATCATGATGATCGACTTTGCCCTCGCCGAAATGCGCGAGCAGGGGCTCGACGCCGAGACCGCGATCCGGCTGGCCGCCCGCTTGCGTTTCCGCCCGATCATGATGACCACCTTTGCCGCGCTGTTTGCCGCGATCCCGCTGATGCTGGGTTCCGGCATGGGCCACGAGTTGCGCCAGCCGCTGGGCCTCGCCATCGCGGGCGGGCTGATCCTCAGTCAGGTGCTCACGCTGTTCACCACCCCGGTCATCTTCCTCGGTTTCGAGCACTGGGCGGAAAAGCGCCGGGCCAAGGCGCTTGAATCCACGCCGCCAGCACAAGCCAGCCCGGAATCCGGCGAAACCGCATGAACCTTTCGGCCCCCTTCATCCGCCGGCCTGTGGGCACGATCCTCGTCACCATCGGCGTGGCGCTGGCCGGGATTACCGCCTTTTTCAACCTGCCGGTGGCCCCGCTGCCGCAGATCGATTTCCCCACGATCATGGTGCAGGCCAATATGCCCGGCGCCAGCCCCAATACCATGGCCAGCACCGTCGCCTCGCCGCTGGAGCGCCATCTCGGCACCATCGCCGGGGTAGCCGAGATGACCTCGCGCTCCAGCCTTGGCTCCAGCCAGCTGACGCTGCAATTCGATCTGGCGCGCAATATCGATGGGGCCGCGCGCGATGTGCAGGCCGCGATCAACGCCGCCCGCGCCGATCTGCCCGCCAGCCTCAAAACCAATCCCTCTTATCGCAAGATGAACCCCGCCGAAGCGCCGATCCTGATCCTCGCGCTAACCTCGCCCACGCGCAGCCCCAGCGAGATCTACGACACGGTCTCCAATATCGTGCAGCAAAAGCTGCTGCAGGTGAACGGCGTCGGCAATGTCGAGCTGGGTGGGGCGGCGCTGCCCTCGGTGCGGATCGAGATCAACCCGCTGGCGCTGGCGCGCACCGGCATCGCGCTGGAGGATGTCCGCACCGCGCTGCAATCGGCCAGCGCCAATCGCCCGCGCGGGGTGCTGGAAACCTTCGACAGCAATGGCAAGGGCTCGTCCTGGCAAATCTATTCCAATCAGGCCAGCGTGCACGCCGCCGATTATGCCCCGCTGGTGATCGCCTGGCACGGTGGCGCGCCGGTGCGGCTGTCGGATATCGCCAGCGTGCAGGATGGCCCCGAGGATGTCCGCACCATGGGGCTGGTTAATGGCGTCAAATCGGTGCCGATCATCATCAGCCGCCAGCCCGGCGCCAATATCGTCGAGACGGTGGATGGGCTGAAGGCCCAGCTGCCTGCGCTGCGGGCGGCCATGCCCGCCGATATCAAGCTGACCGTCGCCGCCGACCGCACCACCACCATCCGCGCCTCGCTGGCCGAGGTGGAGGTGACGCTGCTGATCTCGACGCTGCTGGTGGTGGCGGTGGTCAGCCTGTTTCTGCGCAGCTGGCGGGCCACGCTGATCCCGGCGGTGGCGGTGGTGGTGTCGCTGCTGGGCACGCTGGGGGTGATGTATATGGCGGGCTTCCTGCTCGACAATCTCAGCCTGATGGCGCTCACCGTTTCCACCGGTTTTGTGGTGGATGACGCGATTGTGGTGGTGGAGAATATCGCCCGCCATATCGAGGCGGGGATGAAGCCGCTGCCCGCCGCCTTGCTCGGCGCGCGCGAGGTGGGCTTCACCGTGCTGTCGATCTCGCTCAGCCTGGTGGCGGTGTTTGTGCCGCTGATCTTCATGGGAGGCCTCGTCGGCCGCCTGTTCCGCGAGTTCGCCCTCACCATGACCGCCGCCGTGGTGATCAGCCTGATCGTCTCGCTCACCACCACGCCGATGATGGCGGCGCGGATCTTGCGGAATGAGGAAAGCGAAAACCGCGTCTTCGCGCTGGCCCGCAAGGGCTTCGATGCGGCGCAGCGCCAGTATGCCCGCAATCTCGATTGGGCGCTGGCCCATCGCGGGGCGGTGCTGCTGCTGCTGGCGGGCGCGGTGGTGCTGAATGCCTATCTGATCGTGGTCGCGCCCAAGGGCTTCTTCCCGGCGCAGGATACCGGCAGCCTGATGGGCGGGGTGCGCGCCGATCAGTCGATCTCCTTTGTCGATCTGCAGGCCAAGCTCACCCAGCTCGCGCATATCGTGCAATCGGATCCGGCGATGGAAAACACGGTGGCCTTTGCCGGGGGCAGTCGTTCGGGCGGTGGCTTTATGTTTGGCGTGCTCAAGCCGCGCGGCCAGCGCGACGGGGTCGATGTGGTGATCGCCCGGCTGCGGCCAAAGCTGGCGCGGGTGCGCGGGGTCAGCCTGTTTCTCAATCCGGTGCAGGATCTGCAGGTGGGCGGGCGGCAGACCAACAGCACCTATCAATATGTGATGGAAGCCGATGACGCGGGCGTGCTGCAGCAATCGGGCGCGCGGCTGGTGGCGGCGCTGAAAGCCCAGCCCAATGCCATCACCGATGTCGATATCGATGTGCAGGATGCCGGGGCCAGCGCCTTTGTCACGGTAAACCGGCAAAGTGCCGCGCGGCTCGGGGTGCCCATGACCACCATCGACAACACCCTCTACGACGCCTTTGGCCAGCGGCAGGTGGCCTCGATCTATCAGGGGCTGAACCAGTATCATGTGGTGATGGAGGCCGCCCCGGGCTTTGCCGGCAGGCCCGAGGCGCTGAGCAATCTCTATCTGCCCACCGGCCCCGGCGTGGCGGTGCCCATCCCTGTCACTGCCGCCAACGCCTCGCTCGGCGGCGGCGCGGCGCTGGGCAGCGCGGTGAACGCCGCCAGCACCAGCATGGTGCCGCTTTCGGCCCTGGCCAGCTGGGCCTCGGCCTCCACCAACGCCAATGTCAATCACTCCGATGGCGAGCCCTCGGCCACCGTATCGTTCAACCTGCCGCCGGGCCTCGCGCTGGGGCAGGCCGCGCAGACCATCGCCCAGACGCAGGCCAGCCTGCACCTGCCCACCACCGTGCATGGCGATTTCGGCGGCACGGCCAAGGCCTTCCAGCAATCCACCTCCAGCACCCCGCTGCTGATCGTGGCGGCGATCCTCACCATCTATATCGTGCTGGGCATCCTGTATGAGAGCGCGATCCATCCGCTGACGGTGCTCTCCACCCTGCCCTCGGCGGGGGTGGGGGCGATCTTCGCGCTGATCGTGACGGGCGGGCAATTCGATATTATCGCCCTCATCGGCATTGTGCTGCTGATCGGCATTGTGAAGAAAAACGCCATCATGATCATCGATTTCGCGCTGGATGCCGAGCGTTCGCGCGGGCTTTCCCCTCTGGAGGCTGTCCGCGAGGCCTCGCTGCTGCGCTTCCGCCCGATCCTGATGACCACGCTCGCCGCCGCGCTGGGTGCGCTGCCGCTGGCGATTGGCTTTGGCGATGGTGCGGAATTACGCCGTCCGCTGGGCATTGCCATTATCGGCGGGCTCATCGCCAGCCAGTTCCTCACCCTGCTGACCACGCCGGTGGTCTATCTCGCGCTCGATCGCTGGCGGCGGCGCAGCCCCTACGAGGCGCTGCTTTCGCGCCATCCGCCAGCACCGGGCACCGCGCCGCTGGGAGACCCCGCATGACCAATTTTCGCCGCCGTTCTCTCGCCGCCCTCCTCGCTCATGCTGCACTTTCCGCTTGCAGCATGGCCCCCGCCTACCACGTGCCCGCGCCCATCCCCGGCAGCGCGCCGCTCCCGGCCGCCTTCAAAACCGACCCGCTGTGGGCTCCGGCGAGCCCCGCCGATGCCGCGCCCAAGGGGCCATGGTGGCAGCTGTTCAACGATCCGGTGCTCGATGCGCTGGAGGATAAGGTCGCCGTCACCAACCAGAACGTCGCCGCCGCCCGCGCTGCCTGGATGCAGGCCCGCGCCTTGGTCAGCGAGGATCGCGCCGCCCTCTTCCCCACCGTCAGCGTCAGCGCCTCCGCCACCCGCAACGGCACGCTCTCCAGCACCCCAGTTGCCGGCACGGCCACCCGCAACTTCACCGCGCAGGCCAGCGCCGGCTGGGCCCCCGATCTGTGGGGCAAGCTCGGCGACACCGTGCGGCAGGCGAAGGCGGGCGCGCAGGCCAGCGCCGCCGATCTCGCCAATGCCACGCTCTCGGCGCAGGCCACGCTCGCCGCCGATTATCTGCAACTGCGCGGCCTCGATCAGCAAGCGGCGCTGCAAGACGACACCGTCGCCGCCTATGCCCGCGCCCTCACCATCACCCGGCACAAATATGCCGTGGGCAATGCCGGGCGCGCCGATGTGGATGCCGCGCAATCGCTGCTCAGCAACGCGCAGGCCCAGCGCCGCGATCTCGATCGCCAGCGCGCCGAAATGGAGGATGCGGTGGCGGTGCTCACCGGGCAAAACCCCTCCACCTTCACCCTCGCGCCCGCCGCTTGGGCTCCCACCATGCCGCAAGTGCCCGGCCTGCTCCCCGCGCAATTGCTGCAGCGCCGCCCCGATATTGCTGCGGCCGAGCGCAACGTCTCCGCCGCCAATTCGGGCATCGGCATCGCGCGCACCGCCTTCTTCCCGGCGGTCTCGCTCACTGGCAATGTCGGCACCACCGGCTCGGCGCTCTCCAGCCTGTTCACCGCCGCCAGTTCGTTCTGGTCGCTGGGCGGCAGCGCCGTCGAGACCGTGCTCGATTTCGGCGCCAACAGTGCGCGGCTGCGCGGTGCCCACGCGCAATACGCCAGCACCGTCGCCAGCTATCGCCAAACCGTGCTCACCGCCTTCGGGCAGGTCGAGGATAATCTCGCCGCGCAAGCCGCCTTCCGCGACACCGAGGCCGATCTCGCCACCGCCGAACAGGCCGCCAGCCACAGCGAGGCCATCGCCCACAACGAGCTGGCGGTGGGCACGATAGACTACATCACGCTGGCCACGGCCAAAGCCGCCGCCAATGGCGCGCGCCAATCGCTGGTGATCAACGAAGTCAACCGCCAGAGCGCGGCGGTGGCCCTGATCGAGGCCATCGGCGGCGGCTGGTCTGTAAAAGATGGTGCACCAGTGCACTAATTTCACGATTCGGGCGGCAGAGCGGCAAAAAACCCTTGCCTTCCGGCCCGCTCCCTTCGATATTCTCACAAACCGGGCAAATGCACTGTATTTGCGCGCCGTTATAAAAACGATGGGAGAGATCGATGCCGACCCTTGCTGAGCAAATCGCGCAGGCCTTCGCCGAGGAGCAGGCCAATCCTTCCGTGGCCAAAACCCGCGCCGATATCCCCCAGACTTATGAGCTGATCAGCGACGCATGGCTCAGCGATGTGCTGTGCCGCGATGCGCCCGGCGCGAAAGTGGTGGATCACCAGCTCGGCCCGCCCGACGAGGGCACCAACAGCCGCCGCCGCATCCATATCTCGTATAGCGCGGCGGGCGAGGCGGCGGGGCTGCCCGCATCGGTGTTCTGCAAAAGCACGCAGGGCCTGCTCAACCGGCAGATGCTGGGCCACTCGGGCGGCGTGATCTGCGAGATCACCTTCTGGAACGCGGCCCGCGCCCTGCTCGATATCGAGGCCCCCACCGCGCGCTTCGCCGCCTATGATCCGATCAGCTTCAATTCCATCGTCGTGCTCGACGATCTGGCGGGCAAGGTCGAGTTCTGCTCGGAAAACACCCCGGTTGATCGCGGCTTTGTCGAGCAGCAGGTGGCGCTGCTGGCCCGGCTGCATGGCCGCTTCTACGGCGCGCCCGAATTGACCGGCGCGCTCGCCATCCTGCCCACGTGGTACCAGCGCTTTCACAATCTCGCGACTTTCCACCTCCAGGAATCCTGCGAGGCGGGCTTCGATGCCGCCCGCGATGTCATCCCGCCGCGCCTGTTTGCCCGCGCCGGTGATGTCTGGCCCGCCACGCTGCAATCGCTGGAGCGGCTGAAGGATCTGCCCAAAACCCTGTGCCACGGCGATGTTCACCTCAAGAACTGGTACGTCACCAACGATGGCCGCATCGGCCTCAGCGATTGGGGCGTCAGCCATATCGGCCACTGGTCGCGCGATTTGGCCTATACCCTCGGCACCAGCCTCACCGTGGCCAATCGCCGCGCGTGGGAGCACGCGCTGATCGCGCGCTATCTCGACCAGCTCGAAGCCCATGGCGGCGCGCGCGTATCGCTGGACGAGGCGCTGCTCGCCTATCGCCAGTCGCTGCTCACCGC
>Ga0007882_10002572_pt1 | contig 10149 bp, 14 predicted proteins | sample CryBogCBH12Aug01_FD_71195 | JGI IMG/M metagenome (GOLD analysis project Ga0007882, IMG submission 71195) | Freshwater microbial communities from Crystal Bog, Wisconsin, USA - CBH12Aug09.1 | ecosystem: Environmental > Aquatic > Freshwater > Lake | place: Crystal Bog, Wisconsin, USA | collected... | reverse complement strand
ACCTGGGCCAGCAGCGGCGTCGTTCGCTCAGCCTGATCGAACTCAAGTGTGAAGCGCCGGCAACAGGCCCTGCACTTATAGGTGATCTTCTTGGTGAACTTCATCTTCCCCTCCGGTGTGGAAGCTGGTTGTACTCTTGCTGCGCCTGGTCGAGCATCTTCTGCTCGTAGCGACCTAGGCCGTAGTGGACGCCCCAGATGATCAGCAGCATCAGGATGACGAAGACGATGGTGGACAGTGGTGCCTCGTGAAGCCACATCCACGCGCTCAAGACGGCGTTCTTGAATCTGCTCACGGCATCCTCCTTCCTTTAAAGTGCTTCTTCCGGGTAGCGCAGATGTCGAAGATGAGCCACATGACTAGGAAGGCGGTGAGAAGAGCGAGAGCGCTGACCAGCGTCATGGCGTCACCCCGTTGTTCTTCGCCATCATCAGGTTGGTCCTCACCCGAGGCACCTCTACCGACGGGAGCCCGGGACGCGCCAGCAGCGCCTCGAGCATCTTCGCCGCCATGGCGTAGCGGCCCAGATTGATCAGGGTGATGCATAGCAGATCCAGCGCTCGCCACTGTGCGTAGGATGGTTCGAGATACTCTCGAAAGGACGAGGGCTCCGGGGCCAGGGCTGCAGCCTGGGCATAGAGAAAGGCGCGTGCCCACTGACTGTGCAGCCCGTGCAGCACGGCCAGCTCACAGAGCGCCTCGATTCGCCCCGGGCAGCGGTCATAGGCCGCCAGCCAGTGCTGCTCCTTCTCATCATCGTGCTCGGTGAGACGCCCCAGGTTGAGAAGGGCGCAGTACACCAGACCGGTGTTGATCGGGTCCGTCTCGTGATTCACGTAGTCACTGAATGCATCATAAGCATCTTGAGTCTTCCCCGTCCCCAGAAAGAGAGCGCCGAGGAAGAAGAGGTATCGGGGGATGCTGGTGGTGGCCCAGGCCTGCTTGAGCTTGTCGATCTCTTTTTGTGTCTTGTTCGGGTCTCTGGTTCTGGCGCCGTCTTGCTTGGTGATGATGTGCGGTCCCTTGGTCGGGTCGGTAAGGCTCCCGAGCTTCTGAAAGTTGAATGGCGCCCCATTGAGCTCCAGTGACTCGTGATGGGCGTAGCGGTAAGACCATGCGTGACGGTCGGCTCGGATCAGGTTGACGCGGAGGATCACCTGGGTGAAGAACACCAGCGGGATGGCGAAAGCGAAGGTGCTGGTGTCGGCGATCTTCATCGCCTCTCTCATCTCCGAGTCATGACCGCTGAGCACCAGCTCCTCATCCGCGTCCAGCAGCAGCAGCCACTCAGCTTTCGGGAAGTCCTCGTGGGCATGCTTGAGCGCGGTATTGCGAGCGTCGGCGAAGTCGTCGATCCAGTGGTAGCCGTGAGTGCACACTGGGATGCCGGTATTCTGACTCCAGACTCGGGTCATCTCTTTCATCATGATTCCGGGGGCATGGATGTGAGTGAAGGTGAGGGAGACGCCGGAAACGAGCCGCCGGCATGACTCTAGGCAGCGCAGCAGGACGTGGGACTCATCATCCATGGCGTCGTTCTTGACGATCATGTTCAGGATGATGCCGCCCTCCGGCTTCGGCACCTGCAGCAGTCCCTTGACCCGAGCCATGAGCTCATCCGTGGTGCCGGGTGCTGGTGAAGGATCTGCAGACGGTGATGCCAGTGAATTCAGGATGCTCATGTGAGCCCCTCCATGATGGTAGTAAGCTCTTTGACCAGAGTCAGGTTGATGACGTGGCACTGGTCGAGCTCGTAGCAGAAGACGTAGGGAACGAAGGTGGTGTGGGTCCTGATGACGAAGTAGGCGGTGGTCCAGTGAAGCCCGTGGAAGAGCCACTGCCTCTCCACCTCGAGACGGTAGTGGTAATCGCCGTACATGATTGGCGTGAGCTTGGCGCCGGAGACGGTAGGCTTGAGGTGCATGCTACACCTCCCACCAGCGCAGCGGGTCGCCACGCCGAGTGTCACGCAGCCGCTTCAGCGTCTCGAGTAGCGCATGGGGATCGCGCCAGAGATGAATCGGCACCGGCTTGGTCGGCTGAGGATCCTCGTTGACGAGCGCCCGAGCCTCCTCGAAGTTCTTCGCGTAGAGGTGGACGCTGGCACCAGTATTGTAGATCCGCCCCGGCTGCAGCCAGGGCATGGTGTTCTTGAGGTGCCCCATCACCAGCAACCCCAGCATGCTGAAGCTGAAGAGATCGTAGGGCAGTCCCAGCCAGACGTCGCTGGAGCGCATGAACACGTGGACGTTGAGCCGGCCGCCGCGGATCATGAACCAGACGGCGACGGTGCAGGGGATGTCCTTCGAGTCGGTCGGGTTCGGCTTCCAGATGGTCATCCCCGCCTGCCGTGAGCAGGAGTCCTTGAGCAGCGCCATGACGACGTGCTCCAGCTGCATCTTCACCATCGGTCCGTAGGCGCCGGCGAACTTCTGGCCGTCATCCGAGAACTCCTGGATGTGAGAGTTGTAGGGCGCGATGCCGGACACCGAGTCGTCCCCGGAAAGGATCCAGTAGGCCTCCGCCGTCATGAACTTGTAGCTCAGGCCGCGCTCCTTCACCGACATCACCGGGTAGAGGAGGTCCACGACGGTGGTGTGCTGCTCCACTTCCAGCGTGGTCATGCCTCGGGGCATCACCAGCTGTCCGTTGTTCAGAACCTTATGAAGAGTCCCGAGCCACGCATCTCCGCAGTTCATCCGATCACCTTCAGGAGTTCATAGGCCTCATTGGTGTGGAAGCGCTTCCAGTACTGTGGGTGCGGCACTTTCACCACGTTGGGGACGTTGAGAGATTCCAGCTTGTCGAAGGCCACGTTGCCGAGGGCGATGAACCGCCGGGTCGGCTGGTGAGCGACGAGCTGGTTGTAGAGGTTCTTGTTCAGCATGTCGGCGTTCATCCACAGCAGCTTGTTCTCCGAGATTCCTCGGTTGACTAGCTGCTCGGTCAGCCACCGGCTGCTGTTGCGCAGCGACCCGAACGGCCAGCGATATTGAGAAGCTTGGTCATGGTGGTCTCCGAACGTCTCTCCCACCAGCACCGTCGGCGCTAGCCAGTTCCCGGCGGTGTGATAGAGCGCCGGGTGAGGGATGGTGCGCAGAGGCTGCAGGGCGGCGATGCTGGGCGCGGCCACGTGCTTGCTGAAGTCGTAGGTGTAAATCGGGAGAGCGGTCTCCTTCTCGAGCTTGCCGTAAATGGTGTAGACCTCACGGAGCTCCTCGATCTTCTTGAGATATTCGTCCCGATCGGTCTGGGAGAAGTTCTTCTGGATGACCTCCCAGGGCGGCCGGCAGTGGACGATGACGGTGTTGCACTTCATGGCCAGCCGGTCAAGGATCGCCTGACCCGCCATCGTGAGCCTCGTCTGGCCCCGATGCGTGAGGCCGTAGGGCAGCTCACTGAGCCAGCACCGGTCCATCACCACGTCAATGAGCCCGTGCAGCGCGGGGAGCATAGTCTCCACGTACATGCGCACGAGAGCTTCCTCAGAGGTGATGGCCGGGTAGGGCCCGTGGTGAAGATAGAGCGCCCCGGTCATTGCCGCGAAGGAATAGGCGGCCGAGGTCTTGCCGCTGCCGTCCGGTCCCTCGAAGATGGTGAGGCGGCGGCAGGCATGATAGGAAGGTTTAGCGACCGTCATGGCAGAGTTCCTCGAGGACATTTCCGTTTTGATCAGTGAAGAAGGACTTGACGTAGCCGAATTGGCGGAGCTTAAAGCCCACGTCCGGCGCCATCCAGCCCTCAGGCTTGGCCGCGTCTTCGAGTATGCCGCGCTTCGTCTGACCGGGGACCTTGCGCATGTTGGCCTCGTGGACCAGTGACCAGCACCCGTGCCAGAGGTTGCCGGTCACCCCGAGCATGTTTGCAGTTCCCTTCGCGAAGTAGACTAGGTCGATGAGAGCGTCCACCTGCTCAGGGAGGTCCTGGGCCTCCACAGCGGCTTTGAACTCGTCCAGCTCCTCCTGCATGCAGGCCAGGCGCTCGAGGAGCTTGCGCTTGGTCAGATGGCTGACGCCGATGGTGTGGTAGTGCCCCATCTGGATCTGGAACTCGAGCACGTCATCGGACTCGTGGATGTTATGCGGGTGATAGTCAGTCACAGCACCACCTCGTCATCTTCAGGCTCAGCGCTGAGATCGTAGATGGTGACGATCGCGCAGTCATTGATGGCGGTGCACTCGAGCCGAGTCACCGGACCGACCTCGAACTCTCTGCTGCCCCACTGCAGCACCACCTGATCGGTGTCCTTGCACTTGGAAAGCTTCCACTGAAGCTGCTTCACAGTAAGCATCACTTCACCTCCTTTGGTTGTCTTGCACGTCGTTTGATCCACCCCTTCTTGGCGGCGGCGCTGATGTTGGCTCTGTTCTCTGGTGTTCGGTGCCGGGCTGCATAGCTCATCCGTTCTCGAGTCTCTGCGGTGTGCTTCTTTCCTTTTCCGGCGGCGCTGATCTTGGCTCGGTGCTCTGCAGTAAGGTGTGTTCCTTTCTTCTTAGAGCTCACTTTCATGCGATGCTCATAAGACAATGGCACCCCTTTGGTGGAGCGTCCTTTCTGAGCCATGTCAGCAGAGTTCTCTCTCGGTGTTCCTAAGAAGTGATGAGCATCTCGAATGCACCACGGGTTATCGCAGGTGTGGCACACAAACAGTGAGCTGATCTTGATCTCACCGTGACGCATCTGATATACCTTCCGAGAAATACGACTGGCGTCGGTGTCATTCTTAGAAGGATGCACAAGGCACTCACCCTCCCAGTGGGAAGCCGCCTCGTAATCTTCCAAGAACTTTCTTTTCATCACCGCACCTCTTTGATGAGAGATTTGTAGAAGCGCCTGAGGTCCACAGCGACTTCTGCACGGTAGTCGCGCAACCCCCACAGCACGTGCTGCTCGGCGCGGATGGTCTCTCGCTTTCGATACAGCGCCTCATACTCGTGAGGACCGGCGCAGGTGTACTTGCGGATGTCGAAGCCGGCCTCTCGGAACATGGTCACCGACTCCGGCTCGAAGATCATGGGCAGCCCGGCACCCAGCATCTCGTAGAACCTCGTGGGCGGGGAGATGAACTCCCGCTTTGCGATGGGACTCTCGAGCACCAGCCCCAGGCCGCACGTGGCCAAGGTGGCCTCAAGCTGCGTGTGGTCGATGGCGGGAACCATGCGGATGTCGGGCCAGCGTGACATCCACTTGTCGGTGAATCGAGCGTTGGTGCTCACCACCACCGGCATCTTGCTGAGGCCGTCGGTATTGAAGTAGTGGTCCATCACCTCGGTCCTCTCCGGCCGCCAGCCGCCGTAGTAGAAGACGCACGGTACCACCTTCCCCCGCTTCTCGGTGAGCACCACTTCCGGCAGCGGGCGAAAGGCCAGCTGGTTGAGGTTCAGGTAGTGGCTGTGCTTGGTGCGCGCTCCGAAGCGAGTGACGGTGGACCAGAAGTGGATCTCCCCGCCTTTGGCTCGGAGCTGGCGAAAGGAGTGGTGTAGCGGCGACTCCGCCACCGACTCTCCTTTGGGCGGCTTTTCCAAAAGGCAGTCATTTTGGACCCAGACCATCGTCTGGCACTTGGCAATGGCTCGGGCCAGCGCCTCCCGATGCTTGTTGAAGTGTGCGATGCCGTTGACGATCAGCAGCACGTCCGGCGCGTAGTCCTCGATAGTACTGTCGTCGAAGGCGGGGATCTTGAGAGTGTCGCTGATGTAGCGCGCCAGCAATGGGTTGATGGTGCTGGTGTGCTCCGTCAGCGGGTTGAAGCAGAAGACGGCGGCTTTCATATCACGACCTCCTCAGTGAGTTCTTCGGGTTTACGCAGATCCCAGATCTTGAATCGTGGGCTTTCTTTGATCTTCTTCTCCTGGATCCCGTTGAGCACCATGGTGCCCAGCCACTTGCCGGCGCCGGGGAGGACTCCACGCTGCATAAGCCCTCCCACGTCGCCGAAGTTGTCGGTCTCCACCTTCCACCAGTCGGGGAGACCCTGCAGGGCAAGGATCTCTCGGTAGGCCAGCCGGCGGTGCTCGTAGGGATGCCACACCCCTCCGGGGAACAGCACCCCGCAGATCCTCTCCCCGTTGAGGCGGCCGCCCAGGAAGGACGGCTTGCACCGGATCGTGGCCTGCTCTTCCGGCGTCATGTTCTGGTAGGCGGCACAGTAGTTTCCGCCATACTCGAAGGAGCGGTCATACAGCAGCTTCTCCCAGCAGGAGGTCTCTTTCAGCAGCGGGATCTCGCTCTTCTTGAGCTTCACCTTCTTGAGGATCTGGCCGATGGTCGGCGGTGGGGCGGTGAAGGCTGGGATGAGAAGCGGATGGAGATGCGCCACGAGGAACTGGCGACGACGACTCTGAGGCGAGCCGCAGTACATGGCGTTGATTCTCACGAGGGTGACGTGGTAGCCCTCGTCCAGCCACCTCTGCGCCTGGGCGGTGACGAAGTCATGTCCTTTGGACCAGCAGGCGCACACGCTCTCCCACATCCAGGCCCTTGGCTGCATGACGATGCCGGCGTCCACCAGGTCGGTGACCAGCTGAAGCCGAGGATCCTCACTCCAGTGGCACGGCCTCCCATGAGAGGCGGCGGACCACGGAGCGCACGGCGGGTTGGTGAACATGAGGTCCACGCGCTTGATGGTCTCCGGGTGCCAGTTCTCCACCCCCACACGAACCTCCACGTCGGGGAAGTTCATCTTGGCGGAGGCAACGCCGTAGTCGTTGTGCTCGAGGTGAATGGGGACGTCAAAGCCGGCCTGGCGGATGCCGTACGAGAATGCCCCCATGAACACGTTTCCAGCGATAGCTTTCGGCATGTGTTTTTCCTTGAGAAGAAGGCCCGTAGGAGGGCCTCAGGTGATTGAAATGGCCAGCTGGGCCTGGTTTCAGGTCTAACTGGTCCAAAACCGTGCTGAGGTCATCCTTCGGGGCCTCGGACGGGCAATTTAAGGAGGTCCTTCAGACGGAGCTTCGGGCCCAGTTTCCCGGGCCCGAAAGGATCCTCTTCAGGCGAGGCCTACGACAGCTTGATGTAGCCAGCCTCGAGCGCCCACTTGATGTCGTTCCCTTTGGGATTCACCTTCTCGCCGGCCTTGTTGGTGAAGGTCTTGGCGCAGGCTTCGTCCACCGTCTTCGAGGTGTGGAAGATCTTGATGAGCTGGTCGCGGATGGAACCTTCCCGCACCGCGTCCTTGCAGTCGCCCTTGACGATCTTCTTGCCCAGGTATTCATTCTTGGAGGAGCGCTCGGCGGCGGGCTTGGCGACAGCGTCCTTCTTGGCGACCTTTTGATCGGGCACTACCTTCTTGGAAGGCGGCAGGGCGATCTTCTTCGGCTCCGGCTTGGTGGCCTTCACCTTCGCCGCCGGCTCCTGCGCCTGGGCCTTGCCGCCGGGGAGGACGATGAGCTTCTTCACCGGCGCGGCGGTCTTCTTGGGCTGGGCCTTGCCGTTCTCCTCCTGCAGCTTCTGCGCTTCGGTGAGGGACACCCCCTTGGGCGGCGCCACGACGGTGCCGACCGGGCCAGCTTCCACCGGGGCATTCAGTTCGGCGGCTTCCTTGGCCTTTGCCACACCCTTGCCGACCACACTGTCCGGGCTCGGCTTGGAGGGCTTCACCTCAACGGTCTTCACGGGGAGCTTCTTGGATCCACCCTTTTCCACGGCGGTGGCGATGGCGGTCACCAGATCTGCCGGCTTCTTGGTGATCTTGGGATCGGGCTTCTGGGTGGCGCCCAGCGCCTTGTTGCGCGCTTCGATGGCGGCCACGGTTTCCTTGGCGGATGCCCCGGGCTTCGCGGGAGGCGGCACGGGGGTCTTCTTCACCTCAGGCTTCACGGCCGGGGCGACCTTCTTGGTGACGACGGGAGCGGCCTTGGGCGCGGGCTTCTTCGTGGCGGGGGCGGCGACCTTCTTGGAGGAGGCGGCGGTCTTGGCGGCGGTCTTGGAAGCGGTCATTTCACTCTCCTGAGTGGTGGTTTGGGTGAGCAGCTCCTTGAGCTGCGAAAGACGCTGGTGGGCGTCGGGCTTGATGCATACTGACAATCCCGTCAAGCGCATCATGTTGGAGACGATCTCCAGCATGGGCTTATCTGAAGTAGCGGGTTTCCATTCTTTCAGGAAGGCCGCGGTGAAGGGCTTCATGAGGACGACCTCACCCCCCACGTGCTGGATGACCTCGGTTCTGGTGCCAACCTCCCCAACCTTGAGGCAGGTCCTCATGCTGTAGTTTTTAAAGAGCTGTGGCTGATCCATTATTATACCTCGAGGTGTGGTGATGAGATGGAACTACTTCTTCACACCCACCAGCTGGAGGGCGAAGTCGACGGCATGGATCTTGTCCTTGGCACCACCGCCAAAGACGATGGAGTTGGCGCGGTCCGCGCCCTTGGTCTTGGTCTTGAACCAGTCGATGTATTCCGCGTAGGCCTGGACCATCCCGTAGGTGGTGCCCACCACGCCCTTGATGTCGGTGCCCTTGCCGGTGACCAGCAGCTCCTCGAACTTCGCGATCTTGTTAGTGAGGATGGTGTGGCTTCGGCTCTCGTCCTCGGTCTTCTCCACGTCCCCGAACATCTCCAGCTCGAACTCCTTGATGAGCTCATCGGTGATGGGGAACTTCACAAGGAACTTCATGGCCTCACGGAAGCTCTTGTTCTGGCGCTCGTAGGACTTCATCACCTCGGCCGCCATGTTGAGGCGCTCGATGGCCTTCGAGGTGTGGTTGATGCTGATCAGCGCCGGCGAGCTGGCGATGGCTTGGTCGAAGGTGTTCTGGCAGACTACCCGGATGGCGGTGCCACGCAGCTCGTTGGGGCGGCTGCAGTTGTAGGAGGTGGAGAAGAGCAGATAGTCCTCGATGGGGTCGTTCTTCACCGCCTCCCAGATGTGGTTAGGGGTGTGCGCCAGGAGCCAGATCTTCTCACCGTCTCCCAAGGCTCCCACCGTTTTGTAGAGGAGCTTGCCCTGCTCGCTGACGGAGTCCATGAAGGTGAAGGCGTCCTTGGGCTGGACCAGCCCGTAATCTTCGCTTGCCTGGCCCACAACCTTATCAGTGTCGCTGATGACGATGGAGCAGCGCCCCTCGATCTTGTCACCGTTCGGACGGTGGATGCTCTCCTTTCGGTAGGTGAAGGGGAAGGCTTCCATGGCCTTCTCCGCGTGAAAGGAATCGGGGCACTCCGTGCCGTCACCGTGCCAGGGCTTTTCGCCGGTATAGAGAAGGGCGACCTTGCCATCGGAATTGGTCTTGAGGTTTTTCATGATGCTCTCCTTGAGCTAGTTGAGGAAGTTGTGAGTGGTGGCGAACTGGATCAGCGCCTGAAGCACGTTGCGCTCGAGATAGACGATGTCGGTCGGATTCTCGAGGTCGTTGGCTCGGAGCTCGATCATCCCGTTCTGCAAGACGACGTAGACCCCGTCGCCGAGGTAGCCGATGGGTTCCACACCTACCTCATCCCGGCGGCGGTGGCGCGGACCAGGTGCATCTCGATCGCCTTCTCGGTGAACTTGTAGGTCTTCCCGTCTTCCACGCACTTGGCCAGGAAGGGGAACTTGGGGCGGCTGGGCATGAGGCCGCTGAGGTGGAAGTGCAGGCCGTTGGAAGTGAACAGCCGGCCCAGGTCCTCCGGCGCGAGGTTGTAGAGGTGCGCCATGCGGCGGAAGTTGCGGACCTCCTCGGTGACGACGGTGCCGTCGTTTTCCTTGGTGGCCAGCTTCACCTCGAAGGTGGCGGAGGTGAGAGCGTACTTTCCCTTCCCCGTGGTGATCACGAGGTTGTGCTTCTTCCCCCAGTCTGAGAGCAGCTGGTCCAGCTCGAGGCGGAGCTGCTTCATGGAGGTGAGGTCGAGAGTGGTGATGGTGTTCATAGTGCTCTCCTTCCGAGAGAGTTGAGGTTCATCGCCATGCTCATCAGTCACCCGACGGCGATGCAAGGGATGGGTGAGACGAGAGGGCCGAAGCCCTCCCGTTTCGCGATGCTACTCGAAGAGAGCGGCGATGTCTTTCTCGGTCAGCCCGTCGCTGCAGATAAGGTGGACGTTGTCGTTGACGACGTTGCTGATGAGCCGCTCCATGGTCTGCGTGGTGATGGTGAAGTTCGCGTGGTAGGCCTGATGCTTCTCACTCCAGACCGCCTCGGTGCAGCCGAGGTAGGTGTGGTGGTAC
>Ga0007882_10002569_pt1 | contig 10154 bp, 6 predicted proteins | sample CryBogCBH12Aug01_FD_71195 | JGI IMG/M metagenome (GOLD analysis project Ga0007882, IMG submission 71195) | Freshwater microbial communities from Crystal Bog, Wisconsin, USA - CBH12Aug09.1 | ecosystem: Environmental > Aquatic > Freshwater > Lake | place: Crystal Bog, Wisconsin, USA | collected... | reverse complement strand
CCATGAATATTTTACAACAAATCAGTCGCGCCGGTATTTGCCTGGTGGCAGTAACGGCATTGAATAGTTGCCATAACAGCGACTCTGCCAATAAACAAGCAGATTCTACCAAAACAGCCGTTGCAAAACCCTTACCGGGCAGTCCTATAAAATATGATAGTTCGAAAAGATATATTTTTCTTACATGGGATGATTCTCCTCAACCACCCGGAACGGTTAACTGTAAAGCCGTGTTTCAGGCAGAAGGCATCAAAGCCACTTTCTTTTCTGTTGGATTTAACCAGGTTGGTCCCTGGAAGAAAAGACTGATAGATTCCATCCGAAACGGGTATCCTCAATTTTTACTGGCTAACCATAGTTTTAGTCATGGCTTTAAGGATAAGTATAAAAAATTCTATTCTGCTTCCATGACCGATAGTGCGTTGCATGATTTTTTATATAATGAACAGCTTTTACAGATTCCTGTAAAAATTATCCGGCTCCCGGGAAATAATACATGGGCATCTAATGGAGAAATTCATGGACAGCTCGCAAAAAATCCATTGGTACATAAACTGGATTCGATGGGCTATAAAATTATTGGCTGGGATCTGGAATGGGCACAACAGAACAAAGTAAAAGCCCCGAAAGAAACGCCAGAAGAAATGGTAAAACGGATCAATCAAAAATTCGAGGATGGAAATACCAACCAGCAAAATGCGATTGTTATCTTGTCTCATGACAGATTATTTGAGAAAAAGCAATTTGCTGATTCATTGGCCCGATTTATTTCATTATTGAAACAGGATAAAAGAAATGTATTTGAAACGATAGATCACTATCCATCTGTACAGAAAAAATAATCAGGTTCTTCCTATAATTGAAAACCAACTGTGCCTTTGTGCCTTGGTGTAGAAAATAAATCTCACACAAGGGCACAAAGGCACGTTTTTTTTATCTCGCTCGGTAAAGGGTTCCTTCTGATCGGTAAAATTTCCATGGCGGATTGCATAAAAAATATTCTTTCGAAAAATTTACCGGTTCCTATCCCCATTTCACCATAAGTCGAAACCGCTCGTCACAGTCATGGTATGAACCGTTCAACATTCATCACAGTCAGCTAAGGATTAGGATTTCTTTAAGAAAACGCATGTAACCCTTACTGGTATTGACTTATAGCCGATCTCCGTTTTTCATTAACAATTGCTTTAACACCGTTCATAATATGACGGGGTATAGGGATGTAACTAATCACAATCTGCTTCGTCTATTGATTGTTCGTTTCTACTTTTGATCTATCAAATTGAAACAATTCATAAAAATATTTTAAAAACAGTAAATCAATTCAACATGAAAAAGTTTTTTATCGCAGGTGTATTTGCCTTAGCCATGATCAGTAGCTCATTTGCTTCAACCAAAAGTGTTAACGGTAAAATAATGGGAGACTTCGCTGCTTCTTTTGCCAATGCAAAAAATATTATCTGGAGTACTGTAGAAAATTACGAAAAAGTAAGTTTTACTCTAAATAATGAAAGAATCAGTGTTTTCTATGATTTTGATGGCAATCTGGCAGGTACCAGCAAGGTAATTGCTTTTGATAAGTTGCCAAAAGCAGCTATCGAAACCATTACTACTAAATATACTTTTCCTAAGTATGTAGTAAAAGAGTGTATTGAATTTGTGAATAGCGATAATGAAAAAGACTATTATGTTTCCTTAGAGAAAGAAAAAGAAATCGTAGTTGTAAAAATCAATGCTGCCGGAGATGCACATATTTTCTCCAGAACAAAAAAATAATCCACCTATATATAAACCAATAGCCCTCTTTTTAACAAGGGGGCTATTTTTTTGTACTTACATATCCGTTTTAAAAAATAACGATACGTGTCAGGAGGGAAAACTGATCTTTCCCATGGATACAGATGGGATATCTGAACTGCCATTCCCGATCAGTGTTTCCCCTCCTGCTACGCATTCGTTAGCCAATACTGCAAATAAGATCGCTTCTTTTGCATCCGGATTAATTTCTAAACTATCTGTCGTATAAAATTGATACCCGGGTAAAAATTCCTGAATCTGTTGCATCAAAAATGGATTATGCATTCCGCCACCGCTGGTATATACAACAAAATCGGTCAGCCCATGAAAACTTCGCTTAATCGCTTCTGCAATGGTTACCGCACTAAATCGGTTAATCGTAGCCATTGTATCCTCATGTGATATTCCTTTGAGTCCGGCTCTATCAATGGCCGATGACAAATAGGCCAGGTTAAACAATTCTGGTCCGGTGGTTTTCGGAAACCCGGTTTGAAAAAAAGGATTGGCAGTTAATTCAGCCAGCAACCGCTCATTGGGTTTACCGGCTAATGCGATAGAAGCATTTCTATCAAAAGCCTGCTGAAAATGGGTTTGCGCATAAGCATCCATCAGGGTATTACCCGGACCAGTATCCGTGCTAAAAATCTTTTTTGCATCAAGATCGCCAGGTAAAAAAGTAAAATTGGCGATGCCTCCGATATTCAGCATAATCCTATTCTCACCTTTTTTGCTAAAAATGAAATAATCACCATATACTGCCAAAGGAGCACCTTCGCCACCCGCGGCAATATGCTTTTGCCTGAAATCACTGATCGTAATAATACCTGTAGTCACCGCAAGATGATCGCCATCGCCAATCTGAAGGGTGGCATTGCCAAATTTATCATTGGGATGGAGCAATTTGGGAGCATGGTAAATGGTTTGTCCGTGGCTGGCAACAAGATCAATTTCCTGAGCCGGTATTTTCCATTTGTCAAGGCATTGAAGAATCATGTTACCATGTATATTAGCAACCCAGCCATTTAAAACACATACTTTTTCAAGTGAAACAGTCTGTTTAGAAAAAACGGAGCGAATTTCTTCTTTAAATGAATCTTCATAGCCAATCGTTTCAAAAGCGATTAATTGGATAGAAGTATCCAATCCGCTTCCAGAAATTTTGCAAAGGGCGATATCCAGTCCATCCAGGGAAGTGCCACTCATTAATCCAAGAATCAACCTGGATTTCTTAGACCCGATCTCAACTATTTTGTTTAAGTTTTTGTTCATTTTTGCGTCTTTTTATTGATTTCGGTCCGCAAACATGCAACAATTTGCGGCTTTTTATTTGTTTTATCAAATATTTTGCATTAATTAGCAATATAAACTAACGGTGCGCCATGCTTAAAAAAGAAAGACAGGCCTATATATTACACCAGGTAAGCCTGCATAATAGTGTGCTCTCCACTGATTTAAGCAATTCCATCAATGTATCTGAAGATACGATCAGGCGCGATTTAAATGAATTGGCAGAAACCGGCAAAGTAATCAAAGTGCATGGTGGTGCTTTATCGAAATCATTTAATAGTTTTTATCTCAGGTCAGATGTATATAATGTTGACAATAAGAAAATCGTTGCCCAAAAAACGGTTTCCCTGATTAAAGATGGGATGTTCATCTTAACCGGTGGTGGAACAACCATTATTGAGCTGGCCCGTCTTCTTCCCGAAACACTGAAAGCTACATTTTTAACCGGCAGCATCCCTGCAGCTTATGAATATGCACAGCATCCGAATATTGAAGTCATTTTTATTGGCGACAAGATTGCAAAAAAATCTCAGATTGCTGTTGGAGGAGAAGCAATTTCTAAAATAAAAGCAATCAAAGCCGATTTATGCTTATTGGGGGTGAATGCCATTGATACAGCGTATGGCATTACGGATAATGACTGGGATGTGGTACAAGTAAAAAAAGCAATGATTGAAGCATCTACTCAAACAGCTCTCTTGTCTATTTCAGAGAAGCTGAATACCCATCAACGGATTAAGATATGTGATCTGGCTGATGTGGACATTTTGATTACTGAACTGGATAAGCAGGATACTATATTAGAACCTTTTTCAAAAGCAGGACTAACTATTTTTTGATTTTTCACTACCTAAACAAACGCTATGAACACAACCATTCAAAAAGGGCATAGTAAATGGAAACATTTCTGTTTACTATTTGCCATTAATATGCTGGCTGCCTTTACTTTCGGGCAGGTGCGTATTACAGGAAAAATAAGCAGCTCATCCGGTTCCTCGGTTGAATCTGTTTCCGTAACTGTAAAAGGAACCCAATATGGTGGCTTTGCAGATAATGCGGGTACCTATGGATTTAATGCCCCTTTAAATGCCGGCAAATACATCCTGGTATTTTCCGGTGTGGGTTTTCAGGAACAACAGGTTTCTTTAACTGTTGGAACTGCCAAAACCTATTCAGTTGATGTTTTACTTAGCGAAAAAATATCTAAACTGGATGAGGTAGTGGTAACCGGTAACTCACAGGGAACCACGCGCCGCCAATTAGGTAGCTATATCAGTTCGGTGAAAGCGGAAGAATTGACAAAAGGTTCTACAGGCAATGTATTATCAGCACTTCAGGGTAAAACTGCCGGAGCACAGATTACACAGAACTCTGGTGATCCTGCAGGTGGAATGTCGGTTAGATTGAGAGGTATCAGTACTATCTCAGGTTCTACAGAACCTTTGTATATCATAGATGGGGTTATCGTTGATAACTCTACTACCCGGGTAACCAATGCAGATCCAGGTTATAATGGAACCAATACAGTAGGTACTATCGGACAAAACAGAATGGTGGATATCAATCCAAATGATATTGAAAGGATTGAGGTATTGAATGGTGCCGCAGCTGCTGCAATTTATGGATCAAGAGCCAATGCAGGGGTAGTTCAGATATTTACTAAAAAAGGAAGTAGCGGCGAACCCCAGGTTAGCTTTACTACCAGCGAATCCTTTAATTCGCTCCGTAAAAAATTAGATGTGAATCGTGCCCCAACGAAATTTGGTGGTGACCCTGCGCTGCAAACGCAAACTATTTTAACACCTTCATTGGTTAATACTACCCCGGTAAACAGGTATGATTACCAGGATTATATTTTCCGCCAGGCAGTAGGTGCAGATAATACCGTTTCTGTTTCCGGTGGAAAAGATAAAACCAAGTACTATGGTTCTGCTTCTTATCTGTATAACCAGGGTATTGTTAAAAACACTGATTTTAACAGGTATAGTTTACGATTGAATTTAGACCAGGTTCTGAACAAATGGGCTACGTTCAATATTAATATGAACTATATCTATAGTAAATCCAATGAAAAACCAGATGGTAACTCATTCTATTCTCCTACCAATGCGGTAACCATTATTGGTAACTATTATGATATTACCAAAAGAGATGCATTAGGAAATATTCAGGCGGTAGGTGAAAGAGGACGTGTGAATCCAGTATCCATCATTGAAGATTTCAAACAACAGGAACAAACCAGCAGAGCCATTACGGGTGCAGGTTTAAAACTAACCCCTATCAAGAATCTGGTAATAGATTTGCATTCCGGTATAGATAATTATAGTCAGAGTGGAACAACGTTTATTCCTCCGTATGCTTATAATGTAAGCACAGGCTTTTATGGTGGTGGTGCCACATTGGATCCTACCCTGAATGGTTATGCCAGTGCTGCTACCTATAACTATTTCCAGATTAACCATGATATCAATGCAACTTATAACTGGGCTATCAATAACAAATGGGCTTCTGTAACCCAGGTAGGATATTCATTGCAATATCAGAAAACCAATTATGTATTGGAAGAAGGAAGAGGTCTTGCCCCATTTGTTCAAACAGTTGACGGAGCCAGTACCGTTATTCCTGGATCTGATTCAAGAAGTGAGTTATCTGTTTGGGGTGAATTTATTCAGCAGAATTTCAAATACCGTAACCAGTTCTTTGTAACCGGCGCTATCCGTTTTGATGGATCATCCGTTTTTGGTCCTTCACAAAGAAACCAGGTGTATAAAAAATTAAGTGGTAGCTATGTTTTGTCTGGAACAGATTATTGGGCAAAAAGCGGTGTATCAAAATGGTGGAACCTGTTTAAATTGAGAGCAGCGTATGGAGAAGCCGGTAACCTGACAGGTATCAGTGCTTATTCAAGGTTTAATAATTATGGTTCTTCCTCTTTCCTCGGACAAACCTCTTTCCAGACAAGTACGCAATTGGCTAATACCAATGTTCGTCCGGAAAGACAAAATGAAATTGAAATTGGAACAGATATGGCATTTGCTGATAATCGCATCGGTCTTACTTTCAACTATTACCATAAAAGAGTGGATGATCTGTTGATCAGCAGAAGTATTGCGCCTACAAACGGTTTCTCAAGCTTATTGGATAATGTAGGTTCTTTACAAAATGTGGGTTATGAAGTAGTATTGAACCTGGTACCGGTTAAATCAAAAACATTTAACTGGGATATGACCCTGATCTATAACCACAATGAAAACAAAGCCTTAAATACAGGTCAGTCAATCATCCTATACGCAAATAACGGTGGAGCACCTGTAGCTATTTTACAGAATCAGCCAATCGGTGTATTCTATGGAACTTTCTTTGCAACTGATGGAAGCGGGAAACAATTAAAGAACGCTGCGGGTATTCCACAAACTGAGTCTGGTATTCAAAATTCTCCTTCTGTCTATACTCCACAAAGAGACCCGATATCCGGATTACCAACAGGTACTGCATTGCAAAAAATTATCGGTAACCCTAATCCAAAATATACGGCTACCTGGACAAATGATTTCAGTTATAAGAAATTTGGTCTGCACGTGCAGTTAGATGCCGTTCAGGGACTGGATGTATTCAATGCAGATTTCAGAACAAGACAAGGTGTGGATAATGGTAAAGTAGCAGAACAGGAAGATATGGGATTAATACCACGTGGTTATATTGCCGGTGTGTATGGTATCCAGCAATGGAGAATCAATGACGGATCATTTGTAAAACTCAGGGAACTGGCAGTTAGTTACTCTGTAGGTAAAGTGAAATGCTTTAAGGATTTGAAAATATCATTTGGCGGCAGAAATTTATTCTCATGGGATAAATACAATGGATATGATCCAGAAGTGAATGCAGCAGGGCAAAGCACCATTTTACGTGGAATTGATTTCGGAAGTGTTCCGGCTCCAAGAACATTTACTATCGGACTAAATGCTAAATTTTAAACCATTAAATCATTAATATGAAAAAGTATTTAATAAAATATAGTTTGAAATTCCTATTGATCGGATTGATCATGGGTGTTTCATCCTGTCAGAAAAATTTTACCAATCCGGGAGCGGCCACTTCTGCTTCGGTGCTCAACTCCGTAAACGGATTGACGGGCGTTGCCATTGGATTGCAAAACTGGTATTCTGCCGGACGTGGTGGTTTAGTTTATAATACCGTTGCGGGTGGTGGTTTGCTTACCAATGAACTCTATTGTGTGAATTCTGGTAATACAGATGAAGCCCAGTTTGGAACAGGGGGTGGTACCGTACAGAACACAAATGGTATTGTTACCGGTATGTGGTCTGTAAGTAACAAAGTAATTTATGATGCCAATAATATCATTGCGAATGTGGGAATAGTAGGTGATAAAGGCTACGCGAGTGGGCTAATTGCTTATGCTTCTATTTTCAAAGCATTGGCTATTGGAGATATGGCTACTTTCTGGGATCATGTGCCTGATACAAGTGGTAATAATGTAAATTTTGTTACCAGTGCGGTAGGGTATGCAAGGGCTATTGCGGCTATTGATAATGCACTAACCGCTATCAGTGCCAATCCGATCAGTGCAAAATTTTTGACTAATGTGAATCCCGGTATTGACATTGTGAATACCTTATATGCACTCAAAGCACGTTATTCACTGTTTGCCGGTAATTATGCCGCTGCACTTGCTGCTGCCAATAGTGTTAACCTTAGCGTGAAATCTGTTTTCAACTACAGTACAGTTACTTTAAACCCGATTTTTTCTGTAGCCACTTCTACCAACAATGTGTTCCAGCCTGTTGACTCTGCTATGGGTTTACCTGCTGGGTTACAACCTGATCCAAACGATAAACGCGAACCGTTTTATATCGCTATTGGTACCAGTCCAAGATTTAGGTTAAGTGGGTTTGGAGCCGCAACCACTACCCCAATTCCTGTCTATCTGCCTGGTGAGATCATGTTGATCAAAGCTGAGTGCTATGCACAACAAAATGACCTGGTGAATGGCCTGGCCCAGTTAAACAATGTGGTTACCAAATTGCCTGCTGCCGATCCTTTTGGTGTAGGTGCTGCTTTGCCTCCCACTACTACTTCTTCACAATCTGACCTGTTAACACAGATCTATAAACATCGCTGTATAGAATTGTTTATGTCTGGTTTAAAACTGGCAGATGAGAAAAGATTCAACCGAGTAGTAGCGGAAAGAAAAAGAAGTTACCTGCCTTTCCCGTTTGTTGAAAGAAATGGAAATACCAATACACCATCCGATCCAGGATTTTAATATATCCCCCGATTTATTATCTGTATCGTTGTTACAAAAAGCCGTAAGAAATTACGGCTTTTTGCGTGTAAACCTGTCTACCGTTTCACGAATCATAGATTGCAAAACTGGTATTCGTGCTGATTGTCTTATTTTGCAAACTGCTCAGATAATTTTATTCCACTAGTATGCAGACTATCCATTTTACAAATCCCTGTATTTCTATTGCCGCCAAAAATGATATCGATGAGATTGTATCGTTGGTAAATAGTGCCTACCGTGGCGAATCATCTACAAAAGGCTGGACCACCGAAGCCGCATTATTGGATGGATTGAGAACCAATCATGCCAGTTTGGAGAAGCAATTCACCCAGCCGGGTGCCTGTTTATTGAAATACAAAACTGAAGAAAATCGTATTATCGGTTGTGTTTACCTGCAAAAGAAAGCAGATTCATTATACCTGGGCATGCTGACCGTTTCACCCGATTTGCAGAATAGAGGAACGGGAAAACAATTATTGGCAGCAGCAGAACTCTATGCTAAACAAGCAGGTTGTGATAGCATTACGATGACAGTCATTTCTGTTCGCCATGAATTAATCGCCTGGTATGAAAGACATGGATATACGCGCACGGGGGACATGCAGGATTTTCCAAAAGAGAGAGAGTTTGGCATACCCAAACAAAAACTCTTCTTTATCGTAATGGAAAAAAATATTGAATAGTTATAGTTGGTGAGGATGGGCTGATCAAATGATAGGTAACAATTAACAATATTTTTATTGCAAATAAGCCGCTGCATCTGTCTAGTGGAAAGTTCTAAAGCCTTTCCGGTTTTCCATGGATTATTAATTATCTTCAGGCAGCCCAAATAACCCAATTGTATTCAGAAATCAATGTATTTGTTAAGTATACATATCAGAAATTGGTTTATATGTGTCTGTTTGGTAGCTTTTACCGGTGAAACAATCTATGCGCAGAGCAAAACACAACCGGCTACCGATTCCAGTTTTTTTCTTGCACATAAGAAAGGTTTATTGGGTAAAATCGGAAAAAGTTTATCCGTCAATGCTGCTCCCCCTGCCCTTCCGGCACGAGGCGTGATAAAAAATGAAACTGTATTTAACCAATACAAAGGAAAAATCATTCGAAATATTCGTATTCAGAAACTGGGATTTAATAAATCAGTAAACGATACTTCCCGAATAGATAGAAATATATTCAATGATATTGGAGATGCTTTACACCCAAGTACTGCAACCAAAGTAATCCTGAATAATTTGTTTTTCTCAGCCGGCGATACGTTGTATCCTTATTTATTGGCTGATAACGAAAGGTATCTGCGTAACCTGAGTTACTTACAGGATGCACGGATAAGTATTCAGGAATACCCAGGTTCTAAGGACTCAGTGGATGTAATCATCCTGTGTAAAGATGTATTTCCCGTTGGGGGAAGCCTGGATGAAGGAACTGAGAAATCTGCCAGTTTTGAATTAAATGATGATAACCTTTTAGGGACTGCCAATCGCATCCAGATAAAAAATTTTTTTGATGCCACACGAAACCCGAAATATGGATTAGGTTTTGAATTCATGAAAAGAAACCTGGGCGGCAGCTTTTTGAATGTAACGATCGGATATGAAAATGAAGCCCCTGCCTTTAATAGTGGGCGCAGAGAAGAAAAGGCACTTTACTTACGAGGAGATCTTCCCCTGGTTAGCCCTTATCATGAATGGACCGGAGCCTTTGAAATAGCAGATCATTATACCCGAAATGTTTACCTATCAGATTCTCTTTACAAGGCAAA
>Ga0007882_10002568_pt1 | contig 10156 bp, 7 predicted proteins | sample CryBogCBH12Aug01_FD_71195 | JGI IMG/M metagenome (GOLD analysis project Ga0007882, IMG submission 71195) | Freshwater microbial communities from Crystal Bog, Wisconsin, USA - CBH12Aug09.1 | ecosystem: Environmental > Aquatic > Freshwater > Lake | place: Crystal Bog, Wisconsin, USA | collected... | reverse complement strand
CTTTGGTTGGCTAAGGATATCCGTTAGGAATTGCCTTTCCATCCGTGTTAATCCGTGTCCATCCGTGGTAAAAAAGGTTTTTAACTGCATCGTTAGGGATAAATGGGGCCAGGCTTCGGACAACCAGCGGGGAACAATAAAAAATTGGTGAGGGCGGATAAATCAGTGTTTGAAACTTCTTCCGTGAACCGCCCGGGTTCGTGCTTTGTTTGGCTCAGATTTTCCGCTTAAATCAACGCGCTCATTTATGAATGAACCAACCTACGCGAAAGGCGCCTGCCGGCACTGCGGCGGGCACATCGCGTTTCCGGCGGCGTCCACCGGGCGGACGGTGGAGTGCCCGCATTGTCGGCAACCCACCGAGTTGGTTCCCCTGACGCCCTCCCCGGCACCCCGGCCCACCGTGGACGAAATCACCGCCGCCTTTCCGGAACCGATGCCGCGTCCCCGCCAGTCCGTCGGCTATCACGCCAGCCTGCTGCTGGTGGCGGTAACGATGGTTTTGCTGCCGCTGGTTTATGTGGCCTTCGTGCTGGCGCTGCTCGGCGGTGCGGGCTGGTATGCCGTGCATTTCCGTCACTTGGTGACGGTGTTCGGGGATGGCCCGCGCTGGTATCTGGTGAAACTGCTGGTTTACGCCGGGCCGCTGTTCATCGCCGCCGTGCTGGCGGTGTTTTTGGTCAAGCCGCTGTTTGCCCGCCGCCCCAAACCGCCGGCACCGCTGGCCCTCGACCCCGCCGCTGAACCGGTGTTGTTCGCCTTCGTGGCCGGGATATGCCGTACGGTCGGCGCGCCCATGCCCGCGCATATTTATTTGGACTGCCAGTTGAACGCCTCGGCCAGCCTGGAGGGACGGGACACCGTCCTGACCATCGGACTGCCGCTGGTGGCGGGGTTGGACGTGCGGGAATTCGCGGGCATCATGGCGCACGAATTCGGCCATCTCACCCAGGGGTTCGGCATGCGGCTGAGCAGTGTCATCCGCACGGTCAACGAGTGGTTCGCCCGGGTGGCGTATGAGCGGGACGCGTGGGATTTGTGGCTGGAAACCTGGGCGGAAGAAGTGGACGACTGGCGGACGATGCTCGTCACCCACGGCACGCGGCTGGCCATCTGGCTTTCGCGCGGGGTACTGAAAGTCCTGATGCGTCTCGGCCAGGGCGTGAGCTGCTATCTCATGCGCCAGATGGAATATGATGCGGACGTCTATATGTTCCAGGTGGCCGGCTCAGCGGTGTTCGAGCGCACCACGCGGCGGCTGGCCACCTTGGGCGAGGCGAGCCGGCAAAGCTATCAACTCATGCGCACCACCTGGGACAGCCGCCGGCAGTTGCCGGATAACTTCCCCGCCCTGCTCACCCGCCTGGAAGCGCGCATAACCCCGGCGCAGCGCGGCAAAATCGAGGAGCGGGCAGGCCTTTCCCGCACCGGGCTGTTTGACACCCATCCGGCGGTGGGCGACCGCATTCGCCGCGCCCAACAAGCCGCTTGTGCGGGAAAGTTTCAACTGGAATTGCCCGCCACGCACTTGTTCACGGATTTTGACGTCCTCGCGAAGGAAGTATCCCGGCGGCATTACACCGATGAACTGGGACTGCCACACGAACCGGCTGCCCTGCTGCCAGCGGAAGCACTGGAATCTGCCGGACCAATCGGGTAGGCTGGGGCTCAAGCCAAACCATATCATGAAAACGCGCCGCGACTTTTTCAAATCCGCCGCCGCCCTGGGCGTGCTGGGTGCCGCCGGACTGTCCCTGCCGGCCGCCCCAACCCCGCCCGTGCCAGTGCCCAACGATGACCGGAGTTACTGGCTCGCAGTGCTGGATAAAATCGCCCGGCCCGTGCTGGCCCATCTGGCGCGGCGCGAATTAAAAAAAACCATGCCCGTGGAAGAGCAACCGAGAGCGGGCCGGGCCGCCTGCACGCATCTGGAGGCGTTCGGCCGGACGCTCTGCGGGGTGGCCCCGTGGCTGGCGCTGGAAAACCTGGCCGGGAATGAGGCCCACCGCCAGCAGGAACTGCGGCAACTGGCCCGGCAGGCACTCGACGCGGCCACGGATTCGACCTCGCCGGACTTCCTGAATTTTCATCAGGGCACCCAGCCACTGGTGGACACGGCGTTTCTCGCGCAGGGATTATTGCGCGCCCCCAAGGCATTATGGGAACCGCTCGAACCACGCGTCCGGCAGCAGGTCATTGCCGCCCTGAAAGCTTCCCGCCAGATTCCCACCCCCCAGGGCAACAACTGGGTGATGTTCGCCGCCACGGTAGAGGCGCTGCTCTTGGAACTGGGCGAACCCACCCTGCCTGACCGGCTGGAGAATTGCGTGCGCCGGATGCTGGACTGGTATTGCGGAGACGGCGCGTATGGCGACGGCGCGCGGTTTCATTTTGACTACTACAACAGCTTTGTCATCCAGCCCATGCTGGTGGACGTGCTGACCGTGCTGGAAAAACACGACGCCGGTTTCGGTCCGGCGCGGCAAACCGTGCTGGCACGCGCGCGGCGGTATGCCGCCGTGCAGGAACGGCTGATTGCGCCGGATGGCACCTTTCCGCCACTCGGCCGCTCGTCCACCTACCGTTTCGGCGCCTTCCAAACCCTGGCACTGATTGCCCTCCGGCACGAACTGCCGCCGGGCATCGCCCCCGCCCAGGTGCGCGCCGCGCTGACGGCGGTAATCCGTAAAATGGTGGAAGCGCCGGGCACTTTTGACGCGGCGGGCTGGCTGCAAATCGGCTTTTGCGGACATCAGCCGGCTTTGGGGGAAACGTATATTTCCACCGGCAGTCTCTATCTGTGCTGCGCGGGATTGCTGCCGCTGGGTTTGCCGGCGGCGGATGAGTTTTGGAGCGCCCCGCCCGCCCCGTGGACGGCGCAGAAACTGTGGGCGGGGGCAGACCTGCCCGCCGACCACGCCATGCCGGAAGGCAAACCGGTCACCATTCCGATGCTGGCGCGCAAGCCCGCCTGAGCGATCCCACCCGCTGACCGGCTATTTGAGGGCCGCCCAGACGCGGTGGACGTCGTCGTGCTCGTCCAGTTCGTGGAGAAATTCGCCCACGTCATTGAGTTCCGACTCGCTGAGTTCGGGGTATTGCTTGGGCACGTAGCCCAGTTCACTGGTCACCACGGTCCAACCGTTGGTGGAGAGCCATTGGGACACGGCGTGAACGGCTTGGCGGTCACAGATGAACCGCGCCCCGGCGCTGCCATCGGGAATATCGTCGTTTTGGGCGTGCGTAAGGGTTTCCACCTCGTTGGCCCCGGCCTCGATGGCGGCGGCTTCGCGGTCAATATTGGCGTCCGGATGATGGGCTTCCACCAGGCCGACGTGGTCGAAGAGAAATTTGTTGCTGCCGGCAGTGGCGAGCTGGCCCTTTTTGAAGAGCACGCGGATTTCCGGCGCGGTGCGGTTCACGTTGTCGGTATAGACTTCCACGATTACCGGCACGTTGTGCGGGGCGCGACCCTCATAGACGACGTGCTCCATGATGAGCTTTTCCTCGCCGATACCCGCGCCCTTTTTGATGGCGCGGTCAATGGCGTCCTTGGTCACGCTTTCCTTCTTCGCCTTTTCGACGGCGGTGAAGAGGCGCGCGTTCATGGAGGGGTCGGGGCCGCCCATTTTGGCGGCGACCGAGATTTCGCGAACAAGTTTGCCAGTGGTCCGGCCCTTTTTCAGCCCGGCCACCAGTCGTTTGGCATGCAACCATTGACGTCCCATGCCGACAGTGTAAACCGGTTCAGTGACAGATTTCAACCATGCTTCGCAGGAATCCTGTTTGACCAATGAGAAAACCAGCATACACCCCTTAAAAATCTTTATTGAATGACTGTCTGACAGGCAAATGGCAGGGGGAAAGAAATCAGAATCGCCACCCAAATGACCGCTTCACCCCCCGTAACAAACTTGATTAGTATAACTTGCAACTATGGACAAAAACCGAAAAAACACCTCATTTTTTAGGAAAAAACGTTTGACAATCGCTGCAAATCAACTAAGATAAGGGCGAAAGTGAGGTTTCAAACATTGGACCCACTATATAATATATGAAACAAACAGCTTTGTTGATCAAAACAGGAATTGTCGCAGGTTTGGTGGTTGCCGTGGGTAGCATGACGGCCAACGCCCAAACCGTTTATTCCAACACGAACACCGAGGCTGGTGTTTTTTCCAGCCCGAACAATGAAATCGGCAGCGAAATCATTCTCGCTGACGGCGGCAGTGGTTCCACCCTCACCGGTCTGACGTTCAATTTTTACAACACCATGCCGGATAATGCGGCTTCCTTGGCCATTTATCTGTATGCCAACGATGGTGCCGCCTCCCCTGCCGGTCCCCGGAAACCGGGCACGGTGCTTTGGAGCGACAGTTTCCTTATTCCCAATGCTCCGACCAACGTGATGATTACCCCTACATTTTACGTTGACGGCTTGACGGTGGATGATTCCACCTCCTTGCCTCCTGGTGGTCTAGCGGTTCCCTCTGATTTCACTTGGGCGGTTGAATTCAGCGGCGTCACCTCCGGTAACGATGCGGGCTTGATTTTCACCACCAACGCTCCCGCAATCGGCAATGGTTATAATGATTTCTGGTTGAACAACGGCAGTGCCGCCAGCCCGAACTGGGTTTTGGCCACCAACAGCGCTGCGCCTAACCTGAGCTTCTTCTTCACTGCCTCGGTGCCCGAACCCTCCTCCATCGCCATGCTTGGCCTTGGCGTTGTCGGCATGTTCGGCATGTTGAAGCGCAAAGTCAGCCGCTCCTAATCGCTTGGCTGGTTGCTGTTAACCAACATTTCACACAGCGTTTGCGCAAGCAAACGCTGTTTTTATTTTTACCCGGGCCGACGGTAAATAATTGACTGTCATACGACTGTATTTGGTAGTTTGCATATTTAAGCCATGGCATTGCCCTGCAATAACAGTCTGGAATGGTATTGTGTCCGCTCGCAACCCAAGCACGAGCACATTGGCGCTGCCCGATTGCGGCAATTGGACTCGGTAGAAGTGTTCCTGCCACGCATCCGGTTCAAACGGGCCACCCAGCGGGGTGCTGCTTGGGCCACGGAAGCGCTCTTTCCTGGTTACCTGTTCGCCCGCTTTGACCTCAGCCACTCGCTTCGGGCGGTCCAAAGCGCCAGTGGAGTTCAAGGCGTCCTTCACTTCGGTTTACGCTGGGCCACGATTCCTGATTCCGTAATCCAAGAGATTCGGGGCGCGATTGGCGGGGATGCGATCCGGGTGATTCCCGATGCGTTTCAGCCCGGAGAAACGGTTGTAATCACCGAGGGGGCCATGCGCGGTTTGAGTGCGGTGGTGACGCGGGCCATGCCGGGCAGTGAACGTGTGGCGGTACTGATGGAATTCCTAGGCCAACAGACCACGATGGAAATATCCTCCCGCCTGCTGGTACGCGCCGGTGAAGAGCGCGTGCTCCAAGGTTTCTGATAGTCGCAGCTGGGGTATCCAAAGATGTCGAAGACCTGCCAGACGTCAACCGTTCATTGCAGTTTGCAGCAGGATGGCGGTATCAACATTGCTTTTGCAATGCCGCATGGTCGGTTTAATCGGTATTAGTCTTCTGGCCGGCGGTTTTGGCCAAAAAAGTTCAAATATTGGTCGTTTTTGACACCAGGTGGGATAATTTTGGATTGGCATTCAAGCTGCTTTAAATCTGGTGTAACGAGTCAGTCAACCAAGCCAAACATAAACCTATGAAAACGACCAAAACCAATTTACTGCCCCTGACCATCGCCTGCGCGGCTTGGTTCACCTTGGCCGTTACGCCTGCCGTCCACGCCAGCCTGAGCGCCCAACAGAATGTGCTTTCCCTCAACGACGCCCAGCAGAGCTTGCAGAGTCTCCAAAGCGTCCAGAGCTTGCAGAGTCAGCAGAATGTGCTGCAACTAGCCAACGACCAGCCGCAGACCCTGCAACAGAATCTTAATCAATTAAGCACCGGCCTGCGAATTTCCGATCAGCCGACGACGCTTAATCCGAACCAGAACGTCTTGTCCCTGTTCGGCGGTGAAGCCCAACCGCTGTCGCCAGACCTCAGCCTGGCCAATGCCGGCCAGCCCATTTATCTCCAGACCAGCCCCCTGCAGCAGAGTGTCCTCCAACTGTTCGGCGGCCAGCCCAACCAAATTCCACAGCAAACCCTCAGCCAGTCAGGGGTGGCCCAGCTTAGCCAGGCCAATCAGAGTCAGCAAAGCGTTCTGCAATTGTTCAACGGCCAGTCCGATGCGGCCCAGCAGAATCAGCAGAACACCCTCCAACTGCTCGGCAACCAGGACGGCAGCAAGATTAATTCCGCGCAGGACAATCCGGCGGGCCTCCAACTGGCCGACCAAACACAGCAGCGCCTGTCCACCGGCCTGCGCATCAATCAGAATCCGCCCTCCCTGATCCAGTTCCTGCAAAACGGGCTGCACGATGGCGGCGCGCTGGCCGGCGACCCCAACAAGATTTTGCTGAGCAGCCGCCTGGCGGTGCTCGCGTGCTATGCCGATCAAAACGGCGGCCTCCAGATTTTGAACCAGGACAGCCTGCCATCGCAGCCGCAGCAGGTGTTGCAACTGCTGGGCGACAGCTCCGGCAACCAAGTGGTTTCCGCCGGAGACCTTTCCTCTGGCAACCAACTCAGCACCGGCCGGAAACTGGACTTCTTTGCACTGGGCGACAATGCCGCGATGTATTCGGCGGCACAGTTGCTGAATGCGGACGGACTGGCGCACCGCCTCGCGGAAGCCGGCAAGGGTGCCTCCCTGAACAGCCCCTACCTGTTCCTCGAATTCCAAAACCTGTGGGGTGACGGCGGCCAATCCGGCGTCGAAAACACCCTGGTGTTGCTGAATGCGGGCCAGTCCACCGTCAATGCCCTGCTGGCCACACCGGAACCGGCCATGCCGCTGACTTTCGCCGCCTGCCTGGGGCTGGCTCTCCTGGCCCTCCGCAGAAACCAGTCGGCCCGGAAATAATTCCTCCCGCCCCCACGCCGCACCCGCAGTTTGGGTGCGGCGTTTTTTATTTTGGCGGCGTTACCCGGCACCTTAGACCGGGGATGAAATGCTAGACCGCGCCCCGGTTTGCGGTAAATTGTGCGCCACGTTGCATGAATGAGCCGAACCACCCCGCCGCCACCCCGGAGACCGCCGCCGAATCGGTGTTTCAAAACCCGGACTTCGTGCGCTATCTGGCGGCCCGGTTCATTGCCTCACTCGGCCAGCAGATGCTGCTGGTGACGGTGGATTGGGAACTCTACGAACGCACCGGCTCCGCCCTCGCCCTGGGGTTTGTGGGCCTGTCCATGATGATCCCCATGGTGCTGCTCACCCTCCCGGCCGGCCATCTGGCCGACACCTTCAACCGCAAACGCATCATCCTCGCCACCACCGCCACCCTCAGTCTGGCCAGCCTGGGACTGACCTTTGTCTCGGCCCTGACCCCGGCGCACGACCCGCTGTTCAAATACTACGTCTATCTGCTGCTCATCGTCGCGGCGACCGGCCGCACCTTCATGTGGCCGGCCAGCGCGGCGTTCGTCAGCCAACTCGTGCCGCGCCACCTGCTGCCGCGCGCGGTGACCTTCAACAGCGGCGCATTTCAGCTCTCATCCGTGCTGGGCCCGGCCGCCGGCGGCGTGCTCATCTGGCTCACGCACGGTGCGTGGGTAATCTACGCCCTCAACACGCTGGCGGGGTTGGTCTGTCTGGGCCTCGTAGCCACCATCCGCCATGAACACATCGCCGGCCCCCGCGAACCCGTCACGTTCAAAAGCCTCGTCATGGGGTTCCAATTTGTTTACACAAACAAAATTATCCTCGGCACGCTCACGCTGGATCTCTTCGCCGTCTTGCTGGGCGGCGCGGTGACGCTGCTGCCCATCTTTGCCAAGGACATCCTATATTCCGGGCCGCATGGCCTGGGTCTGCTGCGTGCCGCCATGCCGGCGGGCGCGGTGCTCTGCGCCATTCTCCTCGCGCACCGGCCGCCGCTGGAGAAGGCCGGCCGCACCATGCTCGCCTGCGTGGCAGTTTTTGGCGTGGCCACCATGCTGTTCGGCCTGGTGAACCGCGAGTGTCTCGGCGGCTGGCTGGCCCTGCCGGACGAAGTCTGGTTCTGGCTGGCCTTCCTGCTGCTGGCCATCTGCGGCGCGGTGGACAACGTGAGCGTAGTGGTGCGGCAAACCCTCGTGCAATTGCTCACGCCGAACGAAAAGCGCGGCCGCGTCTCCGCCGTGAACAGCCTGTTCATCGGCACCTCCAACGAGCTGGGCGGCTTTGAGTCCGGCTTCACCGCGCAACTGTTCGGTCCGATGATGGCGAACACCATTGCAACCGGGGCCATTCTTTCCACCGTGGTGGGCGGCTTCGGTACCCTGGTGGTGGTGGTCATCGTGGCACTGGTTTGGCCGCAAGTCCGCCGCTACGGCCGGCTGGCGTGAGGGGAAAGGCTGAAGGCTAAATGCTAAAGGCTGAAGGCTTTTCCTGAAACCTTAACCCTTGACCCTGAACCCTTCCAATTTTTGGATGTTGGGCGTTCGATATTGGATAGGCCTTGTAAAAACTTTGCGCGTAGCTGGGCGGACGGCGAATTTGGACTGCGGCGGCAAGCGCAGCGCGACGCCGCTTTTTTACGCGCGAACCAAGAGGCGGCTCTGGCCAAAACCGCCTAGCGGATGCTGCTTGGCGAACCGGGAGTTTATGGACTGGCGAGTGGGAAAGCGGCGTCGCCGCTCCGCTTTGCCGCCGCAGTCCAAATTCGCCCAACACCCTTCGGCGGCAGGTTAATAGGCGATCGCACTGGCTTCCAGACAAGGTTTCTAAAGAGCATGTCGGGCATTGGATATTTCCCCACTTTTCCAGAATCACTGAGCCGCAAAAACATTCCCAAGATATTGCGGCTGCTTGGGGCATCGGGTCAGGTTGCCATTTTCCCAATCATTCCACCGGTTGACCCAGAGCCACAGGCTGCCGAAGAAAACCATGGGTAAGCGCAGTCGCGCGGCCTGACCGCGGCCGCAGCCAGGGAGGCGCATGCGAGCGGGGCGGCGCAACTTCGGTTTTTGGACTTAATCCATCGGGCAACGACTTGCAGACACACCTCTTTGCTGAAAACTGAGAACTCAAAACTCAAAACTCAAAACCGCCGTGGCCACACGCTCTGCACTGATTCCATTCAAGCACCGGAAGTCAACGGGGCACTCCCGCAAAAAACACGGCGAGCACGCGGCGTCGCCCTGGAGCAGCCTATGCCTTGCATCGCCCGGCAGGCCGGGGCCGGTCAGTTCCGGCGAGGTGCTGCCGAAGGGCACGACCACGGGCGTGCCCAGCGCGGCGGCGACGTGCATGGGGCCGGTGTCGTTGGTGAGCAGCACTCGGCAGAGTTTGAGCAGCGCCATCAGTTCGCGCAGGCTCGTGCGGCCGGCAAGATTGAAGACGGTCGCCTGATCGGCACGGAGCGCGGCTTCGATTTGCGCCGTGGCGGCGGCATCATTCGGGCCGCCGAACAGCAGCCAGGCACGCGGGGTGCGGGCCTGCACCATGCGGGCGGCGGCGATGAATTTCTCCACCGGCCAGCGCTTGGCCGGACCATATTCGGCCCCCGGATTCAGGCCCACGCAGGGCAACAATATTTGCCCCAGGCCAAACTTTTCCCGAACCGCCGCCAGTTCCGCCGGGAGCACGAAAAGCTGCGGGGCCACCGATTCGGGATTCGCCCCAAGGGCGGCGGCCAGGTGCAGATATTCGTGGAGTTGATGCGCCGACGCGGGAATGGGCGGCGACGGTTTGGCCGCGCCCGCAGCGTGGGTCAGCGCCCGGATTTCTTCCGCCGTGCGCTTGCGCATTTTCACCGCACCGGCCCGGCCGGGAATGGTGCGGGTGAGAAACACATTTCGCCAAGGGCGGTCATAACCCACGCGCTGTGGAATCCGGGCCAGCCAGGTTTCCAGCGCGGAACGCGGCGAATTGGGCAGCACGAGCGCAAGGTCGAATTGCCCGGCCCGCAGTTTTTGGGCGATGACAAAAATTCCCTCAACAGGCGCGAATGAGATGGTGGCATCCACCGCCGGATGGGCGGTCCACAGCTCGCGCAATTTCTCGGGGGTGAACAGCGTGATATGGGCGGCGGGAAAATGCTCGCGCA
>Ga0007882_10002567_pt1 | contig 10158 bp, 10 predicted proteins | sample CryBogCBH12Aug01_FD_71195 | JGI IMG/M metagenome (GOLD analysis project Ga0007882, IMG submission 71195) | Freshwater microbial communities from Crystal Bog, Wisconsin, USA - CBH12Aug09.1 | ecosystem: Environmental > Aquatic > Freshwater > Lake | place: Crystal Bog, Wisconsin, USA | collected... | reverse complement strand
GGATCAACTGGCCGCAGTCCTGAAATCCGGGAAACGCTCTCAATAGCAGGTTCGGCAAGAAAAGCTGTTTCATCCTCCGGCACCCTTATTCGGGCACCCATGCCTTCTGCTATGGTGTAAAGATCAGTAAAGACCCGAATATTATCGTAACCAAAGCGCCGGTAGGATGCGACCTGTGCATCAGCCAGTGATTTGCCATTGTTGCGAAGTGAACTGACGGTCACGCCAAGCACCCTTGCAGCTGTATTCCCCACAATCGGCACACATGGCAAACGATCGACAGGAAGACCTTGTGCATAGGCATGAAGACGTTGCAAGGGAAAGAGTGCGTCTTTTTTTAGAGCGAGCCTATTGATCGTTGAATCAGACATAGATAGAATCTTTGAATAACTTGTGCAGCAGTTTCACTGCTGCAGGTGCGGAAGGAGCATAACCGTCAGCACCAATTCTGTCAGCGAAAGTTTGTGATATTGGGCCCCCGCCAACGATAACTTTAAATGCATCACGCTGCCCGCTCTCCTGCAGAATCTGAACAACCGCTGCCATGCCATCCATAGTCGTGGTCATCAGTGTTGATAATGCAATCACATCGGCATGCTCTGCAATTGCTGCATCAACAATCTGCCTGGGCTGCACATCCCTGCCAAGATCAATGACCTCAAACCCGGCAGCATCAAGCAGTGTTTTTACAAGATTTTTTCCGATATCATGCGTGTCGCCTTCAACCACACCGATAACTACCTTTTTACGGGTTCGCTGCTGCTCCCGATTGATGTAGGGGTTGAGAATATTCAAACCGGCATACATGGCATCTGAACAGAGAAGAATTTCAGGAATAAAATATTCTTCATCTTCAAAAAGCTGACCGGCACGGTTCATGCCATCAACAAGCCCGTTTTCTATGGCTCTATATGCGTCAATTTTTTCTTTGATAACCCTGTGAGCGATCTCTTCAACTGTTCCTTCATCCATATTCAATACAGCATCAGAGAGCGCTGTGAAAAACGTTTGCTCTTTATTGTCACTCATATCCGATCACATTCAGTTTCTCTATAAAAAATACACGTCTTTTTTTTCAGCGCACCCAGAAAAGAACACGGCGTTTGATAAAATCAAGCAATGCCATTGAAACAAACGTAACCATGCCAGTATAGAGAATGCCTGCAACCATGCGAGGATAGTCGGCATAATCCGCATAGTATTGCACAAATCTTCCAAGTCCCTGATTTGCACCGAAAAGCTCGGCAACAGTCAACAGAATAAATGCAAGAGCAAGGCCTACTGCCATCCCTGAAAAAATATTCGGCAAGGATGCTGGAAAGACAACACGTCGCATATACTCGAATCGACCAAATCCAAGAATACCGGCATTATCACGATAACGAAGCGGAACCGATGCTGCACCAGCAGCCGCATTAACAAATACCGGCCAGAAAGCTCCAATAAAAACAACAAGGATTGCTGATACCCTGAATGTCGGCATCAGCGCAATTGCATAGGGAATGTAGACTGTCGGCGGGATTGGTGCCGCAACTTTTGCAAACGGATCAAATGCCCTGTGTATCCACTTGACCGAACCTACCACTATACCCCACAGAGCTCCAAGAATAACAGCGAGCAAGTACCCGGGAACCAGAATAAGGAACGATGACCATGTCCCTTTCAAGAGCTCCGGCAATGAATCCTTAAGCGCTTTGAACGTTACCGCAGGAGTAGGGTAAAGAGCTGCGTTCCGAAGTGGAAGCATAGTTGATGTTAACTGCCAGCATATTGCCAACGCCAAAAATAAAAGCACGCCCTCAAACCCTTTGAATGCTTTGAATGCTTTTTTGTGAGCTGCTGTATTATGTTGCGCTTCATTCATATTAATTCTCCCTCTCCAAAAACAACTGAACCAGCTTCAAGCTGACGTTCTATGTCTTCATGATAGAGCGCTGAAATCTCTTCTTCCAGTTTCCGGAACTCTTTAGACTGAAAAAGATCATACCGGCTACGTTGCCCCTCAAACGGCACATTGATCTCTGCAATAACACGACCAGGAGTTGTTCCCAGCACAATGACCCGATCACCCAGATAAAGTGCTTCCTCCACATCATGAGTGACAAAAACAATTGTTCTTCCTGTAGAACTGCTTCTGCAAAGCTGTAGCAAAAGGTCCTGAAGCCTGACTCTGTTGACCGGATCCAATGCACCGAATGGCTCATCCATGAGCAGCACCGGCGATCCAAGAGCTAATGAGCGGGCAATTGCTGCCCGTTGCCTCATGCCACCTGAAACTTCATAGGGATGTTTGGAGGCCATTCCTTGAAGGCCGACAAGGTCAAGATACTCTTCAGCGATCTTATTCCTTTCTGCCCTGCCAAGGCCTTTTCGGGCCTTGTTAATAGCTATCGTCAGATTATCCTGAAGATTCAGCCATGGAAAAAGGGAGTAATCCTGGAAAACAACACCGCGCAGAATATCTGGTCCACTGACGGGATTGCCCTGATGCAATATCTTTCCGTTGCCGGGCTTTTCCAGCCCTGCAAGCAACCGCAGCAAACTTGTTTTTCCACAGCCGCTTGGGCCAAGCACAGCAACAAATTCACCTTCAGCAACAGTAAGATCGATATCCTTCAAAACAAGGGCTGTATCATAAGAAAATGATACATGTTCAATAGAAAGCGCTATACCCGAATCTTTTTTATCATACCCGTTTGTGAGGCGGTTAGTCCCGCTCATTGAATTGTTTTTTTAATTTTACCCAGTATGCATCTTTGGGATTCTCAGCGATCAGGCTTTCCAGAGCCGATTTGTAGAATGAGGTCACAATAAACGGCTTGATCTTACCCTTTGATTCAACAAACTCACTCTGTTGCATGGTTTTCCAGAAAACTTCAATACCCTTTACGTTAGGGTCAGAACTCTGATCAAGATGACCGCCATAATAGGCCTTCTCAATCACGGAAGGGTCAATTTTCAGGTATTGCTGAATAATGGCAACGGTCTCTTTTCTATTGGCTGGCGTTTGTGTGAATTTTTCAGCTTGCAGAATCGCCCTTATGAAACGCGGCCATATTTTAGCATTTTTTGCCTGATCTTCGCCATTAATGGTCAACCTGCAGCATGGATGACCCGGCTCAAGATCATGAGATCGTGAAACGATTTTCAGTCCTAATTCCTCCGCCCTTACATCGTGAGGCCCCCAAACAACACCGGCATCAACCTGCCCTGATTTAACAGCTTCCAGAACAGCCGGTGGATTTTTCAGCTCAAAAATCTGTACGTCTTTTCGCCAGTCAAGACCCGCACGATGCAATGCCCCCCTAAGTACTGCGTCACCGGAAGCAAGACGAACTGTTGCAATCTTTTTGCCTTTCAGGTCTTTAATATTTTTGATAATGGCACCATTCTCCTGAGTAGTGATTATCGCTGCATCCTCACCCATTATTCCGCCTATGATTCGAAGATCTGCACCTTTCGCTATATGAACCAGGGGAGCAGTCGTCCCAAAAGCACCTATATCAAGTTTCTTTGCGCGAAGAGCGCTGATTCCGTCAGCCGAATTTGCAAACTGAATCAACTCCACCTTTATGCCTTCCTGATCAAAGAAGCCCTTATCTTTAGCTACAAAAAATTTGGCATGACCTGTAACAGGTAAATAGCCAACGTTGACCGTGACTGGCGGTGAAAGTGCCGGATAGGTTTGAGCTTTAGCGTCTGACGAAGACAGCAAAGCCACACCAGCTATGATGAACAACGCTCTTCGTGAGTGCTGGCGCACAAAGGAAGAGAACATGGTATATCTCATGATTAATATTATTTAGATTTATGAAGAACAACTTCCACACATCCGTTCGAATTGTCATCACATGAACAACACAATCCCGTGGAAAGAAACATTTCACAGAATTCCGTTGTATTCATATGAGTTGCAATAGCCGTTTTTGAAAGGAAAGCGATAGAGTTCATCATAACCGGATAGCATGTTAATGCAGTAATTAAATGCGTAATATCAATATTATATGGCTTCAATATCTAACTTCTGCAGCTTATTATAAATACCATAAACAGGGTATTTTATATGCCGTAAAAAAGGCTTTGTTGGCTGAATTATCAGATTTTTCTTGAACGTGATATGTAAAATCTTTTTGTATAAAAAAACCTTATATGCCTGACAATAACGTAAAACTGAATGCAAAGTTCCATTTTCTCTGTCCATGCCCGCGTAAATTGAGTAGATGAACTCATAATCCTGGCTTTCAAAATATGGCAGGAAATTCTCCTCTTACGAATTATCATAAGCCCGATAGAGCAACTCAATCACAAGAAATTGCCTGTTTTTCCCAATTATTTGTCATTGATTTTGGAAGGAGAGAGAGGTGCACGGTTACCAGCTGAAACCGCTGACGGTTTTATTCTGCTTTCTTCCGCCGGGTCGATTTCCAGTTCCACATACCGATTTCTTCCCTGATTGTTTCGCAGACGTCAAGAACGTATTGCAATTCTGACTTTTCAAGACCGCTATGGACTGAAAATCGCATCAGGGAACGGGTTTTTGGTGTAGCAGGAGCCATAAAGACAGATCCGAAAACGCCTCTTTTCTCAAGGGCATCCCGTAGAAGTTCTGTATCTGATTCCAGACCACCTTCTATGGATACAATTTGAGATTGGCTTGAAATGTTATAGCCGAGGTTGCGCAGGCCCTCGCGAAAATATTCTGCATTTTCATGAAGTTTTTCTCTCCTGAAGTCGTCTTTTTTGATAACATCAAGCGTCGCTTGCAAACCGCTGATTTCATAGTGAAGAAGAGCCGAACTGAAAATGGCCGGAAAGGCCATATAGGGATAATATTTTGCGAAATTTTTTGAGCATATAATAATGCCAGCACGGCCGGCAAAGGCTTTGGCAAGACTTGCTGTAATAAAATGCACCTTTTCACTCAAACCAAGTGATGCGACAAGACCAGCCCCATGAGGGCCATAGGTACCTATGGAGTGCGATTCATCGACAACAGAGACACAATCATACCTGTTGGCAATTTCAATAATATCAACAAGGGGAGCTATATCTCCGTTTGTGCTGTAGAGTGAATCAAAAAGTACAATCCCTTGGCCATGTTCTTTGATCAAGCGCTCGAGATGAACAGGATCATTATGCCGGAATGCATAGGGAGAAGCACCTGATATTTTCACCCCCTCCCAAAGAGACATGTGCGTAAAAAAATCAATATAGACCGGCGTGCTCTGATCGGCAATAACCTGCATAAGACCTACATTGGCCGCCCAACCTGATTGACATAAAATTGAGCTTTCATAACCTGTAAACTCAGCCATAGCCTGCTCAAAAAAATACTTATCACTCCCTTCATGCAAAAAAACCGCTGACATAACAGGTTCATTACCTGCTTTTTGAAGCACTTCAAGCTGAGCTTCTCTGATAAATGGATGGCTGGAGATATTAAGGTAGTCGTTACTCTGGAGCATAATTGCCCCAAGATCCGGAGTTAAACTGCCAATAACAAGCGGTTTTCCGTTTTTACGAGGCTTAAAAAGCTCATCGTCACAAGCCTGAAGTTTTTTCTCTAAAAACTCAGGATATCCAAGTTTGCTTTTTTCAGTGAAATCCTGGAAATTCTTAACCGTCAATTTTTTCTCTTAAAGGTTTACACCTTTCACCTTTTTAAATGTAATGAATTGTTTTCTCACAACATTTGGCTTTTCCCATGTTTTTAAAAAGAAAAAATACTCTAAAAAAACAAACGATGAAGAAAACACTAATATTCAGAATACCTATATTCTTACCTTAACTGAAGAAAACTCTGAAAAAAACTATATCAATCTTTACAGTTCTTTAATAAAAAAAAGACAATAAGGCCAAACCACTTTTATTAATACACGTAACCTATTAAAATAATAAGTTTTACCGGATATTTACAGGCTTTCAGCAACAGCCATCGTGATCATCATAAGCAATCATAAAAAATTTGGAGCTGGTTTTTATTCATCCTGTTGTAATTTCAAAAAAAATTGAATTACCGTATTATTACAAACAAATATAAGGGCACTGCGAAGAAGCTTTTTGAGGATTATATGCTCAGATACAATCAAAAAGTTTTAGACATAGTAGAGCAGGCCGAACCAAATCTGCCGGTTATAGGATTGTTCGCTACTATAGGATATCCCCTCTTTTATATTGTATGGACAAAGTTATTGCCTCAGCCCTATGAAAGTCTTTTACTGCGCTGTATTGAAGCATTCATAAGCCTTCCATGGCTCTTTTATCCATTTCTCAACAAAAAATACAAAGACCTTTTCCCTATATACTTTATTATTTCAGTACCAATACTTCTGCCTTTCTTTTTCTATTTTATGCTGTTAAAAAACGAGTGGTCATTTGTTTGGGCAATGTCATCTACGGGAGGCTTGATATTACTCATCCTTATAATTTATGACTGGGTGCTCATCTGCCTCATAACAGTTCTTGGCTTTGCATTGGCTTATGCTGCTGTTCTCTTCCTCGATGGTCATGTTTCATACGCGCATTTTCAATTGGATTATATTCCAACCTATTTTTTTGCGCTTATTGGAGGGATGATAGTGAGTCATAGAAAACAAAGCGCCCACAAAACAAAAATCTCTCTTCTGAAAAGCCTGAGCGGCAGCATTGCCCACGAAATGAGAAATCCGCTCAACGCCATTACCAACGCAATAGCTTCGGTACATTCCAAACTTCCCGAAAAACCCAATAGTGAGAGAGCTGGTGTAAAGTATAATATCAGCCATTCCGGTCTGCTCACTATTCATCAAGTCATTGAAGAGAGCTCAAACACTCTGAACAGGGCCAACAAAATCATTGATTCAATCCTGACAAGCATGCAGGGTGACGAAATCGCCACCAAGGGTTTTATCCATATAATCGCAGCCGATGCGATTGATGCAGCACTCAACAGTTTTCCCTATACCGATCCCGAAGAAAAAAAATTGATCACTGTTAATAATATCCAGAATTTTGATTTTTTCGGTGATCGAGATCTGTTTTACTATGTACTTTTTAATCTGTTAAAAAACTCTCTGTACTACAAAAATCAACCCGGCTTCTGCATAGAAATAGCGTTAGATTCAATGCCTTCGGCTAATATTATCCGAGTCAGGGACACTGGGCCCGGCATACCGAAAAACAAAAGAGAGCTGATCTTTGAAAACTTCTATACATCGAACAAAAAAGAGGGAAACGGCCTTGGCTTATCATTCTGCAGAAGGGTTATCGATTCATTCGGGGGAAAAATCCACTGTAATTCGAAGGAAGGGGAATGGACGGAGTTCATTATTACATTACCGAAATATGATTCTATAAAGATCCAGGAACTAAAAACCAAAATCCTCCGTGAAAAGCGGATCCTTATAACCGATGATCAACTCAGCAATCGGCTGATTCTTTCAAAATACATATCGGAAATGTCGTGCAAGTATGATCTGGCTGAAAACGGCAAACAGGCGATGACATTACTTTCAGAAAACCGGTATGATTTGATTTATATGGATTTTGAAATGCCCTTATTGAATGGAGACGAGGTCGTAAAATTTATTCGCTCAGCGCAGGATATCGATCCTGCCTTGGCTTTTCATTATTTACGGACACCGATTATCGGTATAACCTCCCTTCCCAAAGCTGAGGCGGTTGTGAGAGGACATAAATGCGGCATGCATGAAGTGCTTTCTAAACCAATCAGAAAGTCAGATGTCCAGAAAAACATTGAAAAGTACTTTTTTTCGGAATTATTATTTATCAAAAATTCTCAGGAAGAGATCATTGACGGCAAACGCATTCTCCTTGTTGACGACAATGAAACCAGCAGAAAATTCATGAGTATGGTGCTTAAACATTACGGGTGTAACGTCGAGCAGGCTATACATGGCAGAGACGCCATCAATGCTCTTGAAAAAGAGGATTTTGATATAGTGCTGATGGATGTTGAAATGCCCGTCATGAACGGCATCGAAGCAACAAAAGCCATAAGAAGCGGGGAATATTTCACTCGCTTCAGTTCATTCAACACTATTCCAATCATAGGCCTGACTGGCAATACTGATGAACAAAGCACGCTTAAAATAATGGAAGCCGGCATGAACTATCATCTCGGCAAACCTGTATTCAAAGATGAACTTATATCAGCCATTGCAGTGATGCTGAGAAACCGTAGATACCGAAACAACACTATGAACAGTCAAAATTTTCATGAACCGGAACAAAACAAAACCAAGTTCTGGGAAACCCTCGGGAATGAAAAAGTTTTAGATCTTTCGACCATCAACAGCCTCAAAGAGATAGGGGGACTGGAATTGATTGAAAGCCTGTTTGAAACATTCATCGCCGATTCTGAAAAAATGATCGGCGAACTTGAAAATGCCGTTGTAAGAGAGGAAATGAAACAGTACGATCATATCATGCATACTCTCAAAGGCTCATCGGGAAGTGTCGGGGCGAATAAAATGTTTGTGCTTTCAAGTTACATCAATCAGTGTTCGCATAATGGTATATGGCCTGAAAATGAGTCATGGTTGCAGATCTTTAAAGCCGTCTTTGCAGACACTGCAAATGAAATGAAAAATTTATTTCAAAAATAATATTGATCAGTGTCATACCTGATCAAAACAGATTGAAACCATGAAATACTTTCATAACATGACAGTACCATGACAAATACACTGCTGATCGTAAAGAACATTACCCATGAAGGAGCGGGACTTCTTGAAACAGCGCTTTTAGAGAGTGGTATTGCGGCGAACTTTATTGACCTCAGCATTGGAGATCTCTTCCCTGATCCACGCAACTGCAAAGCCCTCGTTGTCCTCGGCGGGCCTCAAAGTGCCAACGATGAAACCCCTTCCATGCAAATGCAACTCCACCAGATAAAGAGGGCATTGCATGAAGGAATACCTTATCTCGGTATCTGCCTCGGTATGCAGGTACTGGTGAAGGCTGGCGGAGGAAATGTGGTGAAATGTCAGGTCAAGGAGACAGGATTTGTTGACAATGAGAATAACGCTTATCGAATAGAACTTACCCGTTCAGGCAAAGAAGATCCGCTTTTTGCTGGACTGGACGACAGTTTTCCGGTTTTCCAGCTTCACGGCGAGACCGTCGAGCTTGCATCTTCGGGAATGGAGCTTCTTGCTACAGGAAACGGCTGTATAAATCAAGCAGTAAAAGTTGGTAATAATGCTTATGGACTCCAATGCCATTTTGAAATGACCGATACCATGTTTTCCGAGCTGATCACCATTGATAATGACCTGAAACGCATTGGGCGCAACACCCTGATCGAACAATTTGATGCCCTCAGAACAGAGTATACAATAACAGGTCTGAGAGTTATGAATAATTTTCTAAGTATTGCCGGCCTGGCCTGAACCGAATCGTTTACTCCAAAACCAGATCGATAGTGCGGCGTTGAAGATCTACACTGTTTACCTTGACCTTTACCCGTTGGCCAATCTGCAGTCGTTTTTTGCGTCGTTTTCCAATAAGAGAATAAGTGGCTTCATCATACTCATAATAATCGTCGGTGAGATTACGCATGTGCACCATACCCTCAATAGCAAAATCAACCATCCGCACATAGATTCCGTAATCGGTTGCACCGGAGATAATACCGGGATATACTTTGCCGACATGGGAGTCCATATATTCAACCTGCTTGAGCTTTATTGATTCTCGTTCAGCCTCGACTGCACTTTTTTCCCGTTCGTTGGATATCTGGCAAACCGTCCGGATCTTTTCGGTTAATTCTGCCAAACGTGCAATGGAAATTTTTTTACGTTTTTTCCGTAGACCTTCGTATTCAAAAAGCAGACGGTGCACAATCAAATCAGGATATCGCCGAATCGGAGAGGTAAAATGAGTGTAGTGCTCAAACCCCAGACCATAATGCCCAACATTGTCGCCGGTATACACAGCTTTTGACATGGAACGAAGAACAAGTTCATTGACCAGAAACTCGACATTGGTACCCTTAACCTGCTGCAGCAATTGCCGAAGTACCGGGGCTGAAACAATAGGACCTTCCTTTCCCCGGTTCAACTTGAGATCAAAGCCCAGCTTTTTAACAAAATTGGCAAGAATCAGTACTTTTTCCTGCTGAGGGAAGTCATGAACCCTATAGATAATCGGCTGGGG
>Ga0007882_10002564_pt1 | contig 10169 bp, 5 predicted proteins | sample CryBogCBH12Aug01_FD_71195 | JGI IMG/M metagenome (GOLD analysis project Ga0007882, IMG submission 71195) | Freshwater microbial communities from Crystal Bog, Wisconsin, USA - CBH12Aug09.1 | ecosystem: Environmental > Aquatic > Freshwater > Lake | place: Crystal Bog, Wisconsin, USA | collected... | reverse complement strand
ATGGGTGTGGGATATATCATTGGTCCGCGTATTGCCGGAGTATTGGTAGCAGGTAGTGTATTAAGCTGGCTGGTATTTATTCCATTACTATCTTCTCTAGTGCCTGCAGATACCATTGCCAGACAATTAATGAAACTGGGTTATCTGGCTGATATCACCAACCCTGGTGGTAAAGGTGGCTGGGATCCGGTTACCCATAGTTTTGCTGATTATGCATCGGCAGTGTATTATGCTTTTGTTAGACAGGTAGGTGCAGGAGCAGTTGCGGCCGGAGGTATCATTACTTTATTCAAAACAATACCTACTATTATCAAATCTGTAAAAGGTAGTTTGACATCCCTCAATGCAGAAAAAGAAGTGAATGCACCGAAAGTATTGCGTACAGAAAAAGACCTTAGTCTGAAACTGGTAGGCTTTGGCAGTTTGGCATTAGTTGCATTGATCGCATTCCTGCCGCAGGTTCCGGGGGATACCATTTTACAGAAATTATTAATCGGCGTTTTGGTGCTTTTCTTTGGTGCATTATTTGTAACCGTGGCATCGCGTATTGTGGGATTGATTGGCACTTCCAATAGTCCGATTAGTGGTATGACCATTGCAACGGTTATGGGTACCAGTCTTATTTTTTTAAGTGTGGGCTGGTCTGGACAGGCATTTGAACCATTGGTATTGGTTGTGGGTGGTATGATTTGTATTGCAGCTGCGAATGCAGGAGGTACTTCACAGGATCTGAAAAGTGGATATATTGTAGGTGCTACCCCGCGAAACCAGCAGATTGCTTTATTTATAGGTGCTATCGTTTCATCCATAGTAATTGGTATTACAGTAAAATTTCTTGATAAACCCACAACAGAAATGTTGCAACAAGGTATTCATCATGCGATAGGAACTGAAAAATATCCGGCACCACAGGCTACATTAATGGCAACGCTTATTAAAGGAATCTTATCACAGAATCTTGACTGGCAATATGTAGTAGTCGGTATATTCCTGGCTATTACCATGGAGCTTTGTGGTATCAAAGCATTGAGTTTTGCGATTGGCGTATATCTGCCTTTGGCCACAACTTTACCTATTTTCATTGGTGGTGCTATACGTGGAATCGTAGAAAGAAAACAAAAAAAGGAAAATATTCAAGTGAATGCAGAAGAAGAGGAGTTGGGTAAAGGCAATCTGTTTGCAACCGGACTGGTGGCAGGTGGTGCGGTAGCCGGCGTTATTATTGCATTTTTTGCTGGATCGGATACAGGAGAAAAATTATTAAATAAGATTAGCCAGGAGGCAGGTATTACCGGTGCCTTATCACAAAGTGGTTATTTTTTAATGGGTACTATTTTCTTTGCGCTGATGGGATGGATATTATATAAAGTAGCCATTAAAAAAGTGGAAGCCTGATAATAGATAAATATTTTATATACAGATCCCGATTACTTTTTGTTATCGGGATCTTTTTATAAACAAGCGCCTCTGTATTTTCTCGGCAAATAACAGGGATTGTAAAGCTTGTGCAGAGGAAACATGATGGAAACTTTTTAACTTCATTAAACTATCCCCCAATAAAACAATCAAAACTTGAAATTGCTGATCATGAATTTTCGCAGGATGTACAAAACCTTTACTGTTGGCGCTTCTTTAACAGTTTTGTCAGCTTTTGTACAAGGTAACCACAGTTCATCTGACCCCAGGATCAATATGCCCTTTAAAAAAATGGGACTTACGCAAGAGCAGGCGGCAGCGCATTTGCTGAGCAGGTTTACATTTGGTGCCACCCCCGGACAGGTGAAAGAAGTAGTGGATATGGGGCTCGACAAATGGTTACAACAGCAACTTGATAGTAAACTACCCGATGATGAAGTAGCCAGAAGATTGCCCGATTCAAGTTATGATGCATTGGGGATGAGTAATGAAGCAATTGTGAATACTTATCTTAATGCGGGCCAGGTAATCAGGATTGCTGCAAAAAATAATCTTATTAATAAGGACTCTGCGAAAAACCTGGATAAACCTGAATATCGTGCACAATTAAAAGCAATAATGGATGCACAGGGTTTTAAACCTCAGCAGGATCTGCAGAGACAATTGGTAAATCAAAAAATAATCCGCGCTGCTTATGGACAGAACCAGTTGGAGGAAGTATTGACAGATTTCTGGTTTAATCATTTTAATGTATCACTCAGTAAGGGGCAATGTCAACAATTTGTAATGCCTTATGAGCGCGATGCAATACGTAAAAATGTATTAGGTAATTTTGAAACACTACTACTGGCTACTGCCAAACATCCCGCGATGCTGGAATACCTGGATAATGCTTCGAGTGTAAGCAATGATAATGATATTGCCAGAAAGCAAGAAGCAGGAGCCATTGCAAGACTGGAAAAACAAAAAATGGATGCGCTTGCAAAAGATTCAACAGGTGCCAGTGCCCAGCAGATTCAAAAGACGATGGATGCGAGAAAATCGCAGGGACTGAATGAGAACTATGCGCGTGAAGTAATGGAACTGCACACGATGGGGGTTGATGGTGGATACACCCAAACAGATGTTACTACTGTAGCCAAAGCATTAACAGGCTGGGGAATCATGCCATTATATAAAGATGCGCCTGGAATGAAATTGATAGAAGCCGCAGGTCCGGCATTACTTGCCAAAAAAGGATATGTGGTGGATGGGGATTTTCTTTTTCGTGCCGATAAGCATAATGAGAATGCAAAATTGATACTAGGACAACTGTTTCCGGTAAATGGTGGGTATAACGAAGGGGTTCAGGTTTTACAAATGCTGGCCAACCATCCTTCTACGGCAAAATTTATTTGTACAAAACTGGCAGCAAGATTTGTGTGTGATACACCTTCAGTTGAACTGGTGAGTAAGATGACAGACACTTATTTAAAAACGAAAGGAAATATCAGAGCAGTATTAATTACTATGGTAAATCAACGCCAGTTCTGGGATGAAAAAGCTTTGCGTGAAAAAATAAAATCGCCTTTTGAATTTGCCATCAGTGCTATACGGGCAACTAATGCAGATGTACAACAACCTTTTCAGATTTATAATTGGGTTACGCGAATGGGTCAGCGGTTTTATTATTACCAGGCACCTACGGGTTTCCCGGATAGAGCCAGTTATTGGATCAATACGGGTTCTTTGCTCAACAGGATGAATTTTGGCCTGGCTTTTGCAACGGAGAAAATCCCTGGCGTAAAAATTAATCTGGCAGCATTGAATGATAACCATGAACCGGAGAGTGCAGAAGCTGCTTTGGTTATCTATAGTAAAATATTATTGCCTGAAAGAAATCTGGATGAAAATATCCGCAGATTAACCGCTTTGGTAAAAGATGCCAATATTGGTCAGAAACTGAATACAGCCGCCAATAAAATAGCTCCTGCTTCGGTAAACAATCCAGATAATATGAATATGCAACCGGTTAGTTCCTCCGATGAAATGATGGCAGCACAGGATGCACCATTAACCAGGAGACAAAGAAAAGCTAATGAAAAAGCTGCACTTAGCAGAAAGAATTTACCGGTAACTACTTTGTATGTAGCTGGTAATACCAGCACATTGGCGCAGGTAACAGGTATCATAATCGGGTCACCTGAATTTCAAAGAAAATAAAATTCCTGACTTCCATGCTTTGTGCAATCCATGGATTGCTATAGCAGGAGATTGAAAAAAATAAACAAAATTATTGTTATGGTAGATCGCAGAGCATTTATGAAATCGGGGGCCATGGCACTTTTCGCAGCAGGCCTGGGCGGCGTTCCCAGCTTTATTGCCCGTGCAGCAGACAGCAGAAAAATCCTTGCACCTTACAAAAAGAATAAAGTACTGGTCTGTATTTTTCAACGCGGCGCAATGGATGGATTGATGGCGGTTAGTCCGTATACCGATCCACAATTGAAAATACTCAGACCAACTTTATATATGAGTCCTGCCGAAAGTGAAGGCAAGCTGATTGATTTAGATGGGCGCTTCGGATTGCATCCATCATTACAGGCATTTTCACCTTTTTTCACCGAAGGAAGAATGGCCATTGTGCATGGCGTGGGCAGTCCCAATAATACCCGCAGTCATTTCGATGCCCAGGATTATATGGAGAGCGGAACCCCATTCAGTAAAAGTACCTCCAGTGGTTGGTTAAACCGGGCCGTGGGTTTATTGGGGCATGATGCAGCTACTACGCCATTCAGGGCAGTAAGTATTACCAGTGCTCTGCCACGTTGCTTGTATGGAGATAATGAGTCCTTAGCCATTAATAATTTACAGGAATTTGCGATTCAGATGAGGGGGAATCCATTGGCATCTAACCTGGCATCAAAATCATTTGAGCAATTATATGATCAGACAACCAGTGATATTTTAAATAAAACAGGGAAAGAGAGTTTTGATGCTATGAAAATGCTGGATGTAAATAATCTCAAAAAATACCAGCCTGCTCCGGGAGTAGTTTATCCGAATACGGCGATAGGCGGCTCATTGAAACAGGTTGCTACCTTAATTAAAATGGATGTAGGTATGGAAGTGGCATTTGCGGAAAGTGGCGGATGGGATACCCATTTTAACCAGGGAGCGGCCAATGGTGCATTGGCCCGTAACCTCAAAGATTTTAGTGATAGTATTGCGGTTTTCTGGAAAGATCTGGAAGCTTATCAGGATGATGTAACCATAATGACGATGACTGAATTTGGAAGAACGGCTCACCAGAATGGAACCGGTGGTACTGATCATGGAAGAGCGAGTTGTTTATTTGTGTTGGGTAATGATGTGAAAGGTGGTAAAGTGTATAATAATATCAAGACACTAAATAAAGAAGATCTGGAAGATGGAAGAGATCTTCCGGTAAGTACCGATTTCCGTTCAGTATTTAGTGCGGTTGCCAATGGACATTTGAAGATTGATGATAATAAAAAATTATTCCCTTCTTGGGACGGAACAGGATTAGGATTGATGAAAGTATAAAAATATAATCCGCAGATATACAGATTGTCTTATCTGCGGCTAAATTCACTTCAATTATTCTCATCAATACCCATCCTTCCTTCTACTTCTCGATTACCAATGTGCGTAATATGATGGAACATGGTGAACTCAGGTCGGGCTATAGATGCTTTATAATACTTTTCATACCCTTCTGTTGTCATCAAATCTAACTGCACTTTATACATTACTTTTAAGCCATATTGTTCCATGATGTCTTTCTTCATTTTATCTGTATAAGCTAGATTGCTGGCGTCATAATGACTAAAATCAGAAGCTTTATAATTATTTAATTTATCATTGCTTACCTTTTTCCCATCAATCCACACCCCATAGTCGGCGGTTTTTTTCCATTTTTCTAACTGCGCATCCGTAGGAAAAGATTTTTTAACTGGTTCAGATCTCTTATAAAATCCAATACTGGCATCATGCCGCTGGCTTTGGCTCATTTGTCTGTAAATAGCAAGTAAGCGGTTTCTTTCAGTATTGCTAAGATTAGATACAGCATTTTTTCTGTTATCACTGAACTTGATTTTGGCTGATATTATTGAATTGTATTCAGCAAGTAATTCGTTCGAAACCCCATCTTGATTTGTTATCGGCAAGTCCCAGGGATACATTCTCAATTTCGGCACTTGCTTTGTCATTGGGGTATTTTTCACAGTTTCTTTTTTATCTTGTGAGATAGCTTGACTGGAACTGAAAACAACAATGGCTATTGCAATAATGGGAAAAATCAATAATTTTTTTAGCACAATGGCTGCTGTGTTCTGTGTGGCGGTCATCATAACGAATCTTTTTTTTGTGACTGAATAATTGAATGCACTTGCGAGGTAATGATTGCTGTTCAGGCTAATTTTATCAAGTAATAGATGCTGGTAAGCGGGAACATCTTTATATGCCTTAATCACGGCATCATCTGCCAGAAACTCATGATTAAGTTGTATGGCGCGTTTATATAGAATAAGCAAGGGGTTAAACCAACAAAGGGCTTGTAATATCTCTAGAAAAATAATGTCGTAAGAGTGTTTTTGTGAAACATGTGCCATCTCATGAGTAAAGAGTTCGTTTTCGATAGCTCCCTTTTGATATTCTTCCTCATTAATAAAAATATTTTTCAAAAAAGTATGACTCACTACATTCTCTTTCAACAAAACCAATCTGGCACCATCCAAGATCACTGAAGGGTTTTTCGATGCTCTTGTTGATATTTTGTACAGATTTGTTGCGAAGCGTACTGATAAAATAGAGGCTATCAGGCAATACAGGATGGGTAAAAAGGGTATTGGATTAGCCGGGCTATTATTTATGGCTACTGACGAAATGGATGAATGTACTGCATGAGTATCTCCTTGCGTGATAAGAAAAGTTACCGGAATTTCGGTCAGTACAGGTATTGGTTTGCTAATTGTGATCAATGGAATGATTAATGAAAAAATGATACTGCCTAACAAATAGAATCTGTTGAATGAGTGCATCTTTTCTTTTTCAAGAAAAAACAGATATGCTAATAATAACACACCCATACAGAGGGTCGATTTCAGAAGACAGGCTAGCATTTTTTCTTTTTTTCAATTTCATGATCAATCATCTTACGCAATTCCTTTAGCTCTGCGGCACTAAGATTACTGGTTTTTGTAAAAAAAGAGGCAAATTGAAGTACGGAATCATTAAAACTATTTTTAATCATTCCCTTCATTTGCTTAGAAAAATAGTCTGATTTCTTAACCATAGGATGGTATTCCCTGGAATTTCCATAAAGCTTATACCCAACAAAACCTTTATCTGTCATTCTTTTTAGTAAAGTGGCCACAGTAGTTGCAGCTGGTTTGGGATCCGGGAACGCATCAATCAAATCTTTCAGAAAGGCTTTTTCCTGATTCCAGAGATATTCCATCAATTGTTCTTCTGTTTTGGAAAGGGTCATGTTCTATGTTTTGTGAATATGCTCTACAAATGTAGAATAAAAATGAAAAAAGCAAATAAATTTCATTTTTATTTTGTGAGATCTTGGTTCGGCTACCTGGAAGGGCTCTATTCCGGTTCATATGCTACTGAAATAATCGGGTAGCACTATTAAGAGGTGCCAATAAACAAAAGCCCCCGAGAGGGGGGCTTTTGTTACAATTTTCCTGTTTTAATCTCATCCACTACTCCCGGATCCAATAATGTACTGGTATCACCCAGGTTCTCCGTTTCGCCTTCCGCAATCTTGCGTAATATTCTTCGCATGATTTTGCCACTCCTGGTTTTGGGAAGTCCGCTTACAAATTGTATTTTATCCGGTTTAGCAATAGCGCCAATAATACGGGTTACGGTTTGTAATAAATCCTTTCGTATCAGCTCTGCCGTACCATGTGTGTTTTGTCCATGTGAACCATGATAAATCACATATGCATAAATGCCTTGTCCTTTTACCTCATGCGGATAACCTACAACGGCGCTTTCCACTACACCGGCATGCATATTAATGGCATTCTCCACTTCGGCAGTTCCAATCCTGTGACCGCTTACATTCAATACATCATCCACCCGGCCGGTTATTCTATAAAAACCTTCTTTATCCCGCAAAGCACCATCACCCGTGAAATACATATTTTCATAGGTGGCAAAATAATTGGTACGGCATCTTTCATGATCTCCATAAGTAGTTCGTAAAATACCTGGCCAGGGTGCTTTGATACAAAGATTACCTGAAATGGTTTCATCACCTTCTGCAATGATTTCTTTTCCATTCTCATCCACTAAAACCATCTGTAAACCCGGCATCGGTAAAGTTGCCCAACTGGCTTTAGCAGGCGTAATTCCTGCCAGGTTACTGATTAAACAGCCACCGGTTTCTGTTTGCCACCAGGTATCAACAATCGGACAACGATTCTTGCCCACATGCTCATCATACCAATGCCAGGCTTCTTCGTTAATAGGTTCGCCCACGGTTCCCAATACCTGTAATGAAGATAAATTTTTACCCTGCAAAGGCCCTGTTCCAAAACCCATCAGACTTCTAATAGCTGTAGGTGCTGTATAAAAAATATTTACTTTGAATTTGTCAATAATATCCCAGAATCGTCCTGCATCGGGCCAGGTAGGTACACCCTCAAAAATCATGGTAGTAGCGCCGGCACTAAGCGGACCATATACGATATAGGTATGACCGGTAATCCAGCCAATATCTGCTGTACAAAAATGAACCTGTCCGGGTTGATATTGAAACACATTTACAAAAGTATAATTGGCATACACCATATACCCTCCACAAGTATGCACCACACCTTTGGGTTTACCCGTAGATCCTGAAGTATATAAAATGAATAAGGGGTCTTCCGCATCCATTTCTTCTGCTTCGATAAAATTGAGCCCTTTTTCTTCTACCTGTTTCATTTCTTCTTCCCACCATACATCTCTTCCTTTGATCATAGAAACCGGTGTGCGTGTTCGGGTACATACAATCACTTTTTTTACTGTTCTGTTACCGATCAATGCATCATCAATCACAGATTTTAAAGGAATATCTTTTGCACCGCGATAAGCACCATCGCAGGTAATAATAAATTCAGCCTGGGCATCATACAATCTATCTGCAATACTCTGCGCAGAAAAGCCCCCAAACACCACACTATGAATGGCACCAATTCTTGCGCAGGCTAGTACCGCAATGGCCAGCTCGGGAATCATACCCATATATAAACAAACCCTGTCGCCTTTTTTAACTCCATTGTTTTTGAGTACATGCGAGAATTGACAAACTTTCTCCAGTAATTTTTTATAAGTTAATATACGATGGTGCTCATCTGTTGCATTAGGCTCCCAGATAATAGCGGGCTCATCGCCAAGTTTTGCGATATGCCTATCAAGACAGTTCTCCGTAATGTTCAGTTTACCACCTTTGAACCATTCTATTTTGGGCTCAGTAAAATTCCACTCGAGTGCAGTATCCCATTTTTTTCTCCATTGAAAATGGCCAGCAATATCTGCCCAGAAACCGGCAGGATCTTCGATGCTTTTTTTGTACACTTCTTTGTAATGATCGTAGCTTTTGATCTGATAGGGATATGACATATCAATCGTTGTTTGAGGGTTATAAAGATAAGTGATTTTGCTTTGGCTGTTTAACCTTAATCATTGGTTTTTAGCAAATTATCTCTGCGAAACCTACGTTATCTCCCGTTCTATTTTAGAGAATTGATAGTGTGGATGTTTTTTTGCCGCATAGAATGGCAGGGAAGCGAGTTTGCGCAGTGGGGGTATAAAGTGCTTGGTGAAATGAATGGTTTGATGTAAGTTGACAACAGATTAATGCTATATGAAAGAAACAAAAGGAATCTGGAAGATTATTGGTGCCTCATCATTGGGTACTTTAATTGAGTGGTATGATTTTTATCTGTTTGGTAGTTTGGCTACGGTGCTGGCCAGCCAGTTTTTTCCAAAAACCAATCCAACTGCCGCCCTGCTGTCTACATTGGCAACTTTTGCAGCAGGTTTTATCGTCCGACCATTTGGTGCGCTTGTTTTTGGAAGACTGGGTGATTTGATTGGCCGGAAATATACTTTCCTTTTAACCCTGATCTTAATGGGCGGCTCAACATTCGCCATTGGATTGGTACCCAATTATGATACCATTGGTTTTGCTGCCCCGATCATTGTATTATTGCTGAGATTGGTGCAGGGACTGGCTTTAGGAGGAGAGTATGGCGGAGCAGCGACTTATGTGGCAGAACATGCACCAATTCATCGGAGAGGGTATTTTACTTCCTGGATACAAACGACGGCTACTTTAGGATTATTTGTTTCATTAGGGGTGATATTGATTACCCGGCATGCATTGGATCCAGATTTGACCAAATCCATTGCTAAGTTTAATGATTATGGCTGGCGGATTCCTTTTATTGCATCTATTGCACTGGTGGTGATCTCAATTTATATCAGGCTTAAGATGAAGGAGTCGCCATTATTTGAAAAACTAAAAACAGCGGGCACTACTTCTGTAAATCCTTTAAAAGAAAGTTTCGGTCATAAGATCAACCTGAAAATGGTATTGCTGGCATTGTTTGGCGCCACGATGGGACAGGGGGTGGTTTGGTATACCGGACAATTCTACGCACAATCATTTATCGAAAATGTATGTAAGGTAGATTTTGACCAATCACGAACCATACTCATCTGGGCCATTTTAGCAGCCACTCCTTTTT
>Ga0007882_10002560_pt1 | contig 10175 bp, 27 predicted proteins | sample CryBogCBH12Aug01_FD_71195 | JGI IMG/M metagenome (GOLD analysis project Ga0007882, IMG submission 71195) | Freshwater microbial communities from Crystal Bog, Wisconsin, USA - CBH12Aug09.1 | ecosystem: Environmental > Aquatic > Freshwater > Lake | place: Crystal Bog, Wisconsin, USA | collected... | reverse complement strand
AAGGACGCCTTCTATGTTTTTCTGCTGAACGCCGTCGACCATACCGTAGGGCCTGCGTGTCCCGGACTTGATCGGCACATTTATCTGGCCCGCGTCCAGGTTGGTCCCGAACCAATGCCCATCGACCACCCTGACGTCTTGGCCATGGTTCTTGTAGACGTCGACGACAGCCGAAAGATCCTTCAGAAGGGCCGCGCGGCCAATGTGGTATTCCGAGGAACCGGGCGTGACTTCGGCCCAGCGGGTGATCCCGCAAAGTCCTTCCATGTCGGTGGAGATAAGAATCATGCTGGCGTCCTCAACTGGAAGCGGCGGCACCGCCGCCGCCCCAAAAACTGATACCGATCATGAAACCCGAGTCGTACCAGCCGCCGTTGTTCGGGAAGGCGTAGATGCGGTGATCCATGAACATTTCACCAATCCAGGCAATCGGCGCTGCAATGCCATGCCAGAGCCCCATCCAAAAACCAGGAAGATCCACGCCTGCTTGGGCAGGGGGCTGGCTCGCGCAGGCTGCCAGAAAAATTACCAGCAGAATGGGGAGATAGCGGGTAAGCGATTTTTTCATGATCGTGGCTTCCTTGCTTCGTGCATCCAGATTTATGCGCATCGCCCCCCCTTCAGTCCATCAGCAGACTCGGCAAAGTGATTTTCAATGTCGCCGCCAACTTCGACACGTCCGGAGATCTTCGCGCGGCGCAACACCGTGTCAATCGTTGCCGCCCCGCCCATGCTCACGATAAAAACCCAACTCAACAATCAGGGCTTGGTCTTTTGCGCATCCGGCAATTGCCTCTGCCGCAATGGAAATGCCGGCATCCCGTTCTTCGTCATTGCCCCCGGCGGCGGCGCCAATCGAGGCGCCAAGAATCTGCGTTAGAGCTTGATTTACTTCGCGCCGCCCGGCGCCTGTTGCGCGGATCGCGGCGAGAACTTCGCCCCGAAGTTGGCGAACTATCAACCGATGTCTCCCCGCCGTCTCATCCGCATCCATCATCGTTCCCTTCGTATTGACCTATTGAACGATCAGCGCAAATGCGAGCGCCACAAGGCGAGAATTTCGCATCACCGCGTAGACCAGACGGTAGCGCGGTCTTCCCCTTACCACCTGGATCGTGTGCTGGGGCCATCTCGCCAAACCGCGTTTATCGTTTGCCGCCGCTCCTCGCGAATCTTCACGCGAACGGCTTTCGGCCAAATGATGATGGCGACGGGGTTAAAGCAGTCGCTTCCACTCGCCCATAGGGCCTGCTGGCCGTGACTGCTATATTCCGAGGCGTTGAGTCTGCCCAGAACGTACCGCGGCACAAGAAACGACAATAGTAACGCCAACGCACCTGCCCACGTGGGCAAGAGCATCACCCCTATGAAGCCAACTGTGGAAAACACGATAGCTTGAAGGAAAGGACTATGAGATGGCACCATGGAGACGGTTCCTTTCTATTCTATTCCGTATGTTGCCGGAGCATATCGCCGGCCAGGTCGTCGACTCGTTTGACCAAGTCGGCAAGATCGACATGGCCGCGATTTAAGGCCTCGCGATGGATAACAGCCAGAAGACTGCGCATTTCCCGGAACGCTTCGGCATCTTTCTTTGTTATCTCGGGCAATGTCATTTCTCGTCGTCACCAGCAAGTTTTGATGCGCTTTTTCTGCCCCGGTTTTGTGTCCGCCCGACCTCCGCCAGTTTCAGCCGCGCGCCGTCCTCCATAAAGGCGGAGAAGGATGGAGATGCGCCCGCCTGTACTGCCACGTCTATTTCTGCCAGTAGATCCGGATTCATGCGGATGTGCTTACTCACTGAGTGGCTCGAGCCCTTTGTCTTCCGTCCGCCCATTATGTAGCCACTTTTCGACGTTGACACAAGTGTATTGTGTCTACACAATGGGCAACTGTTGGCGGCTTGTCAATCGGGCTATGTTTAACGAAGCGATCCAGGTCGCCGGGCGCACCACCGCAGCAGGTGCTGGAGCGAGGTATCATGACGAAGTTTATTTTTTCTGCTCTTGCTTTCGCTGCCCGGAGCGCGGGAACCGCGCTCGCTGATGACCAGGAGCATTTGCAACGTAATGCGGTTCCCGGTTCAGCCGAAGCCTCTTCGACGCTCACTGATATCAATACTGGCCATGCGTTCTGAATAGGAGCCCTTCGAGGCGACTACACTTGATTAACTGGAGAAAGTAGATGCCAGATCCCGTCAGTGACGATCCGCCCGAAGGCTGGAAGAAGGTGCGCGGTCGCAAGGGTCACTTTCGGCAGGCGTTCGAGCGCGGCCAAATCATCTGGGCGCCGCGTCTTGATTACTGGTGGCTAGAAGTGCCACGCGGCGCCGAGAAGGGTCTGCCCGGCGATTGGTGGGGGCCGTGGTCGTTTGCCAAGGAGGACAATGCCCGTGTCGCCATCGCTGAGTGGCACGACCGCTTAGAGAAGGTCGGCTGGTTCAAGCTGACGCCAAAGTCAGAAGGCGGTTACGACAGCGAAGAACTCGACCGCCTGCTTTCCAAGCTGCCGCGATCCTCCGGCATTCCCGGCTATTTCCTTCTCTGTTATGACCACCGCGTGGCAGCAGAAGGCAAGGCCAGAAGAGGCGACACCCTGCACATCGGCGGCGCAGACCTCTTCTTCGACGCGCGACGCAGCGCAGGCTTCCTTGACGGGCCGAGCAACCGGGCCCGCCTGGTCGCCAAAAAGGCGGGTGATCCGACCGACCTCGCCAGGAACGTCTATTTCGAGCTGGACGCCGCCAGCTTGGATGCCCTGATCGAATTCCTTTTGGACATTAGGGCCAGCGTGGTCTCCGAGGAAGCGTTCCAGGCCCACTACCGCCATGTCGACCGCACAGGTGGTGAGCACCCCGCCGATGGTGGCCCCATTCCCCCGGATCGTATTCTGCCGCGCCTTCAGCGCATGGCCACGGCATCAAAGGCCGTCAGCGACATCGTGACTGGAATCATCGAAGGCGCCGAAAAGCGCCCGGCCGACCTCCAACTGTTTGCCGCCATGTTGATGATCCTTGGGCGCGGTGACCGCATCTCCGGCATCAAGGTCGAGCCCGACAACGATCAGCCCTACGTCGTCGACGTCATGGCCGGGCCAGACACCGCCACCGGCCAGCACATGCGCCTCTGTGCGATGCAGGCCGAAGGAAAACCGCATTGATGTCTTTAGCCCAGGAATCGAGGAAATGCAGTCAATGGATAACGAAACCGAGGTCTGCCACCACTGTGACGAATCCAGAAGGCTTGCAGAGGCCTTCGCCAAGACAGGTCAACCTGACTATCTCCATAGAATGATTGAACATGCCAAGATCGCTCGCCTTGCAGCAACAAGCGCGACTCACCGTAATGCGGCCCATTATATCCAGACGGGCGAACAATTCGGCGAATTCAGAGACTGACCAGCAGGGGAGGGATACCCGAATGACGAAGCTTACTCACTCGAAAGAGGAATGGTTGGGCCGCTACGCCGCCCATCTGCAAAACAAGGGCGGCGTTGATGCCGCCAACGCGCCCACCATGGCCGAAGGCGGGTGGGACCTGGCGGTCGACGCCAATGGCACCGAGGAAGCGGCGTTGGCCGACATGACGGCGGAAGAGGCCGCCGACGAAGAAATGCGTTGCTGGGGCGAGTAGCCGCCCCGCAAAGGAGGGTCATTTTGCTCTGCGGCGGCGTGGAAGGACACGCAAAACAGTGGGTGGACGCACTCACGGGTAGCCCCACCGGACAAGAGCGGGCAGCAGGTACCGAACCTGCCCGCAGAGCAAAATGACTTGGATTTAAGAGGAGGGACTTATCCATGAACAACCGCCAAGCTGCCGCCGCTGAACGCGCCCGCAAGGCCCTTGTCGCTTTGGACAAGGTTGGCCTGACCACGCTTGTCGATCAATTCGGCAGCTTGTTCGTTGCTCCCGCCAAGAAGTTGGGCGAAGACGTGTCTACCTTCGCTGTGGTCCAGGACCATGGTGATGGGATCGGTGGCGCTCGACTCTTCGACGGTCGCTAGAAAAGGAGGCATGCATCCCGACCATTATTCCTGCCGCGTGATCAGCCCAGCAAGGTGGGGCGCGGGTGACGCTTACAAATAAGGAGGGGCCTGTGGCCGACATTACCAAAACTCCAGAGCAGCAGTCATGTGGACCAGGACAAGGTCTCCCGCTTTTGCTGTTGATGTTCGGCATACTGCTATCCGGACTAGGCGTCGGACTTGACCATATGCAACTTGGTGCATTCGGAAGCGGTCTGATGACGGCCGTCCTTCTTAACAATCCAGATTTGGCGCCCTCTGTTCGCCATAAGGCAGATCTCCTAGTCCGGAAACACGGCGGCAAACTGATGCTTGGGTCCAGTGCTGTTGCTTTGCTCGCAGCATTCCTTCCGTCTTTAATTTCCAAATAAGCACTGATGGAGCCGACCATGTCGAAAGTATTTTTCTTACCACTTGCTGTGGCCGCCACGCTTCTGCTGTTGACCGGTTGCGACTCATTCAACAAGGCCGTCAATACGGTTCAGAAAGAAGACTTCGCCAAGCAACCCGCTGCCCACTTTGCTCTCACATGCACCAATGCGGCTGCCGCCGACCTAGTCGCCCAAGAAGCGCCGAACGTCATCCAAATTGCTATGAATATCTATGGCGAGGTCTTTGTCCGTCTGCGCAGCGGTGACAGCATCGACATCTCGCCGGCCGCCCAATGCACCCTTCGCCACACACATTAAAGATGGGGGCTGCAGCAGTTAATAACATCGATACCAGAGGAGGCTCTGAAAATGTATGCCATCGGCAAATGGAATCCGATCAGCGAGAAGCCGGATAGTCGGAAGCTTGAAATGCACGAGGCCCCTTGTCGCGATTGCAAAAGAACAGGACTACCGGCTCTTCGAGCCTGTTCCGCTCAACGACTACGAGGCTGCTCGTGGCGCGTTCTCCAAAGCAGCATATCTTCGCTTTCGTGCAGCCGAAAGCGCGGACAACCTATAGGGAGGGCCAGATGGTAGATTCACTCGATGATCTTACGAACCTGCAAGAATGGGCTGCCGTCACCGACAACCAAATTGCCGCTGCGAACGCTTTCGGGATGGACTCCTACGATGACGGCAACGCCCCAGCAGACAATCCGCTCGTTCAGCCAGAACTTCGCCGCGCATGGCGTGATGGCTGGCAGTCTGGTTATGACCGCGCCGCCGCTGTAACAGCCGCCGCTAAAACCAGTTCATTCAGCACCTGAGAGGATGGCCAAGTGCCCTGCATCATCTTGGTAAGATGTAACGAATGGTCAGGCTCCGTCGCCGCCATGGAAGATGAGAACGAGAAGGTTTCGGTGTTCGAGGATGAGGATGCCGCCGAGGCTCTTGCCCAGCGTCATCCGCTCCTGCTGGCGCGGCCATATCAAATTGTTGAACTGGAAATCTGAAGGGAGCCTATTCCAACGGGCTAATGCCATTTGATCCAATATTCACGCCCGCCGCCCGGAACACATCGGCGATCTGGTGCCGTCGGCCAACGGTCGTTGATCCGCCGGATTCGATCCGTTGGATCGTCCGCCAAGTTACGCCGACCCGTTTAGCCAAATCTTCGGCACTCCATCCAAGCCAGCCACGGGCGGCACGGCAAGCCTTAGGGAACCATGTCATATTTTCTGACATCTCGTTTGACATGGTTTGTAGCATGTCGTATTTTATGACACAGATCAACACATCTCGTGTTGATCGTCGCCTTCAATAATGAACGGTGGAACCCGGTGATGAAAAATATGGTCTATCGAGGCATCGCCTCTGTCGTTGCCATCCTGCTCTACGGATGGATCAATTTTCTGCTCAATCCGGTTGCCACGGTCCTTTCCGGCCAGGCGGCCGGCAAACAATTCGAAAACAGCGCCGCATCCTACGTCGAGTCAACCTACCTGACGGGCTTTTTCGGCCATCTCGGCGTCCCCGCGCTGGTTCTGGTCGCCGTTCTGGCCATCATCTGGTGGAAGGAACTCAAACTCGGTTGGTTGAAGGCGTTTCCTCCCGCTGCCGCGATGCTCTGCGCCCTGTTTGCCGGGACCAACGCCCACGCCTACTACGACAAGACCGATTACTCCGAAGCGGTGATGATTCTGCCGAATGAGTCGGCGTTCTTCATTCCCGACGTTGGCGCCAACAAGGACACTCAGGCCAAGTTCGGCTCAACCGAATATCTGGAGGCCAACAAAGTCGCGGCCAAGCGTTTCACCATTCCCCACGGCAAGTTCTCCGGGTCTGGCCTGTGGTCGGATTACTATGTCCCAACCGGTCGCCTGATCATCGTCGACCGCACACCTTACATGCGCGAGTGGACCGCGACGAAGGATCGCGGTACATCGTCAACCAATCAGGCATTCCCCTGCCAAAGCTCCGAAGGGCTCAACATCACCGTCGAGGTTGGCATCGCCACCTCCGTGTCCGAGGAGAATGCTGCCCGATTCCTCTACTGGTTCGGTACCAACCCGCCCCAGGGTGATCGCCGCGATCCACAAGTCGTCTTCACCTCGGTTTACTATGGCAGGAGCCTCGCCCAGGTGATGGACTCGGTCGGTCGTGGAAGAGTCCAGTCGATCGTCTGCCATGAGATCGGCGCCCGGACCTTCGACAAGGCCAATGCCGAACTCAATGCCATCATGGACGTGGTGCAGAAGAACACCACGGACTTCCTCGCTTCCCGCGGCATCACCGTCGACTACATCGGCTGGGCCGGCACCTTTAATTTCGATGCCGACGTCCAGAAGGCGGTCAACGACAAATATGTCGCCACCACCCTGGCGCCCTCCCTACCGACCCTGCAGGCGCTCGCCGACGTCAAAGTCAAGGAAGGTCTGGGTGATGGCTTGCGGACCAAAGGACTGCCGGCCAGCCTGATCGCCATTCCCGACAGGTTGCTCGGGTCGTTGGGCGCGATGTTCGGTGGCAAGCCTGCCGATCAAAAGTAAACTGAAACAACCCCGGCGATGGACATTTCCGCTTCCGTCGCCGGGGCACTACAAAGGGAGGCATGGATGCCGACGATTTTCGACGACGATGAAATGGCCTACGCCGAAGCCGTGAGGGTCGTGCGCGAAGACAACAGGGGATCGACCAGTCTCGTCCAGCGCAAGTTGCAGATCGGCTATAACCGCGCCGCCAGAATCATGGAACGCATGGAAGCTGACGGCATCATCAGCAAGCCGGATTGTGAAGGTCAGCGCACTGTTCTGTAAGGAGCCAATGAACACCATGGACGCCTCCGAGATCGACATCGCATTCCAGACCAATCCGACAATTCTGGCAACTTATGCCGTCCTACGGCGCCTCTCGGACAATCCTAGTGGGATGACTACTTCCGATCTCATCGACGGCCTTGGATTTTCTGCGAGTTCAATTGAAGGTATGGCCTTGGGCGGAATTGTCGAGGCTAAAGGTAGTCGTTGGTTCATTACTGTTGACGGCGTCGCTGCCTTAGCAAAACAGTTCGCTTGAGAAGACGCCGAATATCTGTAAGGAGCGATCAAGAATGCCCGACACTAACAGTCTGAAGGCATATACCGTGGATGACGGAGATGAAAGTACGGTCATCGTGTTTGCAACCAGCAGTGTTGCGGCGCGCCGGATTGGCGCCTCCCATCTTGATTGCGAATTCCATTCCATCGATTCCTGTCGCCGAACAAAATGGGCGGATGGATATGCACCTGGACCAGTGCCAAAATTAGCCATGCTCGACAATGGCTGGTGGATGGAATGCTTCGGATGTGGTCAACGCATCGACAATGATCAGTATGATGACGATGATCAGCCGATTGTGTTTCAGCCGGTCGAATATGGTGACTGCGTTTATTGTTCACAGGAATGCCGCCAGCGACATCTGGGAGACATCACCCGATCTCGCAAGGTTGAGATGTCAACGATTGAAGCGATGCGCAGCCTGGTCGCCGAACGATATCCGCACGCCGTAATCGTCAGTGAACACGTCTACGCGCCAGAGAAGGATGGTTGGCCCTGTGTTCAACAGGCCATAATCCGGTTCTTGTTCCCAGGAGCCCAATACGGCGGGGTTGAACTTCGATTTGAGCAGGAGACAAGTCGTTATGCTCATCATCATGGGGGATTGAGCATGCGTGTCTCTACTGGCGATCAAACCGCGTGGCGGTTATGGACCGCCGCCGGATGTCCCGCAAAAGCAGCAATGCCTGCGTTTTCCGCCGCTTAATCCAAAAGGAGCCTCTATGAAATTTCCCTACAAGCCACGCGATGGCAAAGATGCCGTCAAGGAGATTAATGATCCCGCGCTGGCGGCGCGCCGCCCCGCAAAGCTATCAGAAGAGCGCCTGCGACGGCTCAAAGTCATCGAAGATAATGCTCGATCGACACAAGCCCGAGCAGACATGTTTGTTGTGGATTGATAGATTCAAAGGAAGAGACCTGTGACCAACGATCAATGCACCGAGCATGAACGGCAGTTAGAGCAGCTTAAAACATCTCGCGGCCCCCAATGGGCCAAGATTTTCGAGACACTGCGCGAATACCGCATGTCGAACACGATCTGTGATGAAGACGGCGACACTGGATACCCGCTTGTCGATCTGATGTCTGATCCAGCGCCGGGCGCAACCATCGCCAGCGGAGAAGACGAAATGGTGGCACTTGCCGATGAGATCGCCGAGGCCCTCGGTATCATCGATCCAGCCGCTGCACTCGCCGCGCTAGTGGCCGCCGATGACGCGGCTCGAACGAACAATTTGTAAGGAGGCATCGGTGACCGGTCCGAAAAGTCTGAACGAGACACTGCGTTATTATGGGTCCGTTGATGATGCCGTAAACAACCCGGCACACCCGGTCATCGCCACCCTGCTACAGGAGTCGCTTATCTGTCGCACGGGGAAATCCTTCCACGGCTACCCGGTGCTGGAGATCACCGATGCCGGGCGCGAAGCCCTGGCCAATCTGTAAGGAGGAATGAATGTCCGACAGTCTACATGACGAATTGTTTAATCAGCTGAAAGAGAAAGATGCAGAGATCGGGCGGCTGCGAGCCGCACTGATGTGGAGCCATCACCACGGCCAGATTAAAGATCATTCGCGACACATGCCGACGTTAATCCGTGCGTCGAGGTTCGTCAGCCTTGCTTCTACCGAAGCTACTGAAGAAAAATACTGATCATGGACGATCCATTGCCCAAAACAGGCACCCTCTGGCGGAATAAGAAAAAAGGCACGCTCTACCGCGTCGTCGGGCGCAGCTTTGACGCAACCAATGCGACAGAGGGTGAAATTAACATCCGATATGTTTCTGTCGACGGCATGCCTGCCGAACTGGCCGAGTTTGGATGCGATGATTTCGGGCGGAAGGCCATGGAGTTCATGGAGAAATTCGAGCCTGTCGATACCAAAATCTAAAAGGGGGCACTATGACCGATCCGCCGGATATGTCGTATTCGGCCGTATCGTCCTCGTTCTTGTCTTTTCCACCAGGAGGCCCGATTGGTGACTACCAGGAAACAGCCCCTCGCCACCCTTCTTACCCTCGATCAGGAAGGCCGTCGCCTGTGGCTTCGCGGATGGATGGAGCGCCTCGGGCTGGAAAACGCCAACCAGGCGGCGCCAATTCTTTTGCTCAGCCGACAGACTGTCGAGCGCATGCTCTACGAGACCAGTGCAGCCCGCCGTCCGGTCAGCGATCAGACCATGAAAATAGCCTATCTGGTCGAAAAGATCGGCTTGCAACGCAGCACCTAGGGAGCTGTTGTAGATATGTTGATTGGGCGACAACATGTCGCTTGTTACCTGATGAGGCATGCATATGGCTCGTACCCAGCCCTACTATTTCCAGGCTCTCCGCAATGGTACGACGATCAAGGTCGAGTTCTCGGTCATCCCGACGAACCCGAACTATCTCGCTGGATATCATGGTGCCCCGGATCTGTCCTGGCCGTCCGTCGATTTCGATATGGTCTCTCCCTACTCATGGGGCCGGCTCCACGCCCATCAGGACGCCGCCGGCGCGCGGCCATGAGCCCGATGGGCCGCCTAGTCGAGGATGCCATCGTTTCCTCGCCCCAGTTCCGTAAATCGGTGATGCGCCGCTCGGCCACCGTGATAAATCCGGCAACTTCGGCACGTTTCTGACGCAGGGCGGATACGACGTGGCTCTCGGCCATGGCTTCATCTCCATTCGTAGTTACGGCATG
>Ga0007882_10002558_pt1 | contig 10176 bp, 5 predicted proteins | sample CryBogCBH12Aug01_FD_71195 | JGI IMG/M metagenome (GOLD analysis project Ga0007882, IMG submission 71195) | Freshwater microbial communities from Crystal Bog, Wisconsin, USA - CBH12Aug09.1 | ecosystem: Environmental > Aquatic > Freshwater > Lake | place: Crystal Bog, Wisconsin, USA | collected... | reverse complement strand
GGTCAGCATGCCGGCGTGGAATTTCTCCCACAAGGCCGCCACCTGTGCCCGATCCTTGCGAAAACCCACATAGGGGTTCGAAACCGACATCAACGTCTCCCTGTCAATTGCCGGTTTTCCGGAAGGACCCGACAACCATTTTTCTTTTTGCGCCGCATTCTCAATCGCGACTGAAGAGGAGGACGGTACCACCAGTGCGGCGGCCAGGACAAGTAATTAAGACGCCTCTTCTTAGTTGTCTTAAGTTCCGTGCCGCCGCAACGCCGTTTCCGTCAAATAGCGATCGAAAGCGTCCTGGTTGTTGACCATCATCGAATACCCGCCCGGCAGTGTGGCCACCTGCTGAATCCTTGTTACCCGTTCGGTCTGCACGTCATGGGCGTGCAAATGCACCCAGGACCAATAAGGATGTGCGCCGTCCATGACCTTGCGGTCGCCCTCCTGGTAGAGCGAATAGGCACCGTCGAAGGAGCGGAAGGCTTCACCACGGCGGTCATAGCTGACCATCACCAGCGGCAGCAGGGTGCGGGCATCGAACCAGACGCGCTTCTTCGACACCGGAGCGCGCGGAAAGCCGGTGGGTTCGGCCTCGACCACCAGGGCTTCGGGGACCAGTTCCACCTTGGTGTTCCAGAAGGTCTTGCCCTGGCCGCCGCCATGCACGCCATGTTCCCAATTGGCGTTGTCGGCCTGCCAGTTGCCGGACAGCGCCGCCAGGAACGGCCCTTGGCCCACCAGACGGTAATTGCCCCACATGAGAAACGGGTCGCCGGCGGCCCAGGCGTCCGACAAATACAGGGTGGACCCCGGAATCAGCGGCTCGAAGCGCTGGTTGGTCGGCAGACGCCGCACCCGCTTGAACTGCGGCAGATAGCCGAGCAAATCGGGAAGCTGGTTCTGATCATAGGGCCAGACACTCAGATAGCCGCTGCGGGTATCCTGCGGCGACAGGAAATAGACGGCCTGGAAGCGCAGCTTGTCCTGGTAATCCGACCAGTAGGGCTTGGGATCGACGCTCACCCGGCCGACCGGCGACAGTTCCGCCCAGACGGATTCATACTGATAGGTCAACGCCCCATCGGCCTCGATATCCTGTTCGATGGCGGTGAACACCGAGACGTCGTGGCGGCCCCAGCTGAGGGTCTGCCCGGCAAAAATCTCAATCGCCGATTTCGGCGACGGAAAGGGCAGGCCGCCGATCCACGGCTTGCCGTCGGAGGCCACCACATTGCCGTCGGCGGCGAAACGCGCCTGGCCGGCGTTGCGGAAGGTGGCTTCCATATATTCCCAGGGACTGAGGCGCATGATGTCGGTGGTCGAGGCGACCGTTTCCAGCACCCGGCCCATATCCCTGATCTGATGCAGGCGGACCGGATCGAGCAGATCCTTGACATGATCGACATTGGCGGCGGTGATGAGGTCGCCGGTTTTGACCTTGCCCTTGGTATAGCCTTCCAGGGATCGCAATTCCTCGGGATAGGCTTTGGTCGAATCGCCGTCGGCGGCCAGGACCTTGGACAGAGGGCTGAGCACCCCCGTGGCAACAACCCCGGCGGCCAACCGCTCGAGGAACAGGCGACGGGAATAGTCACGGTCATAGCGCAGGATATGCAAGACGACACCTCATAAAAAATTGGAGGCATTCCGCGAAGAATGCCTCCAAGTCTTCTTTGGGAGGAGATTTATTCCTTAGAACTGACGGGTAAAGCGGATCCCGACTTCGTCAGCCCAATTGATGGTGTCGATGATGTTCTTGTTGTTGTTGGCGGACTTGAAGAGGTTCATGTAGCCGTCGACCTGCCAATCGGCATCCGGCTTCCAGCGGAGATTCGGCTGAATGAAGACACCGCCCTGCATATCGGCCAGGATCGACAGGTCGGCGCGCCAGATCAGGTTGGGGAACGGCTGCTGAACGGCGAAGGCCATGGCATGGAAACTGTCGATGCCCTTGCCGACGGCAGTCTGACTGCCGCCGAAGCCGCCGAGATAGCGGCCGAACAGATCGCTCTGCGACTTGGCCAGATATTGCAGCACCATATAGGTGGCCGGGAAATCCTGGCTGAAGCGCTGCCATTTCTCGAAGTTCAGGGTGCCGACAACCTCACCCTTGGTGATCGGCACACCCAGCGACGGGTTGGTGAAGGTCTTGCGCGGGGTGTAGGTCAGTTCGGCGCGGACGATCAACTGGTCGAGCAGGCTGCCCGGCTCGTCGTCGATGACATAGCTGGCACCGGAACCGAAGGTCTGTTCGACCGGATAGGAGCGGTTGAGGAAGCCGCGCATGCAGCCGCCGGCCAGATGGAAGAAGGTGTTGAGTTCGGATTCGGCGGCGCTGTAGGTGGTCGGCGCGAAGGCCCCCAGCAACTGGGCGGCGGCGAACGGCCCGGTGACCGCGGAACCGACGCCGGTGATGCCGTTGAGGCGGACGTCGCCGGCATATTTGAACCATTCCTGGGCCGAGCAGACGCCGGTCTGGTCAACCGAGAACGGCGTCTGGGCGAGAATAGCCCCGGTGCCGGTCAGACCCGGAAGATCCTTGTTGACGCCCGACGCCGTCCAACGGAACACGCCGTCCGGATTGTGGCGGTTGACGTAAAGGAACTGCAGGGCCAGATCGCCGATATGAGCCTGCAGGCGGGCGCCGCCGTTGAAGGTCGAGCGGGCCGCGCCCAGCTTGTCATAGACGGTGAACTGCGACGGAATGAGATTGTAGGGCGAATTGGTCGTCGGCAGGATCGACGGATTGAACATCTGGCCGAAGCCTTCCAGTTCCACCGCATCGCTGAACCGATAGGACCCGCGCAGGCCGGGCATCGGCACGCGCTTGTCGGAATATTCCTCGGCCACCGGCTCGAAAATCAGATGGCGCCGCAGATCCAGGCCGTTGGGCAGATCGAGAGCGCGGAAGAACAGCGACTCGCCCCAGGCGATCTGCTGGTTGCCGGCGCGAAGCCATACCGGGCCCTGGGCGAAATCGAGATAGGCGGCCGGCAGGTCGACCATGGTGTTGTTGGTGTCGAATTCCAGCGGCGTGGCGTTATTGCCGTAATACTTGGTCTTGAACATGTTGACCTTGACCGGCTGGTCGCCCAGTTCCGGTTCATAGATCGCCCGCAGCTTGACATAAGCCTTGAGGTTTTCGTTCAGCTTGGCCTGGGTATCGAATTCCACCCGGGTCGCCATCCAATTGATGACGGAATCGGAATTAGCGATGTTGCGGGTGCCGATGACGTTCGGTGGGCCGTACAGCCAGGGCTCGTTCTGCGGCTTGCCGTTGAACGGATTATTACCCGTATTGTTGGGGTTCTTATCGCCGGTCAGCGTCGGGGCGATTTCCTGGCGGATGAAACCGCCAAAGACGATATTGTCATCGCCAAGAGCCGGCCAGGCCACCATGGCGGCCAGGGCAGCAGCAGGCAAAACCTTGTAAACAGATCGGGTCATTGATGATGTCCTCCCGTTTTTTCCTAAAGACCGACCCACTCGGTCAATCCCCCAAAATAACGACACGGCCGTTATGGCCGACAATAATGGGCTGAGCGCCCCCTATGACGGCCTCGTACCAGCCGGTACTGGTATCGCCGCGGTTGTCCGCGGTCCATGTTGCTCCGCCGTCAACACTTTTGAATGCGCATTGAATCCCCACCGCTTCGGCTTTGTCGCCATTGCGCCAAACCCCCAGAATGGTCGCATCCGACGGCGACGGCACCTGTTGCCAACTGGTGCCGCCATCGACGGTCTTCAAAATGGTACCCTTCTGCCCGACCGCCAGACCGCCGCCATGATCGTCGACGACGAGATCGAACAGCGAGGCGTCACCGGTGGTGGTCGCCGACCAGGTCTTGCCGCGGTCCATCGACTTCAGCACCAGGCCGAACTCGCCGGTGGCGAAGATGGCGTTGCCGACCATACGGACTGAATACAGATGAGGTTCCTGCGCATCCTTGAGCAGCGCCATCCAATCGATGGTCACCGTCTGCCAGGTCGCCCCGGCATCCTCCGAGCGCAGAATGGTGCCGAAGCCGCCGACGATGACAGCCAGGCCGTCGGCGTTCATCGCCACGGCCAACAGGCGGCCATCGGTTCCGCCATCGACTTTCTGCCAGCCCGCGCCATCCTTCCGCAGGATCGTCCCCCCTTGTCCAACCGCCAGAACCCGCCCCTTGTTGACGGCGACGCCGAGCAGCGCCAGCGTCGTCGGGGTGTCCTCGCGAGTCCAACTCTTACCGCCGTCCTGGCTGGCTATGGCCATGCCCAGCGCGCCGACGGCATGCATCTTCTCCCCTTCGGCGGCGATGGAATAAATCGCGTCATGCGGCGTCGCCTGATATCGGATGTCAAAATCCGCCGCTGTCGCTGAGCCCAAAGCGCCTAGAACAACAAGCGCTATAGCAGAAATAAACCACTTTGCCAAAATAAATCCCCTTTGTTTCACGGAAAGGACCGGGCGCCCCAGCCCGGTCCTTCCTGGTCTTCTTTGGCTTTAGGTACCGAAACGACGGATAGCTGTTTCAGTCAGATACTTCTCGTAAATATCGGGGCCGGTGTTGTATTCGCTCTTCACACCGCCCACGACCTCCTTCGCCTGCACGAAACGGCTCATGCGGTTGGACTGGATGTCATGGGTATGCACGAACAGCCACGACCAGGCCGGATGCTTGCCGTCCATCACCGTGGTATTGCCGTCCACATACTGGCTGAACGCCGGCTCGAAGGACTTCCAGATCTCGCCGCGGCGGTCATAGGTGACGTCGGCGACGAACATCATACTGCGGGCATCGATCCACACCCGCTTCTTGCCCACCGGGGCGCGCGGATAGCCGACCGGCTCGCATTCGATGACGTAGCATTCCGGGCACAGCTCCTTGTAATCCTCGAAGAAGGTGGTCCCGGCCGGCCCGCCATGCACTTCGCGTTCCCAGTTGGCGTTGCGCCCGCCGGTGAACCCGCCCGAAAGGCTGCCCAACATCGGCTGGATGCCGATCAGCTTGTAATTGCCCCAGGTCAGCATCGGATCACCCGACGACCAGGCGTCCGACAGGAAGAAGGTGATGCCCGGCACCAGCGGCTCGAAGCGCTGGTTGGTGGGGAAGTTGCGGACCCGCTTGAAGGCCGGCAGATAGCCGATCAGATCGGGGAATTTGCGCTGGTCGTAATACCAGGTATTGAGATAGGCGGTACCCTTGGTATCGGCCGGCGAGGTGAAATACACCGCCTGGAAGCGCAGCTTGTCTTCCTTGCCGGCGATGTAAGGCGAACCGCCGGTGGTCAGCGCTACCGTATTCTGCTCCACCCACAGGAAGTCATACTGGTAGGACACGTTACCTTCCGGCGAGATGTCCCAGTCGCGGATGGCATAGATGGAATCGTTGTGCCGGCCCCAGGACAGCACCAGATTCGAGAAAGCCTCGATACCGGTTTTCGGTTCGGGGAAGGGATTGCCGCCGATCCAAGGCTTGCCGTCTTCGACCACGATATTGCCGTCGGCGTCGAAACGGGCCTTGCCCTTGTTGCGCAGCGTCGCTTCCAGATATTCGGCCGGATAGAGCTTGCTGACGTCGCGGGTGGTCGGCACGGTATTGATCTTGCGACCCATTTCCTTGACCTGACGGTAGGTGATGGGGTCGAGCAGATCCTTGACGATATCGACATTGCTGGCGGAAATGACGTCGCCGGTCTTCACCTTGCCCTTGGTGTACCCTTCCAGGGACATCAATTCATCGGGATAGACCTTCGAAATGTCAGCCGATTTGGCGATCTCCGGCCACATCGGGGTCAGCACGCCGGCCGTCAGAATGCCTTTGGCGGTCTTCTCAAGGAACATGCGCCGGCTATATTCCTGATCAAACTTCTTAATATGCATCGTTTACCTCCCGTTTCGAAAACTCGGATCGTTCACCGTTCTCGGGTCAACGCTTACGCCACACCTTCAATCTTCTTCGCCTCATCGACAACGCCATCTTCATGGAAGACGAACTGGGACAAATCGACCCCCTCGCCCACCCTGAGATCATTGGACCGCAAGAATTTTGGCTTGATCAGCCAAACGCAGAGCGGCAGCACCACCAGTGACAGGACCATATTGATTAACATGACCATCACCAGCATTAGACCCATGTCTGCCAGGAATTTCAATTCAGACATGAAATACCAGGGCAGAATGCCGACAAGATTGATCAGGGCGGTGAAAAAAATCGCCTTTCCGGTGGTGGTCACCGAGGCAAGAATGGCCGCACCTTCCTCTTTATAATCCTGATATTCCTCGCAGATCCGGCTCAGCAGATAGATGCCGTAATCGATGCCGACGCCGATGCCGATGGCCATGATCGGCAGCGTGTTGACGTCGAGGCCGATACCCATGGCGGTCATCACCGCGGTGAGGAACAGGTTCGACAGATTGACCGGGATCAGCAGGATCAACCCGGCCACCACCGACCGGTAGGCCCAGCCGCAGCCGACCAGGATGACCAGGTTCAGCAAAGTGAGGATGACGACCTGGTATTTGTCGACGGTGTCATTGATCGACTGCTGCAACGCGATGGTGCCGGAGGCCAGGCGGATGGTGAAATCCTTGTGGTCGGCGCCGACCTTGGCGACAGCTTCCCTGGCCTGACGAAGGGCCTCGTCGACGGTGGCCTGCTTGTTGTCCTTGTACCACAGGGACACGGTACCGTTGCGCTGTTCGAAATCGGTGACATGCAGGAACGCCTTGGGACTGGTGCCCACCATCAGGGCGCCGGCCGCCGCCGAAACGGACGCGTCGTCGGGATCGAGCGGCGCCCATTTGGGATTGCCGCCGCTGAACAGGCGGTTGGCCTCCGGCAGATAGTCGGCGAAGGACAGCGTCGCCGCCGGCGGATGCTCGTAGCTTTCCATGATGTGCTGGAACTGCTGCATGGTGAGTATGGTGTCGGCCTTGCGGGCGACACGGTCGAGGGCGTTGTTGCCCTTGGCCTCGAACACCACCTCCAGCGTGTTGACGCCGGGGAAATGCCGGTTGATGGTCGCCACCGCCCGGTTGAATTCCGACGTCGGATGCAGCAGGCCGGTGCCTTCCACCGGATTGCCCACCTGCAGCTTGGTGAATTCCCAACCGGCGATGACAACGGCGATGGCCAGGATGATGGTGGTCGTCCGCGCCTTTTTGCCGAAGGTCAGATGGGCGATATAGTCCAGCAGCAGCTTCATGGCGCGATGGAAACCGCCGCTCTCGCCGCCGCCGACGATGGTGTCGACGTTCCTCGGCTTGGGCAGCCAGATCAGCGCCAGCGGCGTCAGCAGAACCGAGGTCGGCACCAGCATCATCGCCCAGAACCCGGTAAACAGGGCGAAGCGCTGCATCGCCGGGATCGGTGCCACGGCGATCAGCATCAGGCCGGCGACATCGGTGAAGATCCCCAGCACGCCGGGCGGCATCATCACCGCCATGGAAATTTCGGCCGCCTTGCGCCGATGTTTCACATGCGCCAGCACCTCGTAATAACGTTCGGTGGCCTGCACGCAGTGACTGAAGGAGCGCGCTACCAGCAGCAGCGGCACCACCATCACCAGCGGCTCCACCGGCACTTTGAGCCAACCGACGAAACCGAAACCCCAGGTCGCCGAAACCACGCTGGCCAGCACCGGCCCGACGGTGCCGGCGATATTGCGCATGTAAAGGACCAGGGAGATCAGCAGGGCGGCGGCGGTGACGCCGAAAATGCCCAGCATCTGCCATTCGTAGAACACAACCCAACCGGACAGGGCCGGCTGACCCGCCATATGCACTTCGTGATGGGCGTCACGGGCTTTCTCGACCAGCCCCTGCAGGTAGTTGAAGGTCTCGCCGTAATCGATGCGGCGCTCGATGAAGGTGGCGTTGACCAGCGTCGCCGTGCCGTCGTTGGAAATCAGGAAGCTGCGCGCATTCGGCGCCTTCAGCACACGGCTGCGAAACTCGGCGATCTCTTCGGGAGTGCGCGGCGGATGGTCCTCCATCAGCGGCTTGACCTCCAACCCGCCCGGCGTGGCGACCGCATAGCGCGCCTTTTCGGTGGCGATGGACAGCACCTGGTCATGGTCAACCGCCGGCGCCAGATCGATGTCGCGCGTCAGGTCCCAGACCTTGGCCAGGGTCTCGGCGTTATAGATGTCGCCGTCCTTGCGCTTGACCATCAAGGTGACGGTCAGCGGATTGCCAAAATTGGGATGGGCCTTGAAGGTTTGCACGAAGGGGTGGTTGCTGGGAAGAAGATCGCTGAACACGGTCTTCAACTCGACATTTCTCAAACCAATGGCGAAAAACGCTGTCACCACCACCATAACCGCGGCGGAAAGCCAGCGATTACCGATGATGAACGCCGCAATTCTCCAACTAAGCTTCTTATTTTCCACACCCGGCTCCCTGATTTCCTGGCGTTTGTGGCCGACGTCGCCACAGTTTTTCTCGGACACTAGTATTACGCGCTAGATCTTGTTCTTGTTCCGCTGGACCACAAGCAAGCACCATGCCAAGCCCCAAAATGCTGGGATTCCTTGGCTAAGCCACCTGTCCGACCACAGCGTGAGACGTTTCTGTACGAGGGGCTGAGACAGCTTTGTCACTCACCTTCAAATCCCCTCCTGCAATCCGAATCGCAGGCATAATGCGATAAACACGGCGAAAACAAACCCTCCCCACTTGGGTGGGTGAAGCCCGCCCACTCCACTGGGGTGGACCGATTCGCCGCCGCCTTTGCTCCACTGCAGCCTGTCAAACCACCCCAGTCGAGAGGCCCAGTGCATGCCGGGGAAACTGATCAATATCGATAACGGCGGTACGCTCACGGATATTTGCGTGATCGACGGGGCGCAGGTCTTTCACACCAAGACGGTGACCACGCCATATGATTTGACGAAATGTTTCTTTGACGGCCTGAAAAAGGTGTCGAAGGTCATTTACGGCGAAGAGCGCCTGACCACCTTGCTCAATGAAACGGATTGCATCCGCTATTCGACCACCCAGGGCACCAATGCCCTGGTCGAGCGCAAGGGCCCGCGTCTCGGCCTGGTGATGCAAAAGAACGGCCCGGCCGCTCCCGGCGGCGATGGCGACCTGATGCCCCGCCTGGTCGGCGACCGCGTCCGCCAGATCGATATCGACGCCGACGACGCCACTTTCGACCGCGATGTCGTGCAGGCGGTCAACAGCCTGGCGGCCAGCGGCGCCAGCCGACTGGTGGTGGCCTTCGCCGGCGATGGCTATCTGGCGGCGGAAAACCGCTTCAAGGCGGTGTTCCTGGCCCGCTTCCACCGTCACAAACTGGGCGCCATCCCCGCCCTGTTCTCCCATGAGGTGTCGGGCGACCGTGATTTTTCCCGCCGGCTGTGGACGGCACTGTTCAATTCCTTCCTGCATCCGTCCACCGAACGCTTTCTCTATGGTGCCCAGCACATCCTGCAGGCCCATAAATTCCGTGTGCCGCTGCTGATCTTCCGCAATGACGGGCTGTCGGCGCGCATTGCCAAGACCATCGCCATCAAGACCTACAGTTCCGGACCGCAGGGCGGCGTCGAGGGGGCCCGCGCCTTCGCCACCCGCTACCGTCTGCCCTCGGTGGTGACCATGGATATCGGCGGCACCACCACCGACGTCGCCCTGATCAAGGATGCCCAGGAGCGCATCAAGCGGCGCGGCGAAATCGAGGGCCAGTCCATATCCTTCCCGCTGGGCGACATCCACAGCGCCGGGGTGGGCGGCAGTTCCGTCATCCGCGTCGAAAACGGCGCCATCAAAGTCGGCCCGGAAAGTGTCGGCGGCGTCCCCGGACCGGCCTGCTTCGGCCGCGGCGGCACCGAAGCCACCATCACCGACGCCCTGGTGCTGGCCGGCGTGCTCGACCCGAAATCGTTTTTCGCCGGCGACCTCGCGCTCGACACCGAACGCGCCCGCGCCGTCATCGATGAACGCATCTGCCGGCCGCTGGGCTGCGACCTCCAGACGGCGCTCAAGCGCATGGAGGAGGCCTGGGTGGCCAAGGTCGCCCTCTCGCTGGGCGGCCACGGCAAGCTGCCGGCCGACACCACCTTGCTGGCCTTCGGCGGCGCCGGCACCATGGCGATCTCCGCCATCGCCGAGAAGGCCGGCCTGAAACGGGTGGCCATTCCGAAGAACGCCGCGGTGTTCAGCGCCTTCGGCATCGGCTTCTCGGACATCGG
>Ga0007882_10002557_pt1 | contig 10176 bp, 11 predicted proteins | sample CryBogCBH12Aug01_FD_71195 | JGI IMG/M metagenome (GOLD analysis project Ga0007882, IMG submission 71195) | Freshwater microbial communities from Crystal Bog, Wisconsin, USA - CBH12Aug09.1 | ecosystem: Environmental > Aquatic > Freshwater > Lake | place: Crystal Bog, Wisconsin, USA | collected... | reverse complement strand
GCAGGTGCTGATAACTTTAAATTTAAGGACCAGTGCACATATAGTGTTGAAGGATTTGTTTGTAAGGTACCAGCTGGTCATTACTTTATGATGGGTGATAACCGGGACAACTCGTTGGACTCCAGATACTGGGGGTTCGTACCGGATGAGAATATTGTTGGGCAAGCGATTTTTGTATGGATGAATTTTGGCAGCTTAAAGCGAATCGGTAGTATTAACTAATGGATGTGAAGTCTCAAGCACTTTTTTATGAAGCCTTAGAGAGGCGCTTGGAGCATTCTTTTACGCACCCTGAGCTGATCGTTCAAGCCCTAACTCACCGCAGCCACGGCTCTAATCACAACGAGCGTTTAGAGTTCTTAGGAGACTCGGTTTTGAATCTGGCAGTCTCGCAAATGCTTTTTAAGGCCCTTGCGAATTTGCCTGAGGGCGATTTGTCCCGTGTACGTGCAAACCTAGTGAAGCAAGAAACGCTTCACAAATTAGCGCTTGATTTAGGTTTAAGCGGGCTAATTAAGTTGGGCGAGGGGGAGCTCAAATCAGGAGGACAAAAAAGACCTTCTATATTAGCGGATGCCTTAGAGGCCGTTATTGGTGCTGTGTTTGTAGACGCTGGGTACGCGCCTGCGCAGGCGCTCGTCTTCAGGCTCTTTGATCAGGTGAGTATCAACCCGGCCATGTCCGCAGCTGCAAAAGATCCGAAAACGGAGTTACAAGAGTGGCTGCAGGCGAGACGCTTGAAGCTGCCGACCTACAGAGTTGCAGGTACGACAGGTGCTGCACATCAACAAACATTTGATGTTGAGTGCGAAGTAGCTGAGCTAAATATCAGTCAAAGAGGAATTGGAGAGTCCAAAAGAGCTGGCGAGCAAGCCGCTGCCAAAGCGATGTTGGAATGGCTTCGAGAGAATAAGTAAAACGCTGAAAATTTAAATAGATATCATTCATGACCGAAAAAGCAACTCCCGCAAAGAAGACAACGAGATCAGCTCCTAAATCAGCCCCCAACTCAGCTATTGGATCAACACCTGAGTTGGAAGATCAAGTTAATTCAATAAACACTGCGAACTCGCAGTCTGAGGTTGCCGATTCACAAGATATAGCAGATGTGGATAAAGATTCACTAACTCAAATGCTTCAAGCAGCGATGGGTCCCTCAGACCCCACACACCGCTGCGGCACGGTGGCCATTGTTGGCAAACCAAATGTGGGAAAGTCAACCCTCTTAAACGCTTTGGTGGGTCAGAAAATAAGCATAACTTCCAAGAAGGCACAAACTACCCGTCACCGCATTACGGGAATTAGAACAGAGGGTTCATCGCAGTTTATTTTTGTAGATACACCTGGGTTTCAAACCAGACATTCAAACGCATTAAACCGCTCTTTAAACAAAACAGTTGTTGGCGCTGTAAGCGGTGTTGATCTGATTTTATTTGTGGTCCAGTCCGGATCCTTCTCTGTTGCTGATGCAAAAGTGCTTGCTCTTTTGGGGCAGCACACGCCGATTATTTTGATCGCTAATAAATTGGACATGATTCACAGGCGAGGTGAGTTGGCGCCTTGGCTACAAGATATGCAAAAAAAGGGAGAATTTATTGAGACAGTTCCAATGTCTGCAAAAAATTCAAAAGATGTTGAAAGACTGCTCGCAGTTTGCTCCAAATATCTCCCGCATCAAGCTTGGTGGTATAACGAAGATGAGCTCACCGACAGGAGTGAGAAGTTTTTAGCGAGTGAGATTATTCGTGAAAAACTCTTTCGTTTAACAGGTGACGAATTACCTTATACCTCAACAGTTATTATTGATAAATTCACCGAGGAGCCTGGCAAAACGGTTGCCCGAATGGTCCGTATTGCTGCCACAATTGTTGTGGAAAGAGATGGTCATAAGGCAATGGTAATTGGGGAAAACGGAGACCGCTTAAAGCGCATCGGCTCCGAGGCTCGCCAAGAGTTGGAGAATTTGATGGGCGCTAAGGTTTTCTTAGAGATTTGGGTCAAAGTCCGCTCTGGATGGGCAGATGATGAAGCGCGGGTGCGCAGTTTTGGCTACGAGTAGATCTCACGCTGCAAGTCGGGTTATAGATGAGCCCGCCTTTGTCCTCCAAGCGTTCGATTGGAGTGAGTCAAGCTTGATCGTTGAGGTATTAACACGCAACTTGGGGCGGGTGACGTTAGTTGCTAAGGGTGCGAAAAGACCCAGTTCTACGTACCGACCTATCTTGCTCCCGCTTCAGGTGCTAAGAGTAAGTTATAGCGGTGAGGCGGAGATCAAAACGCTCAAGTCTGCAACTTGGGGTGGGGGTAGTGTGATGCCAAAGGGGGAGGCACTGCTCTCAGGCTTTTATCTCAATGAGCTTTTGCTCAGACTTTTGCAAAGAGATGATCCCCACAGTGAACTCTTTGATATTTATTTACAAACTGTCACCATACTTTCAACGCAAGATGAAAGCCTTATGGCACCCGCGCTTAGAGGCTTTGAGATGCTGCTCTTGAACGATTTGGGTTGGTTGCCTGACCTCACGCGCCAGTCATTGACTTTGCAACCCATTAGGGACGATGAATCTTATATTTGGATTGCAGAGGTCGGTCTGCGTGAGGCAGGCGACTCCGAGCCAGGCGGTGTGTTGGGCCGATTTTGGAAGGAGTTAGGAGCTGCAATTAATCTTAAGAACCCCTTGGTCTCGATCATAAGGGTCTGTGCAGAGTTGCCTGCACAATACCGCCAATCGCTGCAAACACAGTTGCGCTCTGTTCTACACTACCACTGCGGCGTATCTAAGCTACGAACACGTCAATTCATGATGGACCTTCAAACACTTTAAAGACGCTAATTTTTATGACTGCTTTGTCTGTAAATTTAAACAAGGTTGCAACTATTCGCAACACACGCGCACTCGGTATTCCCAGTGTACTGAAGGCGGCTTCGATTTGTTTGCAAGCTGGTGCAAACGGCATTACTGTTCACCCTAGACCAGATGAGAGACACATCCGTCCCCATGATGTTTATGAGCTTCGGGAATTTCTAGAGGATAAGCCAGGTATAGAGTTCAACATCGAGGGCAACCCGTTTCATAATTTAATGCATTATGTGCGTCGTTGTAAGCCTGAGCAGGTGACGTTTGTTCCAGACGATCACACTCAAATCACAAGTGACCATGGCTGGAGATTTCCGCAGGATTTAGAGCGGTTAAGACCACTTGTGCAAGAGGCGATCGATCTAGGGGTGAGGGTGAGTTTATTTATGGATGCACAAGCGACTCAGATGCACTATGTTTGCCAACTTGGTGCTCAACGAGTAGAGCTTTATACCGAGCCGTACGCGAGTGCTTTTGGCACGTCCGAACAAACCAAAGTGCTCGAGACATTTTTACAAGCAGCCGTTGCAGCCCAAGAGGTCGGTTTGGGCGTTAATGCGGGTCATGATCTGAATTTGGATAACCTAGGGCCGCTTCTAAATACAATACCGTTCATCAAAGAGGTCTCGATTGGTCACGCACTGATAGGGGACGCCTTAGAGACGGGGTACGCCGTTGCAGTGAGGAGTTATTTGTCTTGCATTAAATCGGCAGGTTTGAAGAGTAAGTGATTGAAATAAAAAATCAAGCAGGAGAGTGTGATTGATTTATGGAGTGGGGACAGATATTTGTGATGTTCGCCGAATTGCTCGCGCAGTTGAGCGACACGGTGACCGCTTTGCTTTAAAGATACTTACACAGGCGGAATTCTCGACATACCAATCACGCAGTGCAAGGTTTGCAGATAGGGGGATACGCTTTTTGGCAACTCGTTTCTCGGTTAAGGAGGCATTTAGCAAAGCCATTGGTATGGGTATGAGGATGCCTATGTGGTGGACGCGTTGCGAGATAGCAAAGCTTGCAAGTGGTCAGCCCACTATAAAGCTACACGGAGAGTTGCGAGAGTGGTTTGAAGCTAAGGGTTTGAAGGCTCATGTCTCTTTGAGTGATGAATCAGACTATGCAACGAGTTATGTGATTGTTGAGGAAAAATAATGATTAAGCATCGACCTATTATTTTGGACGTAGCGGGTAAGAGTCTTACGGCGGTTGATATTGAACGACTCACTCATCCACTCACGGGTGGGATTATTTTGTTTGCCCGCAACTGGGAGTCAAGATCCCAGCTTACTGCTTTATGTTCTGAAATAAAAAGAGTGCGTTCTGATTTGCTTATTTGTGTAGATCATGAGGGTGGTCGGGTACAGCGTTTTAAAACAGACGGTTTTACACACCTCCCGCCCATGCGGGAGTTGGGTAGGATGTGGGGGGAAGACCCTGATGCACGCGCAGGTAGTGGTGCTTTAAATGCAATGGACGCAGCCACAGCATGTGGATTCATACTAGCCTCTGAGTTGAGAGCATGCGGTGTGGATTTAAGTTTTACCCCAGTACTCGATTTGGACTGGGGTAGCAGCGCAGTGATCGGCGATAGAGCATTTCACGCAGATGCACGTGTTGTGAGCGCTTTATCAAAGAGTTTGATGCATGGACTTTTAAAAGCCGGTATGGCTAACTGCGGTAAACATTTTCCTGGTCATGGTTTTGTGAAAGCTGATTCACACGTTGACATCCCATTTGATGATAGAGCCCTGGAGGAGATTCTTGCTCGTGATGCCTGGCCCTATGAGGTACTCACCACAGTATTGTCAAGTGTGATGCCTGCGCACGTAATTTATCCTAAAGTTGATCAACGACCAGCTGGTTTTTCAAACCTTTGGCTAGAAAAGATATTGCGTGGGCAGATGAAATTTCAAGGTGCTATCTTTAGTGATGATTTATCGATGGCGGGTGCAAGGCAAATTGATGGTAAGACAGTTACCTATGTGCAAGCAGCAATTGAGGCGTTAAAAGCAGGTTGTGATATGGTGCTGTTGTGTAACCAAAGCGTCGAAGGCGATGCCGCCCAAGGTAGACCTATTGACGAGCTCTTGCAAGGACTCGATCGTGCTTTAGTAGAGGGTAAATGGAGTGCAAGACAGGCAAGTGAAGATCGACGGTTATCCTTACTTGGAGCCTTTGATGGTAAGGGTTGGAATCAATTAATGCAGGATCCTGAATATATTCATGCACTTACGCTACTTCCCTGAACAAGAGTCTGAATAGCTTCTCATTTATATTTATTTTTATTAATAGTACCCTTCATTAAATATCTTTTTGATTCTTTTTTAGTTGTGCGAAGCGTTAAAATAGACGTACAAATATAAAACGAAATTTTAAATTTCGTAGTTCATCTCAAAAAGAACAAGGAATATTTAATGGCGACAAAAACAGGTAAGAACGCAGTAGCCGAGAGTGGACTGCGTTTTACAAGCCGTGAAAACGGTTCTCCTTTTGCGGGCATGGGTAAAATTGGTGAGACGATGTCTTGCATGATGTGTGGGCACCATAAGCCTCGTAGTCAAGGAAGTCAAAGGCGTTTTGCAGGAAGCTTGGCTTTTTTCTGCTTCGAATGCAAGCCCGCTGTTGCCCTAGAAAAGCCTCTAAAGGCTGCAGCCTAAATAAAACTAAACCAAGAGTTGATACAGTTTACTTATCAACTCTAGCGTTAGTTGAACTTCGCACGATACCTTAAACCCAAGCTATTGTCTTGGTTTATTGTCATTATTGTCCTTGCACGTCTTTAGACTTAATAAGTCTAGGCTAGACTAATCACGCACAGTGCTCGTATGATGCGTCTGCAGAAAACCAACCCTAAATATGAAATTTGTGTGCGAGGCTGAGGTTAGCTCAATTACTCAACTTCTCTAGCTTTTAATTCACAGCACAACTACTCCGCATAAGCTTTTGATCGTCCTTTGCTCCACAGCTATCAAGTCCACAGTAGTAGAACTGCTGCCCTCCTTTGAGCGCATTAAAGCGGTGAAGGTGGACATAGCCTTTCATCCAACAAATGAAATACTCTCATTACTGCGCGGTGGTGTCATAGTCGATGCAGTTGTTTTGACAAAAGAGGCAATCCCTGGGCTGATAAACAAAGGGGTTCTTGTAGAGCCAATATACGATTTTGCAAGTACTTGCATTGGTGTCGCTATGAAGCAAGGGCTTGTTAGGCCAGATATTAGTACGGTTGAAAATTTAAAGAGATTTTTAATTGACGCGCCCTCCCTTAGTTATACCTCAAACGGTGTGAGTGGTGTGTACACCGCGCAGTTGATTGAGCGCTTGGGATTGACGCGTATCCTTGCGAGTAAAACAAAATTGGTGAGCGGGGGCTACGCCGCGGAGTTAATTGCGACGGGTGAGGTTCAGTATTCAATTCAAAATATTAGCGAACTGATGCCGATCCAGGGCATCGAGATCATTGGACCCTTGCCCATTGAAGTTCAACTCATAAGCACCTTCTCAGGGGCGCTAACAAGTAATTTGCTTTCTTCAGCTAGCAGTGCCTCAGACGTCAAGGATTTTTTTAATTTTCTTAAGTCGCAGGCAGCACGGGAAGTCTTCGCTACCAAAGGTATGACTGCTTCGTAAGTTATGACTGCTTGGTAAGGTTGACAGCTGCCTAGGAGGGTATTTCCTAGGCAACAAGAATCGCGGAAAATCGCTGTACTAAGCGTGTTGCTCTTTGCGAAGTGCGGGGAACAAAATAACGTCCCTGATACTTGCGCTATCGGTGAGTAACATCATCAACCGGTCAATACCTATGCCGCAACCCCCAGTTGGTGGCATCCCGTACTCAAGGGCCTTCACAAAGTCATGGTCAAAGTACATGGCCTCATCATCACCACTTTCTTTAGCATCGACCTGAGACTGAAAGCGCGCGGCCTGATCTTCAGCGTCATTGAGCTCTGAGAACCCATTCCCAAACTCTCGTCCCGTGATGTACAGCTCAAAGCGTTCCGTCACACTCGGATTTGTATCGCTAGCTCTGGCCAGTGGGGAGATCTCAACTGGGTGTTCACAGATGAAAGTAGGCTGCCAAAGGCGTTCTTCTATGACCTCTTCAAAGTAAAGTACCTGCAGTGAAGCCAGGGTGCGTTTGGAGAGTTGATGTTTATGCTCATTGAGTCCAAGAGCCTCTAAGGCTTTAATCATCCCTTCAATAGAGTTGAGTGGTACTTGAGTTGGGGCAAACTTTTCGATAGCTTGTGGAATAGTGAGTCTTGCAAAGGGGGCACTCAGGTCAACCTCTTTGCCAGCGTAACTGAGCATTAATGAGTTATTGGTGTGAAGCGCGACAGCGCGGATAAGGGACTCTGTGAATTCCATCAAATCCATGTAGTTCCAGTAAGCCGCGTAAAACTCCATCATCGTAAACTCAGGATTGTGACGAACTGAGATTCCCTCATTCCTGAAGTTACGGTTAATCTCAAAGACGCGCTCAAAACCACCAACAATCAAACGCTTGAGGTAGAGTTCAGGGGCGATGCGCAAAAACATCTCTTGATCAAGTGCGTTGTGATGTGTAGTGAAGGGTCTTGCATTGGCACCTCCTGGAATGGGGTGCAACATCGGGGTTTCAACCTCCAGGAAACCGTTTTTAACCATAAACTCTCGCATGCATGTGATTGCTTTAGAGCGAGTGATGAAACGATTTTTAGCCCCCTCATCAGTGATTAAATCAATATGGCGCTGACGGTACTTGATCTCTTGATCGCTGATGCCGTGAAATTTATCTGGTAATGGTCTAAGACTCTTGGTGAGTAAGCGTATCTCTTTTACGTGGATCGACAGCTCTCCCGTACGCGTTTTAAAAAGCGTTCCTTTAGCTCCTAATATATCGCCTAAGTCCCAGTGCTTAAAGGCGTTGTAAGTCTCCTCACTTACCTCATCTTTAACAACGTAGAGTTGGATACGACCGTTTGCGTCTTGAATGGTTGCAAAGCTTGCCTTGCCCATCACTCTTTTGAGCATCATGCGACCGCCCACTGCGACTTCAATCGCAGTGTCTTGTAGCGCTTGGGGTTCTAACGCAGAGTAATCCCTATGTAAATCAGAGCTGTGATGCGTGGGTTTGAAATCGTTGGGGAAGACTGGCGTTTTTGTTTGAGCGCTATGAGCGCGTAAATGCGCAAGCTTCTCTCTTCGCTCGGCGATTAATTTATTTTCATCAACTGCGGGTACTTCACCCCCCCCCTCAGCGGCTGAAGAATCGATGGTGGGGTGTTCTGATTTTGAATTCAATTTGTTGGATCTTTAATTAAGGGGTTTCAAGAACTAACCGCGTCTGCGGGTTGCTTTAAAAGCATTGCACACGTATCTGCAATAGACTTCTTTAGATCCCTTCGGTCACAAATAAAGTCTACCGCTCCTTTGAGTTGTAAGAACTCAGATCGCTGGAATCCCTCAGGGAGCGTGACCCGAACGGTGCTCTCGATCACGCGAGGCCCAGCAAAACCGATGAGTGCTTTGGGTTCTGCGATCACCACATCCCCCATGAAGGCAAATCCAGCAGATACCCCGCCCATGGTTGGATCAGTCAATACGCTAATGAAGGGAAGCCCTTTTTTTGCAAGTCTAGTAAGTGAGGCGTTTGTTTTTGCCATTTGCATTAGAGAGAGCAACCCCTCTTGCATCCTGGCACCCCCAGTAGCTGTAAAACATATGAAGGGAACTTTTTGATCAATAGCAGTGTGCACGCCACGTACAAAACGCTCACCGACTACTGAGCCCATGCTGCCACCCATGAAATCAAATTCAAAGCAGGCCGCTACTACGTTAATACTGTGAATGGAGCCGCCCATCACAACAAGCGCATCAGTCTCGCCCGTGTTGGCCATGGCCTCTTTAATTCTCTCTGGATATTTCCTGGAGTCCTTAAATTTCAGTGGATCAACTGGTACAACCTCTTGACCTATTTCATAACGCCCCTCAGGGTCTAGAAAATAGTTCAACCTCAGGCGCGCTGAGATTCTGTGATGGTGTGAGCACTTAGGGCATACATTTTGGTTTTGCTCTAAATCGGCGTTATACAAAACGCTCTCACAGCTTGGACACTTGACCCATAGCCCCTCGGGTACGCTTCGCCTGTCAGCAGGATCGGTTTGCTGAATTTTTGGTGGGAGAAGTTTTTCTAGCCAACTCATTTTGAACTCCTTAAACTTTCTCGTCCATGGCAGATCTGATGCTTGCCATGAACGTTTTTGCTATATCTGGACCGTTAAGTGGTGTTGAGTCTTTAATTAAATCGATCAAACGCGAGCCAATAACAACCGCGTCAGCTACACGGCTCACAGTCTGTGCGGTTTGTGGGTCTCTGATACCAAAGCCCACGCCGACAGGAATGTGCACGTGCTTCCTTATTTTCGGCAGCATCGCCTCAACCTCTTGGGTATTTAGGTTACCTGCTCCCGTTACCCCTTTCAAAGATACATAGTAAACATAACCAGATGCGACCGCTGCGACCTCTTGAATTCTGGACTCGGTACTGGTAGGGGCCAATAAGAAGATGAGATCCATAGATCTTTCTTTGAGTTGAGCTGCAAACTCTACACACTCGCCAGGTGGATAATCAACGATAAGTACTCCGTCAACTCCGCTTTGGTGTGCATCGTTGACAAACGCACTCGCTCCGTGCTGAAGATCGTATTGCTCAATTGGGTTTGCATAACCCATTAACACTACTGGCGTTTCATGATTTTTTTCTCTAAACGCTTTAACTACACCGAGCACTTCGCGCACGCCCACTTTATTTAAGACTGCGTGTTCAGCCGCTTTTTGAATCACAGGACCATCGGCCATAGGATCACTAAACGGGATCCCAAGCTCGATGATATCTGCACCGCCTTTGACCAAACCATCCATCAAACTGTGTGTCGCTTGAAGGGTTGGAAAGCCAGTCATCAAATAAGGGATGAGTGCTTTTTTTCCAGCAGACTCAAGCGTTTTGAATGTATTTTGAATGCGACTCATGACTTAATTTTTCTCAAAATGAATGGGCGCCGTGCCGCCTTTTACGCCCTGCCCTTGACAACTGGGTCGACAAAAGAAATCCGCGTTACTTAAATCAGCGACTGTTCCAATGTCTTTATCTCCTCGTCCTGACAAGTTAACCAGTATGGACTGAGTGGGTTTCATGGTGGGTGCAAGTTCCATCGCGTAAGCAATAGCATGACTGGATTCGAGTGCAGGAATAATGCCCTCTGTGCGACACAGGTAGTGAAAGGCGTGAAGGGCCTGAGAGTCTGTCGCACCAACATACTGAGCACGCCCGATA
>Ga0007882_10002555_pt1 | contig 10183 bp, 3 predicted proteins | sample CryBogCBH12Aug01_FD_71195 | JGI IMG/M metagenome (GOLD analysis project Ga0007882, IMG submission 71195) | Freshwater microbial communities from Crystal Bog, Wisconsin, USA - CBH12Aug09.1 | ecosystem: Environmental > Aquatic > Freshwater > Lake | place: Crystal Bog, Wisconsin, USA | collected... | reverse complement strand
CCCCGTCTGGCCCAACAGCTTGACTCCGTCCTTGTACCATTGATACCCCATCGCCGTGGCCGAGGTGGCCGTGACGCTCACGCTGGCAGGGTGTCCCACCGCCACCACGGAACCAACCGGCTGGCTGGTGATCACCGGACTGGCCGCTGCGGCCGTGACCGTCACATAAACGTTATGCTGAACGGTGACATAATTCACGGAATCCAGCGGCTCAAAGTAGACCGTATGCGCGGCCGTCCCCTGGGGCGGGACCAAATCCGGCGTGGCAAAAACAAAGGTGCCCGGCACCGATGTCCACCCGCTGGAGAGCTTCGCATCCGCCAGCGTATGTCCTTGGGAGATGGTCTTGGCCGTCGGCCAGATACTGACGACCGGCGTGGCCTGCTCGATCCAAAACGTATCGGAAGTGCTGCCCTGATAATTCAAATCGTTGATCACCGCCGAGACCGTATAAATGCCCGCGTTGGTCGGCGCGTCCGCGTTACCGTCGTACGTTTTATTGACGGCCAAGCCCGGCGGCACCGTCACGGCGGTGGGCATCTTGGCGGTGCCATCATAGGTTTGGTCGAGATTGTTCAGCGTGACCGTGGCGTTGGCCTTGATGACCACGAGGTAATTCGTGGCGCCGCCAACATAGTTGCCGTCATTGGCGAGCGCGATCACTTTGTAAAAGCCGGCATTGGTCGGGGCATACGGATTGCCGGCATAAGTGACGGCCAGCGACACCCCGGGCGGGCTGGTGAAAAAGTCCACCTTCTTGGCCGTGCCATCATAAGTTTGATATAACTCGCCATAGTTCACCGTCACGGAAACCGGCGCGGGGGTGATGGTAAAGGTGTTGGTCACACTGACACTTTGACCTGCCAGGGTGGCGGTGGCGATCACGCTATAGCTGCCCGCCTGGGTGGGCTCATTGGTAACGCCATTATAATTGATCACCACCGGCAAGCCGGGGGGCATGGTTGTGACCGCGACATGTTTGGCCGTGCCATCGTACACTTGGCTCAGATTGCCCAGCGCCACGGAGAGGGGCACCCCGGCCACCGCCAGCGAATGATACGCCTGGCTGCCCACGCCCAGAAAGCTGACATACACATTGGTGACCGCCACGGGCGTGCTGGAACTTATGGACGAACCGTTGCCTAACTGCCCGTAGGAATTCCACCCCATGGTATGCAGCGTGCCATCGGTGGCGACAAATAAAGAATGGGCATACCCAGCCGTCATGGCCGCCACGTTGCTGACGATGGTCACGGGTACGTAGGCGTTCTGGAAGCCGCCAATGCCCAACTGGCCGTAACTGTTCCAGCCCATCCCCCACAACGTCCGATCCGCCGTCAGATAGAGGGTGTGGCCGCTGCCGGCGGTGGCCGCGATCACATTGGTGGCCACCAGCAACGGGTCTGCAGAATTGGCATTCAACCCGGTGCCGAACTGCCCGTAGTAGTTCCAGCCCATCTCCCACAATCCGCCATCGGCCGTCACAAACAGCGAGTGTTGTGAGCCCGCGCCGATGCTTACCACATTGGTGGCCACTTTGACCGGCACTGCGGAATTGGCATTGCCGCCAGTGCCGAGCTGGCCGTAGTAATTCAATCCCATCGCCCAGAGGGAACCATCCGCCGTGAGATACAGGGAGTGAGTTCCGCCCGCCGCCACCGCCACCACATTGGTGGCCACTTGGACCGGCGTGGCCAGGCTGACATTGCCGCCATTGCCCAGTTGGCCATAGTTATTCAACCCCATGGCCCACAAACCGCCATCGGCCGTCACATAGAGGGAATGCTGCGCCCCGGCGGCCACGGCAATCACGCCGGAGGCGATGTTGACCGGCCCGGAGGGATTGGCAAACGTGCCGTTGCCCAACTGGCCCTGGTTGTTATTGCCCATGGCCCACAAAGTTCCATCCGCCGTGATGAGCAGCGTATGTTGCGCGCCGGCGGCCACCGCCACCGCATTGGTGTTCAACAGCGTGGGGGCGTTGGTGCTGGCAGGGGCGGCTTGGCCGAACTGGCCGTTGCCGTTGTTCCCCCAGCCCAGCAGCAACGGACTGGCCACATTCAGGCTGGCCGGTCGGCTAAGGGTGTAACCGTCGGCATTGGCCACCAGCACGCGGTAGTTGCCAGCATTGGCATAGTCAAATGAGCCCACCGTCAATGAACTGCCAGTTTGGCCCGGTAGCCGCACATCGTCCTTGAACCACTGATAGCTCTTCGGCCCGGCATCGGTGGTGGCACCCACACTCAAGGTCGCCGGTTGTCCCAGCGTGGCTGTGGTCCGAACCGGTTGACTGATGATGACCGGCGGATTGGCCATCGTCGGCAGCACAAAGGCGGTTAGCAGGGCAAAACAGAGCAGTAACAAACTTAATTTTTTCATAGTTCGTGATGAAGTTTGGATTGGTCGTTTGGCCGGAAGCTCGCAACTGTCATCCCCCCAGTTGGCTGCCGGGCGCGTTTGCACCACCAGTCAACCCTGTTGTGTGGTAGGAGGGAAAAAATGCCGATGCTTCCGTTATTTGTTCGATTGATTCAATAGTTGGTTTTTAATCCTGAGCATCTGCCTAATAACCCGCCCAACCCACTTAGTCAACCGATGGGAATCAAATAACAAAACCTGTCATAAGATTTGCAAAATAGGGTAAATCGGAGCGCCGGCCCGGTGGTGGGATCGGGGTGTTTTGCCCTCGCTGGATGGCTCGGGCCTGGGGCGCATCCCCCTGGCCAATGGTAGTGGTTGTATCGCTTCCGCGAGAGTAGGTAGCCGCCAGTCTTTCAATAAAAACCCCCGCAGGGTTCCTGCGGGGGTTTTTAGGCCGTTCCCGCCGCCGCTTGAAATGATCGTCGGGTCTGCCAGCAAGTTCAGCTCACCGGCTCTTCAGCGTTAAGGAGTCGCCCGCCAGACCATCGGAAACCGCCGTGAGTTTGATTGTGCCTGCCGCGCCGGCTTTCGTGCGGACGATCACCAGCGCCAGGCCGTTATAGGCATTGTGCTCCGGTTTTTGGAAGGATTCGAAGCTCGTTGCGTCGCCGTTGTCTGTGGCCAGAATTTCACCGGGACCATCAATCATAAACCGAATGTGATTCCTGGCCCGTGGCACTTGCAAACCCTCCCTGTCCGCCACGGTCACGGTGATGAAGGACAAATCCTGCCCATCGGCCGCCAGTTTCCGGCGGTCGGCTGCGAGCAGCAATTTTGCCGCCGGGCTCGTGGTCTTGACGGTGTCCGTCGCCCATTTTTTGCCGTTCCGGTAGGCCACCGCCTTGAGCTCGCCGGGTTGATACACCACGTCGTCCCATTGCAAACGGTATTGGAAGGGCGCCTTTTTGCGGAGGCCCAGCGACTTGCCATTCAGGAACAATTCCGCCGCGTCGCCCGAGGTATAGACATATACCGGCGTCACCTGGCCAACGCGCTCCGGCCAGTTCCAATGCGGCAGGATGTGCGCCATGGGCAACTCCGGCCGCCAGTGCGATTGATACAGATAGAAACGGTCTTTCTTGAACCCGGCCAGATCCACAATCCCGAAATACGAGCTGCGCGACGGAACCGGAATCTTGCCGAGCGCATCCAGTTCCCGCTTCATTTTCGCCTGATCCGCCGGATCCGAGAAATTGAGCAGATTGCTCGCGTCGGAATTATAGGGGGTTGGCTCGCCGAGATAATCAAACCCGGTCCAGACAAATTCGCCCGCCACGAAGGGGTTGTGTGCCTCGCTCGACCATTCCGTGTCCGGCGAGGTGGCCCAGCCCGGCATATAAAGGTCGTAGGAAGTCACCTGAAAATCCGCCAGTCCGTTCGCCTTGTTTTTGTCCGCCGGGAAAAAATATTCGCCCCGGGAACTCGTCGAGGAGGCGGTTTCGCTGCCGAAGAGCGGCACGTTGGGATTGGCCTGGCGGAATTTGCTGTAATAGCTCGGCTTGTAATTCCAGCCGAAAACGTTGAACCCGTTTACAAACTTGGTAAAGGCCGCATTATACGAGCTGACGGCGGCCGTGCATGGGCGGGTGGCATCTTCCGAGTGAATGATGGCCTGATGCTCCAGCGCCAGTTCCAAACCGTCCGCCTTGTCCTGGTCCGGCACTTCGTTGCCGCTGCTCCACAGGATGACGCAGGGATGGTTGCGGTCCCGGCGCACGAGCGCGCGCAAATCCTGTTCGTGCCAGTCGTTGTAGAGCACATGGTAATCACTCTTGTTTTTGCCCGCGCGCCAGCAGTCAAACGCCTCGTCCATCACCACAAAGCCCATGCGGTCGGCCAGCTCCAGCAATTCGGGTGCCGGCGGATTATGACTGGTGCGGATGGCATTCACGCCAAACTCGCGCAGGATTTCCAACTGCCGTTCCAGCGCCCGGAGGTTCAGCGCGGAACCCAGCGCGCCCAGGTCATGGTGATCGCACACGCCGTTCAGTTTCACATGCTGCCCGTTCAGGAAAAAGCCTTTGTCCACCGTGAACTCCGCCGTCCGGATGCCAAACGGCGTCTCGTAAGTGTCCACCGCCTGGCCGGCCTGCGTCACGGTGGTCACCACCACATAACGCTGAGGCTTCTCGAGGCTCCACAGGCGGGGCGACGCAATCGTCGCTTGGCCTACGCTCATTGCCGAGCGGTGGGCGTCAAGCTTCAGGCCAACTGCTGGGATGACCGCCACGGACCTGCCCCGGCTGCCGTCGGGCTTCAATTCATAAATCGTCTGCATCACGGTCGCGGTCGCTGCGGAGTCGGCGGCATTGTCCACCTGCACCTGCACCTGTGCGGTCGCGGATTTCTCCGTCACGGAGGGTGTCGTCACATAGGTTCCCCAATGCGCGACATGCACCGGGGAGGTCTTGACCAGCCACACATTGCGGTAAATGCCGCCGCCCGGATACCAGCGCGATGACTGACGCGGATTATCCAGCCGGATGGCGATGACATTGTCCGCGCCAGCTTTCAGCAACGGTGTCAGGTTCACCCGCCAGGAGGCGTAGCCATAAGGCCAGCCGCCGGCAAAATGACCATTCACCCAGACGGTGGCATAAGACATGGCGCCATCCACATCCAAAAAAACCTGCCGTCCCGCATCCTCGGCCGACAGTGGCAGGTGATGGCGATACCACGCGACGCCCCACCACGGCAGCTTGCCGGTCTCGCCGGGATATTCCTGCTTGAACGGGCCTTCCACGCCCCAGTCATGCGGCAGATTCAGCAAGCGCCACTGGCTGTCGTTATAATCCGGCTGGGCATAGGTCGGTGCCACGGTTGGACCGGTGGTCGTGGCCGGAATGGCATTCGTGGTGAGTTCCACGCTGCCCGCCAGTTCCCATTTTTTGAGTTCCGCGTAACTCAGGTCGCGGTTCTCTCCGGCCGGTTCATCTTTCGTGAAGCGCCAGCCGGTGTTGAACGAAATCCGCTCGCGCCCCACCGCATGGTCGGCGGCTTGGCCGGTCAGGCTGACCAGCAGTAAAAGGGCGACGGTGAGCTGCGTGTATTGCCATGGCGCGAAAGTACGGGAACCCGCAACCGGTCGGTGCGGATGATGGTCAGGCTTTGGCATTGTGTTATGGTTCAGGAAAGGATTGGTGTTGATTGCCTATCATTAAAAATATTGCCGGTACCCGCAATCCTGAAACTTTGACACTAGGCAAGAAGGGCCATCCCAACACTGGCTTCAAGATTAAATCCCGTTGCTCTTCGTTGAGCGAGGAGAGGGAGAAGACCGACGTTCGACGGGTTGGCGGCGCTGTCGCTAATCAAGGATGGATGAAATCAAGATACAAGTGTCAAGAAGCCCATTGGTTGTATTGGCCGGGACTTCCGCACATTTTCCCATCGCGTCCCCGGCGGACACTGTGGCATCATAACTCCATATCAATGAATCCGCTGCCCGCCATGCCGTCTGCCCTGTCCGCCGCGAAACCCGCGCCCCGGCAGTTTCACGCCATGGCGAAGCCAGTGGGTTCCACCTGCAATCTGGACTGCACCTATTGCTATTACCTGAGCAAGGAAAACCTTGCCCAAGGCCCCGGCGCCGGCCGGATGTCCGATGAAAACCTGGAACTTTTTATCCGGCAATACATTGCCGGTGTGACCGGTGAAGAAGTGGTTTTTTCCTGGCAAGGCGGTGAGCCCACGCTGCTGGGCCTGGACTTTTTCCGCAAGATCATCGCCTTCCAGCAAAAGCACGCGAAGCCTGGCCAGCGCATCGCCAACGATTTGCAGACCAACGGCACCTTGCTGGACGACGACTGGTGCGCGTTTCTTAAGGAACACCGCTTTCTGGTGGGCCTGAGCATTGATGGCCCCAAGGACATTCACGACCACTATCGCGTGAACAAAGGGGGGAAACCGACGTTTGACCTGGTCTTCGCCGCCGCTAGGCGGCTCCAGCGCCATGGTGTGCCGTTCAACACCCTCACCTGTGTCCATCGTTTCAATGGCCGACGGCCGCTGGATGTTTACCGGTTCTTGCGGCAGGAACTGGGTTCCACCCACATTCAGTTCATTCCGATCGTGGAGCACCGGCATTTCGCCAGCGTTGCCCCGCAGCGCTGGAACGTGGCCGAACTGCCCAGGGACGGCACGCCCGAGGCAAAGCCGGGCCACCCGAATTCGATTGTCACCGACTGGTCGGTGGATCCGGATGACTGGGGCTATTTTCTTTGCAAGGTGTTCGACCGCTGGGTCAGCCAGGATTTGGGCCGGGTGATGGTGAACCATTTTGAAACCCTCGTGGCTCAGCATCTCGGCTTGCCCGCGCAGATGTGTGTTTACCGGGAAAATTGCGGCACCGGGGTGGCCGTGGAAAACGATGGCAGCGTCTATGCCTGCGACCACTACGTCTATCCCGATTACCGGCTGGGCAATCTCAAGACTGGCCAGTTGGGCGAAATGGTGTTCTCGCCCGAACAATTGCAATTTGGCCGGGCCAAGAGCGCGACCCTGCCGCAGTATTGCCGGTCGTGCGCCTATTTGACGGATTGCTGGGGTGAATGTCCCAAGAACCGGCTCATCCTCACACCGGACGGCGAGCCGGGCCTGAACTACCTGTGCCGGGGGTTCAAACAATTTTTCGCCCACGCCCTGCCGGAAGTGGAACGGATTGCCGACGTTCTCAGCCGGGGCCCGCTCTGGAGCAAGTCGCGGATTTGACGCTGAAACCACCGGGCGGCCCAGAGCGTCTCCTTGAATAATCACCGTCATGAATCCCATCCCGCGCCGCGAATTCATCAAGTTGTCCGGCACCCTCGGTGCCGGCCTCGCAACCCTGCCCTTCACCAGCGCGGCGGCCGGGCCGGCCACCCCGCCCGTCCGCCCGAACATCCTGGTTTTTCTCACCGATGACCACGGTCAATGGGCGCAGCGCTGCTATGGTAATTCCGAGCTAATCACCCCGAACCTGGATCGCCTGGCGGCCCGGGGCGTGCGGATGCGCCAGACCTTCACCACCTGCCCGGTTTGCTCGCCCGCCCGCGCCTCGTTTTTCACCGGGCGGATGCCTTCCCAGCACGGCATCCACGACTGGCTGTCGCCCAAATTTGAAAAAATTCATCCGGCTTTGCGGGGCCAGACGCTGATTTCCGAACTGCTGCAGAGTGCGGGCTACCATACCGGCCTGGTGGGCAAATGGCATTGCGGCCGCAACAGCGAGCCCAGTCCGGGGTTTGACCGGTGGTTCACGCATTGGGATGACCAGAAACCGCACCGGGGCACGCAGCATTTTTCCGACCAGGGCAAACCCCTGACCGAGGAGGGCTACCAGTCGCCGTTTTTCACGCGCCAAGCGGTGGACTTCCTGAACGGGCATCATCAGCGGGAAGGTGCCGCCGGCCGGCCGTTCTTTCTCTACGTCAGCTATTGCGACACGCATGCGCCGCACAGCGACGCACCGCCGGAACTGCTCGCGCCCTATCAGGATGCCACCTTCAGGGACATTCCCAACGAGAAATTCAGCCCATGCCATGGCACCCCGGTCGCGCCCATCGGCAGTCCTGCCAGCGAACGGAGTCATCGGCAGCAGTATTATGGCGCGGTTTCGAGCATTGACCGCGAAGTCGGCAAGGTATTGGCCGCGCTGGAAGCCAACGGCCAGTTGGAGAACACCCTCATTGTTTATACCGGCGACCACGGCCTCAACACCGGCCACCACGGCATCTGGGAAAAGGGCAATCACACGCAGCCGCAGAATTTCCTCGAGGAATCCGTTCGCATTGCCTGCACCGTGAGCTGGCCGGCCGGCGGCCTTCGCCAGAACGCCGTGTGTGACGACCTGACCAGCCATCCCGACCTCTGGGCCACGCTGCTGGAAGTCGCCGGGGCAGTGCCAACTGGAGCCGTGGCAGCGCAAATCAATTCCCCAGGCGTGTCCTTTCTCCCGCAATTGCGCGGGGAAACCGTAGCCGACTGGCGACAGACCATTTTCAGCGAATACGGCAACGCCCGCATGGCGCGCAATGACCGCTTCAAGCTCATCCGCCGCTACGCCTTCCATGGCACCCGCTTTGGCGACGAGCTGTATGACCTTCACGCCGACCCGCGTGAAACCCGCAACTGCCTGGCAGATCCCGCGCTCCAGCCCGTCGTCCAGTCGCTTTCCGCCGAAATGGACCGTTTCTTTGCGAAGTATTCGGTGGCGGGCAACAGCGGCTTGGAAATGGAACAGCAGACTCCCTGCACCAACAGTCCGTGGATACTGGCGGGCAAAAACCGCAAGCAGTTCGCCGGCGCGTAGGCCCCGGGCGAAACTGCCGGAAAAACCTCCTGGGGGAAAAGAAAAAAGGCCGGACACTACTCCGGCCTTCTTGAGAACAAGCGCTCTAAACTTGGTTGGCGGTTACCGCCGTCAACAACACTAATATACCTGACCCTGATTTTTCCGCATGTCACCACAACTGGTGACACGGGTGAAAATTGGCAGTTCCCGGCTTAACCGCTTATGCGGGCCAGGCAAAGTGAGCGGAGTTGGTTTTTCGTCCGGTTCCAGTTTGCTTAACGCTCAAACCCCGCGTTCATTGACCCGGTTCACCAAGTCCGGCCAGATGTTCCCGGATTTGCCCAACCACTGGGCTGTCATCCGGTGTTTCCGCCAGGCACTGCCGGTAATAATGGATGGCGGCGTTGGTCTGGCGGCGGTCTTCGGCGATGCGGGCGAGGCCCAGATCCACGGCGGCGGGTGCCAGGCCGGTGCCCTCCAACTGCCGGTAATCCGCCTCGGCCGCCGCCGCATTGCCGGCGGCCTGGCTGGCGCGGGCCCGGTTCAGCCGGGCCAGTGGGAAGTTGGTCAGGGCCAGGGTGCGGTCCAGCAGGGGGATTGCCCGGACGGGCTGATTCATTTGAATGAGGATGGCCGCTTCGTTGTTCATGAGGGACCAGTTGTTGGTTTCGGCCGCCAGCCGGGCTTGGAGCAGGTTCACCGCATTGGTGTAATCACCGAAGGCCAGATACGAACGCAGCACCAGTTGGAACGTCTCCGGGTCGTTGTGATGCTGCTGGAGCACGGATTTTAGCACGCTGCGGGCCTTGGCTTGGTTGGATTGCGCAAACCAGGAGTTTGCCTCCAGCATGGACAGATGCACCGCCGTGTCATCACCGGCGGCAAGCGGGACGGGCAACTGGCGCAGGGCGGCCACGGTGGCGGTGACGCGGTCGGCTTGGTTGAGGCTGGCATACAAGTCCACCAGTGCGAGTTTCGGGGCGGCCACGTCGGGCACCAGCGCGGCGACCCGCTCAAACTGCTCGACGGCTTGGTGTGGGAAGCCGGCCCGCTGCAGGATGCAGCCCAGTAAATAGCAGTCCACCGGGTCGTCAAATAGACCGCCGGCGTCGAGCACGTAGCTGAGATCCTGCATGCTGCCCAGCAGGCTGCTGGGAATGTCCACGCCGGCGAGGCTGAGCTTGGCCCCGGCGCGCAAACCGGCGTTGCAGTTGAGATTGTTGTAGGCCACGACATTGCCGGGGTTCAGTTCCAGGGCTTGCTGAAACCGACGGGCGGCGGCGACCAGGCGGCCGGCGCGCTGCAAGGCCACGCCCCAGTTGTTCAAGGCCACGGAATAGCGCCCGGCCAGATAGGTGGTCTGGCGGAGACTGGCCCGTTCCACATAAAGATGCCGGTGCAGCCATTTGTCCAGCGGCGGTAGCCGTGTCGAAATGCACCGGCTGACGGGTTCGATTTGGGTAGCCCAGATTTCATCCCAGAACCGTTCAT
>Ga0007882_10002553_pt1 | contig 10185 bp, 6 predicted proteins | sample CryBogCBH12Aug01_FD_71195 | JGI IMG/M metagenome (GOLD analysis project Ga0007882, IMG submission 71195) | Freshwater microbial communities from Crystal Bog, Wisconsin, USA - CBH12Aug09.1 | ecosystem: Environmental > Aquatic > Freshwater > Lake | place: Crystal Bog, Wisconsin, USA | collected... | reverse complement strand
GAGAAAATGGAACCATTATGTATTTTTTCCAAAAGGAAGAAATACAAGGCTCTCAGTTTCTAAAAGATGATTGGATGAAAGCCGCATTATATGGCGACCGGGGCATCAAGTTTGAAAGCGCAAAAGTTAAGTTCGATAGCTATAATAATAAGTTCGTTTTTGACAGACATGATACTACTTATGAATTATCATCAATGATATATACTTTGTATCTGTATCCCAATGAAGAGGATACATCTAAAAAAATTGTTTTTAAAAAGGGATTTGCCATCAACAACCGCATAAATGCAAACAAATATCTGCAAGTATTGGCTGAAGGAAAACTGAGTTTACTGAAATATTATTCTAAAGATCTGGAAGAATATACCGAATATGGGAATGCTACAAAATTCAAACGATTTAAAGATATGGAGCAATACTATGTTTTGCAAAACGGCCAGTATTCTACCATATCCATATCTCTAAAAAATCTGGAGAACCAGATGCAAACTAAATGGACAGAAGTACAGGCTTATATGAAAAAGAATAATCTTTCTGCTAAGAATGAAAAAGACTGGGCTACACTGATCAGTTATTATAACTCATTATAAGAAACTTGAAATAAAAAGCGATATACCGATAGGCATACCGCTTTTTACATATCAGCTTTATTTTATTTAAGTACTTCCTGTAATTTTTTCTCCAGTTCTTCTCCCCTTAGAGAAAAAGCAATGATTTTCCCTTGTGGATCAACCAGCACGTTAAATGGTATCCCGTCAAATTTATATAAGGGAACCATACTGCTTTCCCATTGTTTCAGATCACTTACATGGGTCCAGCTTAGATTATCATCCTTAATTGCTTTTACCCACTCGTCTTTGTCTTTATCCAACGATACACCAAGAATGGTAAAATTTTTATCCTTGAATTTATTATAGGCAGCCACTACATTCGGGTTTTCTTTTCTGCATGGTCCACACCAACTGGCCCAGAAATCGACCAATACATATTTACCTTTCAGGCTACTTAAAAGAAATGGATTCCCATTTACATCTGGTAAACTGATTTCGGGGGCTGGCTGATTTAATAAAGCATATTTAGGTGATTCGGGCTTCTGTACAGTTAACAGGCTTTTGATCTTTGCTAACCCACTGTGTTCCTTAAACTTATCAGCTGAGGAATTGGCTAATACCAAAACTTCTTCCTGACTCATGGTTCTGGATGCCATGCCCAGGGCATAATACCTTGCTGCTGGACTAGGGGATCCATTTATAAAATCGGTTACCAGTTTATTCATTTTCTTTAACAGATCATCTCTTTGCAAGCGTACTACTGTTATGGCACTATCGCTTGCTCTTAATTTTTGAAGCGTATCTATCTGCATAAATATGGAGTATAGGGCAGAGTCTTTTTTGCGATAATCCTCGAATAAAACATGTAAACTTTCACTTGCAGGCGATCCTTCAAGGGTATATGCTTTGTACTGATTCACATCTAATGCAAGTTTGATATCATTATTATCATTCACGAGTAATACATCAGGACCGTTTTCTACTACCAAACGATAAAGACCTTCTTCTTTTCCTATAGCATGCAAATTAAAATCTCCATTCTGCTGAATAGAGCCAGAGTCAAGAATCACGGGCTGTTCTCCTCCAAAAGGCAATTCTTCAAGGAATACTTTTTTTGCAGGCGCATTTTGGATTTTTCCAGATACCGTAAAAGCTCCGTACTTTTTCTGTTGGCAGGAAATAAGGATGGTTGTAAGTAGAAGAAACAGGAGTATTTTTTTCATAATGATTTGTTTACTTACCTGCCCGGTAGAAGGGAGGAATATGGATATTACTTGTTTAATTTTTGTTCCAATAGTTGTGTTACCAGCTTAGGATCTGCTTTACCCTTACTTCGTTTTTTTACTTCGCCCACAAACAGTCCAATTAACCCTTTCTTACCTTTTTGGTATTCGATTATTTTATCCGGCATTGCTTCTATTACCTGATTTACCCAGTTTTCCAGTTCAGTCGTATCGCTTGTTTGCAGTAACTCTAACTGCTCTGCAATAATTATTGGCGGGCGATTATCAGTAAAAAGCAATGGCAATATCCTTGAAGACGCTGCAGAAAAGCTAACCTTACCATCTTCTACCAGGTTAATTAATTCTGCCAGTGTATTTGGAGTTAGTGAAATGGATTCAAATGTTAAACCCGTTTCGTTCAGGTATTGGCGCAATGGACCCAGAATCCAGTTGGTAATGGCTTTATAATGTGTTGTGAAGGGGGTCACTGATTCGAAATATGCAGCCGTGATTTTTTCATCACATAACTGACTGGCATCATAATCATTTAACCCAAATGTAGTTTGGTATTTAGCTGTCAGCTCATTTGGAAGAGCCGGTAATGCCTGTTTGATTTGATGGACAAATTCATCGGTTATATGAAACGGAGCAAGATCGGGATCGGGGAAATACCGGTAATCATTTGCTTCTTCTTTATCCCTGATTGCAAAAGTGGTATCGGTTGCTGCATCAAAACTGCGGGTTTGCTGTTGAACCCTGCCGCCAGTTTCAACCAGCGCTATCATTCTGTCGATTTCGTATTCAATGGCTTTTTTTACATTTCGGATAGAATTCAGGTTCTTCACCTCTACTTTGGTTCCTAACCGGGTTTCTCCTTTTAGCCTGATGGAAATATTGGCATCACATCTCAAACTACCTTCCTCCATATTCCCATCACAGATACCAATCCATCTTACAAGTCTCCTTACTTCCGTAACATATTGCCAGGCTTCTTCAGCAGAAAACAAGTCTGGTTCCGTAACAATTTCAACGAGGGGTGTACCGGCACGATTCAAATCTATACAGGTAAAATCAGCATTCAGATCATGAATACTCTTACCTGCATCCTCCTCCATATGTATTCGGTTAAGACTGATGTTCCGTTTGCCCGAAGCAGTTTTGATGGTTATGAATCCCCCTTTACAAATTGGAGTGGTATGTTGTGAAATTTGGTACCCTTTTGGTAAATCGGGATAGAAATAATTTTTTCTGGCAAAATAATTCTCCTGTTCTATAGCACAATTACAAGCCAGTCCTAAGCGTATTGCATATTCAACCGCTTTTTTATTGGTTTTGGGTAAGGTGCCCGGATGTCCCATGGTTATGGGACTGATATGAGTGTTGGGTTCTGCCCCAAAAGCAGTACTATCCCCACAAAACAACTTTGAGGCTGTTGCCAGTTGCGCATGAACTTCCAGTCCTATTACCGCTTCGTATTGATTACTAACTGCCATACTGCTGCAAAAATAGCTTTCCTGGGGCAGAGGCGAATGGTAAAAATAAATTTAGAGGGAAAGTATTTTTTTAAGGTCGTCGTCGGAAACTGTTAGAAGACCAGCGGGTGGTAAACGTTTGGTGAGTTCTTTCCAGTTATTATCTGTATTGAATACATATTTCAGCATAAGCAGGGCTTTTCCCATTTGTTTATTATTGGCCAGGGTAATAGCCGTCCAGTATTGCATTTCAAGGTTTCCCGGGAATAACTTCATAGCCGCATTGTATTCAGACATGGCAGCGTTAACATCGTTTTTATCGGCGGCCAGATTGGTATTATGCATTTGCTCATATGCCAGATCACCACTATTCATATGTTCATATGCCAGTTGTACCATGTATAAGCGGCGGAGCTCCTGAAGGGGCTGGGGACTATCATCTACTCGCAGATCTACGGTTTTATTATTCCAGCTTTCCATGATTCTACCAGGAACAACGGTAAGTGCTGCAGACTGCATACCTCGTATATCGCCACCTGCTTTTTGGGCGGCTTCGAGGGATAGTAATATTCTTTCTACAAAGGGCTTACCGGCACTCTGTTCATAAGCTTTAGCCATGTATTCGCAAACAGAATCACCTAGCATCATATTACTCTGAACACTAAATCCCCTTCCTTTTACATGCTTGGCTACCTGGATGCAGTTTTTACCTGTGTGGGCTGCAACATTTCCTTTGCTATCTATAATAGCGATCTGCCTGAGTTGGCGGCCGCTGTCTATTTTTGTAAGGCTATCAAGGGCTTCCTGTGCAGTATATCCTTTTCGAAGTAGGCCCAATGCTTTTGGGCCATATGATTTATCAACGAAAGATTGTGTTGCAATAGCTCCTACACCCGCTTCTGCCCAGGGAACAGTGGTGCCTACCCCAAACCAATGACTTTGAACGGCTATGGCCATATCGCCTGTTTTCTCATCCCGGGCCACAATAGAAAAAGTATGTACCAATGGTTGTTTGGACGAGTACACTTTTTGAGCCTGGGCTATTACCGCTAAGAGGATAAATAATAAAAAGAGACTTCTTTTCATGATGGATAGTTGATAGCCTGGTTTCCTGAGGAGGGACCAACAGAACTAGAACGTTCACTTGTAGGCAAATGTTGTGATGGGGGGATGATACATTCCCTGTTTTTTAGGTTATTTTTTTGCGTAATCAAGTCATCTTCGCAAAAGAAAACCGCGCCAGGAATGGCGCGGTGTACACATGAGAAAAATCAAGAAATGGTAGAATAGCTGCCAATACCGATGTATTACTATTATAGATCAGCTGTTTTTATTTTTTTAGGGAATTTTATATCTGCGGTCTGGGTTTTTCCATTACGCTGAAAACTGACTTTAATCGTCTCGCCTTCTTTCCAGTTTCTAAGTTTTGCTTTCAGGTCATCCACTGATTCAACAGTATTGCCATTGATTTCTGTAATAATATCGTCTTTCAGGAAACCGGCTTTAGCGGCGGGAGAGTCATTATTTACTTCTATTATTTTAACCCCTTTCCCTTCTTCCATATCCTGGATTTCAACACCTAGTCTGGGTTTAGTAGTATAATGGATATCCATGTTCTGCAGGCCTTTTAGTTCAGGCATATTGAAATTAAAATCTTCCCCATTGAATGTAAAAGATTGCAATCCTGTATCCGGATTTTTTCCGAGAGTAGCTGTAGTGGTGGCTTCTTTGCCATTACGTAAATAAGTAACCAAAACTTTATCCCCCGGCTGATGGTCGCCAATGGCATTATAAAGATCCTGGCTGTTTTCAATCGTATGCTTGTCACCCAAACGGGTAATAATATCATCTTTTTGTAATCCGGCTTTCTCTGCCGGACTATTCTTATTTACGGAAGTAATTCTGGCACCTTTTTCATCTTTTTCCGATACTACACCTAGTAGGGCTCGGTTTGAGGGGCTCACCTGTAAATCACGAAGCATTTTCATGCCACCCATTTGGGCAATCTGAGCTTTGATTTTTGGCATGATTGGGCCAATTCCTTTGTTATGAAGTACCTGGATATCGTCATCTTTCAGCTCATCTAACGGCTTTCCATTTACCGTAATCTTATCTCCGTCTATCACAATGGTTAATTTTTCATCTGTTCCTTTCTTTTTTCGGATAGTGATGCTTTCCTCTTTTTCCTTTTTAGGGGCTTCGGTGGTTTGTGCACCGGCAGATAAGGCAATACCTAATCCGAGCAAAGCAAGGGAGGTTATTTTTGGTTTCATGGCGAAGGTTTTGATGATGTACGAATAGTTTAGTAGATTAAAAGTAGTGACTTTTTTAAATACGAAGGTCTTCGGAAATGTTAAAAAAGGTTAATAAATTTAGATGGGAAATAACCAAAAGATAAGGTAGGCCCAAAACCGGGTTTAGCAATATATTTTAGTACTAGATAATCAGCGCTTTTACCTTTTCAATAACCTGTGTAAGGTTACTTGCATCCTGCCCGCCTGCAGTAGCCAGGGTTTTTTGTCCGCCGCCACCGCCTTTGATCAGTCCGGCAACCTGCTCTTTAATGATTTTGGTTGCATCCAGGTTTCGGGTATTGCTTACGGCTTCATCGAGCAGGATGGCTACCTGGGCTTTGCCTTCTATATTGGCGGCTAAGACAACTATATAATTCCTGAGATCATTTTTTAGTTCGAAGCCGAGCTTTTTAATACTATCGGCACTATTTACCTCTACAACAGCTCCCAGAAAGGTGATTCCCTGTATGGTTTCGGTTTTGGTTAGCAAATCATTCTTAAGGATAACCAATTGTTTTGCTTCCAGGCTTTCCAACTTTTTTCTCAGATCTGTATTGTCAGATAGTAAACTTTCGACTGCTTTATGAATTTCTTTGGGATTTTTCATCGATTCACGAACCATGCGTATCTGATTAAACTGGTCATTTACGAGTGATTCAGCAGATCCACCACTAACGGCTTCAATTCTTCGAACACCTGCCGCAACAGCAGTTTCATGTTTGATCTTGAAAAAGCCCAATTCTCCGGTAAATCCAACATGGGTTCCTCCGCATAATTCGATGGAGTATTTTTCGTCCATAATCACAACACGAACAATATCGCCATATTTTTCTCCAAATAATGCCATTGCACCGGATTTCAACGCTTCTTCTTTGCTCATTTCTTTGATATGTACCGGAATATTGGCCCGTATCTTTTCATTTACAATAGCTTCAGTAGCGGCAATTTCTTCTTCACTTAGTTTCGCAAAATGTGAGAAATCGAAGCGAAGCTGTTCCTCATTCACCAGACTTCCTTTCTGAGCCACATGGTTACCCAATACTTTACGCAAAGCAGCATGCAGCAAGTGAGTGGCGCTATGGTGTATCGTGATGGCTTGTCTTTTGTGCAAATCCACTTTTGCCAGAACCGTTGCCTGTACATTGACAGGTAAAGATTCCGTAAAATGAATGATGAGGTTATTTTCCTTTTTTGTATCGATAACCCTGATTATTTCACCAGTAAAATCCAGAATGCCAGTATCGCCTATTTGTCCGCCGCTTTCTGCATAAAAAGGAGTGGCTTCCAGAACAAATTGATAGGCTTCTTTTCCTTTGGCTTTTACTTTTCGGTATTTAACAACCTTGGTTTTTACTTCCAAAGAATCATACCCGATAAAATCATTAAAAGAATGTGTAGACAACACTACCCAGTCTTCTGTATCCACTGTACCCGCTGCACGACTTCTGTTTTTTTGTTGCTGCATTTCTGCCTCAAATCCTTTCTCATCAACACTTAGGTGATTTTCTTCAGCAATTAAACGGGTAAGGTCTATCGGAAAACCAAATGTATCGAACAGTTCAAATGCGGCTTTCCCTTCGATCTGTTTACCTGAGCCGTTAATAATATCATCTATTCTTTTCAATCCCTTATCCAAGGTTTTTAAAAACGCATCTTCTTCCTCTTTTACCACTTTACCAACAAATAGGGCTTGCTGTTTCAGTTCTGGAAATACATGTTCAAACTGGTCAGCCAATAGAGGAATCAATTGAAATAGTAAAGGCTGTTTATAATCGAGATAGGAATAATAATATCTTACGGCTCTTCTTAATATTCTCCGGATTACATAACCGGCTCCATTATTGGCTGGCAACTGGCCGTCACCAATCGTGAATGCAATGGCCCGGATATGATCGGCCAAAACTCTGAAAGCAATGGCTTCTTTTGTATTGCTATAATCGTATTTTTTGCCAGTGATTTTTTCAACTGCAGCAATGGTCCCGGTAAAAATATCTGTATCGTAATTGCTTTGTTTCCCTTGTATTACGCGTACCAATCTTTCAAACCCCATTCCCGTATCCACATGCTGTGCGGGTAGCGTTTGCAGGCTGCCATCTTTCTGGCGATTGAACTGCATGAATACATTATTCCATATCTCAATTACCTGGGGATGATCATTATTTACAAGTGATTTGCCACTAGTTTCTTTTCTTTCTGCTTCAGTTCTGCAATCCACATGTATTTCTGTGCAGGGTCCACAAGGACCGGTATCGCCCATTTCCCAGAAATTATCTTTTTTGTTACCCAGTAATATCCTCTCTTCGGGTATCCACTTTTTCCATTCGTTAAAAGCTTCTTCATCACGGGGTAGCCCTTCTTTTTCATCCCCCTGAAAAATGGTTACATATAGACGGTCTTTATCCAGCTGATACACTTTAGTAAGTAGTTCCCAGCTCCAGGCAATGGCATCGGCTTTAAAATAATCGCCAAAACTCCAGTTCCCCAACATTTCAAACATGGTATGGTGATAGGTATCCACCCCTACTTCTTCCAGGTCATTATGTTTGCCACTTACCCTAAGGCATTTTTGGGTATCGGCTACCCTCGGATACTCCGGTTCTTTATTTCCCAGAAAAAAATCCTTAAACTGGTTCATTCCGGCATTTGTAAAAAGCAGGGTAGGGTCATTTTTTACAACGATGGGTGCAGATGGCACGATATGATGCTTTTTGGAAGCAAAAAAATCGAGGAATTGTTGTCTTATCCCGGCACTGGTCATCATCTGTAAAAAATTTTAAACAAATAGTTAGGTCGTTAGAAACTATATTTGGCCTTATTTTAAGGGCACCAAAGGTAAGGATTTGGTGCCGGAAATATGAACTGAACGGTGAATACAGCTTATTTATCATTCAGGATTTATACAGGGTAAATCAGGTTTATCCCTATTGAAATGGAATAATGAAGAAAATAAAGTACTATTATAATACCCATACACTCCGCTATGAAAAGCTGGATACCCCTTTACGGGTAAGATTGTTGCAGGCTATTGGGTTTATTGCTGCCTCGATTGTAACGGGTATGATCATTTTTGCGATTACTTTCCGTTATATAGATTCTCCCAAAGAAAAATACCTTCGTCAGCAGAATGATGATTTGCAAGAGAATTACAGTGTATTTGTTGAGCGGGTAAAACAACTGGAATTACAAATGGATGAGCTGGAGAACAGGGATAATGATATTTATCGTTCTATTTTTTCAGCCAATCCCATACCTGATAGTGCCCGTATCAAAGATATTGAACAAAAAAAAGAGGTGAAACTGGTACAAACGATGGGGGAATCTGAATTGGTGAAAAGTATCGGAAGTCAATTAAACAATTTATCACTTCGTACTGCTTATCAGACCAAATCATTTGATGTGATTGGTGATTTGATCAAGAATAAAGAAAAGATGTTGGCTTCCACCCCGTCTATACAACCCATCAGTAATAAAAACCTGACGCATATTGGTTCCGGATTTGGGTACCGGATCGATCCCATCTATAAAGATTTGCGTGCGCATAAGGGAATGGATTTTAATGCACCATTGGGAACTCCAATCTATGCTACTGCCGATGGAAAAGTAATTGATGCCGGATTTAATACCGGGGGTTTTGGTAATCGTGTAGTGATCAATCATGGATATGGGTATCAGACTTTATATGGACATATGCTACGGATCAAGGCGAGAGTTGGGCAGGATGTAAAAAGAGGTGAGTTGATTGGCTATGTGGGTAATACAGGGAAGAGTACCGGCCCGCATTGTCATTACGAAGTACATCGAAATGGTTACCCGGTAGATCCTATCTATTATTTCTATAATGATCTTTCTCCTGGTCAATTTGACCGTATCCTGAAACTTGCAGCGGCTAGTAATCAGAGTTTTGATTAATCCTTGTATTTTATAAAATAATTTGTTTCATATCCGGGTTTGCTATCTAACCTGGATTGTGGAGTAAGAACAAAACCGCTGAATATTTGTAAATTAGTTTTCATCATTAATCAATTCTGTGGAACCAGGTATCAGGGAATATCTTATCCGAATCATCAACACTATTTCACTGGCCTTGCTATGGATGGGTATCAATACTACGGCAGGTATCATGTTTGATTATGGTTTTATTCATGAGCATATTACCACCGGGAATATAATTTTCTATATTTGGTTTGTGGTTAGCCTGTCCTTATTCCTTTGGCGGATTATTAAAATTTGGAGCAAGCCGATTAATTTCGATGAATAAGATGGCATGAGTTTTTTAGATACTTTCTTTTGACTGACTTTTACTTTCAATACTGAAATTTTTGGATGTATGCGGCTAAAGAAAATTTCGAAATGGACTGTGATAACTGGCACGCTGATAATATGGGCGATTAAGTTTATTATACGCCCATTTGTACATATTCCTCCTTCTATCAAACCATTTGTGGGCTTTGCACCCAACCTGATCGGTTCTTTTCTACTTCCCTTTGGGGCCTGTTGGCTTTTTCAAAGATTTTTTCATTTACAGTGACCTTCCCCCGAAAAATCGGGCATATATAAATTAGAAAAACGGGCAATTATTCATAATTTAAAAAATGAAAAATTGCTCATGAAAAAGACAAAATACACCGAGCAGCAAATTGCCTTT
>Ga0007882_10002552_pt1 | contig 10185 bp, 12 predicted proteins | sample CryBogCBH12Aug01_FD_71195 | JGI IMG/M metagenome (GOLD analysis project Ga0007882, IMG submission 71195) | Freshwater microbial communities from Crystal Bog, Wisconsin, USA - CBH12Aug09.1 | ecosystem: Environmental > Aquatic > Freshwater > Lake | place: Crystal Bog, Wisconsin, USA | collected... | reverse complement strand
TAATTCGCGTTGCAGCATGGTTTTCAACGTTGCCAACTCGCCGGTGGAAAACGCGGCCACCACCGGCAGATCTTTCTTTTGAAATATTGCTTCGCCATGCAACTCAAACAACTGGCCAAGCGCCACGCGGCGCGGTTCTTTTACCGCCGCGTCGCCGCCGGGCAACCGGAATGGACGCAAATGAGCAGCCCGTTCAACGCTGTCTTCAGTTACGATAAAAAATTCGCCTCCCCAAATTGTGCCGTCCGTCCCATAGCCCGTGCCATCCCACGCCACACCGAGTGCGGGCAGCGGGACTTCGTTTTCCGCGATGCACGACAAAACGTGCGCGACGTGATGTTGAACTTGGATAATTTCGGGAACGCCGAGTGCGGTTTCGGCGTGCTGGCTGTTCGCATTTGTGGATTCTTGCTGGGAAGGTATTCGGCGCTCCAGCGCATATTTCGTCGAGAGATAATCCGGATGCAAATCAGCCGCGATGATTTGCGGTGGCGCATCGTATAGCTTTGATAAATCGCCCGCGACCCGGCGGAAAGCCTCGTTTGCCGGTTCCGTTTCCAGATCGCCGATGTGCTGACTGATAAAAACATTTTCATCAACCGCCAGCGCCACGGTATTTTTCAAATGCGCGCCAACGGCGAGCACGACTTTGGACTTTGAACTTTGGACTTTGGGCTTCAGGTGGATCGGCAGCGGCGCATATCCCCTCGCCCGCCGCAAGACCATTTCCCGGCCGAGCATCACGCGAACAATCGAGTCGTCCATGTGGCGAACAATCGGACGGTTATGGACCAGAAATGCGTCCGCAATGCCACGCAACCGGTCGAGGGCATCACGTTCGTCCGTGCAAATCGGCTCGTCGCTTAAGTTGCCGCTGGTGGCGATGACGGGAAAATCAAGTTCTGCCATCAGCAAATGATGAAGCGGATTTGACGGCAGCATCACGCCGAGGTTCGGATTGCCCGGCGCAACGGCATTGCCGATTGCCGGTTGCCGGTTGCCGGTTTTTCGCAGCAGCACAATCGGGGCTTCCGGCGAGCGCAGCAATCGTTCTTCCACCGGGGAAACTTCACAGGCGGCTTGAATGCTGGCCAGCGTTGGAAACATCACCGCGAACGGCTTTTCTTCGCGGTGTTTCCGCTCACGCAAAAGTTGAATTACTTTTTCATTCCGCGCATCGGCCAGCAGGTGAAAACCACCGATACCTTTCACTGCGATAATTTTTCCGCTGCGGACGGCTTGGGCAGCGGCAAGCAATGCTTCGTCACCGGCAAAAATATTATTGCCGGTGGTATTGCAAAATTCCAAACGCGGTCCGCAAACCGGACACGCATTCGGCTGCGCGTGAAAGCGGCGGTCGCGCGGATTTTCGTATTCCGCTTGGCATTGCGGACACATTTTGAAGCCACGCATCGAGGTGTTTTCCCGATCATAAGGCAACGCCTCGATAATACTGAAACGCGGACCGCAGTGCGTGCAGTTCGTGAATGGATAGCGAAAGCGGCGGTTGGCCGGATCAAAAATTTCGCGCCGACAATCAGGACACGTCGCGATATCCGGCAATACTAATGCGCTTTTGCCACCACCGGTTTCACTGGCGCGGATTTCAAATTTTGAATAATCAACGGCATCCAGCCATGACGATTCCAGACTTTGAATAAAACTGCGCGGTGGTTTTTCCGCTTCGAGGCGAAACAGGAATTTTTCCAGCACGGCGCGGGTGCCTTCAACTTCAATGAAGACGCCTTGCGGTGAATTATTCACCCAGCCGGCCAGTTTCAATTCTTCGGCGAGCCGGAAAACAAAAGGACGAAAACCAACGCCCTGCACCGCGCCACGCAGCGCGATTTTTAATCGCGAGCTTGGAGTTACCGGTTGGCGGATGAAAGACATTGCCGTTATTGAAGCCCCAGCTTCACGGCAAATTTAGCCGACGACTGGAAGCGTGTCTTTGCGAAAATTGGCGGCCACCAACTTTTTAATTTCGGCAACCGCAACGTGAAAGCCGGCCTCAGCTTCCGGCGAATAATCCGTGCCGAAACCCAAATGAATCGCCGGAATCGTCAGCCACCACGCTTCCGGTGCGTGACCGAAAACGTCACGGGCGAGCGCGAGCATGGTGCGCGGGTCGGCGGCGTGCGCCATGAGCTGCGAAGTTTCGCCGGGTTCCAGTTTGCGGAAATGGATGCCATCGGTTTTATCCACGGCGGCATCCACGAAAATCACCCGGCGAGCGCGGGCAATCGGGTCGGCATATTCAGGCGTCAGCAGTTGGCAGACGAGCGTGCGCACGCCGGGCAAACATAATTCTTCAATCGCCTCAGCCACGCGCAGGCCGACGCCATCGTCGCGGCGCAGGCTATTGCCGTAGCCGATAACGAGGAGTTCGGCTTCGATGTTGACAGGAACAGCGGGATTCATTCTTAAATCAAAATTAACAACGAAATCGCCGTCACACAAATCTCAAGTGCCCTACCACCGCGCGTAATGCGGGTTGAGTTCCAGCACGAAAGCTTGCTATGATTTCTCTTTATGAGCAAACCTGCCTGCCCGATGTGCGAGATGGCCGAAGTTTTGGAATTTCCCGACAAATGGGAATGCGTCACTTGCGGTCATGAATGGCCGCGCGAAGCCGCGCCCGAAGCCCCCACCGGTCCGCGCGTAGTAAAGGACGCCCACGGCAATGTCCTCGCCGATGGCGATTGCGTCATCCTCATCAAAGATTTGAAGCTCAGTGGTTCCTCGGTGCTCAAGGGCGGCTCGAAGTCCAAGCCTATCCGCCTCGTAGACGGCGACCATGAAATTTCCTGCAAGGTGGACAACATCGCCGTCGGCCTGAAAGCCTGCTTCGTCAAGAAGGCGTGAACAGCCCGGTTAACGCCGCCAACGCGAGCGGCCTGACCGTTGCTGGCGCGGTTGTCCGCCGGGACTCTGCGGGCGTTGCGGGCGACTCTGGCCGGGTTGAAAATGACGCGGCTCGTCCGCCGGATTGAATGCCGGGGCGGCTTGCGAATAATTAAAGCCCTCCGCTTTTTTCCGCACGATACCGCGACCGATGAAACGTTCCAGCGCACGCAGTTCGCCGTGGTCTTCGTTCGTCACAAAACTGATGGCGTCGCCGATTTGATTCGCACGACCGGTGCGGCCGATCCGGTGGATGTAATCTTCCACATGCATCGGAAAATCGTAATTCACAACGTGCGAAATGCCGTCCACGTCAATGCCGCGCGCCGCAATGTCCGTCGCCACCAGCACGCGCACCGCGCCGGACTTGAAATCCTTCAACGCCTTCAACCGCTGATTTTGCGAGCGGTTGGAATGCAGCGTCGCCGTGCGCACGCCTTTTTGTTCGAGTTGCCGCGCGAGCCGGTCGGCGGCGTGTTTCATCCGCGAAAAAATCAACACCATGTCCATCTGCGGATCTTGCAGCAAGTGCAGCAGCAGCGAAGTTTTCAGGTGCTTCGGCACTTCATAAACAAATTGCGTGACGGTCTCCGCCGGATTTGCGCGCCGGCCAATCTGCACCACTTTAGGCGCGCGTTGGAATTCGTGCGTGAGCGATTCGATTTCCTTCGACAGCGTGGCGGAGAACATCAGCGTCTGCCGCTGCTTCGGCAGCGCTTGCACAATCCGGCGAATGGACGGCAAAAATCCCATGTCCAGCATCCGGTCGGCTTCGTCGAGCACGAGAAATTTTAATTGCGAAAAATCCGCCGCGCGCTGGCCCATCAAATCCAGCAACCGCCCCGGACACGCCACCACGACATCCGTGCCCGCCCGCAGCGCGCGGATTTGCGGCTGTTCGCCGACGCCGCCGAAAACCGTCGCCACCGTCAGCGGCAGATGTTTCGCGTAGGCTTTGATATTTTCCTCGATCTGCACCACCAGCTCGCGCGTCGGCGCAATGACCAGCACTTTCGTGCCGCGGCGCGGATTCGGCGGCAGCGCGGCCAGCTTTGTGAGGATCGGCAGCGTGAACGCCGCCGTCTTGCCGGTGCCGGTTTGCGCGATGCCGATGAGGTCGTGACCCGCGATAATCGGCGGGATGGCGGCCGTTTGAATCGGCGTCGGCTCAGTGTAACCGGCTTCCGCCACCGCGCGTAAAATTTTGGCGTCGAGGCCAAGCACTTGAAATGACATAGCCGATTATGATAGCAGGTATTGAGTTAATAGCACGCATTAACAACCCGCCCATTCCTATGCTCACGACCGCAATTCCGACAAACCGCGCCACCGGTGGTTTGTCTTATTTTACCTTCAGCGTCAACAGCCGAAGCATGATTAAACGTTAAGCTTCCAAGTTTTTGGAGACGAATTTCACGCCGTAACGCCGGGCAATGAGATTGGCGGCGATGCGACCGGATTCATAAATCGTCGGCAGCCCGCTGCCGGGATGCGTGCCACCGCCAACGAGATAACAATTATCCAACTCCTCGAATTGATTGTGCGGCCGGAAATAGAGCATCTGCCCGAGCGAGTGTGCCAGGTTGAAGGTCGCGCCGAACTGGATATTCATGTCCTGCCACGTCTGCGGTGTGTAAACAATTTCTTCGCGGATGTGCTGGCGCAGATCGGTCATACCACCGCGCGTTTCCATCGCCGCAATGACGCGTTCGCGGAACGCGGATTTTTCTTTCGCCCAATCAATATTCGCAGTGCGGTTTGGCACGGGCACGAGAACGTAAATTGCTGAATGTCCAACCGGTGCCAGCGATGGGTCAGTGACACTGGCATTGCGGATGTAAAAAGAAATATCGTCGGACAACTGCTTCGCCTGAAAAATGTCGGTGATATTCTTTTTGTAATCACCGGCGAAGAAAATCGTGTGATGCGGCAGGTCGTAAACCTTATCCAGGCCGAGATACAACATAAACGTCGAGCAGGAATATTCGCGGGCGTCCACGTTCTCCGGGCTGTATTTCTTGAGCACGCCGGGCGGCACCAGATGCTTCATCGCGTAACCAAAGTCGGCGTTAATCACCGTCTCATCGGCCAATACCTTATCACCGGTGGCCAACGCCACTCCCAGCACTTTTTTTCCTTCAAGAACGAGCTGTTTCACCGGCGTGCCGAGGCGGATCTCCACGCCGAGTTCACGCGCGACCTTGGCCATGGCCTCGGAGATTTCGCTCAAGCCGCCTTGGACGTGATACACGCCGAACGCGTGCTCGACGTAGGGCAGAATCGCGAACGCGCCCGGACAATCCCACGCCGACATGCCGAGATATTTTGATTGGAACGTGAACGACAACTTCAGCTTCTCCTCGCGAAAATAATCCCCGAGCACATCGAACAACGAGCGGCCGATGGACAAGCGCGGCAACACCCGCAACATCGCGCTGGAAATATACTGTCGCACCGAAGCGTAATCCTTTTGCAGGCACGGATACATCAGCTTGAAGCGCTTCTTTTCCACCGCCATGAACTTATCGTAGCCGGCAGCATTGCCGGGAAAGTTCGCCTCCAGTTGTTGCAACATCGCCGCGCGGTTAGTCGTTGGCTCCAGTCGCTTGTCCGTGAACTGCAACCGATACATCGGCTCCAGCTTCACGCAATTCAGGTAATCATCAATGTGCCGGCCAGCTTCCTCGAACACCTCGTCGAGGATGAATTTCATCATCAGGAACGTCGGCCCGGTGTCAAACTTGTAGCCGTTCTGCACGATGGCGGCGTTGCGCCCACCGACCTGATTCTCTTTTTCAAAAATCGTGACCTTGAAACCGCGGTTAGCGAGGATCATCGCGGCCGTCAAGCCACCCGGGCCGGCGCCGATGATGTTGATGTGCTTCTGCAAAACGTCTGGCATTATTATTGAAACGTGATGTTAGCGCAGAACAGGAAAGTTGCAAATCAAAGGCGCTCGAAATCCACACCCGTTCGCCGCTTGGCTTGCGATTCGGGTTATGCGTTCCCCGCCCAGCGTGAACAGCCTCCCGATGCCCGCCTACCTGACGTGCGGCGTGGACATGGACGCGCACAAGGAACACTGTAAGAAATTCGGTGCCGCGCCCGGCTGGAAACAGTTGCAGGCCGACCCGCAATACAAGGACAACATGACCACCGCCATCAAGGTCATCCTCAAGCGCACTGCCGCCTCGCAGCTCTAATCAGGCGGGGCACAGGTTCAGTTACTAGAACTGGTTTTGCTCTCGACCGCCTCGTTTTCCCAGCCAATTGTGACGACCACTTCCGTTCCCTTGCCAGAGAAAAAAGCGGCCTGCCCGGCCGCATCATCATAGCAGAAACCATACGCCTTGCGGTCGAGACTGTGTTCGTGAAAAAACTTGGCATACCAGTTGCAAGGCTCGGCCTGATAATAAGCCGCCGGGCGATGCCAATTCTCCGGCTCCGCCAGCACATGCCGGTTGATGGCGGCGCAAAACTCGGGATTATGCTTCAGCACTCCGGTGCCCAAAAACACGTCCTGCGTCGTGGGCTTGCCTTGGCACGTCAACGTCCGGCCTTTGCCATCCGTGGAGGTGAAGGTCAGCGCGCCATCGGTCACTGTGCCGATCCATTTGCCGCTCGCCGTTTGTTTGCCGCCGGCAAACTCCGCCCAGACCGCATCCAGATAGGCGTCAAAGTAATGGGCGTTCACCCCGCCGGTGCCAAAGGTGGCGCGGCACGGCGACACGATTCGGCGGTCGGATTGGACACAGCTCTTGAACGGTTCAGGTGCTTGTTGGGCGAACTGCCGGAACAATTCCCGGCGGGATTCCGCGATGCCGACCCGATGTTCGCCCATGGTGATGCTGATGGGCAGGATGAACGCATCCACCTGCGTCGTGTTGCCATGCCAGGAATCGCTGTTCTCGCTGGCATACTCGATGAAATCGCAGAGCGCCGTGCGATCACCCGTGGACTTGGGCACGGAGCCGATCTGGAAATACAGCCGCCCGTTGCCCAGCGGGCACGGCACCGATTTTGATTCGGCGAACGCATGCCACGATTTGCCGTGGTCAAGACTCCAGAAGATTTCCGCATTGGAAAATGTCCCGGTGTTGTTGACCAGACGATAGGTCGGACCATGGGGGACTGCGTCCTGGGCCGACGAGCCCAGCACGATGCCAAACAATAAAACCAGCATTGACTTTGTCTTCATGGTGGGAAGGTAAGCGGCTCCGGGGTTGCGAGTAAAGCCCTGCGTCTGCCGCCCAAAACAAACGGCGTTTAACATTGCTATCCGCCGGCCCCGCCCTGACCCTAGAGCATGAGCAATAGCCTCCAACAACACGGATTCCGGGAAATCAACAAGCAACTCCGCTTCCGCATGATCGCCAGCGGTCTGGACACCGTCAAAGTCATGGTCACCCGCCAGTCGGGAAAATTCCATTTCAACTTTACCGGCTCGCCCGAACAAGTCGTGAAAGCGGAAGCGATCCTTGCGGCTTGGGGCTGAACTTGTCCGCCAGCGCTCAGCAGAAATATACGGGCGTTCTTGGACACTAATTCCACGAATTTTCACGGATTAAATTCGTGTTGATTGGTGCAATTCGTGTCTGCGCTTAAACTTTTAGCCAACCACGGAATCCCCGGCCGGCATAATAAGACTCCGCGCCGTTGTGACCGATGAAGACGCGACCGTAACGGCGATCACCATAAATCGCGCCACCGAGTTCCCGGATCTCCGGCGGCGTCTGCAACCAGCTCGACGACTTCGTGTCGAACTCGCCCAGCTGTTGCAGCGCGAAATATTCCTCCTCCGTCAACACTTCCACGCCCATGGCCGCCGCCGCATCCAGGACGCAGTTTTTGGGTTTGTGTTCCTTCCGCGAATCCAACGCCGCGCGGTCGTAGCAAAAACTGACGCGGCCCTTGGGACTTTGCGCGGCACAATCATAAAAAATGTATTCGCCCGACTTTACGCCCACCACATCCGGTTCGCCGCCGGTGCGTTCCATTTCCGCGAGCGACCACAACTTTTCCGGCCGAACCTCCAACCGCGCCTGCACCTTGGCCCACACCAAACCTGGGTGGCGGACCATGTTCTTTTCAAACTGGGCTTTCAACGCGCTGAGCAGTTCTTCACGTTGCTTTGGGGACAACTCATTTTTATTGGTCTTCATGCTTTTGCATCTTCAAATGTAATAACCAGATAATTGTAGAAAACACTTCTCTTCCTCCTCTGCCGGGGCATTGTTCGGTCGCCACCACCGAGCAAGAGATAATCTCAACAACGTATTAGCTTCAATCTGATCGAGAGGCGGCTGCAATCCCACATATGACACATGACGAAGAGACATTCCTTCCCATAATGCATAACGGATTTTCTCCCCGAAGTCATCCCTTGTGAGTTGAACATTAGGCCGCCATAAACAGACGCTTCCTGTTGGCACACCTACACTACGTGCAATATATCCGGCGCCCCCACCAGAATAACGAAGTAATCCATCGAAAGTCTGTGGAAGTTCACCTTGGATTATGGGGACATTCTGTTGAAGGAATTGAACCATTTGACATTCCGCCCCAATGTGATCGGCAGATTGAACATAAACATCCTCTATGTGTGGAGGGACGCAGTTGGCCTTCGCAACATAGTTAATTTCCCATATACCTCCGATTTCAAATGGCGTGGTCGCAGGTTGATTTTGTCCGTCCTGTGTCAGGAGGCGGACATTTCTCCTTTGCACTAAATCAAATCCCCCAACGCAGACATGATTATGCTGCATTCGTGTTTTTGAGACAATCAAGACAGGCATAACTCATTCTGGACCGAGGTGAATTAAGGGAATGCCTTTATATGCCGAAAGCCAATCGGCCAGTAAGGATCGGTGGCACGCCAAGGGTTCGCGTTCCACGCAAAAAATACAAGGGCGAGAAATGGACGTCGGAATACGATCTAGAAAGTCATGTTGCGATTTAAGCGCAAGAACTTCAGCTTGGTAACCTTTAACAAAGGCAAAACCCAATCTTTCTCTAGATCTTTTCAAAACACCAAACTTTGAGTCTTCATCCTTTTGCGATTGGCGAATAGAATCGGTCGGAGAAAAATCCTTAAAGTGCAGATATTGAATGCCAGCTCCCGACAAGAGGCCCTGTAGCCGATTTGAATTTAGAAACGCATATTTGCTACCTCTCATTCCACGCCGCTGCCTAACATCGCAGAAAAAGTCTACGCGTGCCCTTGAAAGGGTATATACGAAGGAGGTTTCTGTAAAACCATACCCGCCTACGGTAAATATTTGTTCAATCATGAGGGTCTTTTTTTTGGTAACTACCCCGAGACCTCGTCAACTGCGGGTAAGACCCAAATAGGTCTTGCTCCCCACCAAGGATACGTCCAATCACCACATCATGAGGAACGATTGAGCCATCTGCATCGATGTGCTGAACAGCGATGTTTGCCTTCACGAGTGCTTGCCCGATGAGTTTGCAGCGATGGCAATGCTCTGGATTTAACTCACTACACAACAAAACTACATTCAGATTCTTTTCGATTGCGGTCTTTAATCGCTTTATCCCGTATTTAAAATAGGACTCTTGGGATAATCGTTCATAATCAACATGCCCCATGGCATCATAGCATTCACCTGACTGAGGACGACCACCTAACTGATCGCCCATAAAGACATACTGAAATCCAGCCGACTTGCAAATGGCCTCTAAACTTTCCTTGTTGTAGACCGCATAAAACTGAGAATAGGGGCTGCTACGAACATCAATGAGATATTGACAGTGATTGCCCAGCAGAAGCCGTAAGAGTTCTTCTGGCTCGCGATTGCCATACCCAACTGTAAGCAGCGCAGACATAATTAAATGGTTAATTATTTATAGCCAATTCCACCATAAAACAGATTGTTTTTCACCATCTTTGTTTCACGCATTGATGATTGGTTTGCATCACGCCTTCGCGTAAACCTCCGCGCCCTTTTCCACAAACTCCTTCGACTTTTCTTCCATCCCTTTCTTCAGCGCCTCTTCCTCGGCGATGCCTTGTTCGGCGGCGTATTTGCGGACGTCTTCGGTGATTTTCATCGAGCAGAAGTGCGGGCCGCACATGGAGCAGAAATGCGCGGTCTTGGCGCCATCCTGCGGCAGGGTTTCGTCGTGGAATTCGCGCGCGGTCACGGGGTCGAGCGCGAGATTGAATTGATCTTCCCAGCGGAATTCGAAGCGCGCCTTGGAGATGGCGTTGTCGCGGTATTGCGCGCCGGGATGGCCCTTGGCCAGGTCCGCCGCGTGCGC
>Ga0007882_10002546_pt1 | contig 10192 bp, 8 predicted proteins | sample CryBogCBH12Aug01_FD_71195 | JGI IMG/M metagenome (GOLD analysis project Ga0007882, IMG submission 71195) | Freshwater microbial communities from Crystal Bog, Wisconsin, USA - CBH12Aug09.1 | ecosystem: Environmental > Aquatic > Freshwater > Lake | place: Crystal Bog, Wisconsin, USA | collected... | reverse complement strand
TAGTGTAAGGATATAGTCTTTATACTGACCACTACCCATTACTGGACGAAGGCTATCGCAAGCCTTCCAAACTATGTTATTGATTTCTTTCTGTGTAATTTTCGTTTCTGCCATGATTAATTATTTTATAATTTTTGATAATGCTGTTTGAAATAATACTTGTTTTTCTTTAATGATGTTGTCGGTAAATAACATATCCTTTAGATAAAGCTCCTGTAATGCTACTACTTTTTTCTGTTGATCAATAGGTATAAGATTAAAAGTAAAATCCAGTAATTCATTTTTTCGAATTGAGGGAATAGAACTACCTGCTCCTGAATTTTGAAAATGTAGAATATTTTTTGGGAGATTAAGAACAGAAACTAAATAGCCCGGAACAATTCTATTTATATTGGTCTTGATAATAAAAAATATAGAAGAAGGTATTGCTGGTCCAAGATCGTTTTTATAAGTAGTTGCAAAAAAACGGAATCCCTTTGCAGCGAAAAGGATATCACCTTCTTGCAGAAAGTTGTCTTTTTTTATTTTTTCATCGTCCTCCAGAAATGTATCGATTTCTCCAATAAATTGTCCAAACCCATTAAAATGCTTAGCTTGCAGATATGGAATTGTACCAAATTTAGAAGGTTGACCATAATAACCAAACTGAATTGTTGCAATATCTCTTAACTTTATTTCCATCTATATATATTTGTAATACTATTCGTATTTTGCAAATATAGAGAAATATAATTTAAATAAACAAATATATTTTATTGTAGAATTATTCTAATATAGATATGAGCGCAACTTTAAGAGTCCTTCTATGACCTTTTATCAATACTATCCGATTGAAAAGCTAAGAGATTGAACATTGCTCTTAATCGACTCCTTAACCTGTTGCCATACATTTTTTCAATTTCAGTTGCGCTTAAATTGGTTGTAAGGTGAGTAAGTAGGCTATGAGAAATAAAAAGATCGTAGCGACTGAGTAATATTTCTGCCATGACATTGCATTCATTTCCGAAGTATTTTAAGTTGCTTTCTGTACCCAGATCATCGAAACAAATGCGTGCGGGGATTGTAATTGTAAATTTCGCCCCTAGTATAGCGGTGAATGACATCGAAACCATCTTTAATAAATTCAAAACTGATATCTCTGCAGCTTTTTGTAACAAACTTCTGATCGTTGTTTTGTATAAAGTAGCTCATAAGCCTAAATAGAGACGTTTTACCGCACCCTACTGGTCCGGTTAACAGGATTCCCTTCTTTAGGTTAATATTGAGCTGTGGGGCGGCTAGATGGTCTCTTAGAAAATAACAAAGCATAACACAGATGGTATGCTTATCTTCTTCATACAATTCAAAATTGCTTCCATAGACTTCTATCCCCTTTTGCTTTAACCATATCCATGCTTGTTCGTAATTGAATTGTGTATTGATGGAAATACTATTTTCCTTTTTTGAAATATTTATTTTAAAGCTGGTAGTAAAGTCGTTGTTTTCAGAGTGGTTCATTGTACTTTTTATTTTTAGGTGCATGAAGACGATTGGCTTTAAGTTTATTGGGCTGCAATACTTCCAGATTTTTTATGTTTAGAATCCAGTTATTGGAAGCAGCTTTCCAATCTTTCATTTTTATTCGTCCACCTACTACCCAACCGACACTTTGATAATAGTTGAAAAACTTGTTTGACTCTAACTCCGGATAGTCCTGCTCTTTAAAATAATTATTTACCTGCAGTAATGTTGGAATAATAAGTTCCACTTCTATTTCCTTGATTTCTTTTTGGGCGCAACTTTTTTCTTCTGTATTGGCTGTTATCCCTAAAGACCGTACTAAAAAATGAACTTCCTTTTTTTGCGCTTGTGTATTTGTATTATGTATTAATGTATTATGTATTAGATGTTCATTATTTAGTAAGGTTCCTGTCTGAAATTTAGTCAGGCTTTTTTCGACATGTTCATTTATTAGTACTGTGCCTGACTGAAAATTGAACAGGTAAACGAGACTGCCTTTGTAGGGGTTGAAGGACGGCAAATACCTTAAGTAACCATACTCGTTCAATTCTCTCATACACTTGTGGTAAGTGGCTTTAGAATTGATTTTGGAGACCTTCATAAGCTCGCCCCGGGTAATGCTAACCGGATTGACATAATGGTTTTTATCCCAGAACTGGAATATAGACACAAACATGCTGATATGCGTTGGATTTAAACGATTGTCGATAGAAGCTTTATTGAAGAAATAAACCAGGAGCTGGATATAGTTCATGATTGGCCTCCCTTTCTTTGGTTGCCATTAAAAGTGTTTTCCAGAGAGAACGAAGTTTTATTCTTTTCTAACAACGTTTCTATATCGCTGTAACTGTAAAAGAAAATACTCCCGATCTTGGTGAAAGAAAGTGTTCCATTTATCCGGATATTCTGTAGGGTACCCGGTGATATATTTAATAGCTTTCTGACCTCACTACTTTTTAACCACTCTTTTTGTTTGGAGGGCTTCGAGTTGATTATGTTTTTAAAATCTTCGAGCAACTGATTTCTGAATTCTACTAAGTCCTCTTTAGTTACAATTTCTACTGACATGAGATTTATTTTGATAAAGCGCAAAGCAATGTTTAATGATTGGTTTTGTTTCCCATCACATTCCCAAGATGGGAAAAATAAATATCAAAATAGTTCCTTTTTAAAGCTATTTGCTTCTCATATCATTGATTTTGTTCATCATACATATAACCATATTCCCTAAAAGCTTTAATGGTTCATTTTTTCGTTCACTTATTTCCGTCAAAGAATGATACACATTACCTCCTTTTGTGTTGAAAGAAAATTCTAAAACATTGGTAATATCTACGACACTGGCTGTACCGTTATCGATAACATTTGATGATTGCAGTGCATAAATAAGTTCGGCGAAACCAACTTTAGAGCCTGTCCAGTTGAGTTTAGATGTAAAGGATATTACTGGCGTTAATTGCCCTTTATTGAGCATCAATAACTGATTGTTTAAAAATTTCTGATGTCTGTCACAGGCAAGTATTCTAGATACTTTGTAATCGCGATTAGTGCAAAACCTAGGATCGGCATCGTGCAAGAAAAAATCGTCAATGTATACTGAATTTAAGTTTTTGCGTAGGAAGTATTTTTCGTCTAAATGTGAACTATTACTTCTAAAGTAGTTGTAAAACTCTTCATTAATATCGAAGTAGTCTTTTTGGTTACTTAATTCTTTGTTGATATACCTCTTAAGGATTTTTATACTACCATGGGGTTTATGTATTTCATACTTTTGAACCATAGTATAGAAGTGCATTCTTTCATAGAATCTGGGCTTCTGAAATTTGAAGAACTTGATTTCATCCTCATGACTTTTGAAGTCATTTTCTAACAAAATAGCCTTAATCTGATCTATTTTCAAAATACAGACGACTTTTGAATTTTGGGCATTTAATAACGGGTTTGCCTGGTCTAATTCTATAAGCTTAAGTTCGTCTTCTAACTCTACTAATAATTTACTAATCCCTTCATCCACAATTTAATTTTTAATAATGGTAGAAAGTAATCGAAAAACGTCCGATCACTTTTTGAGTATATAGTCATAACTATTAAAAGGGCATTAATATTGCACAGATAGCCAAAGATTAACTTAACTGATTTTTAAAGATTCCGTTTTATTAATTGTTTTTTGCAAGTTTGAATTTAGTCTATCCTTAAGCAGCTTCATATCTTCCCCAACTTTTCTGTCTACAATTTTGGCGTAATGTTGAGTAGTACGAATATTTTTATGACCAAGCATTTTACTGACACTTTCTATAGGTACCCCATTTGTAAGCGTTATAGTTGTTGCAAAAGTGTGGCGGGCAATATGGAAAGTTAATACCTTACTTATTCCACATACATCGGCAATTTCTTTTAAATAACTATTCATTCTTTGATTAGTGAGTATAGGTAACAACTTTTCCTGATTAATACATTGTGGATGGTCTTTGTATTTTTCAATTATTTGTTGCGCTACAGGCAATAATGGAATATTAGAAGCTGATTCTGTTTTTTGACGATGAGTGAAAATCCACTTCTCTCCATCAATGCCGATTGTAATGTTATTCTTGGTTAAGTTCTTTACATCTATGTAAGCTAACCCAGTATAACAACTAAAGATAAAAATATCGCGAACCCTTCCAACTCTTTCAATAGCGAATTCTTTATTCGCTATAATTGCTATTTCTTCTTCTACTAAAAATTCCCTTTCTACTTCCTTAACTTTAGGCTTGTAGTTTATAAAAGGGTTTTTATCAATCCAGTTATTCGCTAAACAGATCCGTATTATTTTTCCAAAATTCTTGATGTATTTAACTGCAGAATTGTTATTGCATTTCCGTACACTACGTAGATAGAATTCGAATTCTGTAATAAATGAATGATCTATTTTCTTAATATCAATATCATTGACTTTGTACTTCCATTTTAGATAATCAGTAATATGCTTTAATGTGGTGACATACCGTTGTAAAGTACCTGGTGCATATTCATCGCCTACTAAAGCTTCTACTTTTTTGTTGTGGTCCTTAAAAACATTTACTAAGCTCATTGGGTTTTCACCTACTCCGGTAAACTTATTTTTAATTCCAATGGCAGTAATAATTTCTTCCTTGGCTAACATCTTTTGATGAACCTGGAACAATTTAGCTTGAATTGTATCTAAATATGAGTTTAATATTTTGACATCATCTTTTGTGCCAGCCATACGGCCAGCATCTTTATTCCACTTATCAGGAAGGCAATCCCTGTTAGTTGACATTTCCGAACGCTGACCATTTACAGTTAGCCGTAAATAGATAGGAATAGCACCTACTGAATAGTCTTTAGGTTTCTTTAAATAGAACAATAAACTGACGCTGTTTTGCATAATGTGTTGGCATTAATAAAAATGATAAAATTAGCGGTGCAACCAACAGCAAACAAGATGTTCAAATTTTGAACCCCTTGACAGGTAAGCGTTTGAGCGAAATCTGGTGAGTGAAAAGTGAGTAAAAATGAACTCACCAAAACTACTCACCTTTATACTCACTAGAATTTTGATATCTAATGAATCTTTTGGCATGGTGCCAAGTGTAAATGCCTTCAAAATGTAGGGTTTGTAGGCATTTGGTGAGTTTTGAAACTGTTCCAGCGGAGAAGGAGGGATTCGAACCCCCGTTACCGTTTCCAGTAAAACTGTTTTCGAGACAGTCCCATTCAACCGGGCTCTGGCACTTCTCCATATAACAATAGCAGCCTTAGGAGCCGCTATTGTTACTTAATTATTGGCAGAGAGGAAGGGATTCGAACCCTCGTAACCACTTTCGCAGTTAACACACTTTCCAGGCGTGCTCCTTCAACCACTCGGACACCTCTCTATTTTTTTCGGACGGCAAATGTAAGGTTTTGTATTTACTTATACTTCATTTACCTTTATATTACCTTAAATAATCCTTACAATTCAATTTTAACATCCCGCCAAACTAAAAATCCTTTGCTGCTAATGCTAACCTTTTATCTTTATCCACTAATTTAAGTCTTAGTAATTACGACTTAATTCAATTTTGAGATATTATGGTGATTAGAAATATTAAACTCCTCTTTATATGCCTTTTGCTTGGGCCACTTTTTTTAAGTGCTCAGGTAGCTGCTGTACAGTATGGCAAAAACCGTATTCAATACAAAAAATTTAAATGGAAATTCTATCAGTCTCCCAATACCAATGTGTATGTTACACAAGGCGGAGTTGACTTAGGCAAAAACATTGTTCAGATTGCTGAACAGGAACTTCCTAAGCTGGAAAAATTTATAGAATATACTATTCACAGAAGAATAGAATTTGTGGTGTATAACAGCTTTGACGAATATAAACAAAGCAATATTGGTTTGGGTATGGACTGGCAATCGTCAGGTGGACTAACCAAGTTGGTAAATAATAAAGTAGTACTTTATTTTGATGGTAATCACGAACATTTAAAATTACAGATCCGGCAAGGTATTGCTAAAGTGTTGTTTGACAATCTGATGTTTGGTGATGATATTGGTGAGATAGCTTCTAATCAGACCTTACTGGATTTGCCGCAATGGCTTACGGATGGTTATATAATGTATGCTGCGCAGAACTGGAATACTGCCAAAGACGATGAACTGCGTGATCTGATAATGGCAGGCGATTACGATAACTTTTACAAGTTTGCATTTAATAAGCCCGCTATAGCAGGCCCTGCTTTCTGGTATTATATAGAGGAGAAATATGGTAAAGAAAACATTACTTATTTCATGTACCTGTCCCGTTTATACAAGAGTCTGAATAAAGCTTCTAAGAAGATATGTAAGAAGAAGTTTAAAGAAGTGCTGGACGAGTTCTGGGAGTTTGAGCAGGATAAATATTATAAAGATATGCGATTGCGCAGGAATGCTCCTAAAGGAAGCATGAGTGTAATGGAAGATGTGTCGGAAAATGATTATTACCGCTTTCAGGCTAATCCCAATCCCCGCAATAATAACTATGCTGTAGTAGAATATAAAAAGGGAAAATACAGTGTAAAGTATATTGAGAATTTTTATGATGTAAGGGTATTACTTACTAAAGGTATAAAGACAAAACAGAATCAGGAAAATCCTAATTACCCCATTATTGCATGGGATGGAAAGGGTACTAAGTTACTGGTTATTTATTGGGAAACCGGTAAGCTTAAGATGTTTATTTACGACATTATAGAAAACTATAAAACGGTAAAACAGGAACTGACAGGATTCGATCAGGTACTGGATGCAAGCTTTATGCTGGATGCCAATACCCTGATTTTAAGTGCTGTAAAGAATGGGCATTCCGATATATTTACGTATAAAATTCAGGAAGATCAACTTACACAGATTACCAATGATGTATATGATGATCTGAATCCTACGTTTGTATCTTTCCCCAACCGTTCGGGTATTATTTTCTCGTCCAACAGGCCGGGCAATAATGCATCCAACAACGATACCATGCTGCCTTCAAAATACAAATTCAATATATATCTGGTGGATATTCTGAATACTTCCAGTGTAAAACAAATTACGCAGCTTAGCAATGTAAAGCATGGCAATGCTATGTATCCCATGCAATACAATACCAATCACTTTACGTATGTATCCGACGAAAATGGTATCAGTAACCGTTGGGCTGGTTTCTTTTCTACTCACCGTAATGGCCTGGATACGTTATACTATGTAGGTGATGAAATGTTGCATAATGCTACCCCTAAAGATCTGGATTCTACCTTGAAGGCCTGGAAAAAACCAGAGCCCGATAGTATCCGGTATTTTCAGGTGTATTCCGATTCTACCTATACTTTCCCTATCACCAATTATCAGACTTCTTTGCTGGAAACGAGAATTGCAGGTAATAACGGACAGGTGAGTGAAACCAGAAGAGATGGTGATTTTAAGATGCTTTATAAGTTAAAGATTAACGAGGATGCTCTGAATCAGCGGAATGTAAATGCCAAACCTACCGAATACATGAAGCGGATTCTGGAAGAAGAAAGGATTGCGGAAGGCAAAGCTACAAGCTATCAGAAAAAGGGTAAGGATAGTGTTGCAAAAAAGCCAGTGATTATATTTCAGAGTGATTTTGCCGATGAAAAACCCGACACTATCAAAAAGGCTGCTAAAGAGGTTGCATCACCAAGTGTACTGGATAAGACTAAATTATTTAATTATAAAAGAAAGTATGCAGCCGACTATGTTATGTCGGGGTTCAATAATATTTTAGTCAACAGATACCAGACTTATACCGGCGGTTATGGTCCCATCATTCCCGGCAATGGTAGTGATATGAACTTTAATCTGAAATTAGGTACCAGCGATTTGTTTGAGGATACTAAAATAACCGGTGGTTATCGTTTTGCATTGAATCCGGATCCATTAAGTTTAAGTGTGAACTTCAATGATGCGGATTATTTCTTTAGTTATCAGAACTACAAAAGCAGAATCGATTGGGGGATGACTTATTATAGAAGTACTCAGACCGATTTTCCAACGGATCCTTTGCCTTTTGTTGATAATACAGGTACTATTTACCAGTTTAATGTAGCCAACAGGCTTTATACCAATTTATATCAGTTCAATGCCAGCTATCCTTTTGATGAAGTAAACAGTATCAGAGGAACTGTTGCTTTTCGTTCCGATAAAATTGTAACCCGACCTTATGCTTATACCACCTTTGGTCAGCAGCCTATTTATGGTTTATTAAAATTTAAAGATTCTACTACAAAATATGCACTTACCCATTTGGAATTTGTGCATGACAATACTTTAGAACTGGCTCAGAATTTATGGTATGGTCTTAAGTATAAGATATATATGGATGCGGATTTGCCGGCAAATATGAATGCGTTTAAGAAAAGTGATTATACCTTCAACTTTGGTTTTGATGCCAGAAACTCTGTAAGAATCTACCGCAATTTTATATGGGCTACCAGAGCTTCGGGTGATTTTAGCTGGGGTACTAAAAAGATAATTTATTATTTAGGTGGTGCCGATGGATGGTACAATCCGCAGTTTAATAACAACAACACTCCTGCTGCCGATCAGCAATATGCTTACCAGGCTTTAGCGGTAAATATGAGAGGATATAATCAGAATGTTGCCAATGGCAATAATGCTGTAGTGATTAATAGTGAGCTTAGATTTCCTATCTTAACTTCTATTCTGAATACCCCTATCAATAATGCGTTTCTAAGAAACTTTCAGGTGGTTCAGTTCTTTGATTTAGGTACAGCATGGAATGGCAGATATAATGGTATAACAAGACCTACAGAGACTTATACCAACAACAATCCAATGACGGTAACCATTGATGCAGGCGGGATTGGCCCTTTTGCGGCAGGCTATGGTTTTGGTTTCCGCAGTCAGTTGTTAGGTTATTTTATGAAGCTTGATTATGGCTGGCCAATGAAAGGATTCTTTAAGGGATGCCCTATAGCATACTTTTCTCTGGGGCTGGACTTTTAAATACATTATTTTAAATGTTGAATTTTAAATGTTGAATGAAAACATAATACATTATTATGAATGTTGTGCTTCGATGAACTCAGCAACCATGCTTCGATGAACTCAGCAACCATGTAAGGTGATGAATGTTGTATTCATTTAAAATTCAACATCTAACATTCAACATAATGTATTGTCTTTTATTTGAATACTGTTGTATTACTTACGACTCACGATGTATTTTCACAACTCACTATATAAAAATGAATATTAAGAACTTTGAGTTTAAGGCAAAGGTTGATAACCCTGAAAGATATGAGCAAAAACTACTGACTTTAAATCCTGTATTTAAAGGCGAGGATCATCAGACGGATACTTATTTTAATGTACCTTCTGGAAGATTGAAACTTCGGGAAGGCAACATTGAAAATGCACTGATTAATTACAACAGAGAGAATACAAATGATGCTAAATTATCGGAGGTAATTCTGTATCAGCATCATCCCGATAAAGCACTCAAAGATATACTCACTTTACAGTTGGGAATATTGACCGTAGTAGATAAAAAGCGAAGGATTTATTTTATAGATAATGTAAAGTTTCACTTTGACAGAGTAGAAGGTTTAGGCACTTTTATAGAAGTAGAAGCGATAGATGATAAGGAGCAATATTCTGTAGCAGCATTAAAAGCACAATGCGATAAATACTTCCGGTTTTTTGAACTGGACAAATCAAATCTCATAGATAAATCGTACAGCGATCTGATAGAAGGGTTGTAAGTGTTTAATAAGTTTAAAAGGTTCAAGAAGTTCAACGTTAAACGCATTGAACCCCTTGAACTCTTTGAACTTTTAAACATCTTAAACTGTATTTGTATTAGAACCCTCCTTTGGAGGGCAGGGAGGCCCTATCTCCCTGCTATAGTAATGCTTACTTCGCCACTGAATTTACCTGTTTCTTCGTCATGAGATAAATAGATAGCTTTGTATTTATAGATAGCTGAATGTCCTTCTGCAGGCACATCCTTATCTATAAATGGACTAAAAAACACGTTTCTATACGGTACAGTTCCATAACCTTTACCGTCCCCTTTATCGCGATAAAGGTTAATGCCATCGTTATGGTATTTATGAAAACTAATAGCCGGATAACCCGCACTTTCTGTAACCTTTAAATCAGGTGCTTCATCGCCTTTTGGTAATGCAGCCTCATC
>Ga0007882_10002545_pt1 | contig 10193 bp, 21 predicted proteins | sample CryBogCBH12Aug01_FD_71195 | JGI IMG/M metagenome (GOLD analysis project Ga0007882, IMG submission 71195) | Freshwater microbial communities from Crystal Bog, Wisconsin, USA - CBH12Aug09.1 | ecosystem: Environmental > Aquatic > Freshwater > Lake | place: Crystal Bog, Wisconsin, USA | collected... | reverse complement strand
AGGAACATGGTGCCGCCGACCAGGGTCACCACCGTGGTGAAGCGGAAGAACAGCCCCGGCTCGAATACCGCGCCGCCGGAATGCCCGCTCATCCCCTCGAGGCCGATGGCGATGCCGTAGGCCTGAACGGCGGCGATCACCACCGTCGTATAACGGGTGTACTGATTGATCTTCTTGCGGCCCTGCTCGCCCTCTTTCTTCAGCGATTCCAGGCTGGGAATCACCGTCGTCATCAACTGCAGGATGATCGACGCCGAGATATAGGGCATGATGTTCAGGGCGAAGATGGTCATGCGCGACAAGGCGCCGCCGGCGAACATGTCGAACATCCCGAGGATGCCGCCGCCCGACCGCTTGAACACATCGGCCAGAACATGCGGATCCACCCCGGGCACCGGAATCCAGGTGCCCAGGCGGTAAACGATCAGGGCCAGAAGGGTGAACCAGATACGCTTCTTAAGCTCTGTAGCCTTGGCGAACACGCCGAGGTTCAGATTTGCTGCAAGCTGCTCGGCGGCCGATGCCATTCCGATCTCCGAACCTTAAAACTGTTTCTGACTTTAGGCAGTGCCTTCCGCCGTCGGCTTGGCAGCCGGCAACACCACCGTACCGCCGGCCTTTTCGACGGCGGCGATGGCCGCTGCCGTGGCGCCGACCACCTCGATGGTGATTTTCGCCGTCAGCACGCCGCGACCGAGCAGACGCACCCCGTCGAGAGCCGTCGACAGGATGCCCGACGCCACCAGCCTCTCGGCGGTGACGGTCTCGGCGGCATTCAGCTTGCCGGCGTCGATGGCCTTCTGCAGACGGTCGAGATTGACCTCGGCAAAGTCCTTGCGGAAAATCTGCGTGAAGCCGCGCTTGGGCAGGCGGCGATAGATCGGCATCTGGCCGCCTTCGAAGCCGTTGATGGCGACGCCGGTGCGGGAGGTCTGACCCTTGACGCCGCGCCCGCCGGTCTTGCCCTTGCCGGATCCGATGCCGCGGCCCACCCGCAGGCGCATCTTGCGGGCGCCGGCGTTATCGCGAAGATCGTTCAGTTTCATGACCTGTTTTCCTATTGCCTGCGTCAGCCGACATCCACCAGATGGCGGACCTTATCGATCATGCCGCGCACCGACGGAGTGTCTTCCAGCTCGCGAGAGCGATGAAGCTTGTTGAGTCCGAGGCCGATCAGCGTTGCCCGCTGGTCCTCCGGACGACCGATCGGGCTGCCCACCTGGGTGACCCGGATCTTGGGCTTAGCGGCCGCGGCCGTCTTCTTGGTCGCCATCGTCCTTACTCCTTGGCAGCGGCGGCGGCGCCATCGCGCCGGCCAACGATTTCGCCGACTTTCTTGCCGCGCTTGGCGGCCACCGAACGCGGGCTGGCGACATTGACCAGGGCGTCGAAGGTGGCCTTGATCATGTTGTGCGGATTGGAGGTGCCGATACATTTGGCCACCACGTCCTGCACACCCATGGTCTCGAACACGGCGCGCATCGGGCCGCCGGCGATGATGCCGGTCCCCGAGGGGGCGGCGCGCAGCACCACCCTGCCGGCGCCGTAATGGCCGCGGGAATCATGGTGCAGGGTGCGTCCCTCGCGCAGCGCCACGCGGATCATGTTGCGCTTTGCCTGGTCGGTGGCCTTGCGGATCGCTTCCGGCACTTCCCGGGCCTTGCCCGAACCGTAGCCGACGCGGCCCTTGGCGTCACCCACCACCACCAGGGCGGCGAAGGCGAAGCGCCGGCCGCCCTTGACCACCTTGGCGACGCGGTTGATATGCACCAGCTTGTCGACGAGATCGCTTTCTTCACGATCCCGCGGGTTCTGGTTGTCCGACCGCTGCCCGCGGGGCGCCCGATCGCCACGCTCGCCTCGTTCGCCGCGGGCCGGGCGGTCGCTACGCTCAGGGTTCGGTGTCCGTGCCATATACAGGGTCCCTTTAGAAAGACAGCCCGCCCTCGCGGGCGGCGTCGGCCAGGGCCTTGACCCGGCCATGATAAATATAGGCGCCGCGGTCGAACACCACCTCGGTGATGCCGGCCTTGACGGCCCGTTCCGCGATCAACTTACCCACCCGGGCGGCCGCCGACGTGTCGGCTCCGGTCTTCAGGTCGCCTTTGAGATCCTTGTCCAGAGACGAGGCGGCGGCCAAAGTGGTTCCCCGGGCGTCGTCGATGATCTGCGCATAGATATGCTTCGACGAACGGAACACCGAAAGACGCAGACGCGCGCTTTTGCGGCGAAGGGTGAAACGGTTGCGCTTGAGGCGGCGCTGAAAAAGACTGGTCGGCGATGTCATGGCCATACCCTATTTCTTCTTACCTTCCTTGCGGAGGATAGTTTCTGTGTCGTACTTGACGCCCTTGCCCTTGTAGGGTTCGGGGCCGCGGAAGGCACGGATCTCGGCGGCAACCTGCCCGACCCGCTGGCGATCCTTGCCGGAAATGGAGATGCTGGTCGGCTTCTCGCATTTGATGGCGATATCGTCGGGGATCGGATAGGCAACGTCGTGGGAATAGCCGAGCTGCAGTTGCAGGGCCTTGCCCACCACCGCGGCGCGGTAGCCGACGCCGTTGATCTCCAGATTGACGGTGAAGCCATCCGAGACGCCCTTGACCATGTTGTTGATCAAGGCCCGGGTGGTGCCCCACATCATACGCGCCTTCTTGGTTTCCGTGCGCGGCTTCACCCACACCTGGTTGCCGTCGATACTGGTTTCGACGTCGTCGACCAGGCGAAGCGAAGAGACGCCCAGCTTGCCTTTGGCGGAAAACTCGCCATCGACGATGCTGACGGTGACGCCGCTGGGCACAGTCACCGGATATTTTCCAACTCGTGACATGGCTTGCGGCTCCTCAGAACACTTCGCAGAGAACCTCGCCGCCGACATTGGCAGCGCGGGCCTCGGCATCGGACATTACGCCGCGCGGGGTCGACAGGATGGAAATGCCCAGGCCGTTGGATACCTTGGCCAGGTCCTTGATGCGTGAATAAACGCGCCGGCCCGGCTTCGACACCCGCGAGATCCGCCGGATCACCGGCTGACCTTCATGGTATTTCAGCTCGATGGTCAGCTCATGGATCCCGGCCCGGGCCTCAGCCTCGGAATAACCGCGGATATAGCCCTCTCGCTTCAGCACTTCCAGGACATTGGCACGCAGACGCGAAGCCGGTGCGACCACCGACGACTTCTTCGCCATCTGGCCGTTGCGGATCCGGGTCAGCATATCCCCAAGGGGATCGGTCATCATCGTCGGATCTCCTTACCAGCTTGACTTGACCATGCCGGGGATCTGTCCACGGGAGCCGAGCTCCCGCAACTGGATGCGGCACAGTTTGAATTTGCGGTAGTTGCCGCGTGAACGCCCGGTCACCTCGCAACGCAGGCGTACCCGGGTGGCCGATGAATTGCGTGGCAATTCGGCCAGTTTCAACACGGCGGCGAAACGCTCCTCATCGGTAGCGTTATGGTCTTTCACGACGGCCTTCAGCTTCGCGCGGCGGTTCGCATACTGCTTGGCCAGTCTCTCGCGCTTCTTGTTGCGCTCGACGGAGCTCGTCTTTGCCATTGACTCTATTCTCTCCAACCGGCTTAAGCGACAAACGGCATGTCGAACGCCTTGAGAAGTGCCTTGCACTCCTCGTCCGACTCGGCCGTGGTCACAAATACGATGTCCATGCCGCGCACCCGGTCGACGCGGTCGTAATTGATTTCCGGGAACACGATCTGCTCTTTCAGGCCCAGCGCGTAATTGCCGCGGCCGTCGAAGCTCTTGCCGTTGAGACCGCGGAAATCGCGGACGCGCGGCAAGGCGATGGTGATCAGCCGATCAAGGAATTCGTACATACGATCCTTGCGCAGCGTCACCTTGCATCCCACCACCTGGTTCTCGCGCAGCTTGAAGGCGGCGATGGATTGCTTGGCGCGGGTCACCACCGGCTTCTGGCCGGAGATCGCCGTCAGGTCGGCGACGGCGCCCTCGATCTTCTTGGCATCCTGGGCGGCCTCGCCGACCCCCATGTTGATGACGATCTTTTCCAGACGGGGAACCTGCAGAGGGTTGGTGTAGTTGAACTGTTCCTGCAAGGTCGGACGGACCTTGTCTTCATAGAACTGACGCAAACGAGCGGCCATGCTCCCTGCCCCCCTTAACTATCGATCTGCTCGCCCGACGGGCGAGCGATGCGGACTTTGCGACCGTCGTCGAGCGTCTTGAAGCCGACACGGGTCGGCTTGCCGCTCTTCGGATCGAGCAACGCGACATTGGACAGATGAATCGGCGCCTCGCGCTTCTCCAGGCCACCCTGGCTGGACATGCTGGGCCGGGTGTGTTTGGTGACCATGCCGACACCTTCGACGACGACCCGCTTTTCGGTCGGCATCACCAGCTTAACCTGGCCCTTCTTGCCTTTATCCTTGCCGGCGATCACCATCACCTGATCGCCCTTTTTTACTTTCGCGGCCATCACAACACCTCGGGCGCCAGAGAAATGATCTTCATATATTTCTTGGCCCGCAATTCGCGCGTCACCGGCCCAAAAATGCGGGTGCCGATCGGCTCGCCCTGCTTGTTGATGAGCACGGCGGCGTTGCGGTCGAAGCGGATCGCCGAACCGTCGGTGCGGCGGATCGCCGTCGCGGTGCGAACGATAACGGCCCGATGCACGTCGCCCTTCTTGACGCGACCGCGGGGGATCGCCTCTTTGATGGAGACGACGATAACGTCGCCGACATGGGCGATGGTGCGGTGCGACCCGCCCAGCACCTTGATGCACTGCACCCGTCGGGCACCGGAATTATCGGCGACGTCCAGGTTGGTTTGCATCTGGATCATGGGTTGCTTCCTTTTCCTTGTCCGGCCATCAACGCTTTACGATGCCAAAGCATCATCGGCGACAATGGTCCAGCATTTGGTCTTCGACAGCGGACGGCACTCCTGAATGCGCACCAGATCGCCGACCTTGCAGCTGTTGGTCTCGTCATGGGCGCTGTACTTCTTCGAGCGCCGGATGAACTTCTTGTAGACCGGGTGCATGACGCGGCGCTCGACCCTTACGACCACGGTCTTTTCCATGGCGTCGGAGACCACTACACCCTGCAGAATACGTTTTGGCATCGCCGGAACCCTCTTCCTCTTAAGCCGCTGCCGCGGTGCGCTTGCGCGCCCCGAGCATCGTCTTGATCGTCGCGATCTCGCGGCGCACCTGGCGAACGCGGGCGGTATTCTCCAACTGGCCGGAAGCCCTCTGGAAACGCAGATTGAACTGCTCTTTCTTGAGTTCGAGCAGCCGATCGGCCAGCTGATCCTCGGTCTTGTTCTTCAGTTCGGCTTTGACGGCCATGATCAAGCCTCCCCACCCAGACGCTGAATGAACTTGGTCTTGATCGGCAGCTTGGCGGCGGCCAGCGCGAAGCCTTCCCGCGCCACGTCCTCGGCCACGCCGTCGACCTCGAAAATGATGCGGCCCGGCGCCACGCGCGCGGTCCAGTATTCCGGCGCACCCTTGCCCGAACCCATGCGGACTTCCGCCGGCTTGGTGGAAATCGGCAGATCGGGGAAGATGCGGATCCACACCCGGCCCTGACGCTTCATGCAACGGGTCAGCGCGCGCCGCGCCGCCTCCAGCTGCCGGGCGGTGATCCGCTCGGGCTCCAGCGCCTTCAGGCCATAGGCGCCGAAGTTAAGCTCGAAACCGCCTTTCGCCAGGCCATGGATGCGGCCCTTATGCGCCTTGCGGTATTTTGTTCTTTTGGGACTAAGCATGGTTTTCCGCGTCCGTCAAAAGGTTAGCGACCGGCCGATTCGCGGCCGGTGGTCGGCTGGCTGTCCATCGCCCGCTTGTCCTGGGCCATCGGGTCATGAGCCATGATTTCGCCCTTGAACACCCAGACCTTGACGCCGCAGGTGCCATAGGTGGTCTTGGCGGTGGCGACGCCGTAGTCGACATCGGCGCGCAGCGTATGCAGCGGCACCCGGCCTTCGCGATACCATTCCATGCGGGCGATTTCGGCGCCGCCCAGGCGGCCCGAGCAATTGATGCGGATGCCCTGGGCGCCCAGACGCATGGCCGACTGCACGGCGCGCTTCATGGCGCGGCGGAAGGCGACCCGGCGTTCCAGCTGCTGGGCGATGTTCTCGGCCACCAGCTGGGCGTCGAGTTCCGGCTTGCGGATTTCGACGATGTTGAGATGCACCTCGTTGCCGGTCATCTTCGACAACGCCTTGCGCAACACCTCGATATCGGCGCCCTTCTTGCCGATCACCACGCCCGGACGGGCGGTGTGGATGGTCACCCGGGCCTTTTTCGCCGGGCGCTCGATGACCACCCGCGACACCCCGGCCTGCATCAGCCTGGTGCGCAGGAAATTGCGCAGCTTCAGGTCCTCATGCAGCATCTTGGCGTAGTCGCCGTCGGCGAACCAGCGGGAATCCCAGGTCCGGTTGATGCCCAGCCGTAGGCCGATCGGATTGACTTTCTGACCCATGTTACGCCTGCTCCTGCGCGGCCGGTTCCTGGTGTTCGCGAACGATCACCGTGAGATTGCTGAACGGTTTGACGATGCGCCCGACGCGGCCGCGGGCCCGGGGGCTGAAGCGCTTCATGACCATCGCCTTGCCGACATAGGCCTCGGCGACGATCAGCCGGTCGACATCCAGCTGATGGTTGTTCTCGGCATTGGCGATGGCCGACTGCAGCACCTTCTTCACCACCTCGGCAACGCGCCGCGGCGAGAAGGTCAGCTGCGCCAGCGCCACCTCGGCCTTGAGGCCGCGGATGGACTGGGCCACCAGGTTGAGTTTGCGCGGGCTGGTGCGGATGGAGGCGGCAAAAGCCTTGGCCTCGGTATCCGGGAGATCGCGTGGAGCGGTTTTCTTGCCCATCGCCCTATTTCCTCTTCGCCTTCTTGTCGACGGCATGTCCATAGAAGGTACGGGTCGGCGAGAACTCGCCGAACTTGTGCCCAACCATGTTCTCCGTCACCAGCACCGGAATAAACTTCTGGCCGTTATAGACGCCAAAGGTCAAACCGACGAACAGAGGCAGAATTGTCGAACGACGCGACCACATCTTGATCACTTCGTTGCGTCCTGACGACCGCGTCTTCTCTGCCTTCTTCAGCAGGAAGCCATCGATGAAAGGACCTTTCCAAACGGAACGAGCCACCCGTCCCTCCTTTACTTAGTCTGCTGGCGGCGGCGCATAATCAGCCTGTCCGTCTTTTTGTTGCTGCGGGTCTTCTTGCCTTTGGTCGGCTTGCCCCAGGGGGTAACCGGATGCCGGCCGCCCGAGGTCCGCCCTTCGCCACCGCCATGCGGATGGTCGATCGGGTTCATGGCGACACCGCGGTTATGCGGCCGCCGGCCCAGCCAGCGCATGCGCCCGGCCTTGCCAAGATTGATGTTCTGCTGGTCGGGATTGGACACCGCGCCGATGGTCGCCAGGCATTCGGCGCGGACCATGCGCAGTTCGCCCGAGGACAGGCGCAGCTGCGCATAGCCCTGGTCCTTGCCCACCAGTTGGACATAGGTGCCGGCCGAGCGGGCGATCTGACCGCCCTTGCCGGGCTTCATCTCGACGTTATGGACGATGGTGCCGACCGGAATGTTCTTCAGCGGCAGGGCATTGCCCGGCTTGATGTCGGCCTTCTGGCCGGACACCACCTGATCGCCGACCCCCAGGCGCTGCGGCGCCAGGATATAGGCCAGCTCGCCGTCGGCATAGCGCACCAGGGCGATGAAAGCCGACCGGTTGGGATCGTATTCCAGGCGCTCGACGGTGGCGGCGACATCGAACTTGCCGCGCTTGAAGTCGATGATGCGATAGCGGCGCTTGTGCCCGCCGCCACGGAACCGAACGGTGGTGCGGCCGGTGTTGTTGCGGCCGCCCTGCGAGCGCAGACCCTCGGTCAGCGACTTCTCAGGCTTGCCCTTCCACAGTTCCGAACGGTCCACCAGCACCAGTTGGCGCTGGCTTGGCGTCGTCGGCCGATAACTCTTGAGCGGCATCGTCAGACCCCCGTCGTCACATCAATCGAATGGCCTTCGGCCAGCGATATGATGGCTTTCTTATAGTCGCTGCGCTTGCCGATAAAGCCCTTGAAGCGCTTCGTCTTGCCCTGCTGGCGCAGGGTGTTGACGGCTTTCACCTTGACGTTGAAAACCGCCTCGACCGCCGCCTTGATCTCGCCCTTCGACGCGTCCAGCGGCACCCGGAAGGTGACCTGGCCGTGCTCGCCGCCCAGGGTCGCCTTTTCGGTGATCACCGGACTGCGGACGATATCGTAGGCCCGCAGCTTGCTGATTTCGACCTTGCTCATTTCAGTCGGGCCTCCAGCGCCGTCACCGCATCCGTGGTCAGGACCAGGGTATCGCGGCGCAAGATGTCATAGACATTGGCACCCTGGCTGGGCAGGACGTCGATATGGGGAATGTTGCGTGACGCCAGCGCGAAATTGGTGTCCAGCTCGCTGCCGCCGATGAACAGGGCATTGGCCAGCTTCAGCTTGGACAGCCGGGCCACCAGATCCTTGGTCTTCGGCGTCGCCGCCACCGCCTGTTCCAGAACCACCAGCTTGCCGTCGGCGGCCTTGGCCGACAACGCCACCCGGAGCCCCAGGGCGCGGAATTTCTTCGTCAGGTCATGGGCATGCGAGCGCACCACCGGTCCGAAGATGACCCCGCCGCCACGGAACTGCGCCGAGCGCAGGGAGCCCTGGCGGGCACGACCGGTGCCCTTCTGCTTGTAGGGCTTCTTGGTGGTGCCGGAGACTTCCCAGATCTGCTTGGTCTTGTGATTGCCGGTCCGGCGCTTGGCCAGCTGGTAATTGACCATGCGGGCCAGGATGTCGCGGCGGACCTCGACGCCGAAAACCTCGTCGGCGAGCTCAAGCGAGCCGACCGTCTTGGCATCGAGATTGACGATGTCGATCTTCATTGCCCTTCATCCTTTTGTTCTTCGGCAGCCGGAGCCGCGGCCTGGGCCAGCTTGATGCCGGCCGGGAAGGGCACGCCCTCGGGAAGCTTTTTCTTCACCGCGTCGCGCACCAGCACCCAGCCGCCTTCGGCCCCGGGGATGGCGCCCTTGACGATGATCAGGCCGCGCGCCGAGTCGGTGGAAACCACCGTCAGGCTTTGCGTGGTGACCTGCACGTCGCCCATATGGCCGGCCATCTTCTTGCCCTTGAACACCTTGCCGGGGTCCTGGCGCTGGCCGGTGGAGCCGTGCGAACGGTGCGACACGGAAACGCCGTGGGAGGCTTCCAGGCCGGCGAAGTTATGCCGCTTCATGACGCCGGCGAAGCCCTTGCCGATGGTGGTGCCGGTGACGTCGACACATTGCCCGGCGATAAAATGCTCGGCCGACAATTCGGTGCCGACCTCCAGCATGGCGTCGGGGGTGACGCGGAACTCGACCAGACGCTTGGTCGGTTCGACCTTGGCCTGGGCAAAATGGCCGCGCTGGGCCTTGTTGACGTTCTTCACCTTGGCCAGACCGGCGCCCAACTGCACGGCGCAATAGCCGTCCTTTTCCTGGGAGCGGGTGGAGACCACCTTGCAGGTGTCGACCTTCAGCACGGTGACCGGCACGTGAGTACCGTCGTCCGTGAATAGTCGGGTCATGCCGACTTTCTGAGCGATGAGACCGGAACGCATTCTCGGTATCCTTACAACTTGATTTCGACGTCGACGCCGGCCGCCAGATCAAGCTTCATCAGCGCGTCGACGGTCTGCGGGGTCGGATCGACGATATCCAGCAGCCGCTTATGGGTGCGGATCTCGAACTGCTCACGCGACTTCTTGTCGATATGCGGCGAGCGGTTGACGGTGAATTTCTCGATGCGCGTCGGCAGCGGAACCGGACCACACACCTGGGCACCCGTGCGCTTCGCCGTGTTGACAATATCCCGCGCCGAAAGATCCAGCACGCGGTGGTCGAAGCCTCTCAGGCGGATGCGGATAGTTTGACCTAGCATCGTCTTGTCCCGTTTTTCCACCGGCACCGCCTCGCCATGAGGCGGCGCCGGGGTTTGTCAAAATTACTCTACGATCGACGCCACAACGCCGGCGCCGACGGTACGGCCGCCTTCGCGGATGGCAAATCGCAGGCCTTCGTCCATGGCGATGGGGCAGATCAGCTCCACCAGCATCGACACGTTGTCGCCCGGCATCACCATCTCGGTGCCCTCCGGCAACTGAACCGTG
>Ga0007882_10002541_pt1 | contig 10200 bp, 4 predicted proteins | sample CryBogCBH12Aug01_FD_71195 | JGI IMG/M metagenome (GOLD analysis project Ga0007882, IMG submission 71195) | Freshwater microbial communities from Crystal Bog, Wisconsin, USA - CBH12Aug09.1 | ecosystem: Environmental > Aquatic > Freshwater > Lake | place: Crystal Bog, Wisconsin, USA | collected... | reverse complement strand
CTTTTTGCAGATAGATGGTTTGAATGCCCAATGCCTTTGCACCCTCTATATGTTGTGGACTATCATCTATAAACAAAGTATGTTCAGGCTGTAATGAATTTTCATTCAGTACAAGTTCAAAAATCTCCTTCATAGGCTTCCGAAGACCCACTCTATGAGAAAGATACACCTTATCAAAAAACACCCCGATATTGGGCATACCACGCGCTTGGAACAGTATTTTATTAAAAGCCTGTTCATGGATTTCATTAGTATTGCTGAGCAAGAAAAGATCATGGTAAATATGCAACTGATTTAATATCTGCAACCTGCGCACCGGGAAATCCAGTAACATCGCATTCCACGCATTGATTACTTGTTGGTCACTCAATGGAACAGAAGAAAGCCTCTGTAAAGCTGTCACAAAATCCTGGGTAGATATTTTGCCCATTTCAAACTCGTCAAAAATCGGAGTTTGTTGCAACTGAGAATACAATTGTCTGAAATTAGTTATCCCGGCATCAATAAACGCCTGTTCCGTTAATTGGTAATCTATATTCAGAATTACACCCCCAAGGTCAAAAATGATATGCCTTACACCCTTCATCATTCCACAAAAATAGACTGTAAACTTATACAAGACACCATAAGGTCTAGAATTCTTTACTATATTTGCACCCCAAACCAACAGGGGAATTAGCTCATTTGGCTAGAGCGCTTGCATGGCATGCAAGAGGTAACCGGTTCGACTCCGGTATTCTCCACCACTCTACAATAAAGGGTTTCAGCGAAAGTTGAAACCTTTTGTTTTTTTGTCGGTTTAAACATAGTTTAAACAATTGGAAAGTAAAGATAAAAAACAAAAACGAAGCCCGATAAAGGCGATTTCTAATTTTTTCATAATTTGTACTTGAAACCCTGTTTATGTCGGTTTCAGTGTTTTGATTCACCTTTTCATGTTTTTAGGGTTATGTCAGTCAGATTTCAAATAAATGATCCTTCTCTCGAATCACAATGGAGAGCTGTTATTTTGTTTGGGAAAAACTCAGCGACATACAAATTTGCTTTTGCTAAATCTTTGCTAGAACTGGCTGAAAAAGAAAAAACTCGTATTGACCTAAAAGAACTTTCAATTCCTTTTGCTCGAAACATTGTTTCCCACCTAAAAACAAATGACAAACAAGGAAATTCACCATCGAGTAAATTTCTCAATGCTTGCAGGGATTTCATCAACGGTGAAATATCGGAAACCTCCCTGTTTGATACTACAGAGAAATTCGGTTTTGTAAACGTGGTCGATGCCTTTCAAAATGTCAATGGAGAGGTAATCCCAAATGAATTTTATCAAAAGAACTACAAGCAAGGAAAAAAAGAAATTGTCATAACCGACAACCTTTTAAAATTGAAAGAGAATTTTCATTTCCAGAATTTCGAACAGGAGGTTGAAGCTCGTTGGAGTCTCGTTGAAACTGCTTGGAATCTTCAAATCAATCCTAACCTTTTGGAAGTGAAATACGATGAAAGTAAATCACTTTTTTTCATTGAGAATAGCCTCATGAGACGAATAGATATTACCTCAGTGAGAGATTCCTTAAACGGCTATCAAAAAGGTAAATGCTTCTATTCCTACCAAGACATTTCAATCAACAAAAACTCGAAAGACATTTGTCAGGTGGATCATTTTTTTCCTCATGCTCTTAAATCTGAATTTGCAAAATCGGGAATCAACATCAATGGTGTTTGGAATCTGGTTTTGTCTGATGGGAAAATTAATTTGGAGAAAAAAGCTCAATTACCAGATTCAAGGTTTCTCAACAGGCTTTATAATAGAAATGAATTTTACATTGAAAGTAAACACCCCCTTGCGGAAACGATTATTAATCAGACCGGAATGAACAAAGAATCAAGAAGAAGTTTTCTTGAAACATTATACAATGATGCAGTGTCAAAGTTGATTCATAAAAATTGGAAACCATCTATTGAACTTAACAGCACATTCTAATGAAATCATTTTTAGAAATACCCAAAGATCGAATAATCTACCAAGGGGAATATTTTTTTGTGATCAGGGACAAATACCCTGTTTCAAAAGGTCATTCTCTCATTATTTCAAATCAATTGCGGAAAGACTATTTCGATCTGAGTCTAGAGGAAAGAAAAGACCTCGATGTAGCCATTTTTGAGGCTAAAAGGTTGATAGAATTGGAATTCAAACCGGATGGATATAACATCGGGATGAACTGTGGAGAAACAGCCGGACAAACGGTTTTTCACTTCCATTGCCATTTGATTCCTAGATATGAAGGGGATATGAAAAATCCAAGGGGAGGAGTTCGTCATTGTGTTGAAGGAAAAGGGTTCTATTGAGTTTTGGATAATCTGAAAGACGAAAATTGTAATAACTCCTATCTACTACAGTTACTACCTACCACTTAACATTAGTTAAAACCTTTTTGAGTATGAGTAGTAAGTTGTAGTAGGTTGATATTTTAGAAGTTACTACTTACTACAATGACAGTTTGAGACACTTACTTAAGATTTGTAGTAATGTAGTAAACAGAATATTTTTTCAGCAAAGCAGGTTTTTTAGTAAATAAAATTATTTTTGAAATAAATATCATCAAAAATGAAAAATCAACTTCTTTACTTTTTTGTCGTATTGTTCATTGTTTCATGTGGCCCAAGTGCTCAAGAAAAAGCAGCCATCGAAAATGAGGTCATACAAAAAATGAAGGCAAAAGAAGATTCTGTTGCAGCTGCTAAAAACGCAGCAGATGCAGTAAAAAATGCACAGAAGCAACACGATGATTCAATAGCCAATTCCGTTGCAAAGGTTTACCAAAGCAAAGAAAATTCGGAACGAACTCAGAATGAGGTCAATTCATTACTGAAGTTATTAATTGAATGCGACGGTCAATTAGCGGTTTTGAAAGACCGTCAAAAGCAGGATGGAGAATTTCATATTGGCAGGACAACCCAAGAACGTGAGAACACTTTAAAAAATGACCAGTTGAGAATCGACAATCTAAAAATGAGAATGATTAATATTAATGCTCAGATTCAAAAATTAAGAAGCACGATCAAATAGCAACATTTTTAGGGTTTCAAAAACTTTACCCAGTAAACTTTTTGGGGCATTTTACTTTCTCCAATTCTTTCAGATACTCTTTCAAATTTTAATTCAGCTAGGGCTTTCCCAATTTTCTGTGAATTGGAGTTATGTAGGACGGTGGTTCGATCCTGCAAACGTTCAAGAATATCGGTTGCCGTCAAAGCTTCCGCACTTTTTTCGCTTTTCTTAACCGGAACTAAATGCTTCTGAATGATCTCTAACTCCGCTGATCTTAACTGATAGCTAGTATTGGAAATTTCATTTTCTTCAATTTCTGTAAAGGTTAGTTCACTTCTAAAATCATTTTGAAAAAGCGCGTATGCTTGTGCCCAGACTAAATCAATGCCTACCCTCTCTTGATAGCTCCAATCGATTTTTAAAGTATTGAAACACAGCCAACGAACACTTCCAGTTTCATCGTTGAGAAATTCCTCCTTATTGGTCGAGCCAAAGAAGTTAGCCCGCCGTTTGCTTACTGATTGCTTTTTATCATATGGTCTTCGAACTTTCACCGCATCCTTGCTAAGTATATTTTTTAGTGCATTCGTTTCGGTTTTTTGAAGAGCCGCCAATTCATCTAGGTTGATAATTAGGTTTTCGCAAAGACTAATCAAACCGTCCTTGTCGGTACTGATATTTTCAGAGTAATATTCTTTGAGTCTAGGCGGACAAAGATTCCTAATAAATGTGCTTTTCCCTCCGTTTTGACCTCCCACTAAGATAAAAGCATGTTTATTGACAGTGCGACCCAACGAACAGGATATACAACGAACCAATGCTTTTTTGAAGTGTCTTGCAAATCTCTCCTGATCTACAGCCTCAACGAATCCAGCAAGATTAGAAATATGATCGGTTGTGCCATCCCACTTCGGCAATGACTCAAAATATTCTTCGAATGGATTGTAACGAGCAACAAATTTTGATCTTAAAATTGCTCCTAAATCATTCATAGAAATGTTTATGTTCTTTATTCGTAAATGAGTATATAAATCACATTCGTTTAGTTCCTCAAAAACGACATCGTTTTTCTCTTTAAATTCAATTTGATTTTGAATTTCATTGTATCGAAAATCAAAATTGCTTTTGAGATATGAAATGAAAACGAAAAATTTAGAAGTATTTATTTCTTCTGATTGCGAGTTGTTATTTGCAGTGGATTGGGCTTGATTAGAAATACCTGTGTAGCTATATGCGCTTTTTATAGTCGTTTCAATTTCATCCTTTTCAAAATCATTTCGCCCGTAAACACTAACGATTTCAGCAGAGGTAAATTCTATAGGTATGTTTTTATCCCTGCACTTGGCGGCTAAAACAAATACAAATTTGTTCCGGTTACCGTCGACAAATTTCTCAATTATTCCGGTTTGCAAAATTGCTTCTTGTAATTTTGCTTGATGGTCACTTCTCCATTGTGTTGAATCGGGAGAGAAAAATAAGTCTTCATCAAAGCTTACAAACATTAATCGGCTGATGTCTTTGCATTGTGGATCAATTTTGAGATTGTACTTTTTCTCATAGTACGATTCTAGTTCTATGAATTGAGATTTGTGTAAAGCAATATCAGGATTGACCTTTACAATTATTTTCAATCCATTTCCCGATGGACTTGTAAAGACCGCAAAGGAGAATTTGTCTGCCTCGAGAATTTTTTTTATTGTTAGTACGTTTTCAATTTTATCCAAATCAATCTGAATCAATCCGGAATAGACTTTGAGATGTTCGGTTTTGTGTCCGTTCTCAAAAATGCCAGAAATAGCGACCGCCGGCAAAGCTCTCTTTATACGGTCTCTTTTGACCGGATCAATTTCATTTCGAAGCTTCTCTATCTGCTCTTTGTATTTGCCTTTTTTTATCCCATCTATTATAGACAAGATATGGAGACCCCGACAGCGTCCAATTACCTGATACAGACGTGGTGCTGATACTGGTAGATGCTGTTACGGCATAGTTGAAGCAACAAAAAGCTATCATTGAAAAAATTCTTATGTTTTTCATACACACTAGCATTAAAAGGTACAGAATAAAATTAAGGCTTATTCATGTAAAAAAATTTAAAAATAAAAATTTATTAACTTGTTGTTACATTTTAACCTATGTGTATTCGTAAAGTGCTTACGTAAATTTATTATGTCAATTGTAGCTTGTAAATAAAAATGTAATATACTTGAATAAAGCTAAATCTTCTCACTCAGCCACTGTCTCAATAAATATCCTGCTAAATTTCACAGCCCCATAGAATTACTTCTATGGGGCTGTGAAACAAGAATTTAAAATTGCAGAGTATTACTCCTTAATCAATCTATTAATAACCTTATTATTGCCTGATACAAATTCTACCATGTATATTCCTGCTGCCAGTTGCTCCACAGGTATTGTGACACTGCCTGACTGCTTGTTACCCAAATCACTTGTGAACACACATACACCTTCCAATGAAAGTATTCTAATTGAAGTTGGCTCATTTGCAACAGCCGAGAATGAAACCGTAAACGCACTGCTGGCAGGGTTTGGCATCATCAGCACTTTCAGATTTTGATTACCTGCGTTTACCTGTGATTCTGTAGTTCCGATCCCTAATTCGAACCTCTGGTCGCCCTGTGAGAGTGGGTCTTTGGTAACAGTGAATTTATATTCAGTCCCCTGTTCCAACAATACATAATTTTCAAGGTATTTATCATGCAAATAGATTTGTCCACCAATCGGCAAAGACATATTGTTTGCTTTAATAATGAAGTCTTGTAGGTAATTTGTAGTCAACCCAAGTGGTATCACTTTCCCGGGTTTAAACGGACGCACATCCTTACTTAAAGAGTGGTGGTCTGCAGACCAGCTATAGAAGTTCAGATCCGTATTAACAGGTTTGCCCGCATCAAATTTTTCATCTTCTGATTCAGTTGCATCATCAGAAAACTTCATCCTCAACATATCCCACTCATGATAATTCTCATCATAAACCGTTAATCTAACCTCATCAACTGAAGATTTCAAAGTAATCGCACTTGGAGATACTGCCTTGCTGCTTTCGGTAAAATGAAGCACTGATGTACTATTAGCTGCCCTTACTTGGAATGAAGTATTTGCTGAAAGGATGAATGGTGTATAAGTAGTTTCATCAATACCTATAAAATTACCAGCAGTAGCACCGTATGGATTCCAAACCCAAAATGTAGCACCATTTAATTGATTATTCATGTAGGCATTATGCACTATTGCACCAATATCAACAGGACAAGGATATGGATTACTAACCATATTATAATCCTGAGCGGGTGTTGTACCAACCATCAATGTACCCTTCTGCAATGGCATATCAAAATCCCCAGTATTGACTGTTCCCCATTGTCTTACAGTCACTGGATTAGGAATATAGGGATTTGCGTCAAGTCCTTGCCCTTTTGAACCTCTGAAGAATAGCCTCATACCCTGATATTTATGAATTAAATTACTGTCTCCTGATGACCAAAGTCCTGTATGTAGTAATGTGTCAATTGCCCAAGTATAAGATTTCCATCCCGGATCTCCGGTTCCACCGGTCACTGTGGAATTACCTATTGACGTTTTATACCAATATGCAGAAGGTGAGTTTGATCCAGTTAAAGTAAATCCACGAATTGTACCATAAGAACCTGTAATATCAATATTATTTTCTAACTGGCTTAATGCTATAGAATTGCTAAACGGAGTCCCCCAGAATCTATAGGCTCTGCGTCCTCCCTTTATATACTGTTCAATAATAACATTTCCGGAAATTGTACCACCACCTGTAGGTATTTGAGAAATTCTTCCGTTTACAGGCATACTAATAGGATCATCAGACATAGAAAGGATAAGACTATTATTAGTAAATAAATTTCCTAATGTTAATTTTAAATCTCCATTTACGGTAACTGTATCAGATGTTGTGTTTATCATTGCACCCAGACTATTACTCAATTCTACATTGGTGACTTTGCCGTTACCTTTTAATAGTTGAGTAGAAGCACCGCCCAATTCAAGATAACCTTCACCAGTTATTAATCCATAATTATTTAAATCTCCTGCTAGTAGTAATATTCCGCCGGCATCAATAGTTATTGTTGAACCTGATGAAAGCGTCAAGCCATATATGCTTACAGATGAGGATGAAGTAATCTCTGGTTCATGAGTAGCTCCATTAATAATAACTGCATCTGTCGCTAATGGAACTGTACCACATAACCAATTCGAAGCTGTATTCCAGTCGGAGTTAGATGTACCTATCCACGACTGTGGTGTCGGCGTTACTGTCGCTGAGACAGCAGTTACTGAATTACACCCAATTCCTGAATAGGTCAAGGCAAGAGTGTAGGCACCGGATGTTGTCGGAACAACTGAAAAGGAGGATACAGATCCGATAGATGTAGTTGACAGTATCCCGGGACCACTCCATGTATAATTAGCTACACCGCATCCTCCTGTCACATTAGCAGAAATATTTTCCGCACTACCCGTACATATTGCACCTGGGTTCGATAAAGTTATTGAGCTAATAACAGGCTGTGATGATATTGAAATATTTGGAGATGAAACCCAACTACTATTACATCCGTCACCGGGATAAGAAACCATAACACTATATATTCCACTTGATGCAGTAGTTGTAGGTATAAATGCTACCCCTGCAGTGGAAGTTGTATTAGAAAAACTATTTGGTCCGACCCAAATGTATGACGGAGTACCGATGCCTGTCACAGAATTAGCTGTTAATGTTTCGGTTACTCCTGTGCAAGAACTTAATACACTTGGAGTAACACTTCCAATTGTCGGATCGTCCTGTACTGTTATTGCGGAAGATAGATAAGTTGCACTACAACCCGGTCCGCTACTGTTATTTATAGTAAGCGTATATACACCAGATGCTGCAGGTGTAATACTTGATATCACAGGATCGGAATTTGCTGATGTACTTCCTGTTGGATAATTCCATAGATAGGTGGCAGTATTGATTGAATTTGCATGTAATGTTAATGTACCACCACTGCATACTTGATTATTGGAAATTCCGGTTGAAGTCGGAGGGGTATTAACAGTTAAACTTTGTACAGCAATAGAATTGCCACATACATTTGTCATTTCGTAGGTAATTTCTGTTGTACCAGTAGTAAGTGGGGTTACAAAACCACTTGCATCAATTGTTGCTACTAATGGATTATTGCTAATCCACATTCCACCTGATGTAATATCAATATATGTAGTGTTTGCACCTATGCATATTGTAGATGGACCTCCTATAGGTGCCGGCGTGGCAGGTACATTATTAACGGTTACTGATGTTGTATATACAGTTGCCGGATTACAACCTGATCCGCTCGTACCATTTGATACCGTTAACGAATACGTGGTTGTTGCAGTCGGATCAGCAGTAACTGTCGCTCCCGTTGTTGAAATCAATCCAGTACCAGACCATGTATAATTTGTTGTACTACCTCCTGGTGTAGCAGTAATCGTTGCTACTCCACCTGCACATATTGCAGGTACACTTGCGATAGATGCTGTTGGTGTACTATTTACTGTTACTGTTGTAGTATATACTGTTGAAGGATTACAGCCTGAACCGCTCGTACCATTTGATACCGTTAACGAATACGTAGTTGTACTTGTAGGATTTGCAGTAACTGTCGCTCCAGTTGTTGCCGAAAGTGGTGTACCTGACCATGTATAATTTGTTGTACTTCCACCGGGCGTAGCCGTAATCGTAGCTACTCCGCCAACACATATCGCAGGTACAGCCCCTATAGATGCAGTTGGTGTACTGTTTACTGTCACTGATGTTGTATATACCGTCGTTGGATTACATCCTGAACCGCTGGTACCATTTGATACAGTCAATGAATAAGTTGATGTTGCAGTTGGAGTGGCGGTAACTGAAATTCCGGTCGATGACACCAGACCACTGCCTGCAGGACCTGACCAAGTATAATTTGTTGTACTACCACCGGGTGTAGCTGTAATCGTTGCTACTCCACCGGCACATATTGCAGGTACACTTGCTATGGATGCTGTTGGTGTTGAATTGACTACAACTGTTGAATTATAATTAACAGAACAACCCGAACCACTACCATTATTTACAGTAAACTGATAACTACCTCCTGCAGCAGTTGTAGCAGAAGAAACTGTAGCTCCTGAAATTGTAGATGAAGTAAACGATACAGGACCTGACCATGAATAACTTGTTACATTAGATGCTGCACCTGCATACAAGTTTAATACTCCTCCAGCGCAAATAGGACCATTATTTGTAACCCCACCGGCTATGGATGGAGCGGGATTTACGGTAATGCTTGCTCCTCCTGTTACTGAACAACCGGAAAGAATTGCATTATAGCTTAATGTGCCGGATGAAGCAGGAATTGCATATACTGATGAAGCTGTTGTTGATGACGAAACAGGTGTTAAGCCCGCTGCATCAACAAATAGACCTGAAGTCGGTGTCCAATTTGTAGCAGCCGGAACTCCGGTAACTGCAACACTATCTATAGCCCAAGCATAACCGTATGTCGAAGTATATCTGAACCTTATTTGAACATGATTTTGACCCAAATAACTTGACAATGAGATTGTAGGCCGCTGTGTCATTGTTTGTGTACCACCTGTAGTACCTGTAGATGGATTATCTATTGATGTCCACGTAGTCCCATTAGTAGATATTTCCACACCAACATACGTATCAGATCCTGATGAATTTTGATACCAACTTAAATAATCCAAACTGGCGGATGACATTCCTAATAATGAAAAGACAGGAGATGTCAGCGTATCACTCTTAGCACCACTACCACCGGCAGTACCATCTGCTTCGTAATAATGCGTTCCATTAGTAGTATTAATGTAAGTTGTACCAGCTGCATAAAACCCATTCGCACGTTGTGTCCAAGCACTTGATGCTGATCCTGTATAAGCATCTGTCCAACCTGTTATTGCACCTTCAAAATTTTGAACTAAAATCATAATTTTTGATGGTAGTGAAATCTGCTGTTTACCACCAATACAAATTGTAGAACTGGATGGTGTTACAGAAAATGTCGGAATAGCATTCACAGTAACTGGATATGTAGAAGTGTATGTACCACAGCTATTTACAACTGAAT
>Ga0007882_10002523_pt1 | contig 10233 bp, 4 predicted proteins | sample CryBogCBH12Aug01_FD_71195 | JGI IMG/M metagenome (GOLD analysis project Ga0007882, IMG submission 71195) | Freshwater microbial communities from Crystal Bog, Wisconsin, USA - CBH12Aug09.1 | ecosystem: Environmental > Aquatic > Freshwater > Lake | place: Crystal Bog, Wisconsin, USA | collected... | reverse complement strand
AGCATCAATGATGTTGCCTGTATCAGCATCAATAACAAGCATGATGGATGAGTGTTCTTTAAAAAGCATCTCGAAGCGATCTTCGCTTTGCTTGAGTGTTTCCCTGGTCAGCATGCGTTGAGTGATATCATCGAACACGGCTGCAAAACAGCCCTCTGTTGGACTGTAAACTGAGATATCAAACCATTTATGCAATGGTTCGAGATACATTTCGAACCGTTCCGGAATCCCGGTCTTAACTATCCGATTATATTTTTCAATCAACTCCTCGCGATAGCCTGAAACACCAGGAAACAGTTCTGATGCACGTTTTCCAACGACATTTATCAACCCTGTAATCTTTTCATATCCTGCATTCACTTCTTCATGAATAAAATCCACAGGTAATCCTTTCTCGACCGTCACCCGACAGTAGGCATAGCCGTTCTGCATGTAATCAATAAGGTTCCTGTGAGAAGCTACTGTTGTGACAACTGCATCTTCGGTATGATGGAGTTCCATGGCGAACTGATTTTCTTTATTATCCAACGGGGTAATATGCATCGATATTCTGCTTATGATTCCGAATATTCCAAGGGCTTTCAGCCCTTCAATGACATCGGACAATGCTCGATCAAGCGGGAGAGTACATCATCGTTTTCGTAGTGTTTAATAACATACGATATCACGCTTCATTTACCGGGTACTTATAACCCGGAAAATGGTATTGAAAAAAAAGGAATACCTCTCAGTAATGTATTATATGAGTGTGTGTTAATGAATAGCTATTCACTTTCACTTTTCACTATATTTATACCATACTTTTTCATCTTTCTCATCAACGCATGACGACTGATACCGAGGAATTCTGATGCCATTGATTGGTTGTAATCAGCATCATCCAAGGCTTTTCGAATACACTCTATTTCGTTCTGGATCAGTTTTACTTTGGGTAACTCTGATGAAGGTATAACAGTCTTTTGTGCCGGCAAGGTGAAATCATCTACTGTCAGTTCATTACCAGAACAAAGGATAATTGCTCTTTCAGTCATGTTTCTTAATTCCCTGACATTTCCAGGAAACGCATAGGTCGAGAGTTTTTCAAATACCTCTTCAGCAATGTATTCAATAGGTTTATTGATTTTCTTTGAAAATTCTTCTGTAAAATCGATGAGCAATGGCGCAATATCTTCCGTTCGATCTCTAAGTGATGGTATGTGTATATGAAGCGTGTTAAGGCGGTGAAGTAAATCAAGCCGGAACTTCTTTTCTTCAACCAAGCGCTCCAAATCGTAATTAGTCGCCGAAATCACTCGAAAGTTTGTACTTATTAACTTTGTATCGCCAACTTTCGTGATGACTTTTTCTTCAATTGCACGCAGTATTTTGGATTGAATGATAAACGGCATATCTGCGATTTCATCAAGAAAAAGAGTCCCTTCATTGCAGAGTTCAAATAATCCCTTTTTATCACATATCGCACCAGTAAAAGCACCTTTTTTATGCCCGAAAAATTCACTTTCCATAAGTGACTCTGTAATAGCGCTGCAATTTATTGCGCCAAAATAATTATTACTCGCCGGCCCCATATAATGAATTATTCTGGCAATAATCTCCTTTCCCGTACCACTTTCACCGGTGATAAGAACATTGACATCGGTGTACTTGGAAGCGGTTTTAGCAAGTTCATAAATTTTTAGAATCTGGGAACTTTTTCCTATAAAATGACGACCTATGGACGCTTGAATATCCTTGGTAATCAATGAGTTTTTTTCTTCCATATGAGCCAACTTCTGCTGCATATGAAGAAACTTCTGAGTCCGCTCGATTGCTATCTGCAAGTCTATAAATCGTAATGGCTTACGCATATAGTCAAACGCTCCGAGCCTTATTGCTTCAATAACGGTATCCATATCACCATGTGCCGATACCATAATAACCTCCATCCCGGGGTAAAGGGATTTCACCTGCTTTAAAACATCCAATCCATTCGCCCCCGGCAGTCGAATATCCAGAATAAGCAGATCAATTTCGTGTTGCTTCAAAAGGTCATAGCCGTTTTCGACGGTATTTGCAGCATACGCGATAAAGCCCGCGTTTTCGAAGTACTCTTTAAGTTCTTCTGTAAAATCTATCTCATCATCGAGTATAAGTACCTTTAAAATACTATGATCTCTCACTGCAATTTGTATTTTTGATTCTCATTAGAACAATCAGCCATTTATAAATAATGACAGAAACTGCTCGTTAAGACTTGCATATCATTATAAATTAATAATATACAAGGAAAGATTATGGCAAGATTACCTATACCGCATAACAAGACCCTGTGACCAAGTACTCTTTTAAGACACAATGATTAAAGTTACTTTTTTGTTCCTTTACTTTTATACAACAACATTATTCGTCATGCAGGCACCTCATACAACTTCAGGGTAACTGCCTGAGTTCTGCCTGACTTGATGAATCTAACGGAAAAGCACTTCCTGAATCAGCATAAAGAGTTCCTGCTGAAAAATGGGTTTCGTAATAAAGCTGTCGCATCCTGCTTCTTTAGCCTTTTCCCGGTCTTCTGTTGAAATATATGCCGTTTGGGCAATTACGGGTAAAGCTGGGTGCATCTGCTTTATTTTCCGTGTGGCCTCAAAACCATCCATTTCAGGCATTTTGAGGTCCATGAGCACTATATCAATTTTTGGATGGCTCCTTACCTGTGCGATAGCTTCCAAGCCGTCACAAGCAAATAGCAGGGATACATTTTCACCCTTAAGGTTCTTTTTAAACAGATAACGACTTACTTCATCATCATCGACTATGAGGATGGTCATGCCCGGCAAAGAATCTATATCTTGCGGTTGAACATGAGACAAGCTGCCTGTATTTAAAGCAGCCAATGGCTTGTATGGCAGGGTGAACGAAAATCCTTTGACTCTGCCCTCCACCGATTCAACCCGAATCGCACCTCCAAGCATTTCAACGTATGCATTAGAAATGCTCAATCCAATCCCAGTGCTTTCATTCTCGAAAGATGAATAGAAGGTTTTCTGGGTAACTCGCTCTAAAATATTGTTTTGAATATCAAAAGAAATGCCAGGCACTGCATCAAACACATGAAATTCAAGGTGTTCATGGTTCCTGACATAGCCGAATTCAACACACCCTTTCGAGGCAAGCCGCATGACCTTCTGAACAAGATTCGTCAGAATTCGTTTCAGTTTCTCACCGTCAGTTTCAATAATACTTTCATCATCAGGGAGTCCGGTAGAAAGGTGCAGAAATACCCCGGCTTGATTAAGTTCAGGTTTTAAAACGGCATTGATATCACGCAACAGGCTGTTGACTGGCGTTGCCATTACTTGCAACGTTGTTTCACCGGCTTCAATGCTCGTAAGATCAATCAGATCATTGATCAGTGTCAGCATTCGCTGGCCGCTTTGATGAATGATGTCGATATACTTCGCCTTTTCCTTTTCAGAAAGAGCTGGATTTTTCAGCAGTTCCGAAAAACCAAGAAGGCCATTCATCGGTGTACGCATTTCGTAGCTGATATTCGAAAGAAAATCAGTACTCAGTCGATCGCTCTCCTCTGCGTCTTCTTTGGCAGAAACCAACTCCCTTAATATTCTTTTCTTGAGAGTGATATCTTCCATTATCGACACATAATTGGTTATTTCGCCATTTGTGTCCAGTATGGCCGAAATAACAGCCGACTCCCAATAGAACTTGCCGTTTTTCTTTTTGTTTTGAAGTTCACCACGCCATACGCGACCAGAAAGGATCGTTTTCCAGAGATCCTCATAGATGGCTTTTGGTGTCAGACCTGAGCGAATGTCGCGAATATTTTTACCCTTTACCTCTTCAGCAGAGTAACCTGTGACTTGAGTATACTTCGGGTTAACAAATTGAATATTGCCTACAGGATCAGTAATAACAACAGCATCAGGACTCTGTTCTATAGTTTTGCTCAACGTTTTAAGCAGATTCTCAACCCGCTTCCGTTCAGTGATATCATTCATTACCAACCTGCATTCCTGACCATCATCACTAAGCACCGCTTCAATTTGAACGGTATTGCGTTGAGGTATGTGATTTTGTTCCTGATGGTGTAAACCGTCATGAGCAAAAAGCTTTACCTCACAGATTCCTCGTTCATCTTTAGTAAACACCTTATCAAGCATGGCATTTAAAAGAGAAATATCTTCAGGCGCAATAAAATTTCTGAACGGTTTTCCATGAAGCGTGGAGCGCTCACTGCCAAGCATCTTCGTTGCAGTCAGGTTTATTTCAAGAATGGTATGGCTTCGCGAAAGTGTCAGGTAGCCAATTGGGGCCATGTCATAAAGCTCGGTGTACCGATCAAAGCTTTTTTCCAGCTTCTCTTGTGATTCGAGCAATTCATTTCTCGAATGAATCAGTTCTTCTTTCTGCATTTCAAGCTGGACCTGTCGGACCTCTAACTCATGCACTATTCGAAGGACTTCCTCAGGTGAGGAGGAGATATCCAGACTACTCATTTTATTGTTCTGAAGATACTTTTCAGCGCGAAACAGAAAATCAGAAGCTTTATCTGAGTTATTGTTGTTCTTGTTTTTTCGCATCACTCTATACTTATCCTCAACATGAAAAGGCACTTATAGCAACACTTGTTATGGATTTTCCAAGGAGAGGCATAAGTACTGATAACGTAATTCAACAACCAATCAATGATCAATTATATAACCTTTAATGTACATATTATAACAGATACTTTTACAGACGGCTTGTCACAGTAATTAACCGGAGTAATTACCTATCACCAGTAAATATTCCGATGATATTAAGAACCCCAACCCCTTCTTATATTAGTACTTAATTTTTGCATCGAAGACTGTTACATACAATCAGTGTTGTAATTTCACACTTTCTTTTGTTCGTTTTCGAGCATAAATCCGCGCAGTTGTGCGAATCGGGAAAGCAAAACAAGATTAAATAACCTTATTTCGATCCGATAATGTTTTACAGGTGAGATACTATTTTTTTAAACCACTTACCTGTTGAAGGTTACACTTTTGAGTATGAAACAATCATACTGTTCGCTTCATGATGGCACACAATATGTATTAAGTAAATATCTTTATATTGATCTCAACGGTAACTCTCCTTATAAGATATTGTTTATAAGCATATACAACAGGAGGAGCTGCAACTGTTGCAAATATTTACTCTGCAGCTTAACAGAGCTGCACATGTTTAATAGAAGTCTGCTATTTATAATAGTTCTTCTGGTGTCTCGGTTTCCTGTATTTTCCGTAAATGCCAGCACACCATCTTCCTTTCAAACCTCGCATTACCTGAAATTAACAAATTTAAGGGCTCTTCAGATTTTGCACATCACTACAAGTCAAAATATGCCAGGCAACCATCATATCATGCTCTCTGGGCTTATGATGCAATAAAAATTATGGCGGAAGCCTCGTTGATAAAGACCGATGCTTCCGAAGCGACTGGGAGTATCAATGCTAACAATGCAAACGACAAACAATCCATGACCATGAATTAAATCATAAGAAACATGTGGGCTCCATACCAGTTCACTGCGCGCAGCATCCATGCGTTGTATCAGGATTTTCTCTGTTCCTGATGTTTTTCAACTGTTTAACAAATCCCCATGCAGGACGATAGAGATAACAACCATAACTGCAATTTTCCTATGGAGGAGTGCTGTAACACGCTTCAATCTGTATTTGATGCCTTTGATCCTTCATGTGTTATTGATCGCAATGGTATAATTCAGTTAGCAAACAAGTCTTTTGCATCACTATGCGGAAAGCAGGTGCAGGAGTACATCAACACAAACGCCTTCGATATTTTCTCTCCTGAAGATGCGTCATGCATGAGAGAAAAAGCTGATGAAGTTTTTCGAACCGGCAAAATCGTCACATTTGAAGATGGACGAAACGGGCGTTCTATCTGTCTCACGTTGCACCCTGTGGTTGCAAGAGACGGAAAGATTACAAGCCTGTTGTTGACAGCACATGATACTACAGAAATGAAACTGACTGAAAAGGGGTCGAGCAATAACAAATTTTTCAGCAGCAGCCTTATCGAGTCAATTCCAGGGGCGTTTTACATGATTGACGGCGAAGGACGATTTGTTGCATGGAACACCTATGAACGGGACATCGTCGTTGGTAAACCTGAGGCTGAAATGGCGAATACGTTTGTGATTGAAACCATTCATCCTGATGACCGGCTGATGGTAACCGAAAAAATCAAGGATATTCTGGAGCACGGCAATGAAGAATCGATAGAAGTAAGAATTTTGATGCATGGAGGCCCTGAGGTCCGATGGTTTCAGGCGACGGGCAAAAGAATTATCATCAATGACGTCAAATTTCTTATTGGAACCGGAATTGATATCAACGCGCACAAACTGGCCGAAGACAATGCGTTGCAGAATAGCGAAGATCGTTTCAAAACGCTTTTTGAGGAGCATTCATCTGTACAATTGATTATTGATCATGCCACGGCAAAAATTATTGATGCCAATCGAGCGGCGGCAAATTTTTATGGCTGGTCTATCGAAGAGCTCCGCACTATGTCGATGGAGGACATCAACACCTCTCCCTCTGACGAAGTAAAGCATGAGATCGAAATGAACAGATGGTCGGGGCAACATCCGTTATCATATCAACACCGAAGGGCTGACGGATCAATTCGAGATGTTGAGGTGTTAAACAAAATGATTACCGTTAACGGGAAAGACCTTTCCTATGCCATCATTCATGACGTCACCGAACGCAGACAGGCTGAACATCAGCTCAGAAAAATGAGTGTGGCAGTAGAGCAAAATCCAACTGTTGTTGTCATGACCGATCCTGATGGCAACATCGAATACGTCAATCCACAGTTTACAGAGCACACCGGGTATTCTGCCGAAGAGGCAATTGGGCGAAACCCACGCATTATACAGTCAGGACTGATGCCAAAATCAGTCTATGAAGATCTCTGGAACACTATTCTTGCCGGCAACATCTGGAGGGGTGATCTACAGAATAAAAAGAAAAACGGTGAGCTTTTCTGGGAGAGAGCCATTGTGTCCGCGATTAGGAATTTCGATGGGGTAATAACCAATTTTGTAGCCGTTAAGGAAGATATCACCGAACAGAAAAAAATGATGGATGCCTTGATTGCCGCTAAAGAAAAAGCCGAAGAAAACGACCGCTTAAAATCGGCATTTCTGACTAATATCAGCCATGAAATCCGAACTCCCATGAATGGCATCCTCGGTTTTTCGGAGCTACTGAAGGAACCTCAGTTATCCGGTGAGGAACAGGCAGAGTATATTGATCTGATTCATCAGAGTGGCCAGCGCATGCTGAATCTGATCAATGATCTCATTGATATTTCACGCATTGAAGCAGGTGAAACATCACCGCAGATTGCTGAAACCCCGATAAACGAAGTTTGCCATGACCTTTGTGCGTTTTTCAAGCCTCAAGCCAACAAAAAGGGATTGCGATTAACCTGTACAACAGGACTCCCTGACCATGAAAGCATCATCGTTACCGATCAGTTAAAACTCCAGCAGATTCTGACCAACCTTGTCCAGAATTCTCTGAAATTCACTCGTACTGGCGGCATTGATATTTGTTATACCAGAAAAGGCTCTGTGCTTACCTTTAGTGTTACCGATTCGGGAATCGGTGTTCCCGTTGACATGCAGAAAAAGATTTTCGAACGATTCCGTCAGGCAGACAATTCTTTAACCCGTGCTCATGAGGGCTCGGGCCTGGGATTAAGTATTTCGAAAGCATACGTTGAAATGCTTGGCGGCACCATAAGGGTTGAATCAAAAGGATATTCTAAAGGAAGCAAATTCATCTTCACCATCCCTTATAATCCCCTGCTGTCACCCAGGATTGACCATAAATCCCCTCCCGTTCAGGAGCTGGGCAGTACGTTGCCTGGGCTCACTATTCTCATAGCTGAAGATGACGAAGTCAACTGTTATCTGCTGCAAAAAAATCTGAAAGGTGAAAACATCACCCTGTTGTATGCCGGGAACGGCCTTGAAGCTGTGGCTCTGGTTAAAAACCATCCGGAAATTAATCTCGTATTGATGGACCTTAAAATGCCAGTAATGAATGGTTATGAGGCAACACGGCAAATCAAACAGCTGCGCCCCGAGCTGCCCGTTATTGCCCAGACTGCGTTCACTTCAAATGAAAACAAAGAAAAAGCTGCAGAAGCCGGGTGCGATAGATTTATCACCAAACCCATCAAAAAAAATGAGTTGCTCTTAATGATACATGAATTACTCCGCAGCTGAGCGAGTAACAGTGGTACTCTCAATGGGCAAGGGGTGTGGAAGTCAGGCCAGATTTCATCCAACCACCCCACCCCCTGCCTCATTGTAAGGTGATGCTCAAGCCCACTTCTTTCCCAGCTCTTCCAGGCCTGCGTTCTGCAGATCCTCAGGACTCATCAGAATGCGAAAACTACAACTCGCCTGAAAGTTGAGATAAAAGGGCTCAGCAAAAGACGGAACATCTGAAGAGCGCTCTACAGTAACAACAAATATTGCTCCTCGTTTTCCGTCATGCTCTGTAAAGTAAGCCGTCTCGGGCTTGATTGTTTCGAGGATACGTCCAATTATGGGCCCCACCGTACCGTTTTTCACAAGGGTGTTGAATGGTTCAGGTGGAAATTCGACAGTAAGTAGCATTTTCATGTGAGGCACTCCGGTTTAATTTTCAACATAATTTCAGACCTTTTTTCTTATCACATAGAACACTTTTCCGGACATATTCTACTCACGATTTTTGTCCATATTTTTTCACCGGTTCAAGGCACAATAAGAAAAGATGTCTGAGAGATATATTGCATCAATACAGTTTCTGATCCACCACTATAAGGCAACACCATTCTTATGAATTACGAGAATAATCACGACCGCTCTTTTGAAGAACGCTATAACACGCTTCAAGCTGTTTTTGAAACTAATGTTCCATCATTTGTTATTGATCGCAATGGCATAATTCTTGAAATCAACAAGGCCTTTGCCGCACTGTTTGGCAAGACAGTACAGGAATGCATCAATACTAACGGTTTTGATTTAATACCCCCTGGACTGGCAGTTTCCAGAAAAGAAAAAACTGACGAAGCTTTTCGCACCGGTAAAATTGTCACGTTTGAAGATGAACGGGATGGACGCGTTATCTATAATACCTTTACCCCTATAACTGATAGCAACAATTACATTACAGCGCTCCATATTTCCGGGCAGGACATTACTGAACTGAGGCTGGCCGAAAAGGAGTCACGTAACCAGAAAATGTTCAGCAGCACTCTTATCGAGTCTATTCCGGGTGCCTTCTATATGCTTGATACCGAAGGACGCTACGTCGAATGGAACACTTATGAACGGGACATCGTCGTCGGCAAACCCGAGGATGAAATGGCGAATACTTTTGTCTTTGAAACCATTCATCCGGATGACAGGGCGATGGTAACCGAAAAAATGCGGGATATTCTTGAACACGGCCATGAAGACTCTGTAGAATTAAGAATCCTGATGCATGGAGGCCCTGAGGTGAGATGGTTTCAGGCTACAGGCAAAAGAATTATCATCAATGACGACAAATTTCTTATTGGTACCGGAATCGACATCACTGACCGGAAACAAGCTGACATAGCTGCTTTGACAAAGAGCGAAGAGCGCTTCAGAAAGCTGTTTGAAGAGCATTCCGCCGTACAATTGATCATTGATCATGACACAGCCAGAATCATTGATGCCAATCATTCTGCTGCTGATTATTATGGCTGGTCGATTGAAGAACTTCGCCAGATGTCGATGCAGGACATCAATACCCTTTCGATTGAAGAGGCAAAGAGGGAAATCAAAAAACACAGCCTGTCCGGACATGGCCCCTTGTCATTCAGCCACCGCAGGGCAGACGGCTCGCTGCGCGATGTCGAAATTTTACGCAAGATCATTACTATTAACGGAAAAGATCTTTCCTACGCCATCATCAATGACGTCACCGAACGCAAGATTGCTGAAAAGCTGGTTCTCGCCAGTAATGAGCGCTTCCGCTCACTCTTTGACAACATGCTCAACGGCATTGCCTATTGCCGACTGATCTTCGAAGAAGGTCGTCCGGTTGATTTTATCTATGAAAAGGTCAACCCCCGTTTCGAAAAACTTGCCGGGTTGAAAGAGGTTGAGGGAAAAAAGGTTTCAGAACTGATTCCCGGCATCCATCAGCTACA
>Ga0007882_10002522_pt1 | contig 10233 bp, 10 predicted proteins | sample CryBogCBH12Aug01_FD_71195 | JGI IMG/M metagenome (GOLD analysis project Ga0007882, IMG submission 71195) | Freshwater microbial communities from Crystal Bog, Wisconsin, USA - CBH12Aug09.1 | ecosystem: Environmental > Aquatic > Freshwater > Lake | place: Crystal Bog, Wisconsin, USA | collected... | reverse complement strand
CCGCAAGGCACGGCGTTCACCGACCAGCACGCACGGATTTTGAAGCGCTATTGCAACGAGGTCGTGCTGTGCTTCGACTCCGATAACGCCGGGCAAAACGCCATTGTCCGTTCGCTGGATTATCTGCTCGCGGCGGATTTGGCCGTGCGCGTCGCGGTCGTGCCCGCGCCACATGACCCGGACAGCTTCATCAAAGCCAATGGCGGTCCAGCTTTTCGCGCACTCATTGAAAATGCGGAAGGATTTTTTGATTACCTGCTGAAGCGGTTACTGGCCACGAACGACGCGGCAAACGACAAGGGCCGGCTGGCGGTGCTGCGCGGCATGGCCGAAGCGCTGCACAAGACCGGCAACTCGGTCCTGCTCGACACGCACGCCCAAAAAACCGCGTTGCGCCTCGGCGTGGCGGTGGACGCGGTGCGCAAGGAATTTGCCAAGATCAAACCGGCAGCGGCAGTCGCCCGAAATGAAGAGGGACCGGAAGGTTCGGAGCTCGCCGGCGAAGTTGAGGCGGAAGCGCCGAGCCGTCCGTCAAACCATGAATTGCATCTACTGAAAACCCTGCTGCGGCACGACAACCTTGCCGAATGGACGGGGGGACATCTAGATGCGCAATGGCTGGCGCATCCGCAGGTGCGGCAGATTGTAGAGGCACGCCTCGCCGCCACCGACCGCGGCACGTGGCATGACCTTGCGGAATTTCTGAACAGCATCGAGTCGCAGCCGATGCGCCGCCTCATCACCGAGGCGGTGGCAGACGAGCGCCCGATGCCGAATCCGGAAATCCAACTCGCCGACGTAACGCTGAAATTGCGCAATCAGTTTCTTGACCAGCAAATCGCCACGCTGACGCAGAAGATTGGTTTGCCGGAAACCACCGACGCGCAGAAGCTGGAATTACTCCATGAGCAGCAGCGACTCAAGCAGCAAAAACGCTCGCCACTAATACCGCTGACGAAATAAAAACGGCGCCGCCATTTGCGACGGAGCCGTTAGAGGTTGATTGAAAGTAAGCGACTATTTCGCACCCTGATCAATCCATGCACGGATCAGGCCAATCTGGTCCGGCGTAAGATCCTTGATGCCGGCTTTGTTGTGCTGCGGGGGCATCCAACTGTCCCGGTCAGGAAGCGCATGAGCGATGGACTTCACGATCAGACTGTTGGCACTGTCACCGGCCGTCACAATTTTGCCGTGCTTGGTGCCTTTGAGGACACCCGCGAGTGTATCCATGTGCAGGTGCGCCTTGGGCTTGTCGCCGCTGTGGCACTTCACGCAGGAAGTGTCAAAAATCGCCTTGATGTCCGCGGCGTAGGTGACGCCCGGCTTGTCCGAGGCCGGCGGCAGCTTGGCATCTTGGGCAAGCACGCTGGTGCCAGCCATGAGACCGGCGGCGAGAGAAACGATAATAACGCAGGTTGTTTTCATAGTTTAGAAGCAATAATTTGCAGTTTAGACCCCGTCTTCGTCAAAAGGTTTCATAAAAAATCGCATTAGCCGGCTTGCAGGCGGCGGCGCTTCCGGCAAAAATCCCGGCGTGCAAAGCGAAAACTTCTCGGACGCCGCATTGGTCGTCCTCGGCCATGGGACAACGTTGAACGACCAGTCCGCCGCACCGGTGCGCCAGCACACAGCGGAATTGCACCGCCGGAAAATTTTTGCCGAAGTTCACGAGGCTTTTTGGAAACAGGAACCGCATATCAAAAAAGTGCTCGCAGAAATTTCTGCGCCGCGGGTTTTCATCGTGCCGCTATTCATCAGCGAAGGCTATTTCAGCACGGAAGTGATACCGACGGAATTGGGCTTTAGTTTTCCCGACAACTTAAAACTAAAAACTGAAAAATCAGAACTTTTTTACTGCCGTCCGGTTGGTTCACATGATTTGATGACCACAGTGATCCTCGCCCGCGCCAAGGAAGTAGCCGATCAATTTCCCTTCCCGCGCGCCCCCAGACCAGCGGACACCACGCTGCTCATCGCCGGTCACGGCACCGGGCGCAATGCCCATTCACGAAAGGCCGGCGAGCGGCAGGTGGAATTGATTCGCGCGCGGAAAATCTTTGCTGATGTCGGCGCGGTTTTTATGGAAGAAGCGCCTTTCATCAAGGGCTGTCACGAAACGGTAAAAACCAAAAACATCGTCATGGTGCCGTTTTTCATCAGCGACGGTCTGCACGCCGTCGAGGACATTCCCGTGCTGCTCGGCGAACCGGAACGCGTCGTGAAGGAACGCCTCGCCGCCGGCCAGCCGACATGGCGGAACCCCACGGAGCGAGACGGGAAGCTCATCTGGTATTCGGGGTCCGTCGGCACCGAACTGCGGTTGATCGACGTGATCTGGGAACGAGTCAAGGAATCCTCCATGGCCGCATAAATCAAAATTGAGGATGACGATGAGCATGAGACCGAGGATGATTTGCACATGAAAAAACTCCGCATCGGATTTTTGAGCACCGCCGGCATCGGCCGAAAAAACTGGAAGGCGATTTTCCACTCCGGCAATGCGGTCGTTGCCGCCGTCGCCAGCCGCGATGCGCAGAAAAGCCGCAAATTCATTGACGATTGCCAGCGCGAGTCCACCTTCATGGAAGCCCCGCGCGCCTTCGGCAGCTATGAAGAATTGCTCAGGGCGGCGGAGGTGGATGCCGTCTATGTGCCCCTGCCGACCGGTTTGCGAAAGGATTGGGTCATCCGCGCCGCGCAAAACGGCAAACACATCCTCTGCGAAAAACCCTGCGCCGCGAATCTCGCCGAACTCGACACCATGCTTGCCGCGTGCCGAAAGCATTCCGTGCAATTCCTCGATGGGGTGATGTTCATGCACAATCCGCGCCTCCCAAAAATTCGCGCGGTTCTGAACGACGGCAAAAGCCTTGGCCAACTCCAACGGATGTCGTCGGGATTTTGTTTTTATTTTGGCGACGGATTTTTTGAGAAAAACATCCGCGTGGACGCCGCGCTGGAACCCGCCGGCTGCCTGGGCGATCTGGGTTGGTATTCCATCCGTTTTTTTCTTTGGACGCTCAACTGGCAACTACCGCGCAGGGTCACGGCCAAGATTCTCGCGCAATCACCTACGGGTGCGCCGACGGAATTTTCCGCCGAACTATTTTTCGACGACGGCGTCTCGGCGGAATTTTACAGTTCATTTCTCACCGCCAAGCAGCAATGGGTGAGCATCGGCGGACGCAACGGTTGGCTCCGAATGCCGGATTTTGTGCATCCACGCAACGGCTACGAACCGGCCTTTGAGGTGAACGATGCCGAGGTGCGCGCGGATTCCGGCGCAAAATGTCCACCCGGCGCCGACCCCGCCGACTTTGGCCACGCTTTCGCGCAAGACACCCGAATGTGGCGCCATTTTGCAAACCAGATTTTCTCCACAGAAGTGAATGACGACTGGCCGATGTGGACGAGGAAAACGCAAATTGTTTTGGACGCGTGCCTGGAAGCGGGCCGGAGCGGAACGCCGGTAAAATTGACTTAACCGCAAAACACACCCAACGCCCGGATGGAAATTTCTTTCGGGTCGTGCGTGTATTTCGTGGTTTATCAAACTCCCGCATTCCGTTATTTTCCCCGCCGTGCAATTTGGGAAGATAACCATCATCGGCGTCGGCCTGCTCGGCGGCTCCATCGGGCTGGCCGCGCGAAAACGCCGTCTGGCCAAGGAAATTGCCGGTTACGCCCGCCGCAAAAAAACCATCGCCGAAGCCGAAAAAATTGGCGCCCTGGATTTTGCCACCACCGATTTAATGGCCGCCGTTTCCGGCGCGGACCTGGTGATTCTCTGCACGCCGCTCGCGCAGATGGCGGCGCTGACCAAACAATTTCTGCCGGCGCTCAAACGCGGCGCGATGGTGACTGACGTTGGCAGCGTGAAGGCCGACGTCGTGCGCGAATTAGAAACGATGGTAAAAAACGCCGGCGCGCATTTCGTCGGCAGCCATCCGATGGCTGGCGGCGAAAAAATGGGGGTGCTCGCGGCCAAGGCGGATTTGTATGCCAACGCCGTTTGCGTCGTGACGCCAACGAAGAAATCCAACGCCGCCGCCGTCCGTAAAGTGGAACAATTTTGGAAAACGCTCGGCGCGCGCACGTTGCGACTGGACACGGCGCAACATGATCTCCTCGTCAGCCGCACCAGCCATTTGCCGCACGTGGCCGCCGCCGCGCTGGCTGGATTGGTTTTGGATCCGAAACATCCCAAGTCACAGGTCGGTTTATGCGCCACCGGCTTCCGCGACACCACCCGCATCGCGTCCGGCTCGCCAGAGATGTGGCGCGACATCGCGCTGGCCAACCGCAAAAACGTGGCGCAGTCCGTGGACGCTTTTGTGACGGAACTAAAAAAATTCCAAAACGCACTCAAAAAAGGCGATGCCAGAGCGGTAGAAAAATTCTTTGCCACGGCAAAAGAGCGCCGCGACAACTGGTGCGCCTGCTGCGCCGCGCCTTCATCGGAATAAAATGGCGCTTCCTGATCTCATCGAAATCGTTCCCCTGGCCGCACCGGTGCGCGCGGAAATCACCATTCCCGGATCGAAGAGCATCACGAACCGCGCGCTGATTCTGGCGGCCCTAGCAGACGGCGAGACGGTTTTACGCGGCGCGCTCTGGAGCGAGGACACGCAAATCATGGTCGAATGTTTGCAGGAACTCGGCTTCATGGTGAATGTGGAAGCTGATCCAAACGAAACCTGCAATCGCACCATCACGGTTTATGGCACCGGCGGCGCCGTGCCACCCGGCGGCACGGAAGCGCAGCCACTGGATTTGTTTGTCGGCAACGCCGGCACGGCGGCGCGGTTTCTCGCGCCGTTTCTCTGCCTCGGCAGCGGAGCGTATCGATTGCACGGTGTGAAACGGATGCACGAACGTCCTCAAGCGGCTTTATTTTCAGCACTGCGCGAACTTGGGTACCGGGTGGAATCAGAACTGGGCAATGACAAGCTGCCGGTGAAAATCTGGGGAAAAGCGGAAAACGGAAAGCGGAAAGCGGAAACCAAATGCCGCGTCAGCATTGAGGAAAGTTCGCAGTTCGCGTCGGCGCTGCTGCTGTGCGCGCGAGTCGGCGGCTGGGATATAGAAATCGTCGGCGAGAACGCGGACGAATCGCCGTATGTGGCGATGACAACAAAACTCATAGAAGCGTTTCCAAAAGGCGGCGAATTTCAGATAGAGCCAGACGCGAGCGGCGGGAGTTATTTTTGGGCTGTTAATTGTTTTGAAGAAAAGTCGAATGTTAAAGTTAACGATTGGCCAATCAGCCGTTGGCAAATTGATACAGCCTTTTTTCCACTTTATTTTCACACCCATAAAAGCTCCGTAGTGTCACGAAAATCAGATTTGGGAGACAGCATTATGACCGCCATCATCATTGCGCCATTCTCTCAACGGCCAAAGAAATTTACGGACCTTGGCCGCCTGCGGGTGCAGGAATGCGAGCGTGTCGTTGCGTTGCGGACGGAACTGACCAAGTGCGGCGCGAAAGTCATCGAAGAAGGCGATACGCTGACGGTCTGGCCGGCGGCGCTCCATGGCGCGGAAATCGAAACTTACAACGACCATCGCATGGCGATGTGTTTTGCGGTTCTGGGATTGAAGGTGCCGGGCATAAAAATTAAAAATCCGGCCTGTGTGAAAAAAACGTTCCCGAATTTCTTCCAGAAGGTGGCCGCGCAACCGCCACACGGACTGGGCGCGGAGATTTGGGAAATCAAGGACGGCCAACGCACGCGGAAATTGAGCGGCGGGGATTTATTTGCGGATTGAAATCATTCGCTTCCGCATCGCCAGTCGGTTGATTTAATTTTGAGGATGAGGACGAGCAGAATTAAAATGAATTTAAAAAAACACCCCATCGTTATTGCCCTGGATGGCACGAGCGCCAGCGGCAAGAGCACCAACGCCAAACTCGTCGCCCGCGCGCTGGGCTACGTTTACGTGGACACGGGCGCGATGTATCGCACACTGGCGTGGCATTGCCTGCGCAAGCACGTGGATGTAAGCGATGAGAAGGCGGTCGCCGCCGCGTGCCGCAAGTGGAAAACCAAACTGGAATGTGCGGATGGGAACGGCCTACGCGCAGTGCGGTTGCTGGTGGATGATTATTTTCCCGAGAAGGAAATCCGCCTGCCGGAAACCGCCGCCGCCGTGGCGCACGTCGCCGCCGTGCCAAAGGTGCGCGCATGGATGAAAAAGACGCAACGCGATTGCCTCCAGTTCGGCGACCTGGTGATGGAAGGCCGCGACATCGGCACCAATGTTTTCCCCGAGACCGACTATAAATTCTATCTCGATGCAACGCTGGCGGAACGTTCCGCACGGCGCGCAGCCGACGGAGTGAATGAAAATCTGGCCGCGCGCGACCAGCGCGACAGCCAACGCGCCGTCGCCCCGCTGATGATCGCACTCGGCGCGAAAGTTCTGAACAATTCCAGCATGACCTCGGCTGAAACCAGCGCGTGGCTACTGGCGGAAATCCGCAAGCTGATGGCGGTCGAAAAATGAACCTTTCCTATCGCATCGGCTGGACGGCTTTCCGCGTGATGTATGCCACCTATTTCCGGTGGCAAATCTTCAATGCGGAACGGGTGCCCCTGGAGGGCGGCGTGATTCTGGCCTCGAACCACGCCAGCTTTCTCGATCCGCCGCTGGTCGGCTCCGGCCTGAAACGCGACATCAATTATCTCGCCCGCGAATCGCTATTCCGTTTTCCCGGCATCGGCGCGCTGCTGCGTTCGTGGAACGCGGTGCCGGTGGACCGCGACGGCGGCGGCGCGAAGGGATTAAAAATCATCCTAGACCGTTTGCTGCAAGGCAACGGCATCATTTTATTTCCAGAAGGGACCCGGACGAAAGATGGGAATTTACAGCCGGCGCGGGCGGGCATCGGCCTGACGGTGATCAAGTCGACCGCGCCCGTGGTGCCGGTGCGCGTATTCGGGACTTTTGAGGCTTATGGCCGGCAACACAAATTTCCGCGGCCGCGGCGCGTCACGGTGAAATACGGCAGGCCGCTGAATTTTGCAACATTGCGCGCCGAAGCGAAATCGTGCGACAAAGCGCGGCTAAAAGAAATTTACCAGCAGGTCGCGGACGAAATCATGGCGGCCATCGCGAAGCTGGAGCCGCGGGAGGATTTTTGATTCAGGATATACGTTAGGCGACCTTCAAAAATGGGACCGACCCAAGCCGCGCAAATCGCAAAGCACCCATCGAAAATTTCAGATGCCCAAATCCGCCAGCGTCTTGCTGATGGCATTCACGATCTGGACAAGGCGCGGATGCGATTGCTCAAAGCCGTCCACCGACGAGAGCAGCCCGGCGTTGGAGATTTCGCGCAAATGCAGGTTCGGCTCCGTGCGCGTGGCTTCGTGCGCCGAGAGCTTAGCAAATCCCGCAATGCTGTCCGCCTGTTCACCGTGCGTTTGGGAAAGCGCGGCCACCTCGATTTTCAAGGTGGCAAGCAACTTGAGCAATTCGGCCTTACGTTCGGCACTGACAGATTCCGCGCCGCCGATACGCGCCTCGATTTCGCTGATGGTATTTTCAATCATGCTAAAAGAAACTTACCCCGCCATTTGAATCCGGCAAACAAAATCACCAGCGTCCGACTTTGGGCAAACGCGGCTGGACGATGCTCCAGATTTCGGCGCAGACCATCTCGACCGGCTGGGCGCCGTTGATAAATTTCACCCGCTGCGGTTCGCCGGCGGCAATGACGCCATAGCCATGCGCCACCCGCTCAAAAAATTTCCGATCCGCCTCCTCGATCCGGTCACGCACAAACGGCAAGGTGGATTGGCGAGAACGCAGCCGCGCCGCACTGACCTCCGCCGAAACATGCAAAAATAAAGTGAGGTCCGGCCGCGTTTCGCCGACGGCAAAATCAATCACGGTCTTCACCTTGGCCAAATCCAGTTCGCGGCCATAACCTTGATACGCCGTCGTGGAATCGTAAAAGCGGTCGCACAAAACCATATCGCCGGCGAGGAGCGCGGGGCGGATGACCTCGCGAACGATCTGCGCGCGACTGGCGTTCATCAGGAGCAGTTCCGCCTCGGCGGTCATGGCATGGTTGTTCTCGCTGTGCTTGAGCGTGTGGCGGATCTCCTCGCCGATGGGGGTACCGCCCGGCTCACGCAAAGTGCGCACGCGGTGACCAATGGCCTTCAATTGCTCAGCCAGCAACTTAATCTGCGAGGATTTGCCGCAGCCTTCGGTGCCTTCGAACGTTATGAATAATCCCTTGCTCACAATTTTTTCAACCTGGTGCCCTTCGGCGTGTCTTCGATGACCCAGCTTCTGGCCTTCAACTCGTCACGGATGGCATCGCTGCGCTTGAAATCTTTTGCCTGCTTCGCAGCGGCGCGCTCGTCGGCCAGCGCCTGGATTTCAGGGGGAATTTCGGTTTCCGCTTTCACGCCGACACCGAGGACGGAATCCACTTTTTCCCACGCGGCCAGAGCGGCGGCGGCATCCGCCGGATGCAAGGAATTTTCCGCGAGCCGCCGGTTCATTTCGTTGCGCCAATCAAACACCGCCGCCCAAGCGGCGGAAATGTTCAAATCGTCAGCCAGTGCGGCGGAAAATGGTTCCAGCAAATTTGCATCAGGCGCAGCGGTTACATTGCCAGCCAAGTCCCGAAGCTTACCAATACATTCGTCGAGCCGCAGGAGCGCTGATTTCGCGCCATGCAAACCGTCGAGCGTGAAATTGAACGTCTCGCGGTAATGCGCGGTCAGCAGCAGATAACGCACTTCGCGGCCGGTGAAACCTCTCGCCAGCAAATCACGCAGCGTGAAAAAATTGCCGAGACTCTTGCTCATCTTCTTGCCTTCGACCAAAAGATGCGCGCCGTGCAACCAAAATTTCACGAACGGCTTGCCGGTGGCGCCTTCGCTCTGGGCGATTTCGTCCTCGTGATGCGGAAATTTCAAATCCTCGCCGCCGAGGTGCAAATCAAACGTCTCGCCCAGCGCCTTGATGCTCATCGCGGAACATTCAATGTGCCAGCCCGGCCGGCCTTCGCCGAACGGACTGGGCCAGAAAACATCGCCGTCGCCCGGCACGCGCGCCTTCCAGAGCGCAAAATCGGCAAGGGATTCTTTTTCGTATTCGTCGCTGGCGACGCGCTCGCCGGAGCGCATTTCATCGAGATTCAATTTGAGCAACTGGCCGTAGCAGGCGCCGCAGCCGCGATATTTCTCGATGCTAAAATAAACCGAGCCGTCGGCAGCTGGGTAAGCGACGCCACGCGCGACCAATTTTTCAATGAGCGCAATGATCTCAGGGATGTGTTCCGTGGCGCGCGGTTTGACGTGCGGCGCGCGGCAACCAAGTGCTTTCAGGTCGTCGAGGAAGGCGGCTTCAAATTTGCCGGTGAACTCACGCAGCGTGGTTTTCTGTTCGCGGACGCGCTGGATGATCTTGTCCTCCACGTCGGTGATGTTCATGACGTGCGACACCTCGTAGCCGGAAAATTCGAGCGTGCGGCGGACAAGATCGGCAAAGACGAACGTCCGCCAGTTGCCGATGTGCGCATAGTCATAGACCGTAGGCCCGCAGCAATACATCCCGACTTTTTGTTTCCGCGGGTCGAGCGGGGTAAATTCCTGCACCGAGCGGGTCAACGTGTTGAACAGTTTCAAGGCCATTGCAGCCGGCAAATTAAACGCCGGCGGAGAAAAGCAAAAGCAATTTGTCGCGCGAAGGACGCGAAGGCGGCGAAGGAAAATTGTGCCTTCGTGAAACTTCGCAGTCTTCGCGCGGAACACAATCGATAAACACGACCGGCGATAAGTTTCTTTGCGGCGGACGGGACTTCTGTTAAGTTGCCTATGAAGTAAAAACCATGCGTCGCATTTTTGTCATCGCGGTTTTGGGATTGCTCCTCGGAGCGACGGCTCACGCTGCCCAGGTCGGGCTGATCAAAATCAACGGGGCCATCGGGCCGGCAACCGCCAGCTACCTCGAGCGGGCCCTGGCAACTGCCGCCGCACAGAACGACGAATGCCTCATCATCCAATTGGACACGCCCGGCGGCCTGCTTGATTCCACAGAGCAAATCGTCCAGAAGATTTATGACGCCAAAATTCCCACAGTGGTTTACGTCGCGCCCGCCCCGGCGCGCGCGGGCAGCGCCGGAGTGTTCATTACGATGGCGGCGGACGTGGCAGTGATGGCACCCCACACGCGCATCGGCGCGGCGCATCCGGTGGAACTCGG
>Ga0007882_10002521_pt1 | contig 10234 bp, 10 predicted proteins | sample CryBogCBH12Aug01_FD_71195 | JGI IMG/M metagenome (GOLD analysis project Ga0007882, IMG submission 71195) | Freshwater microbial communities from Crystal Bog, Wisconsin, USA - CBH12Aug09.1 | ecosystem: Environmental > Aquatic > Freshwater > Lake | place: Crystal Bog, Wisconsin, USA | collected... | reverse complement strand
TCGCCGTAAAGAGGAGCTGGTTAATCCCATCCAACTTCTTAAGCTTGCTATACAGCCGAGAATCCACCGTTGAGATGATATCGCCAACATCAGCGCCAGATGCCAGAGATCCCGTCGTGGTAAAGGCCAAGTCACGCACACTGATTAAGACAATCCCCCCTGTCTCAACCCGATCATTCTTACGAATACTCCCTGCCAGCTTACACGTGCGTTGCTTGGAATCATTACAAAAAATAACGAATCTACGATCTCCAACCGCCTTCAAGACACGGCCAAACATCTGCCCATCAGCCTTATTACACTCCACCATCAAAATCGTATCATCGTCCTTTGACACACTTTTCCCCTTCTTACATCCCTTTCCTCCATTCTTATTGATAGGCATCCTATTGAATCTGTGTAAAAAAGGTTTAGGTTGTGTTTCCTTTGTTTGTTTTGTTACTCATCCCAGGCCAAGGGATTGACGATTACGCTGCCAGAAGGGATGCCACGATAAGGCACATATCCACCCTTTTGTTTTAGCTTTCGTGTCTGTCTGATCTGCTTGCCTTGTCTGGCTTTTTTCAAGCGCCACAATTTCCTAGAAATCCTACGAGCCACGTTCTTCCTGAATGTCCTAGAACGGAAGACCGTCATCTAATTCTCAACGAAGAGAATCATGCGAGGAGGTTCCATGGAATTGGCGAAGTCGTTCAGCAATTTCCGAACCTCCAACTTGCTGAGCTTATCAATCTGACGCAGCCGTTGTATATCAATTAATCCGGAAGAAGAACCAGAGGATTTCAAGAATCTCTTGATGCTCTCATCATTATCCCTTATACGGAAACTGTGATTCTCTACGCCATCCAAAGGAAGCCCCTTTCTCACTGCCCAGGCGATCTTGTTTGGACAGTTCCGTGGGCTATGACCATAGGCCACACAAACAGGACAATACATCGTCCGCCTCAGCTGGCATTCCAGACGTGTATGAGGGATAGTAACGGTGTGTAAAATGGAACTACAATAACTACACATTAGCTACGCCGTCAGTAGAGACCTTTCCAATGTCGGCCCAGCATATTCACTTTTTTTTTCAACTCAGAGAACAAATTAAGGTGTATCATTGGCAGACCTATCTTTACTCCCGTCACAAGGCCACCGACGATGTGATCTCAAAGCTGGACGAACACATCGACCTCTTTGTGGAAGTCTATATGGGCAAATACGGCCGCCCTAATATTACACGCACCACCAACACCATCCAGATTAAGAACATGACCGAGAAGAGCGCCTTGAAATTCATTAAGGATTGTCTGGCACATATGATCGGACCGTTTTCACGTTCTATCAAGGCCACCGATACCGATTTACTGAATATCCGTGATGAGATGGTGGGGGAATTAAATCAGCTTTTATATCTATTCACTCTCAAATGAATTGCGAGGCAGTAGAACAATTTGTGTTAAATGGTCGTATTGTGTGGACGATGACCACGGTTGGATATACCAAGTATACCCTGAATCTTGTGAACTGGCTTACTACCGTGGCGCAGGTTCCGTGGAAGCTCTGTATCGTCTGTTGTGATAAGGAATCAGAGACATTTTTCCGGCGTGAAAACGTGCCCTATGTATCTTGGAATGGCGACAAAGTCAAGCGCACCCAAGACGGTATGGCGGCCTTTGGGACACCTGGTTTTGAAAAATGTAATCGTCAGAAACTTTCTATCTTGGAATGGTTCTGTATGAATTATTCCGCATGCGGCATCACCCACAGTCTATATCTGGACGGCGATATCGTGGTTCGCACGGATCCTTGGCCTCTCCTGGATTTCAAAACAGACCTCCTCTTTCAATGCGACTGCTTTGGGACTGAGAATCATGGTTCTGAGCTTACAGGACAATGTGAAACCATTTGTTCTGGTGTCATCGCCACACGACATGCCCCAGGTCAAGAAGTCTTGTATCAATGGGAACCGGCCCTTTGGGAGAAATCGTCAAAGCAAGACCAGCCTTTTATTGCCAGCCGTCTTGTTTCCACCAATACCCCCTATACAATCTTAGAGCGCAGAATCTTTGGAAACGGTGCCTGGATGAAAACCGGCTCGTGGAAAAACGAAGACTGGTGCCTCCTCCATTACAATTATCTCGTTTCTAGCACAAAACGAACTGCGATGAAAGCGAATAATCATTGGCTCATCATCTATTAGAGGATGTCAAGCAATGACATATATACAGAGGCAACGGGGATTATCACTCAGTTTCCTGTGTATAAAGTGAGGAAAGATATGGCCAGTCAAGAATATACCGAATACAAAGTTGATTGGGATATGTTTAATCAGATTTGGTCCTATGATTACACCGTTAAAAGTTTGAATAAAAACGCCTCAGTATACGGGCCTCTTTCTGCGGCAGCGATCCTACCGCCCTACGAATACAAATCCCAAGGGGAAGTTATTTCGTATATTCGTGGACTAGAATCTCATGTTAGCGCCTATCCTTCTTCAACCATGCTGTTCACCACAATCCCGATAAATCTCAGCACGTTTAACAGTCTGAGCACCATCTATGGTCAAGAACAGGCAGCGACGGCAAGCACCATCGCCGGTCTGAGCACCGTGGCAGGAGATCTTGTGGTATTTAACTATAATCTATCCACCCTCGGATTATTTAGCACCATTGATTCCTTCAGTACATTGAATACGGCGCAAACATCCACGTTGAGTTCAATCATCAGTCCTGCCGATAGAAGCACGTTCTATTTTCTGGATGGAGAGACGTATTTAAGTTCTGTGTTAAATGGTCCTATTCCGTCTACGATTCAACCTGTGGGATATTCCACCGTCGCCATCTACATCTCTTCCTATGTTCTGGATCTCATGCCGCCGCCAACATTTTATTCTTACCTCGCCTCTTCTATCGTATCAACGACTCAATCTAATCTCAGTATTCTTGCCTCCTTAAGTTCGCTTGATGGATACAATGAGATATATTCCTATTTCCCGCCGCCGAATGTAAGCACCTATTCTTCCTTGAGCACCTTGGAAAGTCTGAATGTCCAGTATTCGTATTTCTCGCCGGCAGATCAAAGCACCTTGTTTTCCTTATCCAATACGTTCCTCTATCCAGAATCAAGGCTGAGCACCTATGTCTCGTTGAGCAGCTTGGCATCCTATAGCACAATCTATCAACCTCTCCCTTCTACTTGTACCAGCACCCTCAATTCGTTCAGCACTATTGCCAGTCTCAGCACGGTCTACCCAGCCCTTTCCCCGTCAAATACGAGTAGCTTGTTTGGTCTGAGCACCAGCCTCTCTTTCTATAGTTATATGAGCACTGGAGCTATACAACTTGGATCAAATGATGTGAGCACCTTTTTCACCCTTTCTTCTTACAGTTATTTCTTGCCACCTATGTAGAAATGAGCCTGGAAGCGACACCAAAAATACAAGTTCTCCCCACTGGAGGATATGTGAGTACCTTATTTACCTATAATACCGTTGCTTACCAAGCGGCAGCTAATTCTGCTTTTGTGGCCAAGAGCACTGCCGATGCCACTTATGCAGCGACAAATTCTGGTAAGGTCACCACATTCAAGTCTTACGATGAGAAGATAAAGTATTTGATTGGGAGGTATTCTGTTGCGTCATGTTCAAAATAACTTGTTTCATACTTTCGTTCAGATGGATCATGTAATCGCCCAAATAGGCTATCACATGAGCATCTACTATCAGAGGTCGCTTTGGCTTTGGTTTAGACTGAGGCTTTTGTTGAGCCTGAGAATTCATGGGACTATTCAACAGCCTGGCAGGCGGCTTCAAATTTATCCGATGTGACGTGCTTAAGAAGAGTATTATATTTTGCTGCGGGAGGAAAGGTCATGCCAGATTCAAGCTCCTCCTTGATCTTGGCAATAATGCGCACGGCACGATCCTTCAGCACGGCATCCTGGCACATGGCCACCTTCTCCTCCATATAATTCACAGGAACCTTCTTTAACACAAGATCCACAGAGGCATTCTCCCTCCATAGACGCTTGTTCATCCTCACGACCGCCAACATGTCAAGATGAATATAGATATCATACATGACCGACACGAGAATGTGCTGGAGATTCTCAAGGCTGAGGGAAGGAAGATTATCTAGAAGCTCGGCACTGATGACAGTCCGCTTATTTGTCTTGTTCCACTCAAGGATATTCTTAGTAAACCTGTGCCGAAGGTCATCAGACTGCTCTGTTGTCAGAGACCTATTAGGGGTATTACTAGAATAGATTCTCGCCGTGAGTAAGGTATTGCTATGAACAATCGTGCGAGGATAGCCATTCTCCAGCCAGAAGATAATATCTTCCAAAGGCATCATATTATCGCTTTGCTCAAAGATGTTCATTGCCTCTCCACCAACAACCATGAGCTTCCTCAATTCTGATACGGTGAAATGCGGTGTGTGCCCACCATGGCCGTCAATGAGAATGAAGCGCTCGGAAAAGACATTCATAAATCTGGCTAGCTCATCCTTATTGTTATAATCCACCACGCAAATGACCTTCTTGCCTGGAAAGAACTCATTGATATAATCCACGTTTCTCTGAAGACTGCCCTCAATGTCCCAGCCATTACAGAAGAAGACATCAAACTGATGGAACTTCTCAACATTGGGAATTCCACCGTGCTCCAAATCGCCTGCTCCGACCATCAGTGAGAGTTGGCCCTGTAGGCCAGCGGGAAGATGATGCCTTGTGATAGGGGTTGAAAAGTCCAAGAGGTGCTTGTCATTGGGAAGATTTAGAGAACGCATGGGGGACTGTGTTAAATGAGTTTGATGGCAGCAATTTTTATTAGCCACGATTCGGCTAATAAAAAAAGAGTGGAAACACGTTGTGTTTCCCAATTTTTATTAGCAACGAAATTAGAATGTGTTTTTGCCTGACTCGTTTGTATAAGATTCTATCATCGTTTCTTCCCACCATGGAACCCACCCGTGATGTTTCTTTTATTACCGATGATGGAGAGCGGACTATTCTTCAAGATATGATCCAGGCCGTGGATTCTGTTGGTGCTTGGAGCGCCCTACGCTCTAAGAGCCTTTCTCAGGCGACCCTCACAAAGATTCGTTCTTCTATGAATCATGCGCACAATGACGAGACCTTCAATCTCCTCCTTCAACTACTTGTTCATATGGCATCCAATTGGAACGATTGGGTGGAGAAGAGAAGGATGAATCAGGAGTCTGATAAAGAATATAAGGAGGTATTTGAGACATGGAAGGCGAAGCACAAGTGGACTGAGAATTCTAACAATGTCTTACTGCTGGCCTATCTTGAAAATATCTATGCTCTCACTGTTGACCGAGGCTTGACCAGTATTCAACGCTTACAATACGGTGTTGAAAAGATTATTTTTGAGCTGGAGGTTGCCTTAGCCAGGATTGATCTAGAAGATATGGTTCCCTACAAGAATTATTTAGATGAGATTGGATTAGCCAAAGGAACCGAGGAAACGAAAAAGACTTTCCAGCAATCTCTTGAATATAAGTTGGAGATTTGTAAGCGTCTGGATGGTATCCATCTTCCTATGAACTACCAGCACTGTAAGAAGCGCTGGGCCGAGAATAAGAGGTATATTCAGGCGTGCGAGGAAATGAGGACGGCCATGGAAAAGGAATACAAGGCTCAGCATGAGGCCCTTGAACTTGCCTTAGAGACAAAGGATATCTGCGATGTGGAAAAGGCTCTGTATAAGCCGCTTGTGGATATGAGCAGAATTCGTGCGACCGAACTCTACAAAAAAGTGGCGACGTTGTATGAAGAGTTACGCCAGAAAGAGAGGATGGATAAGTATACCTAATATTCTAAGAACGCTAGTTTTGGTGATCCAGAGATTTACAATCTCTGTATCTCGGCCGCCTTCGCCAGAGCGGCCTTGGTTGCCGTGTTAAGATTTTCCCTATACTCCTTTAACGAAGCAAGCACAGCTGGGTCCTTGTCCCAACCGTCCTTGAGGCTGATAGAATTTTCTGTTACTGCTGCTGCTGTTGCTGCTGCTGCTGTTGTCACGGTTCCAAGTGGTATAGTTGTGCCATAGATATGTGCGATCTGACCTTCAACGCTATAGGGAACTCCTTGAATAGTAATAGTCTTCATTTGTGGGACTGATTATTTTAGGCGGCCTGGTATCAACTTTTTAGCCTCAGGCTAAAAAGTTAATTATCTTCTTGATTCGGCAAAGCCGGATTAAGGGGATCAACTTTTTACTCATCCTCGTGAAAACGACAGACACGCTCAGTATATCCCTCTGGAATCACCCCCTCCATGGAGATACTCTCACGAGCCCATTGCCCCACCGTCTCATCACCATGATAATCACCGCCGCCACGACCATTCCCTTCCACCGTCAGCAAACTAAGAGGGTGAAGACCCTTAGTCGGCTTAACCACATACTCCTTCTGTGTGTGATTGACAATGTAGGGAAGCTGTTCCATGAACTCCTCGTTATAATATGGCTCACTATCCTCCGTCATGGTATGAAGATTCTTTTCCTCTCCAACCTCTGAATTGGCATAATCCCCTGCCCAGACCAGGCACTTCTTATAGAATTTGCCACCAGGACTGATAGCACGCTCAACAGCACACATAAACTCATTATTTACGTAAGAATGCTCAGTTAGCTTTGATCCGTTGGAATACATGCCAGGGCAGAGCCAAGCAACAATCTTTCCCTCATCGAGGATAACAGCTCTGTAATATTGACCCATAGTGACTTTGTGTAAAATGGATTTACTGGCAGCAATTTTTATTGCTTGCCGAAGGTAACTGCTTTAATGATTTATCGTTAAAGTTCGCCGAAGGTCTGCTCTGGTTTCTTGAAACTAGAGCTCGCCGAAGGTCTGCTTTAATGATTTATCGTTAAAGCTCGTCTCTAAAAGGCCGATTAGGAAGCAAAAGGATAGCATCTTCTGGTAAGAGGAACACAGACCTCATATAGAATAATACGACCAAGACACATCCTACCGCAAGAAGAAGATCGGTAAACATCGCTAAATATATCTCAACCTCGGTTTTATGTGGTACTAATAGATGAGACACGTTCTTATAACACCAAACACGTTTCAGATTCTGGACTTCCAGAAGCATCAGAACCCCTATGTGAACCCCTCAAACAATTCAAAGCATAAAATCATGAAGGAGCATGCTCAAGTTGTGTCGATTATTGAAGAAGCAACTATTTATACCATCAATGGCCCTAAGGGAAAACCTCTTCCAGATATTGTGTTTGTGGCGAATGGAGGCTTCAGTCTCTGGGGTCTTCCTGAACCCATCATGATTCTTCCCCAGATGAAATATAAACAGAGGAAGGATGAACTCCCTTATTTGAAAGAAATCTGTGTTGATCAAGGACTCTTTGCCATCGATTTTCCCACGACCGATGTATTTGAAGGACAGGCAGAAGCCAAATGGTTTCATAACGGTCGCCTCTTAGTCTGTGGCTACGGTCACCGAGCAACAAAGAAATCCTTTGCCGTTCTGGATAAATTGCTGAAGCATATTTATTCGCTCTATAATCGTCCCGCTCCTAAACTTCTTGTTCTCCCATTGGAATCCGCCGATTATTATCATTTAGACGTGGCAATGTTAGAATTCAACGACGATTCCTGTATTGTCCATAAACGTGCCTTTTCTCCAGAATCTATCCGAAAACTTCGTGCCGCTCTAGGAAGTTCCAAAGTCCATGTGCTTGACACCGACGATTCCTTCTGTCTTAATGCCGTCGTCCAACGGAAAACCCTTTTAACACACCTCTTAACGGAAGATGTTAAACGGTTTATAGAGAAAACAACCGGTCTCAAAGTCATTCAGAACGATACGGATATCTTTGAGAAATCTGGTGGCTCGGTGCGGTGTATGATTCTGGATATTCATCCTACTCATTGATACTCTATCATCCATGAATTATCTACAGCACGAGTTGTTGTATCAATTCCATATGCTTCTACCAATGCTTTCAAACATGGATATTTTATAAATGTCCATTTTCCTTGAAAAATGGCATGTATATGAGGAAAAAAGAAAGAACGAGTGCTCATATCTTTTATAAACTTCGTAGAATACGTAGCAAAACAATTTCTTCCCTTTGTGAGGTTAAAGCATTTTTCTGTTTCAGCATCACGAAGTGGTATATCAAGAAGACAAAACTCAATTAATAAAGATTTCTTCCATATTGCCGGTTGAAGATAATGAGTAAAGATTTTGATAAAACGATGTCCATCATATCCTATATCATAGAATAAATCTTCTGGATTACAAGGAATACTCAATAAGAATTCACATGAATACTCTTTCATAAAATCTACACAATAATCAATGCGCTCATTAGAAAGAGAATCAATTAATAACCAATCCTCTTGAAGATAAATTATATACTCACAGTCAATCGTGTCTATACATGTCTTTACTCGCATTGACCACGATAGGGATGTGTCATATGTGAATACTCTCCATCCCTGTGGAGGTGTAACATCCAGTAAAGTATCACAGCACAATATAATGTCAAATCCCTTGGCATATTTTTCAAGAAGTGGGATGGTAGCCTTCCATAAAAAAGAATATTCTGAATGCGTATACACAACTATTGGGATTGGCATCTAGAGATTGAGTTTCTTAGCGTTTAAACTAAGGACTAAATCCTAACCCTAAAAAAACTAGTAGGCCTTAGTCTCCAGGAATAATAGACCAATCGCCGAATCTTAGGAGCCCCTTCAATTTCTCGTAGCCCATCCACAATATCCCAGAAAGATGCCGTGTAATTTCTTCTAATCGTATTTTTGATACGTGTTAAGATAGCCCCTTTTGACAAAAATGCCCGCTTTGTTGCGATGCGATTATATTCTTGACTCGCCACTCGTTTCTGGTCTCGTATGAACTGAATCGATGGATCAATGGTCTGTAAATATCTGGTGCGAACTACTCTGGCATCTCTGTTAAAGGCACGATACGCCTTATTATATTCGGTAGTAGCCTTCTTATACGCCTTAATATCCTTCTTAAATTGCTCATTCGTTTCCCAGAGTTCCCTGACGGTATTTGTTCTACGATGATTACGCTCATGGACATTAAAGAACTCTAATGTGTCGGCGTCAATGATCGGAACTTGGCATTGTTCGCATGCCATATCAATGGGCGCATGATGTCTTAGACGCATGGTAATAATCATGTTAATCAAACAATGTGTATGAACCTGATGCCCGCACCGAAGATCTGAATGAGCTGCCTCGGTTAAATCTGGTTGCGGAATGATCCCTTCACCTTCCTCTGGACACATAGAACAATGATGTTGATTTTGGTCTTGGATCTCTTGGATCTCTTGGATCTCTTGGATCTCTTGGATCTCTTGTTCTTGGATCTCTTGTTCTTGAACCTCTTCCATCTTGTGTAAAATGAATATTTATGGTTTAGCCCTTGGTTGCCTGGCTGACCCTACCGAAGGTTGCTGGAGGCTTTCAGCCGACCAGGCCTACCACCTCTTCCCACAATGCGGATTATGTCCTCCAGGACAATACTCTTCTTCTTTGAAACCCGCCTCATCTCTACAGCAGGCACCATGCTGATCCTTAGCCGTTGGAGATTTCTGACCTGTCCTCGGATCGTGATATGCGCAACAATATTTCTTACAACACACCCAACACCATGTTCGCCCACATCCAGCCCCTACATGAAACTGATTCTTGAAATCCATGCCACAGGAAAACACATAGTCACATGCCCCATCCTTCAAACACCAACGTTGGCACCACGGACATTGCTTGGCATCATGGGAACCCGTTTCCATTCTGCTTAGAGAACCAATTAGAAAGAAAATAGATGAACGCTGGTTGCCTCTTTACCAACGGCACTCATGTTCTCGCTGGATATCAACCCAATAAACATCTCCCATCCATTAACGGCATCGGCGGAAAACCTGAGGAAGGCGAGGAACCTGTAGTAACAGCCCTACGAGAATTCTTGGAAGAAATGTTCGGTATTTACGATTGTGTAAAATGTGTTTATTCATTGAGGGACGTGGTGCCTTGTAAGGTATTGGAGCAGAAACGGTATGTCACGTATATTTATACGTTTGACCTTCTGGAAAAAATGTTGGACATTATTTCTGGACTTGGGTTGACTTCGCCTTTGTATACGGAGTTTCCTCGGAGTCTCAATGATCTGCTTTTTAATCGTCTGGCAGTAAAATCAGAAATCTCGCATCTCTGTCTATTGCCGCTCG